>Ga0187858_10000054_pt1 | contig 120447 bp, 128 predicted proteins | sample June2016WEW_8_15_FD_133015 | JGI IMG/M metagenome (GOLD analysis project Ga0187858, IMG submission 133015) | Peatland microbial communities from SPRUCE experiment site at the Marcell Experimental Forest, Minnesota, USA - June2016WEW_8_150 | ecosystem: Environmental > Terrestrial > Soil >...
CCGGCCTGGTGCTGGTCGGGCCGTGGGTCCGCAACGGCAAGACCAGCGCGATGCAGCGCCTCCTGCTGCGCGTGGCCATGGCAGCGCCCTGGGCGGCCATTTCCTGGAAGTCGTACCTGCCGAAGCTGTACGCCGGCCGGCGGCCAGCCGATTTCGGCGAGTACCGCGACCAGGTCGTGGCGAGCCTTCGCCGGCCGGGGTACGCGAAGGCGTTCTCGGCCACCACGCGCACCAGCCACGACCCGGCGGAGGCACGGCTTGCCGACGTCACGGCGCCCGTCCTGGTCGTGATGGGCGAGCAGGACCCCGATTTTCCTGACCCGCGGGCGGAGGCTGACTGGATCGCCCGCGCCCTGCACGCACAAGTCGTCATGGTGCCCGAGGCCGGGCATTACCCGCAGTCGCAGCGGCCCGACATCACCACCGGCGCAGTCCTGCGCTTCCTGGAATCGGTCAAGGCCCGTGGATAGGGCAGGGCTCGTCCAGGCCAGCATCCGAGGAGGCGGGGCGGATCTCCGGCGAGGTAACCCTGTCGCGGAGCCGACAGTGACCGCGACGCGCAGCGTCGCTCCGGCCGCTGCCCGTGCCAGCGGCACGGTGGCCGGAGCGCCGCGCCGCTGGCTCCGGCTGGAAGCCGCGGTGCTGCTGGCCGGCTCCCTGATCGCCTACTCGGCCACCGGCCAGCCGTGGTGGCTGGTGGCCGTCACCATCCTGGTGCCTGACTTGCTCGCGGCGGGCTACCTCGGCGGCACCCGGCTGGGCGCGCACCTGTACAACGTCGCGCACAGCACCGCCCTGCCGGCCGCAGTGGTGGGGCTCGGCTGGTGGCAGGGCAGGCCCCTGGTCCTGGCCTGGGCCTGGTGTGGCTGGCGCACATCGGCGCGGACCGGCTGCTGGGTTACGGCCTGAAATACGGCGGCAACTTCCAGCACACCCACCTTGGCCAGCTCGGCCGGCCGGAGGCAGACCGTGACCACCCAGACGGACCACCCGAAGCCCGCTAGGCTTCCGTTTCCGGGACCTCGGGAAGCCCCGCCGCGATGCGGCTGGCCGGCGAAGCGAGCTGGCGGGCGTCCGCGCCTCGGCGATCCGATCCGTCAGGTGCCGGTGGTGAGCACGGGCCAGGTGCAGATCCGCCCCGACCACGGGGCGTCAAGCTGGCGTCCGGTCATCTGGCGGCTGCTTGCCTCCCGGCGCTGGGCCGGGCCCCGGCCCGGCAACGCCTATCTGGTTCACCATGGTGACGGCCCGGTGCTGTTTTGCACCGGGCCGGACCGGGCGTCGGTCACCGATCCCGCCCATTTCCCCGGCGGAATGACAAGGGTGCCGTATGACCGGCTGGCCCGTTTCGAGATCAGCCCGCAAGAGACTCCGAGCGCCGGACTGGATCGGCTCGGCTGTGCAACAGGCGACGTCTGGACTGGGGTCATTTCCCAGCTCCACCAGGACCATATCGGTGGCCTCGCCGAGCTGATCCAGACCGGGATCGTCGTCGGCCAGACGGGTTTTGCGTGTGGCAGGGCCGCGATCTTGATAATCGCCGCGGGGAAGGCCGGGATCCGGGCGGGCGGGTGTGTCAGGGGCTCCGGGCCGGGGAGCCGGTGGTTCGCGGGCGGGGCGTGCGCTGGCCGGATGCCAGCACGCCGAACCACAGTGCTGCCCAGCCTGTCCCGAGCAGCAGGCTGGCGAGGACGTCGGTCAGCCAGTGCGCGCTCAGGTAGGTGCGGCTCAGCGCGACCAGAACCGACCAGGCCGCGGCGGCCGCGAGGGCCAGCAGCCGGGATCTGCCGGGCCGGGTCAGGATGAGCGCCAGCGCGATGGCCGTGACCGCCGCCGCCAGGGCGTGCCCGGACGGCATGGACTGGCCGGTGACGGCGACCAGCGGCCCGGCCGGGCGGGACCGGTCCACTAGTGCCTTGACCGGCCCGGTGCACAGCTCGGCGCACAGCTCGGCCAGCGCGAACACTGCCAGCGCCCGCCAGCGCCGCCAGATCGCGAGCGCCGCCGCGATAGCTGCCCGGACAATCCACATGACCGCGCCGCCGGCCACTACGTTGAGCACCTTCGCGACAAACACACCGGGCGGCACGCGGGCATCAAGCATCCACCGGAGCCACTGGTTGTCCGCTGGCTGCACCGACGACGGCGCGGCGGCGACGACGGCGATCAGTGCGGCGGCCAGGGCAAGGCAGGCAAGGCCAGCGAGCATCCAGCCGGGCGCCGCCAGCCTGAGCCGGCCACCGTGGCCGCCGGATCGGCTCAGGGTGACCTCTGTCTCTTGTCCCGGCTGGCTCATCGGCATGGCGGCCAAGGCCTGCGGTTACTGCCCATGACAGATTCGCCCAGGATACAGCTGGCCGCCGGCGGGGCGAAGACGCCGCCGCTGGGCCGGGTCCTGCCGCCGACGCGGTACCGGCATCCGGGCGATGTGATCCGGCTGGTCGCCGCGGCCGGGGTGCTGGCCGCCGCGGCGGTGATCGCCGCGCTGTTTCCTGCGCTGCTCCGGCCGGCCGCGGCCGCGGTCACCGGGGTCGGGCCTGCGACTGAGGCCGGGCGGGTGCTGACCGGCCTGGTCCAGGTGACGATCGCGGCGGCGGGCCTGGTGCTGCTGGTGGCCGCCCTGCGGTATCGCCGGTTCCGGGTGCTGGTGACGGTGGCGGGCGGGTTCGCGGCCGCGGCGGCGCTGATGGCCGGAATCACCGACCTGGCCGGGCCGGGCGGCTCCGCCGCGCTGCCCGCGGGGCTGCGCCAGGGCTCCTGGCTGACCGGCGCCGGGTTTCCCGATCCGGCCGTGCTGGCGGGACTGGCGGCTGTCGCGGTGGCCGCGGCGCCGTGGCTGAGCCGGCCGTGGCGCCGGGCGGCGTGGGCCGGGCTGCTGCTGATCGGCGCGGCCCGGCTGATCACTGGCGGGCTGCTGCCGGTGCAGCTGGTGCTGGCGCTGGCCGCCGGGGTGGCCGTGGGGGCGGGCCTGCTGGTGGTGTTCGGGGTGCCGGACCGGCGGATGGGCCCCGCCGGGGTGGCAGCGGCCCTGCGCGCCGGTGGCGTGAACGTCAGCCAGGTGACCGGGCCGCTGCGTCAGGCGAAGGGATCGCGGCCGTTCGAGGCGGTGACCGGCGACGGGCAGGCCCTGTTCGTGAAGGTCCTGGGCTCGGACCAGCGGGATGCGGACCTGCTGTACCGGGCCTGGCGCGGCATCCGGCTGCGCGGCGTCGGCGACACCAGGCCCGCGGCCTCGCTTTTCAAGGCCGTCGAGCATGAGGCGCTGCTGGCCGTGATGGCCGAGCGGGCCGGCGTCGCGGTGCCGCACGTCGGCCAGGTGATCAGGGCCGGCGACGGGTCCGTGCTGCTGACCATGGAGCTGGTCGCCGGCCAGTCCCTGGACGAGGTCCCGGCCGATCGCATCACTGACCGGCTGGCCGGGGACCTGTGGCGCGAGGTCGGCCGGCTGCACCAGGCCCAGATCGCGCACCGGTCCCTGCACGGCACCAACATCATGATCAGCCAGAACGGCTGTCCCCGGCTGGTCGACTTCAGCTTCGCCGAGCTCGCCGCGACCAGCCGTCAGCGAGCGATCGACGTGGCCGAGCTGCTCACCTCGCTGGCCGGCCGGATCGGCCCGGACCGTGCCGTCGCGGCCGCGGCGGCCGCGATCGGCGCCGATGGCGTCGCCGCCGCGGTGCCGCTGCTGCAGCCGCTCGCCCTGTCGGCCAGCGCCCGGCGCGCGATCAAGGGCCAGGACGGGCTGCTGAAGAACACCCGCGCGGCCGCGATCGCGGCCTGCGGCGACGACGCGGACTCCGGCCTCGTCCGGCTGCAGCGGGTGCGGCCGCGCACCCTGCTGGCGATTGCCGCGCTGGCCGGCGCGTTTTACTTCCTGCTGCCGCAGATCGCCCAGGTGAGCAGCAGCTGGCACGCGCTGCAGCACGTCAACTGGGCCTGGCTGCCGGTGATCCTCGCGGCGTCCGCGCTGACCTACGTGGCCAGCGCGATGGCGCTGGCCGGCGCGGTGCCCGGCCCTGTCCCGTTCGGCCCGGCCGTGCTGGCGCAGGGCGGGTCGTCGTTCATCAACCGGGTGTCGCCGGCCAACGTCGGCGGGATGGCGCTGAACGCCCGGTTCCTGCACAAGAGCGGCACCGCCACCCCGGCCAGCGTCGCGGCGGTCGGGGTGAACGCCCTCGCGGGCGCCGTCATGCACGTGCTGCTGATCGTGGTGTTCTTCGCGCTGGCCGGCCACGACCTCACCAGGGCGTTCAAGCTGCCGTCCGGCAGTAAGATCCTGCTCGCCCTCGCGGTGATCATCGCGGTGGCCGGCGTGGTCCTGGCGACCCGGCCGGGCCGCCGCTGGACGCGTAAGCAGCTGATTCCCGGCGCCCGTTCCGCGGCGGGCAGCCTGCGGCGGGCCGCCGCCAGCCCGGTCAAGCTGGGCCTGCTGTTCGGCGGCTCGGCCCTGATCACCCTCGCCTACATCGCCGGGCTGGCCGCCTCGGTCCAGGCGCTCGGCGGAGGCCCGGGCCTGGTGGTCCTCGGGGCGGTGTACCTGGCCGCCGCGGCGCTGGCGGCGGCAGCGCCCACGCCCGGCGGCCTCGGCGCGATCGAGGCAGCGCTGGTCGCCGGGCTGACCGGCGTCGGCATGCAGCCCGGACCCGCCGTCTCGGCCGTGCTGCTGTACCGGCTGGCGACCTACTGGCTGCCGGTGCTGCCGGGCTGGCTGTGCTGGCGGTCCCTGCAGCACCGGGGGTATGTGTGAGCGCCGGACCGCCGCGGCCGGCCGCGGGCGCGCCAGCGCGGCTGCCGGTCTTGCCGGCCGACCGCCGGCGCCGCCCCTCGGGCGCGCCGCCGCCGCTGCCACGGCACATCGAGCGCAGCGGGCTCATCTGGCTGGCGGCCGCGATCATCGCGACCGCCGCGGCCATGGGGGTGTTCGCCGGCGGCCTGAGCCGCTGGGCGGTCGATGTCACGGTCATCGACGACGCCGTGACCCGGCGGGTGGCCAGCGCGCCGATTCCGGGATTCACGGCCGTCGCCCGCGTGATCGCTGAAGCGGGCGCGGCGCCGGCGGCGGTCATCGCGGGATATGCGCTGGTGCTGGCGCTGATCGTGCTGCGCCGGTTCCGGCACCTGCTGGTGCTGGTCGCCAGCTACGCGGTGCTCACCCTGCTGACGGCGATCTTCCTGCTGGTCGTGCACCGGGTGCTGCCGTTCGGCGTGCCGGTCCAGTTCCGCTGGGCTGGCTTCAGCATGCCGTCGGTCGAGATCGAGAAAACGTGCGCCGTGCTGACCGGCGCGCTGTACACGCTGGTGCCCGCCGGCCGGTGGCGGCGCCGCGGCGGCTGGGCCGCGGCCGCGATCGTCGTCGTGATCGGCCTGGCTCGGATGCGCCTGGGCGTGGACGCGCCGACCGACGTGCTGCTCGGCGCGATCCTCGGCGTTACCGTGCCGTTGCTGGGGATGCGGCTGTTCGCGCCGGAGGAGTCGTTCCCGGTGGTTTACGGCGGCGCGCACGGCGCGCATCTTGACCTCGGCGGCGCCCGCGGCGAGGCGATCAGGCGCGCGCTGAAGGACCAGATGGGCATCGAGGTGGCCAGCGTCGAGCCGTTCGGGCTGGCCGGCTCCGGCGGATCCAGCCCGATGCGGCTACGGCGGGCCGGCGAGCCGGGCGGATACCTGTTCGGCAAGCTGTACGCGCGCTCGCATGTGCGCGCGGACCGCTGGTACAAGCTCGGCCGCCAGCTGCGGTACGGCCGGCTCGAGGATGAGCAGTCGTTCAAGGGCGTCCGCCGCCTCGTGCAGCAGGAGGACTACGCGCTGCGGATCTGCCGGGACGCCGGCCTGCCGAGCCCGCAGCCATACGGCTTCGTGGAGCTCACCCCGGACCGCGAGTACCTGCTGCTCACCGAGTTCTTCGCCGGCGCGGCCGAGCTCGGCGACGCCACTGCCGATGACACGGTCATTGATGACGGGCTGCTGATCGTCCGGAGGATGTGGGACGCCGGCCTGGCCCACCGCGATATCAAGCCGGCTAACCTGCTGGTCCGCGACGGCCGCCTGCTCCTGATCGACGTCGCGTTTGCCGAGGTGCGCCCCACGCCGTGGCGACAGGCGGTCGACCTGGCCAACATGATGCTGTGCCTGGCCCTGCGCAGCAGCGCCGAGCAGGTCTACCAGCGCACACTGAAGTTCTTCACCGTGGCGGATATCTCGGAAGCATTCGCCGCGGCCCGCGGACTCGCGCTACCGTCCCAGCTGCGCCAGTCCCTCCGGGCAAGCGGCCGCGAGCTGCACGAGGGATTCCTCCAGCTGCTCCCGCGCCGGCCTGCGCCGGTCCGGGTGCAGCGCTGGAGCGCGCGCCGCGCTGGCGCTCTGGCCGTTGTCGTCGTGACAGTACTCGTGCTGGTCATCGGCCTGGCGAACGCCCTGGTCAACACCGCGACCCCGGCATCGGCACTGGAAGTCAGCAATATGGATTGCCACGCCCTGGAACCGCTGCTGGCCGAGGCCCAATCGGTGCCGACGGCCAGCGAGATAGTGTGCATCAGGCCGCTGCCCGTCGGCTGGACGCTGGGCAGGGTCCAGGCGCTCCGCGGTACATCGGTCATCACGCTGGACAACGACCGGGCCGGCGGCGACGCGCTGCAGCTCACTCTGACCGGGCACTGCGCCGTCGGCCGGGCCACGGCGATCCGGGCAGCCGAGCCGGGAATCAGGCGGCTGCGCGCCCCGGGCAGCGGTGCCCGGTACGCGGTCACCTGGTACGACGTTTTCCCCGGCGGCTGCGTCCGGATCGCACTGCGCCCGGCGACCCAGCAGGCAGCGGTAGACATCCGGATCGCACTGCGCCCGGGGACTCAGCAGGCGGCGACAGACGAGGATCTGGCCGGGCAGGTCCCGGCCATAGTCGGCTACGTCTCCCGCGCCGCGCTGCGGCACGAACTGGCACAGCGCTCCGGGGGCCGGCTGCGGCTGAACTAGGGCCGCCAGCAGCCGCCGGGACCGGACATCTGCCTGTCAGTCGGGCTACGTGCGGGCCGGTGGGCCGCGTGCGAGTCAGCCGGGCGCTGCTGATCAGTCCGGCTGCCGGAGCTGACGGCGCAGGCCCGCGGACGTCGGCCACCGCGTATCTACCCTGCCATGGTCGGTACAGACATCTGAATGGCAGGATAGGTCGGTTTTGGGAACCCGACAGGAAGGCGCGGGCTCTCGCCCGCGACTCGTCTCCCGGCTCCATTGTCTCCCCGGCGAACGGGGCGTAGCGTCCGTGCGGGAAGTCGTACTCCTCGTCCGCATGTAGACGAGATTGAGACTCCGGCTGATCCGGACCCCGGCGGCGCCTAACGCGCAGCTAGGCCGAGGTGGCATATGGCAGCACCTGCCCGTCAGCAGGTCCGCCTTCTGTCAGTGAAAACGTGCGCCATCCCGCGGCGCGGCGGCACCGGGCGGCACCGAGGTCATCACGGCCGCCGGCGTGCTGCCGATCCTCGGGCCTAGGCCAGCCCTGGCGGCTAGGCCAGCCCTGGGAGCTGAAGTACGGATACACCCGCACGGAGACCAGGAGACAGACATGCACGACAGCCAATTCCTCGCCGGCACCCGCCACAGAGCCCCTGCGCAAATACCCTCCCGGCTGGGCGCCTCCGCGCGGCATCAGCTCGCCGGGAGGTTCGGCCGTCTCGTCCAGGCTGGAGACATCAATGGATAACGCTGCCCGGGCACGCGAGCGGGTGCTCGCCATTTTCCTCCCCGTCGCCGCCGCGCTCTATATCGGTGCCGAGGGACTGAACCCCAAGGGCACCGACCAGGTGATAACGACCACGGCCACCGCGTTCAGGGTGCTGCCGATCGCGGCGAAGCACCCGGCTCAGCTCTACCTCTCCGGCTCGCTGACACTCCTCGCGCTCGGGGCTCTAGCCGTCTCGTATGCGGCGATCGCCACGCTGGTCAGAGACCGCGGCTGGGTCGTCGCCACCGTCGCTGCGCTGATCGGGGGACTCGGTGCCTTCTGCGGAGCCATGTTTAACGTCCTGGTCGGTGTCAATCTCGCCTCTGCTGCGACGGCACACCTGTCACGAGACGCGGCCGCGCGGTTCCTGGTGACGACCTTCAATTCCGGGTTCGGCCATGTGTTCATGGACGTCTATTTCATCGGCATCTTCGCTGCGCCGGTTCTCATGGGGTTTGCCCTCTGGCGGAGTCGGAGCGTTCCGCGCTGGCTGTCGGTCCTGTTCCTCATCGGCCTGGAAGTCGCTCAGCAGGTGTCATCCGCCGGGCCGGTCCTGGTCGTTCTGTTCATGCTGCCATTTGCGGTAGCGATGGTCCTGCTGGCGGCCGGATCTGGCAGGCGGCTGCCCTGCCAGCCAGCCACAACCCGGAGCCTGCCGACGTACCCGCGTAGCAGCATTCAAAAGGCGTCCCGGCCAATGGCCAGAAGGGACGCTCCGGGAGATGCCTTCGAGTGCGAAGGCATGCGGAAAGGCCGTAACGGTACGCACAACAGCGCTTCGCCGAGCCCCAGCCCGCAACAGGAAAAACGAACTGACGACCCGCACCGACACCGCCGCCACCGAAATCATCGACGCCCTGGACAGCTTCTGCTGTTACAACATCACCGCCGCCCTGCGGGCCGATGCGGTGATCAGCCGGGTCGAGGGCCTGCCGATCGTCCTACTCGGCGATGAACTGGCTGTGGTCGGACAGGCGAGCGGGGGCACCGGGGCGCTCGACGGCCCTGCCAGGATGGGCAGCATGCGATTCGCCTTCAAGACCGCTCCGCAGAACACCACCTGGCCCGACATGCTCGCCGTGTGGAAGGAAGCCGATGACATCGGCATCTTCGAGTCGGGCTGGACCTTCGACCACTTCTACCCGATCTTCTCGGACTCGGCAGGCCCCTGCCTGGAGGGCTGGACGACCCTCGCCGCGATCGCGCAGGCGACCCGCCGACTCCGGCTGGGCACGCTGGTCACCGGCATTCACTACCGCCATCCGGCGGTCCTGGCCAACATGGCCGCCACCCTGGACATCGTGTCCGGCGGCCGGCTCGAGCTCGGCATCGGCGCCGGGTGGAACGAGGAAGAGTCCGGCGCCTACGGCATCGAGCTGGGCGGCCCGGCCGAACGCAGCGACCGGTTCGAGGAAGCATGCCAGGTCATTGTCAGCCTGCTGACGCAACCGACAACAGATTTCGCGGGCAAGTACTACCAGCTCACCAGCGCACGCTGTGAGCCCAAGCCGGTGCAGCAGCCGCACCCGCCGATCGTCATCGGGGGCAGCGGCGAGCGGCGCACGCTGCGCACCGCTGCCCGGTTCGCGCAGCACTGGAACTTCGCCGGAGGCTCCCCCGAGGAGTTCGCGCGCAAGCGCGACGTTCTTTACGCCCACTGCCGCGAGATCGGGCGTGACCCGAAGGAGATCATGCTGTCCAGCCACATCCGGCTGGGCGCTGACGGCGACGCCGGGCCCGTCGTGGACACCGCGGCCGCGCTCGGCGAGCTAGGCCTGGACCTGGCGATCGTCATCCTCCCGCCACCGCACGACCCCGCCGTGCTCACCCCGCTCGCCGACGCCCTCACCCAGCTCCGCTGACGCGACGCTCGAAGTCCGAGTCACGCTGGGTGACACGAGCTGGTAGGGGGCTGTGCGCGGGATCCGCCGATCTGGTCGCTGAACGACTTGATCACCTTGTGCTGAGGGCGCGTGCTGAACCGGCTGATCTGCGCGGCCAAGCGTGCCCGTCGCTGGTCCTCCTTGGGGTGTCGATGTGGCCGACCTCGCTGTCGCCCACCTGGAGGCTGACGATCTCGGCGCGGCGTTCAAGCTCATCGGCACCTGCGACGAGCCCTTCGACCGCTAGTTCCGCGACCACGGCCGGGACGTGCACGGCATCTCGCTCGAGGACGGCTTCCCGCCCCCCGGGCAGATCCTGCGGCTGGACGCAGCCGACGCCTGAACGCGGGTCCGGCAGCCCGTCTCCAGTGGGCTTAGGAGGTTTACGCTGTCGTTGTGGCTGCTCCGGAGGAGGGGACGGCGGCCGTTTCGTTTGTCGGCCGCGACCGTGAGCTGGCCCGGGCGGTCGGCCTGCTCGACGAGGCGCGGGCGGGTCGCGGGCGCCTGCTGCTGTGCACGGGCGAGGCCGGGATCGGCAAGACCCGGCTGGCCGAGGAGACCGCGGCGCTGGCGGCGGCGCGGGGAGCGGCGGTCGTCTGGGCTCGCTCGAGCGACCGGGACATCTCACCGCCGTACGGGCTGTGGCGGCTGGCCCTGCAGGATCTGCCGGGCCGCCGCCGCGATAAGCCGGGGCCCGAGCTGTGGTCGCTGGCGTTCGGCGAGACGGCGGGGCGCGCCCCGGGCAGCGGCTCGGAGCTCGACCGCGGGCAGCGTTTCGCCCTGTTCGGCGCGGTACGCGAGCGGCTGGCCCGGACCGCGGAGCCGAACGGCCTGCTGCTGGTCCTGGACGATATTCAGTGGGCGGACGAGCCGTCGCTGCTGCTGCTCACTCACCTGGCGCGCCAGCTGCGCGGCGTCCGGATGCTGATCCTGGCGACCTGCCGCGAGCCGGCCCCGCCCGGTGACCGCAGCGGCGAGCTGATCCGGATGCTGCCGGCCGACGCGAACACCGAACGGGCGGTGCTGCGCGGGCTGCCCCCGGTCGCGGTGGCCGCGCTGCTGGCGTCGGACGGGCAGGCCGCCTCACCGGAGCAGGCACAGGCGGTGCACGCGGAAACCGGCGGCAACCCGTTCCTGGTCCGCGAGCTGGCGCGGATGCGCGCCGAGCAGCCGGGGGCCGCGCCGGGCTCGGTGCCCGGCACGGTGCTCGACGTCACCTCCCACCGGATCGCGCAGCTCCGGCCGGCCAGCCAGGACGTGCTGCGGGCCGCGGCGGTGACCGGCACCAGCTTCTCGGTCGGGCTCGTCGCGCAGATGCTCGGGGTGGCGGTGCTCGCGCTGCTCGATCCGGTCGACGAATGCCAGGCGGCGGGCTTCCTGGTCGCCGGTGATCGTCCGGGCGACTACTGGTTCTCGCACGCGCTGGTGCGCTCGGCGGTGGTGGCCCAGCTGTCCGCCGCGGACCAGCGGCGCTGGCACGTCGCGGCGGCGGACGCGATCGAGCGCCTCTACCAGGGTCAGCTGCGCTCGCACCTGGCCGAGCTCGCGCACCACCAGGTGGGGGGCTCGCTGCCTGGTGACCGCCTTGGCGCGGTGCGGGCCTGCCAGGCGGCGGGGGAGGCGGCCGCGGAGGACCTCGCGTTCGAGGAGGCCGCGCGGCTGTACCGGCAGGCGCTGTCGGTCGGAGCGGGCGAGATCTCCGAAGCCGAACGCGGCCAGCTCGAGCTGGCGCTGGCCGGCGCGCTGTTCCGCAGCGGCGACATACCCGGCTGGCACGACACCCTGACCAGGCTGGCCCAGCGCGCGGAGCGGCGCGGCAGCCATGTGCTGCTGGCCCGGGTCGGCCTGGAGATGGACCCGCTCGGCACCACCGGATGGGACAGCGAGATCGGCCGCATCTGCGAGCGGGCCCTGGCCGGGCCTGAGCTGGACGGCCCGCTCCGGGCCCGGGTGCTGGCCCGGAGCGCCCAGGTCCTGGTGTACCGGGGAGAGTACGGGCGCGCCGAGGAGGTTAGCCGAACGGCGCTGGACGCCGCCGAGCGGACCGGCGATGCGGACGCGCTGGTGGACGCGCTGCGCGCCCGTCAGCTGGCCCGCAGCGGTCCGGACGGAAGCGGCGAGCGCGCCGTCATCGCGGCGCGCATGCTCGATGCGGCCCGCGAGGCCGGCAGCGCCTGGGTCGAGATGTGGGGCAGGCTGTGGCGCATCGACACGCTGTTCGAGGCCGGGCAGTTGCCGGTCATCTCCCGGGAACTGGCCGGCCTGGCCAGCTGTGCCGGGCGGGTGCAGGTGCCGGTGGCCCGGTGGCACCTGCTCCAGTATTCCGCGACGCACGCCTACGCCACCGGCCGGTACGCCGAGGCGGTACGGCTGGCCGGCGAGGCGTTCAAGGTCATGACCGACATGGGTCACCCGGCGGCGTTCGGCGGCTACGGGGCGGTCGTGTGCCCGATTGCGATGCACCTCGGCTTCGAGGCGTCCGGCGTGGCGGCGCTCCTGGCCCAGGTCCCACCGCATATCTTGCCCGGGGGGTCGGATGCGGACGCCCCGGTGGTGAGCGTGCTCCCCGTCGTCAACCTGGCCCTGATGTGGCTGGAGCGGGGCGATCGCGACCAGGCGGCCAGGATGTACGAGGCGGACGCGGACCCGCCCTGGCCGTCGGCGGCGCGATGTAGAAAGATGTCATGAGGTTGTCACAGATTCCGGCTGATTAAGCCGACACTCGGTGCCGTCGCCTACGACAGGCTGATCAGGCCGCCGACCGGCTTGGCCTCTGGCCAGGCGAGCTGACTAGCGTGCCGCCCAAGCCTTTACCTCCGGCAGGCGGCCAGTGCACCGAGTCGGTTGTGAGACGCTCAGCTCTGATTAACTGAGGTACGCATATCAGGTGCTCTGGCGCCTGTGGGAGCTTCGGCCCCGGGGCACGCCGAAAACGGAAGACCAGCCGTCCGGGCAGTTCAGAGCCCATGCGTTGGCACGTGGACTAGCGGAGTGATGATCCGTTTGCGCTAGTTGGTTTCGGGACGCAAGGTGGCTTGCACTGCCTGAACCTGACCGTATTTGCACAAGAGCAGCGCCGCTGGCCCGGTGTCAGCGCCACCCTGAACACCCGCGAGCACCCTCCGGCCAGGAACGGCCCCCGCGCCTGCCCAGTCGCTCCGTCTAAGTCACCGGCACGGCTTCCCCATGCGCGGGCGGCCGACCCCCGATGCGGCCGTTTAACGGGTTGGCGGGCAGATTTGGTGATCGCCAGAAGTTGCGGGGCCGCGCCGGGTGAGGGCAGCGCCCAGAGGGCGGGCGGGCGGAAGCTCCCGAACGGGATGCCGTCCGCGATGATCCGGGCGTCCGGGGAGAGACCGGGCTGGCCGTCGATCACGGCGCGCGTCGGCACGGCCAGGCCGGATAGGGCACCCTTACCGGACACCGTCCAGGTGAGCACCGTGTCCCGGGACCAGGAGATGTCAGGGTCCAGGTCGGCTGCTCGTCCAGGCCGATGGGGACGGTCGGGGACGCCCGCCGGGAGCGAAACCCGCCGCGTGGGCCGGCGGGAAGCAGCTGGCCGCGCAGAGCTGGGGTCCCGGCGCCGACGCGCCGTAGCCGGGCGGGACGGTGGTCACGGACGGCCAGTCCGCCAGTTCGCCGTCCTTGTACCGCAGGCCGTCCAGCAGGTGGCGGCGGATGGCGACGCGGACCGGGCGGGCCGGGTCAGTTACGCGGTAGACGATCAGGGTGCCGTGGTAGGTCAGCCCGGCGAGCAGACGGCCGTCCGGGGAGAATGCCAGGCTGACGAAGTAGTCGCGCGGGCCGGCGATGGTGGCAAGGCGGACGGCGCGGGCCGGGCGGGCGACGCACAGGGTCAGCGCGGTGATGGACGCGTTGGCCAGGACGGCGCTAGTCGGGGACGTCGAGGATCTCGTCGCGGTAGCGCTGCTTCCAGCGGTGGGGATAGCAGCGGACCATGGCCCGGGACAGCCGGGCCGCCAGGGGCTGGATCACCGCGGCTTCTCCCCCGCGGCGGCCGGCACCTCCCACAGGCGCACCCTCGTGCCGCCGAATATCTGGCCGTCGACGATGGTGCGGCCGTCGGGAGCCAGCGCCGGCTGCCCGTCCCAGGTGTTACGCGCGGCCTCGGTGCCGTTGCGCAGCGCGCCTGACGCGGTCACCTGCCAGGTGAGCACCGTGTCGCGGGAGAACTGGTTGGGCATGATCCGGTCCATCACGAGGGTCAGGGCGCGCTCGCCCGGCGCGAAGCCCAGCGTGTAGAAGGGGACGGAGCAGCCGGGGCAGCCGGTGGGAGCCCCGGTCGTTGCCCCCTGCCCGGCGGGGAACAGGGCCCGCGTCACCAGGCTGCGTCGGATGGCAGTCCGGACCGGGCGGGCCGGGTGGTCCAGGTTGTACACGAGCACCGTCCCGCTCGTGGTCACCGCGGCCAGCAGCCGGCCGCCGGGCGCGAACGCCATCGCCGTGAGCCAGCCTGCCCCCTTCGGGCCGGACATGGTCGCGACGGGGAAGCCGCGGGCCGGGCGGGCCACGTTCCAGATGGTGATCTGGCCGTTGCCGCTGGCCAGGGCCAGCAGGCGCCCGTCCGGGGAGAACGCGATGTCGCTGTTGGTCACCTTGCCGACGTGCGCGTCCAGCACGGTCAGCAGCCGCGGCCGGGCCGGCCGGGCCACGTCCCACAGGGCCGCGCCGCCGCCGTAGGCGGCGGCCAGGAGCTTGCTGTCCGGCGAGAACGCCTCGCCCCACAGGGCGTTGGAGGAGCCGGCGGACAGCACGGACAGCAGGGCCGGGTGCCGGGGGCGGGTCACGTTCCACAGCGCGGCCTGGCCGTGGAACGAGGACGTGGCCACCAGCCGGCCGTCCGTCGCGATGGCCACGGTGACGCCGCCCTCGAACGCCGACAGCCGCCGCAGCCCGCCGTGCCCGACCGACCACAGGGTGACGACCGCCGAGGTGGGCTCGCCGCCGACCTCGGTGGCCAGGAGGCGCTGGTCCGGCGTCAGCGCCAGGGCGTTGGCGCCAGCGGTCGGAATGGGCTGCCAGGAAAAATCGGGGAGCCTGAGCAGGCGGGCCAGGCCGAGCAGGCCAGCGAGGAGGCCGAGCCCGGCCGCCGCCACGCCGACGGTCAGCGCGATTCCCCTGACGAGGGCCCGGCACTTCATGGGGATCACCGGGCGCTCCAGCCGGTAGTCGGGGTCCAGGTGGGTGGCCAGGGCGCTGCCGGCCAGGGACAGCACGGTCCGGGGGCTCGCCCGGTGCTGGTCCAGGACATCGAGGATCTCCTCGCGATAGCGCTGCTTCCAGCGCGGCGGGTAGCAGCCGACCACGGCGCGGGACAGCCACGCAGCCAGGGCCCGGCTCACCGCGGCTGCCCGGCGGCGACGGCGAGCACGAGAATGAGCAGGATGAACGTGAGGGCGGCCGCGAAGAAGCCCAGGACTTCGCGGGCCTGCTTGCTGGGTCGCAGGATCACGGGTCGCTCCAGCCGATAGTCGGGCCTGCCTAGGCCGTCGCGGTGCGCCGGGTAGCGGTGCGGACAACCTGCTGCATGGTCTTGAGCTGCTCGGCCAGCACGGCCTGGCCGGCGGCGGTGATCTCGTACGGGCGGCGCCGCTCGTCGGTGTCCAGCGGGCGGATCCAGCCGCGCTTCTCCAGCCGGGACAGCGCCCCGTACAGGGTGCCCGGCTCCATGCTGACCTCGCTGAACGCCGCGACGTCGGTCATGATCGCGTAGCCGTGCTTGGGGCCGCCGGACAGGCTGGTCAGGATCAGCACCGACGGGTCGGCAAAGCGGCCCAGGTCATCGAACTTGCCGTGCACGCGGTCTCCCGGCATCGAGGGCGGTGTCTACTCAATACCACTTACTAATCAGTACTGAATACTGGCCGGCCGCCCGGCCGGCGTCAATCCGCCGGGCGGGTATAGGAGACCCGGTGCTAGCGGCGGCTCCCGGCGTGCTCGGGGACCGCGGCGGCGGCCGCAGTGCTGCCCTCCAGGGGCAGGTGCGGGACAGCGGGCTCCAGCCAGCGGGGCATCCGCCAGGCGCGAGCCGAGCAGGCTCATGATCGAGGGCCCAGGATCACCCGGACCAGGGAGGCGTCGATCAGGACGGCGAAGGCCATGCCGACGGCGGGCATCTTGACGGTGCGGTCGGTATTCAGGACGAAGCTGGCGAACACCACGATCATGATGGACGCGGCCGTCGTGATGACCCGCGCGGTACGAGCAGGCCGGTCACCTGGCCACCCGCGGCGAGACCGGCCAGGCCGCGGAACTGGCCCGCCGGGCGTGGCAGCTGCCCATGCCCCCGCACCCGAGAACGAAGAATCTGCGGCCATTTCCCGCTACGGCACGGGACCTGAGTCGCCATGCCTATTCGGCAGGGAGGCGCGGCGTCGCACCTTGAACCGGATCACCTTCAGTGACCAGCCCTGATCAGCGCTGAGCGCGCATGAAGCCGCCAATCTGGTGTGGCTTTCCCCGCCTGGCGACCGTCAGCGCATATCTGGTGGTTGCCCGGCGAGCGGGGCTCACAGATCGACGATGCGGCTGTCCGCTGCGGCGGCGCCGGGCAGGCGCGCGATGTCGGCGCGGTCGCCGGTCACGACGTCGGCGCGGAGAGCGGCGGCGGTGTGCGCGACGACTGCGTCGGCGATGTCGGCTGTCCCGGCCCGGCCCATAAGGTGCCCGGCCGCGTGCGCGCCAGTCTCTGTCAGGGGCACGACCTCGCAGCCGCGCAGCAGCCGGCGAAGCTGGGCCTGCGCCGGGGAGCGGCTGGCCTGGGCGACGACCGGGGAGGGCACGACCGGGATGATCCCCGCCTCCAGCCGGACCCGGTGCCCGGCCCATACCTCGCGGGCGTTCTGGTCGGCCGCGACCAGCACGCCCGTGTCGTAGACGACCGGCTTCACGCCGTCAGCCGCGCGTCGTCCAGCCCGGCACGGCGGCGGGCCGCGTCCAGTTCGGCCGGGGTCAGCGGGCCATGCTCAGCCTCCCACTCAGCGACCGCCGCAAGGCCATCGCGCACCCGCAGCGCCCGCCGCGCCGCTGAGGTCATCCAGGCCGACACGCTGACCCCCGCCGCGGCTGCGGCGGCGACCACCTGTGCGTGGGTGTCAGGGTCGACGGTGATTGCCAGCTTGGGCGACGGATTACCACGAGGCATGCCCGTACTATACCACCGCGGTAGGATCGTTAACCCGGGCCCAGATGACCTGGCGCACCAGCGGCCCCACGGTTCCGTACTTCCCTGTAATCACGGGCAGTACCACGCTTGTCCCACGACCGGTGAGCGCGCCCGGAACGATCAAGCTCGCTGAGCCGCTCAGGGCCACGCGAGCAGCGGCCCTGAACCCGGGCTCAGTTGCGGGCTCATTCACTCGCGTTCGCCGCCGGCCACCCGACGCGCATCCGCACAGGCCACGAACACTGGCGACCAGTAGTGAACGCAGGCCAGCAGTGTTGGAAAGCGTGTTGGGGGCAACCCCTCAGGAGTTCGAATCTCCTATCCTCCGCCGCGCTGACCTGACCCTATGGGGGCCGGGCCGTGAGGCCGGACCCCCTTTTCCTGGTCAGCCCGGCAGAGCGATGCTCCCGGTGACATTCGAGCTCGGAAAGGAGGCCGGCAATGTCTGTCTGCGTCGGAATCGGCGTGCACCGCAAGCGCTCTGAGGTGGCAGTCATCGGCCAGGATGGCGAGGTGCTCGCCAGCCGGAACGTGCCGGGCGGGATCGAGACGATCCCGGGCGTGATCGGCGGCCTGCCGCCCGGTACGCCTGCGGCGTACCGGGGCGGCGTTCGGCTGGGGATGGCTGGCAGGGCTGCTGGAGGATTACGGCTCCGGCCCGCATCTGGTGCACCCGCTGCAGTGCAGGGCGATCGCCTCGGCCAGGCTGAACAACGACAGGGTCGATGCCGCGATCCTGGCCCGGCTGCTGCGCGCGGGCCTGCTGCCGGAGGCGCGGATCGCCCCGCCCGCCATCCGGCAGCTGCGGGCGCTGCTGCGGCACCGGGCCCGGCTGGTACGGCTGCGGACCCTGCTGCGCAACCGGATCCGTGCCGTCCTGGCCGGCCACGGCCCGGCCGGCCGGGTGCCGGGCCGGGCCGGGCTCGCCGCCCTGCAACTGCCTGCTGTTTCCCGCGAGGTGATCGAGGACGACCTGGCGCTCACCGCCGCCCTGCAACCCATCATCGACAGGCCCGGCGCGGAGGTGCGCCAGCACGCGAGGTCCGGCCCGCGGGTCAAGGTCCTGGTCCAGCTGCCGGGTGCCGGCCCTATACCGCGCTGGTCCTGCTGGCTGAGATCGGCGACATCACCCGGTTCGGCCCGGCGCGCAAGCTGGCGGCCCGGGCCGGGCTCGCGACTGTCGAGGCAATCCACGACCTCTCGCATGCGAGGCGAGCACAGATCTGGTCTGGCCTGCGCCCCGCGACCCGCCCAGTAGACATGGTCATAGACCGCGCCGAGCCGGCGTTCGGCTACAGCACCGAACCGATGAGCAATACCTGAAGGCCGAGGAGCCCTGCCCGCAGCAGGGCGGGTCGCCGCCTGAACGGATACCTTGTGTCACAAAGTGCCACGACGTGATACCATGAGTTCATGGCTGACCACTACACCTTGCGGCTAGCGCCGGGCGTGCGGCAGCGGCTGGCAGAATGGGCGAGCCGGGCAGGCCTCCAGGAACGCACCCTGGCGCAGCGCTACGTCGAAGAGGGGCTGCGTCACGACGCTCACCCGCTCATCCAGTTCCTCGACGGCCCGAGCGGCCGCCGGGCCAGCCTGCTCGGCCGCGGCCTGGATGTCTGGGAGGTCATCGCCACAATCCGCGACAACAACGGATCCATGGCCAAGGCCGCCGAGTACCTGCAGATCCCAGCCGGGCTGGTAGAAGCGGCCGTGGCCTACTACGGCGAATACCGCGACGAGATCGACCGGGAAATCGAGCTCAACGAGGCGGAGTACGAACGCGGGCGGGCGGCTGCCGCAGCAGGTGAGCAGGCGCTGCGCTCGTGAGAGCCATTCTGGACGAGCAGCTGTCCCCGCAGATCGCGATGCTGCTGCGCAAGGCCGGCTACGACGTGGACGCCGTCGCCGATCGCGAGGACGTGGTGGGGCGCAGCGACCGGATCATCCTCGAGGTCGCGTGCGGCGAAGGCCGGGCCGTGGCCACGAACAACATCAAGGACTTCCGCCCGCTCGCGGCTGAGTGGCTGGCACAAGGCAGAGTGCATGCCGGGCTGATCCTGCTGCCCTCAACGCGGACGCGTAGTCGCCATGCCATCGCCGCTGTCGCTGCCGCGATCGAAAGCGTACTCCGCGACCACCCAGACGGGCTGAGCGGAAGTGAGCGCTGGATCGCCCCGCTTCCGAAGCTGTAAGGAATCGCATCGCGCCGCACGCCCGGCATGGCTGGCAGACGGCGGACGGCCGGGCTGGACCGGAATCAATGAAAGCCCGCGCGATGGCCTCAGCGCTCAGCGCGCCGTGTCTCGCATGTACTCTACCCACCCGGCAACTGCGCAGCGCCTTGTCTCAGTTCTTGTCTCATTCATCCCCGTCCGCGGGCCATGCACTAACGTCCGCGCTCGGGCATCACGGCTGGTCGCGCCCGGCCGCGGACCGACGCCAACGCTGGCCAGCAGTGTTGGACAGTCATGGATCCCCGCGCAAGAGACACATCAGCAGCGGGCGGATGCCGCCATGGCCGCGGCGACGAGGCAGCCAGCGGCCCAAGCCCAGAGAGCGTCATACGTGTGATCGAAGATCACCGAGCCCTTCGGGCCGTATAACGCCAGATACACGGGTGATCATTGCTCGGTCGCCAGAGTGAGATGCGGGCGATGATCACCCGTGTATCACTCGACCTGTGTCGGGTATGGAGGCCTGGGCACGACCGGGCCGCTCACGCTGGGTGGTGATGGCGGCCAGGCGCCCGCCTTTTGGGTAGACCAACCGGACCGTGGCTGCATGACTGGCGCCTGCGTCGTTGCGCCGGATGGGCACTGCGCGTTCGGGTGCTGGCAGGCGCGGGAGCGCCGGGGTTATGGCTCGGCGGCGGTGACTCCCGGGAGATCGGCGAAGCGTGCCTTGGCGTCGAAGGTCAGGACGGTCCGATCAGTCTGGACAGCGTGCGCGGCGATGATCAGGTCGTGCGCGCCGCGGGGCGTCCCGGGTCGGCGGGCATGCGCGATCAGCCTCGCGTGGCAGGCGGCGGTGGTCTCGGTGTAGTCGAGTACCTCGACCGCGGAGGTGATCGCGACCAGCGCCCGGGCGCGATCGGCTGCCTGGGGAGCGGTATCAGCGAGCTCGATGCCGACCCGGTACTCGGCGATGGACACGGCAGCGACCGCCAGCTCGTCCGCATCCAATTCTGCCCGCTCAATCGTCCCGCGCTCGTAGGCGATCAGGACATTGGTGTCCAGGATCAGGCGCCGGCCCACGGATCTTCTCCCTCGCTGGAGATCAGTGCCAGCGCAGCCGCGATGTCCGCCGCGAACCGGTCATCAGGCGGGGGAATCCGCTCGAGCGCGGTCCGCAGGCCGGCCCCGGTGCGGTGCCGGGCTGGCATGATCTCTGCCACTGCATGGTGGCCGCGGGTGATCGTGACGGTCTCGCCCCGCTCAATCGCGTCGAGCAAGTCAGAGAAGTTCCGGGAGGCCTCGGTAGCGGTCATCGTTCGCATGTCCTCATGTTATCTGATAATCAGATCCATGCATGCACCCGAGGCTGAGCGCCGCGGTCAGCCGGAACCGGGGCAGGATTGAGCGCCCGGGAAGTCGCCTCGGCACTCACCTGGTGTCTCCGGCAGCCGGGCCGCGCACAGGGGGCCGGGCTCATTTGCGGTCTCATTCGCCCCCGTCCGGCAACGTTCACCAGCGTCCGGCCCGCACGCATCCGGGCAAGTCACGAGCGGCCGCGGCCTCTGGCGGACACTGACCAGCATTGTTGGAAAGCGTGTTGGGGGCAATCCCTCGCGAGTTCGAATCTCGCAGCCTGGGCCGCTGGCGCCGGATTCGCCACGGATTTTCCCGGTGCGCCAGGCGGCGCATATGGCCCGCGGTTAGCTGCTGCGGTGCAGGAGGGCGACCGTCAGGGCGACCAGCGAGACGGCAACCACAGTCAGGGCGACGAGCAGCAGCCGCCGAGGGCTGGCCCCGACACCCGCCGACTTCCGGAACGTGCGGCTGAGTCCCCAGATGACCAGGCTCAGGGCTAGCACGGCCAGGCCGGCGGCGATGCTCGTCTTCAGGATCGCGCCGCCGACCGCGGCGAAACCGATGGCAGTGCGCGTCCAGGCCAGCCCGGTCCGCTCCCTGGCCTGCCCTGGATCGAGATCCTCCAGATCCTCTGGGGGCTTCATCAGTGCCCCAGGATGGCCGACAGCAGCAGGACGACGGCGGCCACGATCGCCATGCCGGTGATGGTCACTGCCAGGACCTGCGGCAGGACAGACGTGGGCAGCGGCTCGCTGCGGCGCATCGCCCGCTGGCTGCGTGCCCACTGGCGGTACCCGCTCGCCGCGATGACAGCACCCAGTGCGATCAGCGGCACGCCGATGGCGTGACGGCCCCAGGGGACGCCGGGGAACGGCGGCAGAAGCTGCACGATGGCTAGTCCCGCCACCACGAACGCGAGAGCAGTGCGCTGCCAGGCGAGAAAGGTGCGCTCGTTGGCGAACGTGAACCGGGCGTCCGGCTCGGTCTCATCGGCGGGTGTCCCGTCCGCACCGGGATCTCCAGGACGATCGGCGGCAGCCATGCATCACATCTCAGTCATGCGGCTGCCCTGGCCGGGCCTGGCGGCCAGGGCCAGTAAATCGGCCGGAGAGGACTGGGCCCCTGCGGTGGGCCGTCATGACCATGCCGGATACATGCCCAGCTTTCTGCCTTCCCGACCAGGCGGACTCCGATCTCATAGTCCGAAAGCCTCCCATTTCGGCGGGCCATCCACATGACTCCCGCGTGAGCACGCAGCGGCTGGTCAGCGCGCAGTCACCCGGCGCGTGTGATGCGAGGCTGCCGCCCGGCCGCGACAGTGTGCCTGTGACTGATCGCCATGACGCAGGCATTCTCGTTAGCGGCCGCACGCTCAGGCGCATCCGGGCCGCGGCGGCCGGGCTGGCGGCGGCGGGCCGGCCGGCGGCCGTGTAGCACCGGTGCTCGCGCAGGCAGCCGGGCTCGCGTTCCTCGCTGCCCTGACGCCCACGGCCGTGCTGGTGGCCGCCGTGTTCCTCGGCTCGGCCAGCCCCCGGCGGACCTCCCTGTTCTACCTGACAGGCGCCGTCGTGATGAGCGTGGTCATGGGCGTCATCGTCATCATCGCGCTGCACGTCGGGCACCTGAATCTTCCGCATCACCGAACCCCGCGCTACGGCGTGCGCCTGGGCCTGGGCGTCGTGGCACTCGCCGCCGGCCTGGTCATGGCGCGCCGCAAGCCGAAGCCGCCCGCCAGCAAGAAGAAGCCAGGGCTGATGTCGCGGCTCATCGCCCGTCCCTCGCCGCTGACGGCCTTCGTCACCGGCCTGCTCATCTTCGCGCCATCGGTGAGCTTCATCGCCGCGGTCCAGGTGATCGCCACCGCCCGGATCAGCGACGCGGCGGTGGCGGGCGCGCTGGCGCTGATCGTGGCCATCGATGTGCTCGGCGTCTGGGTGCCGTTCGGGTTCTACCTGGTCGCTCCCGACCTGACCACGCGCAAGCTCAAGTCCTTCGATGCGTGGCTGACCGAGCACAAGCGCGTCCTGCTGGTCGGCGGGCTGGTAGCCGCCGGGGTGATCCTCACCCTGAACGGCATCCTGGGCCTGGCCGGCCTCGTCTGACCGCGATTCAGGAGGTTGTCTCGGTCATAGCTATTCCGCGCCGTTAGCGAGGTCGTGTACGCCGTGGTACTGGGCGAGCAGGCAAGCACCCCTGGGCGGATAACCCGCCGCCATCGAGATGGCCAGGGTGACGGGCCCAGCCACAATCAGAAGAGGGTGACAGAAATGGCACTCAAAAACCGGAAACCATCAGCATTGCACGACAAGCGAGCACTGATCACCTGGGTCATTGCGTACCTCAGCATCACGGCCGCCGGGATCGGCCTGTTCTTCCTCATCGCAGCCCTCCAGCACACCGGATCATATGCCAGCCCCGTGAAAGATCCTTCCTATCTTCTCGAGGAGCGGTTCCTGCCGCTGGCGAACCTGCTGCTCTGGACAGCATGCGGCCTGGCCTATTTCTGGCAACGGCGCGACACGGTGCACCCATGGAGCCGGGAGCCCCTCAGGCTCGGCGCCCTGTGGCTGGCTTTGGCTGTGACGGCCGACTTCCTCGATAGCGTGGCCATCAAGAACCCCGAGTCCATGTCGGCACACGACTTCTATATCGGACAGGCTCCATGGATATACCTCATCTACGCAGCCGTTTTCATTAGCCCCGCGTGCGCAGCCGCCATAAGGCCATGGCGCAGGCGCCGCCACCGCGGCCAAAGGCAAGCGCCACGCCCGCAAGGCGCAGCCGAGCCGCCGTCGAAGGCGGGCGGGACGCCATCGAGCACGTCCGCGCGGTCCTCGCCGACTCTGAACAGCGCGGCACGGGCAGCGCTCCGACAGTCACAGGGGAAACGAAACGAGCCACTGGCCGTCCGGAAGTCGTCCGCGGCCAACGGTCGTCGCATCGTCGCAGGTCAATGCGGCGGAGGATGGCAGCCATGCCATCCTCCGCCGACATGTTCATCGATCCCGCCAGTGACCCGCGGCTCGAGCTTCCGCCGCCCCGGTCCGGGGAGCGGGCCACGCTGGCCGGGTTCCTGCGCTGGCAGCGCGGCACGCCGGAACTGAAGTGCTCTGGTCTTGACGCCGCCGATCTGGCCGCTCGCCCGGTGGAGTCCTGCACGCTGTCGCTGCTGGGACTCCTGCGGCACTTGGCCGATGTCGAGCGAGGCTGGTTCCGGCGGGTAATGGCCGGGCAGGACGCGCCGCCGCGCTTCAGGTCCGGCGGCGATCCTGACGGCGCATTCAACGGCGCCCGGCCCGACCCTGAGCTTGTCGCGGACGCCTGGGCGGCGTGGCGGGCCGAGGTCGAGTTCGTGGAGCGCCTGGCAGCTGACGCACCCGACCTGGACATCCTCGGGAAAACTCCCGATCCCTGCCGCGGAGCGATGTCGCTGCGCTGGGTGCTGATGCACATGGTGAAGGAATACGCCCGGCACAACGGCCACGCCGACCTGCTGCGCCAGCGGATCGACCGGAAGGTGGGCCAGTAGCCGCCGGGCCGCCCGGACCGGGCCGCCCGCGCAGACCGGGCGGGCCAGGCCACGGGGCCAGGCCGGGCAGGAACTACGCCGGCGGTCCGGGGGCCTGGAACCGGGCCACGGTGAAGGCGAGGATGACCGGGACGTTGACCGCGAACACGACCAGCGTGGCGGTCAGCACCGCCAGGACGCTGCCGGGCGCGTGATCGCGCGCGAACACGTATTCGAGCAGGCCGGCGATGACCAGGTAAGCCAGCAGGGCCCAGCGGAAGACAAGGAAGAACACCGGCCAGGCGAACGGCCGGATCCGGCTGAGCAGCACCAGGGCGGCGATGGTCAGCAGGGCACCTGCGCCGACCAGGGAAACCGGCAGTGCGAGGGCCGGGTGGCCGGGAAACTGGGCGGCCAGGTAGATAGCGCCGATCAGCATCAGCGCGATCGATGCCACGGCGAGCCCCGCGACCGGCGGCAGCTGGCGGCGGGCCAGGCTGCCGCCTGCCGGCGCGCCTGAGCCCGGCGAGCCGGGCGCGGCGGCGCCCGTCATGCCGTCGCCAGCCGCGTCATGATGATCAGCGTCGCTACCTGCATGGCGCCGGTGACGGCCGCCGAGTAGATGAAGCGGCGCATCAGCCGGGCGATCACCTCGCCGTCCGGGCGTGGCTTCTTAAGCTCGAACAGCACGGCGAGGTTCGCTGGCTCGAGGATGCCCAGGGCCACCACCGCCATCACGGCGACCACGATCATGGATGCCACCACCCACCCGTGATGCGAGTAAGAGGTGGAGATGTCCCCGGTCTGGATGGCCAGCTGCCAGCCCGCGGCCAGGGTGCAGATGACCACTGTCGGCATGATCAGCAGCATCTTCGGCATCAGCCGCGTGGTGAGCTCGGCCCTGGCCGGGATAGAGAGCCGGCCGAGGATCGGGCCGAGTACGAATCCGAGGAACAGATCCAGCGCCGTCCACATGCCGCCGCCGACGACGTGGAAGAAGTCGACGCCCCACGGCGCGTTCACCGCGATCACGGCGACCAGGCCGACCAGGACCACCGCAACTATGGCAAGCCCGCGAACCGGCACGATCTGGAAATCGGGCGCCCTGGCCGGCTCTGCGGATTTAGCGCTGGTCTGAGCGGCGGAAATCTGCTGCGTCATCGGCCCCCCCGGCTGCTGTCCCTCAAGCCGACGATAGACGCAGGTCCTGGAGAGTGCCAGCCCGCCGACCGCGCTGACGGTCCTGGCTGGCCGCCAGGTCAGCGCCGCGAACGGTCCGCCGCCTGACCAGGCCCGCCGCCCTGCGCCGGGAGAGAGGCCAGCGCCGGGATAGCCGTCATGGCCATCCGGAAATAGAGCGGATCGACCTCCACGCCGACCGAGTCATAGCCGACCGCCTGGGCAGCGGCCAGCGTGGACCCTGATCCCGCGAACGGGTCCAGGACCAGCCCTTCGCCCAGCGGCAACATCGCCCTGACGACCTGGCGCAGGAAGCCCTGCGGCTTGAGGCTCGGATGACCGGCCAGCTTCCGCTCGGTGCTGCGAGCCGGGTGCGATCGGATCACGTCGCCGAACGGCTGGCTGCCCGAGACACGGCGCAGCCCTCCCGTCTTCCATTTCCTCAGGTTGTCGGCCACCGTCCTGGCCTCGATGGGCTCGCGGTACAGGAGCCATGGCTCCCACTGGGAGCGGGGCATCACCGTAATGCCGCCGAACTCATCGTGCGCTCCCTTCGGCCGATCGCCGCCGCGCATGGTCATGACGAGGCGGGCAACTTCGCCGCGCCGCTCTAAGCCGGCCTCGGCCAGCGCCCGCGACACGATCGGCGATACCAGCGGGTTACTGGCGACCAGCACGTGCGCGCCGGGCACCAGCACCCGGCGCACCGCCTGACCCCAGCTATGGAAGAAGTCAAGGAGGTCCTGGCGATCGCTCTGCGTCAGGACGGTGAACCTGGGCAGCGGCGAGCGCTGATGCCCGTCAAAGGAGGGCGGGATACGCCAGACACCGCCGTGACCAGCCCGCAGCTTGGCCTGCTCCTTGCCGGTGTACTCGACCAGCCCGTAGGGCGGGTCAGTCACCACCGCCTGGACGGATCGCTCGGCGCGAGCGGCCAGCCAGGGCAGGCAGTCGCCCCGGAACAGGGTTGCCTGACCGTATTCAAAGGATTCGCTCACCGGCGCGTCACCCCGCCGCGCACGACCGCGGGCTGGCGCCTGGCTGCCATGTGAGCCTCCTCAGAGCAGGACAGTAGAGGCCGCGCGGCCGGCGCACAAGAAGGGGCCGCCCGGCAGGGCCGGGAGGCGCGCAGCACCTCCGCCAGCCGGCTCCGCTCGCGCTGGGTTAGGGCGGCAGCCCAGCCGGGTACGCCACTAAAGCCAGGTACGCCAGCCTGGCTGTCCGCAGGCCCGGAGTCCGGCAGATCGTGGCGGGCATGCGGTCGGCGAGCCGTCAGGGGATGGCGCCAAGACGCAGGTAAGAGCAGGAGGCCCGTAGCAACCGGGCTACCCGCGAGGCGCGTGCCGGGCGGCGCCCAGGGCCAGGGTTTGCCAGCAGAGAGCGTCTGGACCCACCTGCCGCCCAGCCCTCTTTCCCGGCGCCGCGCGCCAGACTCAACTAAGCTGACGCCGTGGTCTTCAAGCAGGTCGGGGATGGGCGTCCGTATCCCGATCATGCCAGGACGCCTCGTGAATGGGCAGATATCCCGCCTCGTCCCGTGCGGCTGGATCAGCTCATCACCACCAAGAACGTGCTGGATCTGCATTCGGTCCTGGCCCAGGATTCCACCTTCTACGGTGACCTGTTCCCGCATGTCATCCGCTGGCATGGTGAGCTCTACCTGGAGGACGGCCTGCACCGCGCGCTGCGCGCCGCCCTGCATCAGCGCTCTGTCCTGCACGTCCGGGTGCTGGAGCTGGACTGAGCCGCTCCCCCCAGCACCCTCCTCAGGACGCGGCGGTCTTGCCCGGCTTCGGCGACCTCGCCGGCGCCTTCGACGACCTGGCCGGCGGCTTCGGCTTGCGAGACTGATTCGCCTTGGCCTGGTGCTCCTTCGCCAGCCGCTCCCTGGCGACCTGCTGATCATGGACGACGATGTCGTGCGCCAGGCCGGTCGTCATCCACTGCAGCATGGGGGGCAGCAGCGCCCGCCAGGTGAAGGCGGTGTGGCCGCCGCCCGGCACGAACTTGAGCGTGACGTTCGGCTGGCGGAGCTCGAGCAGCTGAGCGAAGATCTGGGCGCTGCGCACGTCGGCCTGGTCCAGCATGCCCGCTCCGAGCCAGAACTGAGGGAGCACCTGGCTGGACGGGACGGACTGGAGCAGGTCCATCGGGGTGTTCAGCCGGGCCAGCGTGCGGTTGCCCCCGAAGGGGCTGACCTCGCGTACCGGGTCGACGAGCTGGTTGGCGGACGGAAAGAAGTAGCCGCTGAGCACGCCTGCTGAGCTGTACACATTGGGATGCTGCAGGCTGAGGTTGGCGGCACAGAAGCCGCCCTCGGAGTAGCCGGCGATGCCCCAGCCGACCCCTGGCTGCTGCACCCGCAGCATCCTGGCGATGTAGCGCGGCAGGTCGCCGGACATGAACGTGTCGTCCTGCGGGCCGTGGTACTGGTTCAGGCACTGGAGGGACTGCCCGCGCGGGCCGTTGACGGCCGGCATGACCAGCACGGCCGGGTCAGCGCGGTGCTCCTTGACCAGATGGTCAAGGAGCGTATTCACGCCCAGCACCGTGATCCAGTCTTGCGGGTTGCCGGGAAAGCCGTGCAGGAGCTCCATCACCGGGAACCGGTAGGTATGGTACGCGCCCGGCCAGAAGTACTGCGGGGGCAGGAAGACAAAGACCGGCCTGGTCAGGTGGCTACGCTGGCCGTGCACGATCAGCAGTGCCGTGTAGCCCTGCTGCGCCGCCAGCTGAGCGTCGATGGTCTGGCCGAGGAAGGTACCCAGCTTGTCCCCGGACCGGCTGGAGACGGTGGGCACCTGTGCCGCCTGGACGCCCTGGTTGGTCATGTCCGAGATCGCGGCATTCCAGTTCTGGTAGTAGTCGTAGTACTTGTTCACCGCGGCGACGCCGAACATCATCGCCGGCACGAACGCCAGGCAGGCGGCAAGAACACGGAAGACCAGCTGCTTCGCTACGACCAGCCACCACACCAGCGCCCCGAAGACGGCGAGCAGCAGCAGGAAGAACAGCGTGCTCTGCGGCTCAGGCAATCATGACTCCCGAGGTCAGCGCTCAGTTCAGCCGGTTGCTGCAGCTAAGGTAACGAACGGCGACGATGCCCGGTGCCCGCACCGGGCACTGCCATCAGGTGTCGCCCCGATAAGTGGCGGTGGAGGTGGGATTTGAACCCACGGAAGGGTTGCCCCTTCACACGCTTTCGAGGCGTGCGCCCTCGGCCACTAGGCGACTCCACCGCGGATGAGCCTACCTGAGTGCGACCGCTGCCGCCCCACGCCGCCAGCTACCTGCGCTGATCGAAGAAATCACGGAGGACGGCGGCGCACTCGGCAGCGAGCACCCCGCCGATCACCTCGACCGGCTCGCCAAGGCGCCGGTCATGCAGCGGATCCCAGATCGACCCTGCTGCTCCGGCCCGGCTGTCCGCGGCGCCGTACACCAGCCGGTGCAGCCGTGCGGCCAGTACCGCTCCCGCGCACATCGTGCACGGCTCCAGCGTGACCACGAGCGTGCAGCCTGTCAGCCGCCAGCTGCCGAGGGCGGCCGCGGCGGCGCGAAGCGCAATGATCTCGGCGTGCGCGGTCGGATCCCGGTCTGCCTCGCGGCGGTTCCGCCCGCGACCGATGACCGTGCCCGCCGGGTCCAGCACGACCGCCCCGACCGGCACGTCCCCGACCGGCACGTCGGCCGGCCCGGCAGCCGCGCTGGCCGCCCCTGCCCCCGCGGCAGATGCCGCGCCCGCCTGCTCCAGGGCGAGCCGCATGGCGGGCTCGAAGCCTGCCCGGTAGCCGGTGGTCACGGCAGGCCGCTCGCCGTCACGGCCCGAATGCCCCGTCGAGGGCTCGCTCCAGCGCGTGACCGAAGCCGATCTTCCTCGCGATGCTGGCGATCGCCTCGTCCGGAAAGAGGTCGAGATCGCCCGATAGCGCGCCCAGGTCCATCTCGTCCACGCCGAGATCGGCGAAGATGGACATGTCGCCAGCGGGCAGGACCTGGTCCAGGTCCTCATCATCCGGCACCGGGATGTCCAGGTAGTCCAGCACCTGACGGGCCAGTTCCCAGTCGACGGCCGCCGTGAGATCAGACAGGAAGAGCGAGACATGATGGCCGAACACGCGAAGGGCCACGAAAAAGTCATCGCCCACCGCGACCAGGCCAATCGTGCCGCCAATACCTGGCTGCTGCCGCAGGGCCTGGATGAGCCCGTCCAGATTCTCCATCCGGGCCGCGGGCAGTACCTCAACCTCCCAGACCTCGTCTTCACGGTAGGCGACGACCGCGAAGTCGCTACTGGTCACATCGCTCATCCTCATCCCGCCGGCTGCGCTCAGGTAGGAATGGTGTCAGATTCTCCTGCGCCGCGTGCACTCATCCGGGGGTCCGGGCTGCTCCCCGTCCGGCGCGGCCGCCGCTGAGTCGTCACCGGCACGCATGCCGGCGGCCCGGAGCGGGCATAGAGGCGATGATGGCCACGATGCCGAACCTCTCCCTGCTGGCTCCGGCCGGCCGTTACGACTCGCCCGGCCGCGCGGCGCGCAAGCCTATCCCTCTCCCATCCCGTAAGGTTAACCTCTCGGTTAGTAGTCTTTGGTCGGCAAAATGCCTCAGCTATGCTGACGCCAGTCAGCTGACATGGGCGGACGGCTGACGCCGCAACGGTCAACTGCGAGCGCACCAGGGAGGTGATCTCGATGCTGAAGAAGGTCATCTCATGGGCGATCGTTATCTTCATCATCTACTATCTGGCGACAGATCCTGCCGGGGCAGCCGCGTTCATGCACCATATCTTCAACGGCCTGAAGACAATCGGAGCGTCATTGGCTACGTTCTTCAACTCCCTCTAGTGTCATGAGACAGCCAACGTCAGGCGCGCGCGGGCCCGTCGCCGTTAACAAGTACCTGCTCCCGCGGGAAGTTCAGGTTGCGACGGTCCGGCGGCATCCGGCTGTCCTCATCGGCCCCAGCATCCTGGCACTCGGCGGGCTGCTCCTGGCCGGAGTCCTCAGCGCTACGGTCGTGCGCGGCAACGAGGTGCTGACGGCCATCGTCTGGATAGCCTGGGGAGTTCTTCTCGTCCGGCTGATCTGGCAGGCCATTAACTGGGCGGTCGATTATTTTGTGGTGACGACGGAGCGCATACTGCTGACCTCGGGAGTTCTGACCCGCAGTGTCGCGATGATGCCGCTCACGAAGGTCACGGACATGAGCTTCCGCCGGTCGTTCGGCGGCCGGATGCTCGGCTACGGCGAGTTCGTGGTCGAGTCCGCTGGCCAGGATCAGGCATTGCGAAATATTGACCACATTCCGTATCCCGAGCAGCTTTACCTTCTGATATGTGGGATGATTTTCCCGTCCAGCGCTGACGCGGCCGACGACGACAGCCGGCAGCCTGTCCCCGACGAGCTGTAGGCCGGAGCGACTGGTCCTTCCCCGGGGTTCGTGCGGCCGGATGACTGATCATCTGACGTCCGGCCGCATGAGCCTGCGCGGGTGATGCCCGGCCCGGAACCGAGCACACCCGGCGAGACCAATGTCCGCCGAGCGCTGAGCGCCCCGGGCAGCCGGCTCCGCTGCGCAGTGGCCGGGCCAGGTTCCCTCCCGCAGGTTCCGGCCCGGCCACCTCAGATCAGACGCTCCGCTTCCCCGCCCGGTTGACGCCTGCTCGCTGGCGATCTGAGCCGCTCAATGGTGGTGATCGTCCGGTACTTGCGGGAGCGCACAGTTGTCGGTGACGACAGTCCTGTTCGACCGGTTCATGGCCGGCGCAGTTGCCTGGATATAGCTGCGCTCAGGCATCTGGATTAGAGCGGGCAAGGGAACCGGACCCAGCTGGCGGCGCTGTGCTGAGCGGTGGCCGTGAACTTGTTGGGCGCCGGCTGCGGATAACGGATGTAGCCTCCCGAGCACCCGGAAGGGGTCACCGTGTACCAGCCCTACCCGTCCAGCGGCCAGCCGGTCGCGCCGCTGCGGCCTCCCGCTCCCGCGCCGGTGCTGACCGCAGTCAAGCTCATGTACGCGGGCGCCGCGGTCAGCACCGTGCCCCTGATCATCACGCTGGCCTTCATCGGCGACATCAAGGCCTACCACCTGCGATACCTGGGCCACAGCCTCACCTCGGCCCAGCTCAGCCACCTGAGACCGCTCATCATCACGGTGGTGATAGTCGTCGACCTGGTCGTGCCCGCCCTGTGGCTGTGGATGGCGCGGGCGAACGGCCAGGGCAGGAGCGGGGCGCGCATCCTGTCCACGGTGCTGCTCGGCCTGGCGACGCTGCAGCTTACCGGCAACAATGGCGTCGTGCAGGTGTCCTGCGCCGCGCTGACGTGGCTGATTGGCCTTGCCGCGGTGTGGCTGCTCTGGCGCCCGGCCTCCAGCGCGTTCTTCAAGCCGCAGGGCGTCGCGTGACTTCAGCCGTCGTCTGCTCAGACGAGCCTTGACTGCTCAGCTGGCGGCGCTGTGCTGAACGGTGGCCGTGAACTTTGGGGGTGCCGGTTACGGATGGCAGATGTAGCCTCGCGAGCACCCGGAAGGGCATGGGCATGAATCAAGGTCGCGCATGAGGCGGCGCCGGGCCGCCGCCGCGGATGATGCTGCGGTCATTGAGAGTTCCTGGCGGGAGCCGGAACGGTTCGCGGTTCTGTTTGACAGGCACGCCCCGCATATTTACCGCTACCTTGCCCGGCGTGCCGGCCGTCAGGTTGCCGATGATCTGGTCGCCGAGACGTTCCTGGCCGCGTTCGCCAAGCGGGACCGGTATGACCTCCGCCACGCGGATGCCCGGCCCTGGCTGTACGGGATCGCCACCAACCTGGTCGGCCAGCATCGCAGGGACGAGGCCCGCCAGTACCGGATCAGCCAGGCCGCGGTGGCGGAGCCCGAGGCTGCTGGTCACGCCGAGCGGGTGGCAGCCGATGTCACGGCCCGGGCGATGCGCCCGCTGCTGGACGCGGCGCTGGCCGCGCTGCCGGCCGGTGACCGGGATGTGCTGCTGCTCATCGCCTGGGAGCAGCTGACCTACCAGGAAGTATCGCGGGCGCTGGCCATCCCGGTGGGGACGGTGCGGTCCAGGCTGCACCGGGCGCGCACGAAGACGCGCCAGGTCCTGGCCGGTACCGATGCGGCTGCCACGTATGAGGAGATCACGACCAATGAATGACATGGAGCTGCTTCGGGAGCTGGCGCAGGAGACGCCCCTGCCCGCGCCTGCCGAGCTGGACCCGGCCCGCGCCAGGCTGGCCGCCGCGATCGCCGCCGATCCGGCCGCCGGACGCTTCACAGCCGTACCAGAGGTCACCATGCACCAGCCCTACCCGTCCGGTGGCCAGCCGGTCGAGTCGTTGCGGCCTCCTGCTCCCGCGCCGGTGCTGTCCGCGGTCAAGCTCATGTACGGGGGCGTCGTCGGCACCGTCATGCAACTGATCATCGCGCTGGCCTTCATCGGCGATATCAAGGCCTACCACCTGGCAGTGCTCGGGCACCACCTCACCACGGCCCAGCTCAGCCACCTGCGCCCGCTCATCATCACGCTGGTGATAGTCGTCGGCCTGGTCGTGATCGCCCTGTGGCTGTCGATGGCGCGGGCGGTCGGCCAGGGCAGGAACTGGGCGCGCATCCTGTCCACGGTGCTGTTCGGCCTGGCGACGCTGGAGCTGATCGGCAACCACGGCGTCGCGCAGGTGTTGTGGGCCATGCTGACGTGGCTGACCGGCCTCGCCGCGGTGTGGCAGCTCTGGCGCCCGGCCTCCAGCGCGTTCTTCAGGCGATGCCGACAGGCGGCATTGACGCGGCGACCGTGAGCTGGACGATCGAATCCGGCAAGACGGCTATGCGCTAGAGAAGATCGAGCAGATCGCCGCCGCCAGCCGCACCGCCTCCGGTGTCGAGCAGGACGGGACGGCGATCATCGTCCCGGTCGACGTGCCGGCCATGCTCACCGCCCTGGCCGACCCGGCGGCGTGGCGGGAGCAGGCCGGTGATGACGGCCAGGCCGACGCCTACCAGGCGCTGGCCGCACGGATCGGGGCGACCTGTGAAGCGCTGGCCGTTGGTCCTGATCGCTGCCCCGGCCGCCGTCGCCGTATGGTCCGGCTGGGTCGGGCTCGGCGAGCTGTGCGGGTTCGGCATCATCCATCCGCTCCCCGGCATCTGGGACACGCTGCGGATCAACACCGCGATCACGCTGCCGATCGGCCGTCCATGCTTGTCAGCATGTCAGCCCATCAACGCGGCCCCCGCCCGACTGTCCCGACGCCGCGCGTGGAGGTCCACGTCCGCGTGAGCGTCGGACTCCTTCCGTATCATCGGTCCGTGCTGATCTCGTTGGTCACTTGCTGCACCCTGATGCATAGGGTGGTCATGCCCGGCAGATGCTGGGGACTGACATGAAGTCTTCCCAAGTCCAGCTCGATCTTGGACTCGATGCGACCGCGCCGATCCAGGGGATCACCGGCGCCGGCCCACTGGGCTCTGCACAGCTGGCAACGGCCAGGGAGCGAGGCGTTGTATACACCCGGCCGTGGGTAGCGGACCTGATCCTGGATCTCGCCGGATACCGGGCCGGTGAGGATCTCGCGGCACGTTATGTGGTGGAGCCGTCAGCGGGCGAGGGAGCCTTCCTGGTGCCTATGATTCGCCGCCTAGTAGCGTCGCTGGCCGCACACGGCCGGGCGCTCGATGATGCGCGAGGGTCGATCCGCGCCTACGAACTCGACGGCGTTTCCGCAGCCCGGGCCATTGAGCTGGCGGAACGGGAACTGCTGCTACATGGCGCTAACGTGCGAGAGGCGCGAGAGCTGGCCGAGGGCTGGGTAACAGTCAGCGATTACCTGCTGACATCCCCCAAGGACCGGCGCGCCGACATCGTGGTCGGCAATCCGCCGTACATCCGGTATGACGACGTTCCTGCCGAAGCGCTAGCGGCCTACCGGCGCCTGTACCCGGCGATGATCGGTCGAGGAGACATTTACGTCGGCTTCATCGAGGCCGGGCTGCGTCAGCTCAAGGAGGGCGGGGTCCTGGGTTTCATCTGCGCTGACCGGTGGATGCGATCGGCGTACGGCTCAGAGCTTCGGCGCATGATCTCTGCCGCGTTCGGCGTTGAGGTAGTGATCGAGATGCATGACGCGCCCGCGTTCGACAACGATGTGTCAGCGTACCCGGCTGTGATCATCATCCGGCGGGCGCAGCAGGGCCGGGCGATCGTCGCGAGTGCGGGCGCCCAGGCCGGCCCGCTGGCTGATGGCAACAGCCTCGCCGATGCAGTCACCGGCCTGGCCCACGGCGGCCCGGCCACCGTGGGCGGGTTCGCGGCGACCACGGTGGAGCGCTGGTTCCGCGGTACGAGCCCGTGGCCGTCTCTGGAACCGCGCCAGCTGAGCCTGCTTCAGCGGCTGGAGGAGCGCTTCGGCCCGCTCGAAGACCAGATGACCGGCACGAAGATCGGCATCGGCGTAGCCACGGGCGCGGACCGCGTGTTTATCACCAGGGACCCGGGCGTCGCGGAACCCGACCGGATCGTGCCTCTCGCGATGACCGCTGATACCCGGCAAGGTGACCTGCGGTGGTCCGGGAACTACCTGGTGGACCCGTGGAAGGCCGGCGGCGGCTTGGTCAATCTGGGCGCCTATCCCCGGCTCCGCGCCTACCTTCAGGAACGCCGGGACGAACTCGAAGCTCGCCACATCGCCAGGCGCATCCCTAGGGACTGGTACCGCACCATCGACCCGGTCCATCACAACCTGACGGGCCAGCCCAAGCTCTATTTCCCTGACATGAAGCTCACCAGCAACCCGGTCCTGGACCGGGGCGAGACCTACCCGCATCACAACCTGTACTACCTCACCTCGCAGGCATGGGACCTGGAGGTGCTCGGCGGCCTGCTGCTCTCCCGCGTAGCGCAGCTGTTCATCGAGGCCTACTGCGTCAAGATGCGCGGCGGCACCCTGCGTTTCCAGGCCCAGTACCTGCGCCGCATCAGGGTTCCCGATCCCGCCAGCATGGCTGAGGACGTGCGTGAGCGGCTCCGCCAGGCCTTCCGGTCCCGTGACGCCGCCGCCGCGACCGGCGCCGCCATCGACGCTTACGACATCATCGGCCTGGCAGAGGCCCTGTCGTGCTAGCCGACCTTAATGCCCGGTTCCAGGACGCCGTGCAGGCCTTCTGGAATGCGCGGGACCGGCAGCTGCACAAGCAGATCGAAGCCGGGAAGATCGACGCCGGCACCCGCGGCGCGGTCACTGGTGGTACCCAGATGGGCGCGCTGGAGATCCTTCTCACCGACATCCTCATCGACGCGGGACTGCCCCGAACCGACATCCGCGCGCGCACCGCGCTGTCGCTTCCCGGCTATTACCGGCCCGAGAAGAAGTGGGACCTGCTCGTCGTTGCCGACGGCCAGCTCTTAGTGGCCGTCGAGTTCAAGTCCCAGGTCGGACCCAGCTTCGGCAACAACTTCAACAACCGCACCGAGGAAGCCATCGGGAACGCCGAGGACATCTGGACCGCCTACCGGGAAGGCCGGTTCGGCGCACACCGCGCGCCCTTCCTGGGCTACTTTTTCCTCCTCGAAGACTGCCCGAGGGTACATGCGCCCGTCGCCAACTCTGAGCTTTACTTCCCGGTCGACCCGGTGTTCAACAGCGCCTCCTACGCCAAACGCTACGAAGTCCTGTGCGAACGCCTTGTCCTGGAGCGCAAGTACACCTCCGCTTGCCTCACCCTGGCGACCAACGACAAGCCGACCCAGGTGGGATTTCCCACCGAAACACTTAACTTCCGGCAGTTCGCCGCCGCAGTCGACGCGCACGCCCGCGCCTTTGTCAACGCCCGGCCATAACGGACCCGGGCGGAGGCTTTCGACATTGAGTGCCATTGCCGCCGAGCATTCCAGCGCTCAGCAGCGCGCCAAGATGACGGGCTTAGCTGACCCACAAGGCGGCTGAGTCAGGCCCGACATACATCGTGGAGCCGCCGCCCCTTGCTCAAGGAGCCTACGATCCTCTGGGATTGCTCTCGTGAGGACAGCCAGCGTGGAGGAAGCCCGGATCGGGCTCGGTGACGTGATCGACCGGGCCCGCCTGGCAGGCGAGCCAACCCTGATTACCCGCTACGGCAAGCCTGCCGCCGTGGTCGTCAGTGAGGAGTGGTACCGGGAGGCGGAAGAGCTGCTTGGGGCCGCTCCGATTCGCGCGCGGAGGCTAACGATGGCAGCTGACTACGCGGCACTTGAGGCGCGCGTGGCCGACCTGGAGCAGCAGATGCGCCATATGCTGCCGGGCAAGATCGATGACGTTGCGTACGCGGTCAGCCTTGTTCATGAGGACGTGCGCGTCATTCGCGAGGAGGTGGGTGCATTCCGCAACGCGACTCAGGCCACGCTCGGCAGGCAGAGCGAAATGCTCGGTGCCCACGGCGAGATGCTCGAAGAAATCCTGCGCCGCCTGCCCTCCGGGATCATCAATGGCCCATCATGAGCCGGAAATGACCAGTGACACGAAACTGGGAGCCCGTCCTCTCGGTACGGACTCCCAGCTCACCGGGCGGAGGCTCGGGGATTTGAACCCCGGATGGGCGTGAACCCAAACCGCATTAGCAGTGCGGCGCCATAGACCGGACTAGGCGAAGCCTCCCGGCGACCCACAGGGTCGCGCCTAGGGTACCGGTACTTGCCGGCCGTCGGCAAAGCAGCCGCCCGGACGGCCTCCGGTCCAGGTCAGTGAGCCTCCACGATCTCGTAATCACCGCGCGCGTAGGCGTCCCGGATCCTGGTCTTCGCGAACTTCCCGACGCTCGTCTTCGGCACCTCGGCGATGAATGCCCAGCGCTCCGGCAGCTGCCATCGCGGCATCCGCTCGGCCAGGAAGGCCCGGAGGCCGGCCGCGGTCACCGTCCCGCCGGAGGCCAGCACGACCGTGGCGAGTGGTCGCTCCCCCCACTTCTCGTCCGGCACGCCGATCACGGCTGCCTCAGCGACGTCGGGATGCGCCATCAGCGCGTTCTCCAGCTCCATCGAGGAGATCCATTCCCCGCCGGACTTGATCACGTCCTTGGCCCGGTCGGTCAGCGTCACGTAGCCGAGCGGGTCGATCGTCCCCACGTCCCCGGTGCGCAGCCAGCCGTCATGGAACTTGGCCGGGTCATCGTCCTTGTAGTAGCTGCCGGTGACCCAGGGCCCGCGTACCTGGACCTCGCCGACCGACTCCCCGTCGTGCGGCAGGACTGTCCCGTCGTCCGCGACGAGCCTGCCCTCGACCTGGCACATCAGCCGGCCCGCCGTGTCCCGGTAGTGCCATGCCTCGTCTTCCGGCAGCCCGGCCGGCGGGTGCGCCACGCTGCCCAGCGGCGAGGTCTCCGTCATGCCCCAGGCCTGCAGGATCGTGACCCCTAGCTCCTTGTTGTAGGCCTCCTGGAGGGCGTGCGGCACCGCGGCCCCGCCGCACGGCACCAGCCGCAGCGAGGACAGGTCGCCGCCGTGCGAGCGGACCTGCTGCAGCAGCCCGTTCCAGATCGTGGGGACCGCGCCCGCCAGGGTCGGCCGCTCGGCCTCGATCAGCCGGACCAGCGGCTCCGGCTGCAGGAACCGGTCCGGCATGATCAGGTCGGCGCCGGCCATGACCGCGGCGTAGCACAGGCCCCAGGCGTTCGCGTGGAACATCGGCACGACCGGCAGCACCCGGTCCCGGTCGGACAGGCCGAACACGCCGCCCATGCACACGGCCATCGAGTGCAGGTGCATCGAGCGGTGGCTGTAGACGACGCCCTTCGGGTGGCCCGTGGTGCCGCTGGTGTAGCACATGGCGGCGGCCGATCGCTCGTCCAGTTCCGGCCAGTCGAAGCTGGCGGGCTGCGCGGCCAGCAGATCCTCGTACGAGTGCACCGGGCGCCCGTCCGCGGCGAGCTCGGCGGGCGGGGTGAAGTCCGTCTCCCCTTCGGCCCGTGTGATGATAACGTGCCTGATCGTCGGGGCATGCGGCAGCACCCTGGCGAGCAGCGGCACCAGCGTGGCGTCGGCGATCACCACGTCGTCGCCCGCATGAGTCGCGATGAACCCGATGTCCGATGGGTCGAGCCGCAGGTTGAGCGTGTGCAGCACGGCACCCATCGACGGAACTGCCAGGTATGCCTCCAGATGCTCGGAGTTGTTCCACATCAGCGTCGCGACGCGCTGATCGCCGTCCACGCCGAGCGCCCGCAGCGCGCTGGCCAGCCGAGCCACCCGTCGGCCGGTCTCCCGGTAGGTCTGCCGCCGCACGCCGCCCGTGAGGAAGCTGACGACCTCGCGATCACCATAGGAGCTCGTGCCGTACCGCATGATCGAGCCGATGGTCAGCGGGATGTCCATCATCGTGCTGCGCATGGGGCGAACCTCCTGCGTGACCGGCGGCCTGGCCAGAACTGGCGCGCCGGCAAGCCTCCCTGACATCGCTAACCGTAGCGGCAAAAAAACCTGCCCGTCAGCAGGCCCTCGCGCCGCGGAGCAGCGCCGGCCGGCTTCGGCGCGGCCTCGGAATCTGCTCAGTCAGCCAGCAGCTCAGCGTCGATCCGGAGCTTGGCGACGGCGCGGGAAACGGTGCTCTTCACCGTGCCCAGGCTGACCCCGAGCACCTCCGCTACCTCGGCCTCCGTCATGTCCTCGTAGTAGCGCAGGACGACGGCGGCGCGCATCCGCTGCGGCAGCCGGTCGATGGCCCGCCGCAGCGAGTCCTGCAGGTCACTGTTGCTCGCGTGGTCGGCCACCGCCTGGTCCGGCACCTCGTCCGTCGGGAACTCCTCGAGCCGCCGGCGGCGCCACCAGGAAATATGGGTGTTGACCATGGCGCGGCGGACATAGCCGTCGATCGCCCCGCGGTCCTCGATCCGGTCCCAGGCCAGGTAGGTCTTGGCCAGGGCGGCCTGGACAAGGTCCTCGGCATCAGCGCGATTGCCGGTCAGCAGGTAAGCAGTGCGCAGCAGCGAGCGGCTGCGGGCCGTCACGTAGTCCCGGAAGGCGGCATCCTCACGGCGGCCGCGCTCCGCCTGGCTCGCCGAGCGCGGCAGGGGCGCCATCGCCCCTGGGAGCCTGCCGCCCGGCGATCTGGCCTCCGGATGGCCCGCCTCCGCCAGCTCCGGGCCGTCTTCCGGGGACTCAGCCCCCGCGGGCTCGTCCCATAGAGCGCCGGTTCCCAGGACCTCGCCCTCCAGGAGCGCAGCTCCCGGCGGCTCAGCATCGGGGGACACTGCTTCCGCGGCCTCGGCCAGGTCCTGCTCAACGACCCGCAACGGCAGCGGCAGCTGGCGGGCACCGGATCGCGCCCCGCTCCCGCGCGCCCTGGGCACCCGCGTGCCGCCCGCCGCAGGTCCTTGCGCTGCGTGAACTGGCCCGGCGTCCCGCGGTGCCGCCCCGGCCGCGTTCGCGCGTGCTCGTATCCCCAAGTGATCGCCCCCGACGCTCACACCCCCACGGTACCCAGGGCATGGTGCCGGCAGTCAGCTACGGGGGTGTAACGGCGAGTCCCGCCACCGGGATATAAACCCGCCGAGAGACCTATTTCGGACTCACCTCAAAGAGGCATATGGGTAACCGCTGTGCTGAAGATCACAGAACCGCTTGACGCCGGGCCTACCTCCTACGCATGGTCATGAGGCTGGGCTCTTCGCCCAGGGGAGGGCAGATGCCGGAACCAGAGGCTGACTACGGATGCTGCGACCGCCTGGCCGGGTCGGCCGGAACGGCCTGCGCGGCCCGCGCCGCGCGGCGGCGGCTGCTGAAGGCCGCCGTCTTCCAGCACCAGCTGGATGCGCGGTCCGCAGCCCACGCCCGGCCGGGCGGCGAGCACTCCCCGGTCGCGACTGGCTCGTCGCCGTCCGGAGCAGGAGCCCGCGGCGCCCAGGCCGCGGGCACCCTCGCCAGTGCTGGCTTCCCCGATGCCAGCCAGCTGCCACGGGCCGTCGCCGGCACCATCCTCGACGTCAGCCCGCAAGTCCTGGTCATCGGCGATGAGGGCGGCGAGCAGCGCTTCATCCTCAGCGCCGATGCGGGTGCCTGGCGCGGCGGTTCGTTAGAGCCCGCCGGCCTGCGGCCGGGCGACCACGCGGTGATCCGGCTGCAGCCGGGCCAGCGTGATGTCGCGGACCGCGTCTGGGCGAACATCGGCCGGGTGACCGGGACGATCATCGAGCACAGCCGCGACGGGCTGATCGTGGATGAGGGCGCAACCCGTCGCCGGCAGGTGGTGGTGATCCCGCCGCGCGCGGCCGGCCGCATCCAGGTCAGGTTCCCGACACTGCAGCCCGGCTACCTCGTCGATGTCATCGGCCTGCGCCGCGGCGCGGAACTGGAAGGACTCGTTCCGGCGACCTCGCAGCCCGCCTACCCGGTCGGCAGGGTCCCGGTCTCGCCGCTGGTCAGCGGGCACGTGCCGGAGACGATCAGCGGCTCGGCGACCTGGCACGAGGACGCCGACGAGGCGCCCGGCGTGCTCGGGATCGCTTATCCGGAGCTCGATCCGGAAACGCGCTGCGCCGAGTACGCGGCGGCGGGCCGGACCCGCGGCTACGCCCGGCTGCCTTACCTCGCGATCGGCAGCGCGATCGGGATCCGCAACGACTGCAGCGGCCGGTCCTGCGTGCTCCCTGTGATCGGCTGCGCGGCCGTGGCCAGGCTGTTCAACGACCGCTGCGTGACCTGCGGCACGTCGCCGCGCGGCCGGATCGCCGATCTCACCCTGGCCAGCTTCGTCGCGCTGGGCGGCGAGCTCGAGCGCGGATGCTTTAACGCCAGGATCAGGATTGGCCGGTGACATGACGATCATCAGCGCGATCCAGTACGTGCAGATCCCGCTGCTAGCCGCGATGCTGCTCGGCGGCTGCTCGGCCAAGTTAGTGCAGGCCGTGCGAGGCGGCTCGATGGAGGCCACGCTCGGTCCCACGGCCCTCTTCCCGATGCGGATGCGCCGTCCGCTGGCCCTGGCGCTGTGCGCGGTCGAGTGCGTTCTGGGCATCGGACTGATCGCCACCGCCGGGCAGGCGGGCCGGGGCGCGCCGGCCATGTGCGTGCGGCTCGGCGCCGTGCTGCTGTTCACGGTGGCGACCTCGGCCCTGATCGAGCTGCGGACCAGCAGGCCTGACATTGGCTGCGGCTGCTTCGGCGAGTTCAGCGGCACGCCCGTGACCGGGCGCAGCCTGGCCCGGTCGGCCCTGCTGGCGGTGGCCGCGCTGGTCACGGTCTGGCTGCCGCCATTGCGCCAGGCCGCTATCGAGTCGCATGCCGCCCAGCTGCTGATCATCCTGGTGGCCGAGCTGACCGTGATCGGCGCCCTCTCGCCTGAGGTGGGCGAGGGCCTGGTCCGGCTCGGCTACTCCGACCCGTGCGAGCTGCGGCTGATCCCCGCCGCGCGCACGCTGGCCGCGCTGCGGCGCAGCAAGCAGTGGCGCCGGCACGCCGGGGTCGTCACGGCCGGCACGCCGTCCGACATCTGGCGGGAGCTGTGCTGGCGGTACGTGGTCTACCCGAGCCGGGTGGACGGGCGCGATGCCCAGATCGTCTTCGCCGTCTATCTCAAGCAGCGCAGGCCGCCCATCCACGTGGCGCTGGTCGATGCCGCCTCCGGCCGCGTCCTGCCCTGGCCCGCCGCACCGCCGCGGCCGGGACGACCCGGACGGCCGACCCCGCACGCACGGCGGGGCCGGGCCCTCCGCGTCCCGGTCGCCTGGCCGGGCCTGGCCACCGCGCGGCGGACGTCCGCGCACAGCCATCTGCCGTTCTCTACTGATCTCTAGGCTGCCTGCTAGACAGGGCAAGATTTCGGCAGAGGCCCGGGCCTGGCGTTCCCGCACCGGCGCCCCGCGCCCGGACCGCCAGCCCGGGCCAGGACCGCGCTCGCGATCAGGCCGGCTGGGCGCGCAGGAAGCGGCCGAAGTGCGGCACCGTGAAGGCGATCAGCCCGCGCTCGGAGCTGTAGATCAGGCCCTTCTTGATCAGGCTGTCCCTGGCCGGTGACACGCTCGACGGCTTGCGGCCGAGCTCGTCGGCCACCTGGGCCGTCTGCACCGGGTCGTCGCCCAGCTGCGCCATCGCGCGCATGTACTCGCGCTCGGCCGGCGTCGCGCGCTCGTACCGGCTGCCGAAGAACCCCACCGCCAGCTCGCTGGCCGCCATCGGGCCGGCCACGCCCACGTCGGCCGGGGTGACCGGGCTGGCCGCGGCCACGTCCCAGGTCACCTTGCCGTAGGCCTGCACGAAGTAGGGGTAGCCGTCGGCCGCCTCATACAGCGCGTCCAGGGCCGCCTGCTCGAAATCAGCACCCTCCCGGCGGGCGGGCGCCAGCAGCGCGACGTCGGCCGCCTCCCGGTCCAGCCGGTCAATGCTCACGTACCGGAACAGCCGTTCCGAGTAACTCTTGCTCGCCGACAGCACCGACGGCAGGTGCGGCAGCCCGGCGCCGACCACGATCAGCGGCCCGTTGCTCTGCGAGAGCTCATGGCAGGCCGCGCACAGCGCCGAGATGTCCGCCGCCTGGACGTCCTGCATCTCGTCCACGAACAGGGCGATGCCCACGCTGAGGTCGGCGGCGACGGACGCCGCGTCGGTCAGCAGCTCGGTGAGATCGATCTCCAGGTCGCCCGAATCGGCCCGGCCCCGGACCGCGGGCACGTCGATGCCCAGCTGGGCGACGGGCGCGCCCTTCGCGCGCACGTCGCGGGCCGCGAAGGCCTTGAGCACGCCGAGGAACTGGTCGATCCGGTCGGGCGCCCGGTGCCGCGGGGCCAGCTCGCGCACGGCCATGTGCAGGGCGCCGGCCACCGGCCGCCGGATCGACTGCTCCGGCCTGGCCTCGATCTTGCCGGTACCCCAGAGCCGCTGCATGGCCATGGACCGGAAGGTATTGAGCAGCACCGTCTTCCCGACGCCGCGCAGGCCGGTCAGCACCATGCTGCGTTCGGGGCGGCCGCGGGCTACCCGTTCCAGCACCACCTCGAACTGCGCGATCTCGCGGTCCCGGCCAGCCAGCTCAGGCGGCCGCTGGCCGGCGCCGGGGGCATACGGATTCCGGACTGGGTCCACGTCTGCGAGCTTATTGGGCGATCTAGCGGCTTCCCTAGATTGGCGTAGATACCGCTGCCGGCGTGTCGCGGCGCCGCGCCGGGCCGGCGCCCGGCTTTGCTCCTGCCCGTGCAGCCACGGGCAGGGCCCGCCGGGCTACCCGGGGAGCCGGGCCACTTCTGCCCCCCGGCGCAGCCCGGCGGTTGACGCCCCGCGCCTCAGGGTTGCGGCCAATGGCACGGTGCACCCCTTAGACGCGAAATAGCGCGCTCCGGTTCAATGCGCGGTCATTCGTTTCGAAACGAGATCGCGGGCCGGCTCGGCGCGCGCTGCTGCGGCAGCCGCCAGCCTGAGCGCGCTACCGGCCGCGGCCGGGGTCGGACCTGTTCAGCCGGGCCAGGAATGCGTTGTAGGCGGCCAGATGCTCGTCGTCGTCGATGCTGCCGCGCGCCGACCAGTCCCCCGTCCCGGACCCGGCCGCCTGCTGGCCCGCCGGCGGCCCGGCGCTGGCCCTCTCGTGCGCGCCGACCAGGGTGGCCAGGTTCGCCCGGCGCACGCCCTCCAGCCAGCCATGGCCGCTGGTCGCCCCTCGCTCATCCATGCTCCACATCAGGAACACGAGCATCATCAGGCCGAACATGATCGCGTCCCCGCCGATCCACATCACCGCGCCGCCCGCGTGCAGGTCCGCCACCGGGCTGGAGGCCCAGGCCGGGCGAGGGCCGACGGGGACACCGGGCGTGGTCGCGGTGCCGTAGGTGAGCACCAGGCCGGTGAAGGTGTCGACCGGCATGAGCAGCACCAGGATGACGAAGCGCATCGGGTACGACAGCCGCCAGCGGATCGGCTCCTGCCCGAGGATCGGCAGGAAGAACAGGTAGCCGATCACCAGGAAGATCGCGTGCTCGGCGTTATGCAGCACCTGGTTGCGCTGCACCAGGCTGGCGACACTGGTCAGGTGCGCCACAGCGACAGCGACCGTGTAGGCGGCGGCGGCGAAGGCGGGCCAGGTCAGGAAGCTGGCCACCGGTGAGCGGACCGCGCGCTTGGTCCAGGTGTGCAGCGGGTTGCGGCTCGCGTGCATCAGCAGGGTGATCGGCTGCGCCGCGATCAGCAGCGGCGGCGCCACCATCAGCAGCATCAGGTGCTGCACCATGTGGTCCCAGTACAGGACATCGTCGTAGCTGCCGACGCCGCTCTGGGTCGCCAGCACGATCACCGCCAGGCCGCCGGCGAACATCCCGGTCCGCCAGGCCGGCCAGGGCCGCGCCGGATGCCGCCGCGCGACCCGGACGACGCCCCAGCCGTACAGGACCGCCGCGATGACGGCGAACGCCGTCACGACGGGCGCGAACTGCCACTGGGTGAACACGGCGTGCCAGCCGAACGGCGGGAGCATGCGACCTCCTTCACCGGCGAGCCTACTCGGCCGCCCGGGCGGCTCACCGCCCCCTACTACGGCCGGTAGCACGTGGGCCGCCCGACCGATGGCTGGAGGCCACCGGCACAGATGCGCGGCAACTCCGGGATATGAGACGCTGGGTGCCGGTGCCAGGCCCGCTAAGGCCGAGGCACCGCTGCTACGAGCCGGTTGCGCATCAGCAAGCCGCCCGGAAGGGTATGCAGTAACCGTCGCGTGGCGAGGAGGGTTCGCCTAGTGGCCGATGGCGGCGGTCTTGAAAATCGCTAGGGCGTTAACGCGTCCTCGTGGGTTCGAATCCCACACCCTCCGCTCTCTGGCAAAGGTCAGCCGGCTGCGCAGGAGGCAGAACTCATTGCCCTCGGGGTCGGCGAGGACGTGCCAGCCCTCATCGCCGCGATGAGATGTCTCGACCGCCGAATAACCAGCGGATCGCACGGGGGGCCCCTACAGCGCTGGTACCGCTCGGTACGGCTCGTATACCGTCGGGAAGCCACCATCTGAGCACTACGCCCCTGCCCGCCTGACCGTCATCGGCGGGAGGTCCCGGGCCCGGCGCAGCAGGGCTGCCCCGGCAGAATCGCCTTCCTGCCGCCGCTGGCTGTCTTCCACCACCTCGAGGGCGGCAAAGATCGGCGCGTCCGCCAGCACGGCCAGATTCAGGGCGTCGCTGGGCCGGGCATCCACCTGCCTGATGCCGCCCGCCCCTTCGACCTCGACGGTGGCCGCGTAGGCGCCGGCAACCAGCCGGTCGATCCGGACCTGGCGGATCCGGCCGCCGAGGCCCTGCACCAGGGCGGCCGTCAGCTGGTAGGTCATCGGACGGCCGAACTCAGTGCCGCCCAGGCTGGCGGCCAGGCTGAACGCCTCCATCGAGCCGACCTGGATCACAAAGCGCGGTCCCCGCGCACCTCATCGAGCACGATGCACTCGAACCTGTCACCCTCCGGTTCCCGCAGCCCGACGACCTTGCTGACGCGCATCTGAGCGAACCCGGTATCCGTAGCCGCGGCCATCACCGTCTCCTGCCTTCTGCTGCCTGCCCTGCACGACTATCCTGACCGCTGTCGTGCCTGCGGCCAAGTGCGCAGCCTGCAGTCAGCCCGCCGGGCCGACCCGGCTCCCCGCGAGGCTGATGACCACGTCGTAAGCGGTTGAGGAGATCAGGACGGCCCCGGCGGCGACCCGGACCGGAGTCATGGCCGTCCGCCTGCTGCCATCGCCTATCTGTCCTGCCTGGTTGGCGCCCCAGGCATAGACGCGCCCGGTCGTCGAGACGGCGTACGACGTGGACGCCCCGGTGGCCAGGCTCCGGTAGGTAACCCCGGCGGGCGGGACGAACCGCGCGGGCGCTGGCTGTGCTGCCGTTTTCCCGTTGCCCAGCTGGCCTGCGCTGTCATCGCCCCAGGCCCATAGCGAGCCATCCGACAGCAGCACGAGCGTCTGCCCGTTGTTCCAGATAGAGCCGCCCTCGGCGACCTGGGTCACCGGGCCGGGCAGGCGGACCAGGACCGGGACGTCCGATGGCCGTCCGATGAGCCCGTCACCCAGCTGGCCGTTGGCGTCGTAGCCCCAGTCGAGGTATCTCCCGTCGGACAGCAGGGCCCCGGCGTTGTCGAAGGCGGCCACCAGCCGGGTGACCGGCAGCCCGCTGAGCCCGGCCACCCGCACTGGCGTGGTGCTGCTGCGCGTGCTGCCGTCGCCCAGGACGCCGTTCCTGTTCAGCCCGCACGCGTACACGGTGCCGCCAGCGTCGTACAGGGCGTGGCCGCTGGCTCCGGCCAGGGCCGTCACATGCGACAGCGGGAGCCTGACGGGGGTGCCGTGGGCCTGGTAATTCCCCAGGCAGAGCTCACCCGCGGCGTTGCCCCCCCAGCCCCACACATGACCCTTCGTGTCGACGGCGAGGCCGGTGTTGTAAGGCATGGCATCGGCGGGTATCGACGCGATCTGCACCCCGGCGGGGAATCGGACCCGCACCGCCTTGGTGAAGGAGTTCTCATCGCGGCCGTCGCCCAGCTCGCCTTGCGTGCCCAGGCCCCACGCGTAGAGACTGCCGTTGGCCAGGAGGGCGTACTGGGTCGAGTTCGAGGTCCCGACCTCGGCCACGATGCCGGGCACGGTGATGGCGGCTGGCGACCTCACCGTGCCGAGATCACCCTGCCCGTCTCCGAAATAAGACCCCCAGTGCATGACCGTGGCGGTGGGTGACGGCACGACCGCCCCGGCGGATGACAGCAGGACCGTGGAGCACCCGGCGATGAGGCCCAGGGCCCCGACCGCCGCGCACAGGCGAACTCGAAGCGACGCAGACATAACCGACACATTATGGGGTGACTTATGCGCCGGGCAGCCGGGCTGCGATCGTGATCTGCGACAGTGTTCCGGAGCCCCTCGGTTCCGGAGCCCCTCGGTTCCGGAGCCCCTCGGTTCCGGAGCTGTCAGCCAGGAGGTCGGCGTGCGCGCGATCGTCATCACCGAGCCCGGCGGGCCTGACGTTCTGCAGGTTCAGTCAGTGCCGGACCCGGAGCCCGCGGCCGGAGAGGTCGTGATCGAGATCGCCGCGGCCGGGGTCAACCGCGCTGACGTGGTTCAGCGCCAGGGCTTCTACCCGCCCCCGCCGGGCGCGCCCCCGTATCCGGGGCTGGAGTGCTCCGGCCGGATCGCCGCCGTCGGGCCGGGCGTCACCGGATGGCAGGCCGGCGACGAGGCGTGCGCCCTGCTGGCGGGTGGCGGCTACGCCGAGCGCGTCGCCGTGCCAGCGGGCCAGCTGCTGCCGCTGCCCGGCGGCGTCAGCCTGGTGGAGTCCGCGGCCCTGCCCGAGGTGGCCTGCACGGTCTACTCCAACGTCTTCATGCTGGCCGGGCTGGCGGCAGGCGAGACCCTGCTGGTGCATGGCGGCGCCAGCGGCATCGGCACGATGGCCATCCAGCTGGCGCACGCGCGCGGCGCCAGGGTGGCCTGCACGGCAGGCTCCGCCGCCAAGCTGGAGCGCTGCCGGGAACTCGGCGCCGACCTCGCGATCTGCTATTCCGATACCGACTTCGTGGCGGCGGTCAGCGAGTTCACCGGCGGCCGCGGCGCTGACGTGATCCTCGACATCATGGGCGCCTCCTATCTGCCGCGTAACGTCGCCGCGCTGGCCACCGGCGGCCGGCTCGCGGTCATCGGCCTGCAGGGCGGCAGCAGGGGCGAGCTTGACCTGGGCCTGCTGCTGCGCAAGCGAGCCAGCGTGCAGGCCACGTCGCTGCGGGCCCGGCCGGCCGGCGAGAAGGCGGCCATCGTGACCGCCGTGCAGGAGCAGGTCTGGCCGCTCATCGGCGGCGGCCGGGTGCATCCCGTCGTGGACCGGATCCTGCCGCTGGAGGCGGCGGCTGAAGCTCATCGGCTGATGGAGGCCAGCGCCCACATCGGCAAGATCCTGCTGACTCCCTGACGCTCCCTCGGCATCTCGCCGGCCCCGGCGCAACACATGACACCCGCCGCGACAGACTAGGGGGCATGACCGAGCAGACGAACCCTGAGCCTCCGGAGCACCCGCGGGTCGTGGTCGTGGGACCCGACGGGGTCGCCCAGGAGACGGCCGCCAGTGAGTCCCGCGAGCGCCCCGTCACCGAGATGGTGGAGCAGCCCGCCAAGGTGATGCGGGTGGGCAGCATGATCCGGCAGCTGCTGGAAGAGGTCAGGGCAGCGCCGCTGGACGAGAAGAGCCGGGCGCGGCTCCGGGAGATTCACCAGAGCTCGATCAAGGAGCTGGAGGACGGCCTGGCTCCCGAGCTGATCGAGGAGCTTGAGCGACTGTCCCTGCCCTTCGCCGAGGACGAGGTCCCGAGCGAAGCCGAGCTGCGGGTCGCGCAGGCCCAGCTGGTCGGCTGGCTGGAGGGACTCTTCCACGGAATCCAGACCACCTTGTTCGCCCAGCAGATGGCTGCGCGGGCGCAGCTGGAGCAGATGCGCCGGGCCCTGCCGCCGGGCGTGATGAGCATGGGCCAGGGTGAGGGCGAGGCAGCGCCGGAGCCGCAGCGCGGGACAGGACCCTACCTCTAGACCTCTAGCCGGCCCCGGACCCTGCACGCCGCGGCGGCTGGTCGCGCGGCCCTCGCCACCGGGCCGGCTCCCTGGCTGCCAGTGCGCGGATCACGTCGGCGAGCTGGCCAGCGCGGTGCAGCTGAGACCGCCAGTCGTTCCCGGTGGCGCGATGCGAGAGCGGCACCTCTACCTCCGTGACCCGCATGCCCTTGCGCAGCAGGTCGATGGTCAGGCCGGTCTCGGCTCCCCAGCCAGCGGCCAGCGGCAGCGCCGCGTCGAATGCGGCCCTGGTCAGGCACCGCTGGCCGTTCAGCGGCTGGGCAGGCCGCCAGCCGACAGCCCGGGCGATCCCGGCCCCGGACACGCTCGTCACGATGCCGAGGCCGCCGCGGCGCACCCGGGCACTGAACACCGCGATCGTCATGTCGGCCGTTCCGGCCCGGACCGGCTCGGCCAGCGGCCCGGCGCGCGCGGCGCTCTCGCCGAGGTCTGCGTCCAGGAAGAGCAGGTAGTGCGGGCCGCCCGGCGCGGCGGATTCGATCAGCCTGACCGCTTCGGCGCCCGTTTCGAGCGCTGCCGCCTTGCCCCGGCTGCGCGAGTGCCGGATGACCCGGGCCCCGGCCGCGGCCGCGGCTGCCGCGGTCTCATCGGCCGACCCGTCGTCGACGACCAGCACCAGGTCCGCCCCGGCCAGTCCCGCTGCTGCCGTCACCGTTGCCGCGATCCGGTCAGCCTCGTTTCTCGCCGGGATGACGACAGCGAGGTCTCCCGGCGGCATAGCTGCGATCCTAGTGCGGACCGCCAGTGCAGCCCGGCAGGCTCAGCGGCCATCCGCGAGGCCGCCCCGCGGCCGCGGCAGTGCCGCCCGGCGGGCTACTGGCCGGCGCCCGCGGCCGGCTCCGGCAGCACGGTGAACACGCTATCGAGGCCGGTGACCTGCAAGACCTTCTTGATCATGGGCCTGGGTGCGGCCAGCTGAAGATCGCCGCCCTGCTCCTGCGCCCGGCCGCGGGCCATCAGGAAGACGTTCATGCCGGTCGAGTCGCAGAACTCGATCCCGGACATGTCCACGATCAGGCGGACCGCCTCGGTGCCCCGCAGCGCGCTCATCAGCTCGGCCTGGAGCCTGGGCGCGGTGTACAGGTCAATCTCACCAGTCACATACATGACCGTGTGATCGCCCTGCGGCTGGATCGCGACCTTTAGCTCCACGTGTCGCACATTACCGGTTCGCCGGCGCTCTCAGCCAGATGGCTACTGTGCGCACACAAGCAATCTGCGTACAGTGAGGCCCGTTCTGCGCGAAGCTGGTCCTGACCATCCGCCCACGGAGCTGGAGCGCCTCGGATGCCCGCGCAGCAGGACCAGACAGAGCAGGGCCGGGGGCTGCTGCCGCCGCCCCGCCAGGCTCCCTCTGACCCGGACCAGCCGCTGACCGGCCAGGCTGCCCCGCAGCCTCCGGCCGAACGCGGCGGCGAGCCGGCCACGTTCGCGACCGTCCCGGTGAGCCTGCTGGGCGCCGCCCAGGAGCGGCTATCGCCGCCGCCGGAGCAGCCTCAGGCTCAGCGGACGGCGAAGGCTCGCCAGCAGCTCGATGACATCAGGCGCAGCGCGCTGGACTCGGCGTCATGGCTGGAAACGACCCACCATTACGCCCGGCTGCTCAACCGGGACGGCTACGTGCCGGTGACGGCCCGGTTCCGTTCCCGTGACCTGGCCTTCCTCGGGCAGGCCCGGCAAGACCTGATCGGCTTCGCCGACCTCACCCTGCGGCTTGTCGAGCTGCACCAGCCGCTGGACGCCGGCGGAATCAGCAGTGATCCGGCCAGCCCGGTCCTGCGCTGCCGCAGCTGCATGTGGCGATGGCCCTGCCCGAGCCTGCGGCTCATCCTGGACGAGCTCGACGCGATGTCCGGCAGGCAAGCCGGCTAGACCTCCGCGATCACGTTCCGGACGCACCGGTCCTGCCCGGGCCGCAGCCTGCGTGCGGCCTCGCGGTAGCGACCCCGGGCAACTAGCCGTACCGTGGACTCATGGCGCGCTTCCTGCTGATCCTGCTGGCCGCGGTGGTGGCTATCTTCGTGATCGGCTTCCTGGTCCACGTGGTGCTCTTCGGTCTCATCCTGGTCGCCGTCCTCGCGGCCGGCTTCTACGCTTTCCGCATCGGCCGCTGGTCGTCCCGCCGCTCCCGGCCCTGACCTGCTGCCGCCGGGATGCCCCGGAGCGGGCGGCCGCCCGCTGACGGCCTGCTTCGCGACGGCTATCAGCCTGCCTGCGCCAGCTCATGACTGCTGCCGTCCTGCTGCTCCGCGCTGCTCCGGTGCTGACCGGCGGCCAGGTCGCCGCGCCTGGTGACGGCAGGCCAGCCGGCCGCCGCGGCGGCCGGCAGCGGTACGGGCTCCGGCGCCGCCGGGACGTCGGCATCCGGATGCGCACCGGCGGCGCCTGCCTCCGCCACCGCGCGGAAGAGCGCCCTGATCGGCTCGGCATGATGGAACGGGTCCGGCCCGGCCGGGGCCGTCGCCGCCGGGTCCCGTCCGACCGGGCAGGCCATGCCCCGCGGGCCGCCGCGCCGGCTGGCCAGCTCGCTGCCCGGTACCGCGATGACCGTCAGCCCGGCGGCCTCGAGCAGGCAGATCGTCTCCGCGTTGCGCTCGTGGCAGACCGCCAGGCCGGGCGCGATGACTAGCGCGTTATGGCCCTCGTCCCCCTGCTCGCGCGGCCCGCTCACCGGGTCGAGGCCGGCGTCGATGAGCCGCAGCCGGTCGATGCCGAGGGCCTGCGCCGCCGCCTCCAGGAACGGCCGCGGCCGGGAGACCCGCATCCCGTCGGGCCGGGGCAGGATCGTGTGCGCGGCCAGCGTGTAGGCCACGGCCGGGTGCATCAGCACCGTCCCGGTGTCCAGCACGGTGCAGATCGTGTCCAGGTGGGCCGCCTGGCTGCGCTGATCGATGGGCACGGCGAGCACCGTATGGGCGAGCCCGGCATCGAAGGCGTGCCGGCAGAGCCGCTCCAGGCCGGCCGGCCCGGTCCGCTGTCCGACGCCGACGGCGAGCACGCCGGGTGCCAGCAGCAGCACGTCCCCGCCGTGGACCTGCTCAGGCCCCGGCTGGTACAGCGACCTGGCGCCGGCGAATCGGGGGTGGTGCCGGTAGATCACGCTGAGCAGCTCCGGCTCCCGGCGCCGGGCCGGGGCCGCGAGGCTGGCCACGGCCATCCGGTCACCGATCCAGAAGCTGGAGTCCCTGGTGAATACGAGGTTCGGCAGCGGCTCGATGATGAAGTCGTGCCGGTCCAGCAGCTCGAACACGACCCCGCGGCCGGTCCGGAACTCAGCCGGCGACAAGCCCGCTATCAGTGACTGCGCCAGAGCCTCCGGGCTGAGCGCCTCCAGGTGATCGTGCACGAGCGCGCGGAGTTCCTCGCCCAGGGCCGGGTCGGCCAGCACCGAACCGATGGCGTCGGCTCGCGCCGTCTCATACTCCAGTGCGTCTTGCAGCAGCTCGGTGAGATACAGGACCTCGACGCCGTGGCCGCGCAGCGCGCTCGTGAACGCGTCATGCTCCTGCTGGGCCCGGCTGAGCCAGGGCATCGTGTCGAACAGCAGGCGCTCCCGGCAGCGGAGCGTCATCTTCTTCAGCTCAGCGCCGGGCCGGTGGACCAGAACTGTCCGGAGCGTGCCGACTTCACTGTCCACCCCATGGGCGTGGCTCACGATTCCCCCCGCGGCAGCCACCGTGCCCCCCGCGCGATGACTCCTGCAGGAGTATCACCGGTTCTCCCGCTGATTACGCATGAGAGCACGTCATTGGCTCTGGCTGGCCGGCTTCGGGTCAGACGGCGACGGCTGCGGCCGCGGCTGGCGCGGCTCGCTGCGGAGCGGGCAGGAGGGCCCACACGGTGAATCCGAGGTCATCGTCGCGGACGCCCCAGGTCCTGGAGAGGTGCTCGACGATACCGAGGCCGCGGCCGCCCAGGGAGGACAGGGACGCGTGCGCCGACCGGGGCCAGGTGGCGCCGCCGCCGTCGCTGACGGCGACCTCGATCGAGCCGGCCTGCATGACCCAGGCCACCTGAAGGCTCGCGCCGGGCAGCGGGCGGGCGTGCCGGATGGCGTTGCTGAGCAGTTCGCTGAGGACCAGGGCCGCGTCACCGACGGCGCCGTCAAGAATGCCGGCGGCCAGCATGTCCGTGGTCAGCCGGTGGCGAGCCACCGCGACGCTGGCGGGTGCGCAAGGCAGGAGCACAACGCCCGACTTCCTCACCTCCCTGAGCAACCGCCCCGATGCCGCGACGCCACATGGAAGAACTGCCTGGGAGCGGAAATGCCCGCCGCAGCCGTACCGGAAACCGTCAGGAGCATCTTCAGTCCCAGCGGTTCCGGCCAGCCGGGCATCCTGCAACTCCGCGTGACCAGTCATGCGATCAGCGTCGCCGGAACGTCATGCGCCCGGCGCCGGATCGCCCGGTACGCCCTCGGCGGCGAGACTGCGCACGAGCCCGCGCAGGCCCGCGGACAGGCCGGCCCGCTCCTCCTCAGAGAGCGCGGCCAGGATCCTGGCCTGGCGGGACTGCCACGCCTGCCAGACCCGGGCAGCTACCGCCGCGCCCTCGGCGGTGAGGTAGAGCCGGACATAGCGCTGGTTGCCCTCATCCCGGCCGCGCTGGATCCAGCCCTTACGCTCAAGCCCGGCGGCCAGCCGGCTGACCGTGCTCTTCTCCAGGCCGAGCAGCCCGGCGAGTTCCCCTTGCGCAATGCCGCGGGCCGACACCAGCTCGATCAGGGCCCGCGCCTCGGATCCGGATAGCGCAGGCAGTTCCGTGCCGGTGCCGCTTCCGCCTGTCCCGCCGGCCGCCGCCCGCGGCGAGCCCTCCGCCGCTGCGCCCGGCTGGCCGGCGTCGGTCCCGTTTACGGCACCGCGCTCGGCGGAAGACTGCCTCTGCCCGGGAAACGTCGTCGCTGCGCCGGCTCGTGCCAGCCTGGCCAGCGCGCCCGCCGCTGCATCGTCGGCGGGCCTGTCGGCGGGAAGCGGGCCGACCATCCGGAGCAGCTGACTCAGCAGCCGCTCCAGCTCCCATTCATCCGGGGGAACTGTTGCCACAGCAACAGTTGTACCGCACAACCGCACGGATGGTACAGTCGCGGCGTGATAGTTGCCTTCTACAACTCAGCACGGCCCCGCCGGGTGACCGGCTCTCGCCGGCCCGGTAGCGCGAGGACCGCAGCATGAGCAACGACAGGCGCACGGGTACCAGGCGCCCGGTGGACAGACGCGCCAGCGCGCGGCTCAGCGCGCCGGGGCGCCTGCTGGCCGGAGATGACATCTCCACGGCTGACCTGATCGCGGCGGACATGCCGACCGGGCCGCTGGCTGACTACGCGAAACAGCACGGCCTGCGGCCGAGCGCGAAGCGGCCGCCCGCGCTGCAGTACATGCAGCAGCTCATGCGGCGGTGGAGCTTCATCATGGCGTTCGCCACCGCCCGCAACATCGCGATGTACACGGAGGCCAAGCTCGGCCAGCTGTGGCAGGTCCTGACGCCGCTGCTGAACGCCGGGGTGTACTACCTGATCTTCAGCGTCCTGCTGGACGTCAGCCGCGGCATCCCGGACTACTTCTCGTTCCTGGTCACCGGCGTCTTCGTGTTCAACTACACGCAGCGGTCCTTCATCTCCTCCTCCAACACCATCACCCACAGCCTGCCGCTGATCAGGGCGCTGCACTTCCCCCGGGCCAGCCTGCCGCTGGCGATGGTGATGATCGAGCTGCAGCAGATGATGCTCGCGATGGGCGTCCTGATCGTCATCGTGCTGATCAGGGGCGAGCCCATCACGATCTACTGGCTGCTCGTCATTCCGATCATGATCCTGCTGACGGTCTTCAACATCGGCGTCGGGCTGTTCGTGGCCCGGGTCGGGTCGCAGGTCAACGACTTCAGCCAGCTGCTGCCGTTCCTGCTGCGCACCTGGATGTACATCTCCGGCGTCATGTTCAGCATCTACAAGCTGATCACCCGGCTGCCGCAGTCGGTGGTCAAGCTGATGGAGCTCAATCCGCTGGCCCTGTACATCACGCTGATGCGCAACGCGCTGCTGGAGACGCAGCGGAAGGTCCAGCCGGGCGCGCTGCCCTATAACGCGGAAAAGTGCCATGAGTGGGCGAAGTACCAGAACCTCTCGCCGCACTACAGCGAGGCCAACTGCGCCCCGCTCATCACCACCGTGCACATGTGGTACTACGCGATAGCCTGGGCAGTCGTGGCACTGCTGATCGGATTCTTCTTCTTCTGGCGAGCGGAGGCGAAGTACGGCCGTGGCTGAGCCAATGGTGGTCGTCGACGACCTGCACATCGTGTACCGCGTCTACGGGGCCGGCGGCGACCGCGGCACCGCGGCCACCGCGCTGCTGCGGATCCTGGGCCGCCAGACGACCGGGAACATCCGCGAGGTGCACGCCATCCGCGGCATCTCGTTCGTCGCCAACCGCGGCGACGCCGTCGGCATCATCGGCCGGAACGGGTCGGGCAAGTCCACCCTGCTGCGGGCCATTGCCGGGCTGCTGCCGCCCGAGCAGGGCAACGTCTACACGACAGGCGAGGCGGCGCTGCTGGGCGTCAACGCCGCGCTGCTGGATGACCTCACCGGCGAGCGCAACGTGATCCTCGGCTGCCTGGCGATGGGCATGTCCAAGGCGGAGGCGAAGTCCAAGTACCAGAGCATCGTGGACTTCTCCGGCGTCGGCGAGTTCATCGACCTGCCCATGAAGACGTACTCCTCGGGCATGGGCGCCCGGCTGCGGTTCGCCATCGCCGCCTCGAAGAGCCACGACGTGCTGCTCGTGGACGAGGCGCTGGCCACCGGTGACGCAGAGTTCCGGGTCAAGAGCCACAACCGGATCGAGGAGCTGCGCGCCGAGGCTGGCACCGTCTTCCTGGTCGCGCACAACCTGGAGGAGGTCGAGATGACCTGCAACCGGGTGATCTGGATGGAGCGCGGCCGGATCGTGACCCAGGGAACGGATGTCATCGGCATCATCGACCGCTACATCGAGGCCTCCGGCGGCGAGCCCGTCATGCGCGACCCGGAGACCGGCGAGCGGATCGGCGGCGGCCGCAAGAAGGTCAGCGCCGCCGATCAGCTGATCTGACCGGCCCTGGCTGACCTGGCCTAGCTGACCGCCCAGATCTCGCCGGGCTGGCTGTAGCAGTCTTCCTGAGCCAGCTTCGGGCTGGCCGCCGAGTTCGCCGGGTCGGCCAGGCAGCGGCCGGAATTGCCGTTCAGCAGCTGGCCATCCGGCCCGGTCTGCCACTGTTGCGCCGGCGTGCTGCCGCAGCGGGCCAGCTCGATCGGGGCGCCGTCGGTCAGGCTGCGCCCGGCCACCTGGAGGCACTTGCCGCGGATGGTGAGCGCGCCGCCGCGCGTCATCGTCCACTTCTGCGCGGCACTGGCGCTGCAGCCGGATATCTCGACTCGGGTCCCGGCCCTGCTGCTGTCGCCGGGATCGGTCAGGCACTGGCCGGCGATGCCCGCCAGGACCGGCGCGGGCGGGAGCGTCCAGGACCGGTCCGCCGCCCCGTCGCAGGAGGCAATCTCCGCCTGCGTCCCGTTGACCCTGCTGCCGCCGGGGTCGGCGAGGCACTTGCCGGAGCCGGGGTTGGCGAGCTCGTCGCCAGCCTGGTACAGCCAGCGCTGGCTGCTCCCGCCGGTGCAGGGCTGGAGGGTGAGCCTGACCCCCGGCCGGACGGTCAGGCACTTGCCGTGGATCTTGACCAGGCCGGCTCCGGCCGGCGCGTCGGCCGGGATGAAGGCCCAGTTCTCGGCCGCCTGGCCCGCGCAGGCGCCGATCTCGGCCCTGGTCCCGCTGGCCCGGCTGTTCCCGGCGTCCTCCAGGCACTTGCCGCCCAGGTCCAGCCGGACCGGCCCGTAGCCGGGATGCGGGTCAGCGAGCCTCGCGACGACCACGATGCTGAAGGTGACCGACTGCTGCGCGCTGGCGTCCCCGGAGTCCGTGACGGTCACGGTGACGGGGTACACGCCGGGCCGGGCCGGGGCCACGCCGGCCACGCCCTCCGAGTTCGCCAGCAACGTGGCGGGCCCGCTGATGCTGTAGTCGGGCAGCCCGCCGGAATCGGTGTCGATGGCCTGAATCGGCAGGCTGACCGGGGCGCCTGGCAGGAAGACCCTGGTGCCGGGGTTGATCACGCTGACGGCATTGCCGGACGGCCCGGACAGGCCGCTCGTCCCGTCCGGGGTGCCGAGGCCAGTGGGCCCGTCGTAGCCGGTCCCGGCATGGCAGAGGTACTGGCGAGCGGGCTCGCACGTGCCGTTGGAGCCGGTGGTCACGTCGGTGAAGTCACCCGGCGACTGATACGGGTAGGCGGCCGGGAACGTGCCGGGCAGCAGGCCGTCGCCGGGTCCGCCCGCGCTGATGTCGGCCAGCGCGTAGGCGGCGGCCACGATCGGCGTCGAGACGCTCGTGCCGCCCACCCTCTCGCCGACCCAGCCCTTGTACGGCGGGCTGGTGTCGTAGACCGCGACGCCGGTCGAGGGATCCGCGTCCGCCGACAGGTCAGCCACCGTCCTGTTCCGGCAGCCGGCCGGGACCACCCCGGCCTGCCAGGCCGGCTGCGGCTCCAGCGAGGAGCAGCCGGAACCGGTTCCGCTCCAGGCCGTCTGGCTGCCCGTGCTGGTCGCTGACGCGCCGGTCAGGGTGGTGCCGCCGACGGCTGTCACGTACGGCGACACGGCCGGGAACTGAGTGCCGTAGCCGTCGTCGCCGGCCGCCGCGGCAATGGCGACCCCCGGCCGGAAGAACTCGGGATCGAACTCGCTCTCGCCGATGAACTCGGCGCCGCTGCCCCAGCTATTGGATACGGCATTGGCGTGCAGAGTTGCATAGCGCTCAGCGGTGGCCAGATCGGAGATAGAGTCCGAATTCGCCTCGACGAGCAGGATATTGCAATTCGGGCAGATAGCCGAGACCATCTCCAGGTCGACGGATTCCTCGAGTTCCCAGCCGCCGGTCGAATCGACGCCGGGCAGGGAAGAGGTGGCGCCATACTGATTGACCACCTTCAGGCATCCGCTGGCCGACGTGCAGGGCGGCAGGCCGTAGTTCTGCCGGTAGGCGGCCACGTCAGTGGCGGCCGCTGGGTCGTCATAGGCGTCCACGATGGCCACTGTCTCGCCGTCCGCGGGCCTGGCCGCGGCCGCGGCCAGGCCGTAGGCGTTCTGCAGGGTCGCCGGATCGTAGCCGACCGGGCTCGCGTCCGGGGTGACCGCCGCGCGGCCGGCCGGGACGAGCGCCATGCAGACCATCTGGCCTGGCCAGGTAGGCACCGGGCAGGCCGGGCGGAAGCCGGGCGGCACGGCCGGCGACTGCGGCCTGGTGACGAACCTGGCGGTGGCGGGCACGGCCGGCACCGGCCGGGCGGACGACGCCGCGGCCCGCGCTGCCGTCACCGTGGCCGCCGCCGAGGCGGCGGCCGGCGCCGCGGCCAGCCCGGCCGCTCCGAGTCCGGTCAGTGCCCAGATGAGCGCGGCTCGCCGCGCCGGCGCGACCACCAGCATTGTCCCCTCCCGTGCCATCGCGCCGCCCGCATCCCGCCATCTGGCGTTCCCCGACGGGCGGCAGCCATTTGCGCATTGCCTGCGGCTTTCAGGCCGAATTGACGCCGATGACCGCCGCATAGCTCGCGCGACGACTCTTGTTCCCCGGTAAAACCCTGCAGGTTCCGTAACGGCTTTCATGGCGCCAATGCCATCCGCATAAGCACAGCCGACTATAACCTCGATCAGATCGGCAATTCAGCGGAACGGCTCTTTGGAATGACCCGGGGGCCAGGACCGCCGGGCTCCTCACCCGGCCGGAGGCTCACTGGCGGCGCGCTGCCGCGGCAGGCTCGCGCTCGCCGCTCCGGTGATCGGCGCTTTCACGGTGGCACCGGGCACGGTCGGCGCCGGCTGGCTGACGGCCGCGCTGGCCGCACTGGCCGCGCAGCGCAGCTGCAGCCGCATCACCGTTCCGCCCGCCGGCCGCCCCTCGGTGGAGACCTCGCCGCCCTGCGCCCGGGCCAGCTGCCGCACGATGTAGAGGCCGAGGCCGATCCCGCCGAACCTGCGCCGGTCGCCGGCCTCGCCCTGGACGAAGCGGTCGAAGACCCGCTCGCGATCCGCCGGCGCGATGCCGATGCCCTCGTCCTCGACGATCACCTCGATCCGGTCCCCGGCCTGGCGCGCGCGCACGGTCACGGCGCCGCCGTCCGGCGAGTACTTGAAGGCGTTCTCCAGCAGCTGGCCGACGATGATGTCGGTGGCCATCGGGTCACCGTAGGCCTGCGGCAGGTCGTCTGGCACCTCGACGCCGAGCGAGTGCCGTTCGGACAGCGTGCGGAACGCGGTCCCGGCGCCGCGCAGCAGGCCCGCCAGGTCGAAGGGTCCGTTGCTGACCTTGAGCTGCTCGGCGCCGGCCCTCGATCCGAGCAGCAGCTGCTCGACCAGCCTGGCCAGCGCGGCGGCCCGGTCGGCGATGGTCTGCACGGCCGAGCGCCGGTCGGCATCGGCGAGCTTGTCCCACCGGTTGGCCAGCGTGCTGGCGAAGCCCTGCACCACGGTGATCGGAGTGCGCAGCTCGTGGCTGGTCGTGGCGAGGAAGAGATCCTTCGCCTCCTCCAGTTCCTTGGCCGCGGTGATGTCACGGAAGTCGAGTACCTGCTCATCCCGGTCGCTCAGGCCAGTGCACAGCAGGTCGATCCAGCGGCCGTTCGCGAGCTTGTGGGTGAGCTTGGCCCCCGGCGCCGGCACCGGGAAGGGCGGCGGCCGGCCGGCCACCTCATCGGGGGAGACCCCGGTCAGCAGGTGAGCCGCGGGGTTCCACTGCCGGACCAGCCCGCTGCCATCGAGCACCGCAATGCCGTCAGCGCTGGCGTCGATGACCGCGCGCTCGTGTGCCCGCTGCTTCCTGACCTCCTCGAAGGCCGTCACGTTCGAGAGGGCGACGCTGGCGTGCCCGGCCAGCAGCTCCAGCAGCTCCAGCTCGATGTGGCCCACCTTGCGCCGGCTGTAGAGCGCGTAGAGCGCCCCGTACGGCCGGCCGGCCACGTGCGAGAGGCTGAGCGTGATCGTGTGCAGGCCGGGCAGCGCGGACCAGATCAGGTCATCGAAGCCGCCAGACTCGCTGGTGGCCATCAGCACCGTCTTGCCCGAGCGCATCAGCTGGCCGACCATGCTGGTGGCCAGGTCAGCGGTCCGGCCGCGCAGGCTGACAGGAAGCCCGTCCAGGCTGACCAGCCGCAGGCGATCCTTCTCGATGAGCACGAACCCGCCGGCGTCGGCCCTGGTCAGCTCGCGCAAGCTGGCCGCGATCCGGTCCAGCACGGCCTCGAGCTCCAGCTGCCCGTTCATGTCCGCGACGATGTCGCCGAGCCGGCGCACGACCCTCGCGCGCTCGGCCATGTAATGCCGCACGCCCTCGTCGTCCGCGGCCTGATGGCAGACCGAGACCCAGCCGGCGGTCCCGCCCGCGTGGCCGATCAGCGCGGAGGTATCGACCCGCAGGTCGATCAGGCTGCCATCCTTGCGCACCCGGCGGGTCGCGAACGAGACCTGGCCGCCGGCCAGTACCCGCTCCAGCACCGCGTTGTGCTCGGCCTTCAGCTCCTCCGGAACGATCGGCGGCTCCTGGCCGATGACCTCGGCGGCCGTCCAGCCGAACATCCGCTCGGCCGCCGGATTCCAGGACAGCACAGCGCGATCGGCGCCGAAGGCCATGATCGCGTCGGCCGCGCAGTCGACGATCGCGCGGGCCGTCATGCCTTCCTGCCCCCGCTCAGCCGCCACCGCACGTCTGAACCGCACAGCTCATAGTCGCATCCGCCGGCCGCGCCTGGTCAGCGAAAACGCAAGGCCGCAGGGGCGCGCGGCGCAGCCGCGGACGGCATGACCGGCTGTTTTCGGCAGGATCCTGCGGAAAGCAGCGCGCGGTCTGGCGGGCAGAAGGGGGAACCGATCCGGGCCGGAGCGCGTCCAACGAGCATGAGGTCCCAGACACCGCGCACCCGGTCTCGCGCTCCTTATCAGCTGATCGGCGGCGTGCCGGCGATGACCGCCGTGCTGATCGGGGCGGCCGCCTGCGGCAGCGCGACCGCGCCGGGCGCAGCCAGCAGCAGCTCACCCGCCGCGCCGAAGGTATCGCTGAGCATCACGGTCACCAAGGAGACCGGCGAGACGCCCCGGCACTGGACCCTGCAGTGCGACCCGGCCGGCGGCACCGCCCCCGATGCCGCCGCGGTCTGCCGCGGCCTGATGACCATGAAGGACCCGTTCGCGACACCGCCGCCGCATCAGATCTGCCCGATGATCCTGGCCAGCTCGGGTCGCGCGACTGTCACCGGAACGTGGTTCGGCGCCACCGTGAACCGGACGATCGTGGACGGCGGCTGTGATCTGAGCCGCTGGCACATGCTCGGCCAGATCGTCAACTGACCGGGCCCGCAGCGGCTGCCCGCAGCGGCCGGGCAGCCTACTTGAGCAGCCGGGACAGCCGCCGGTCGGCGAGCGGCTTGCCGCCGGTCTGGCAGGTCGGGCAGTACTGCAGCGCGGAGTCGGCGAAGGACACTTCGCGGACGGTGTCGCCGCACACCGGGCACGGCTGTCCGGCCCGGCCGTGCACGCGCAGGCCGGCTTTCTTCTCCGCTTTCAGCTCGCTGGCGGCCAGCCCGTCCGCCCTGGCGATGGCGTCCCGCAGCGTCGTCACGATCACCGCGTGCAGCGCCGCGACGTCCTCGCTGGTCAGGCTGGAGGCCAGCCGGAACGGCGACATCCTCGCGGCGTGCAGGACCTCGTCGGAGTAGGCATTCCCGATCCCGGCGATCAGCTTCTGGTCCCGGAGCACGCCCTTGATCTGCGTTCTGCGCCCGGCCAGGACGCCGGCCAGGACGTCCGGGGTGAAGCCGTCCGCCAGCGGGTCGGGCCCCAGCGAGGCCACGCCGGGCACCGCGGCCGGATCGGTGACCAGGTAGACGGCCAGCCGCTTGCGCGTGCCGGCCTCGGTCAGGTCGAAGCCAGCGCCGTCAGCGAACCGCAGCCGCAGCGCCAGCGGGCCCTTGCCGGGCCGGGGCGGGACCTCGGGCAGCTCCTTGCGCCAGCGCAGCCACCCGGCCCTGGCCAGGTGCATGACCAGGTGCAGCTCCGCGCCGGCGCCATCCTGCGCGGCGATCAGGTCGAGGAACTTCCCGTACCGACCGGTCCCCGTCACGGCGGCGCCATGCAGCGCGGTCAGCGGCGGGTCGTAGCTCTTCAGCACCGAGAACTCGGCCACGTCGGCCCGGTCGATGACCCGGCCGACGGCGCGCTCGCGCAGGTCGGCGGCGAGGGACTCGACTTCGGGCAGCTCTGGCACGGCTTCAATTCTGCCCGCTGTCAGCCAGTGCCGCGGTCAGCCGCCCGGTGCCAGCCTGCCCGGTGCCAGCCTGCCCGGTGCCAGTGCCGCGTCAGGCCGGCGCCGCGGTCAGCCGCCCGGCCAGGCTCTCCCTGATGGCCGGGCGGGAGGCGAACACGAGCAGGAACAGCGCCTCGCGGGCCAGTCGCTGCGGGTGCTCATCAGCCAGGATGGCCCGGCTGCCGGTGACCGCGGTCAGCGCCGCCGCGGCGCGCACCGCCAGGGCCGCCGCGGCGGCCCTGGCGGCGGGCATCTGCTCCGGCGACGCGGCATCGAGGGCGGCCCTCCGGGCGGCCAGCTCGCCATCGAGCGGGCTGGGCCCGATCAGCGCGCAGCAGCGGGCGATCACGCCCAGGGCCAGCGAGCCGTTGGTCCGCAGCCCCATCGCGTCCCGCGCGAGCCAGTCGCGATGCGGCGAGACGGCCGTGACCTGGCCGGCCGGGACGAAGTGGCTGTGCAGCCGCAACTCGACGGTCGAGCTGGCCATCACGGCGACCATCCGCAGCGGCTCTGCCGCCAGGGTCGGGCCAGCCTCGGCCGGCGTCAGCGCGGTCACGATGTTGTCCTGGTCGTCGCGCGCCGCGACGTGCAGGACATCGATCATGCCCCAGCCGGTCACCCAGGGTGAGATGCCATCCAGCAGGTAGCCGCCGGGCACGCTGCGGGCCCGCAGCGCCGGCGGTCCCGGCAGCGCTCCGCCGAGCGCTATGCCAGCGCGCCGGGTGCCGGTGCACAGCGGCGCCAGCCACTCCTCGCGCAGTCCCGCCGGGCCGGCCAGCACGGCCCGGACCGCGCCGTGATGCTGCAGCCAGACGAAAGTCGTGGTCAGGCAGCCTGAGGCCAGCGCCTCGATGATGCTGCAGGCGGCCGGGAAGTCCACGTCCAGGCCACCGCAGGCAGCCGGGCAGGCCAGGCCGTAGAAGCCCTCGGCCGCCAGCAGGTCCAGCTGGCCCGCTGGGACGCGGTCAGCTCCTTCCACCGCCATCGCCGCGGGAAACAGCACGTCATCCGCTATCTGGCGGGCGCGCTCGAACGGGTCCGGGGACGTCACCCGCCTATGGTGCCGCAGCCGGGCTGCCGCCCGCATCCCGGTGACAAAGAGCCGGCCGGCCGCCTATGCTGCGGCCAGACCGCAGCGGCGGCCGGGCTGGCCGGCATGTGCGGTGTGAAATCGGGCACAGAGGGCTGCATGCGTGAGGTGTGGGCGAGGAGGGATTTGAACCCTCACGTCCTTTCGGACACACGGACCTGAACCGTGCGCGTCTGCCGTTCCGCCACCCGCCCTGGGCAGCAGTCAGGTTAGCACGTCCGCAAGCTATCTCATGTCGCCGATACGATCAGAAGTGCGCAGGGAGAGGAGGTACCGCGGTGGGAGTCCTGCAGCGCTTTGAGCACCGGCTCGAGGGGATGGTCGACGGCGGCTTCGCGCGTGCGTTCAAATCCGACCTGCAGCCCGTCGAGGTCGCGAGCGCGGTGCAGCGCGAGATGGATGACCGGGCTGCGATCGTCGCCCAGGGCCGCACCCTTGTCCCCAATGACTTCGTTGCCGAGGTCGCCCAGGCTGACTACGACCGGCTTCAGGTATTCGCCGACAGCGTGGGCATCGAGCTGGCCACGCTGGCCAGGGAGCATGCCAGGGAGCAGGGTTACTCGTTTGTCGGGCCGGTGCGGATCCGCTTCGAGGGCGTGCCCGACCTGACCATCGGGACCTTCCGGATACGCTCCGGGGTTATCCGCGGCACCACGGTAGAAGACGGCGAGATCAGGCGCCCCGCCAGCGACATGCCGCGCGCGGATGGCGCGTTCAGCGGCAAGCCGCGGCTGCTGGTCTCGGGGCCCGAGCCGGGATCGGACGGGAACACGCAGCGCACCTACGAGCTGACTGAGCCGCTCACCATCCTGGGCCGGGGAACCGACTGCGACCTCCGGCTCGTTGACCCTGGGGTCTCCCGGCATCATGCGGAGCTGCGGGTCGAGGATGGCGACGAGGTGGTGCTGGTCGATCTCGGCTCCACCAACGGGACCTTCGTCAACGGCCAGCCGGTCCGCCGCATCACGCTGACCGATGGCACTAAGGTCACCCTGGGCCGCACGACGCTGGTGTTCCGCAGGGACAGCGGCTACTAATATCCCGGCAACGGGTTCCGGCGCACTCCTGACCCGGAACCCTGCCAGTAAGGCCACCCGAGGATTCAGGACCCGATGAATGCGCTAGAGCTCACTCTCATCAGGCTTGCGTTCCTCGCTGTCCTGTGGCTTTTCGTCATCGCCGCGGTCGGAGTGGTCCGCACCGACCTGTTCGGGCCATCTTCGCGGCGCAAGCAGGCGCGCAAGGCACGGCAGCGCCGGCCAGCGCCTGCCGCCAAGCCGGCCAGGCCGGGCAAGACGCCCAGACCCGGCCGCGGCACCCCGCGGGAACTGCTGGTCACCGCCGGCGTGGCGGCGGGCACCTCGCTGGCCCTGGACAGCCAGCAGATCACCATCGGCCGCGCCGATGATGCCACCCTCGTGCTCAACGATGACTACGCTTCGACCCGGCACGCCCGGATCTTCCCCCAGGATGGCCAGTGGCTCGTGGAGGACCTCGGGTCCACCAACGGCACCTATCTCGACCGGCAGAAGGTCACCCATCCGACGCCCGTTCCGGTCGGGGTCCCCATCCGCATCGGCAAGACCGTCCTGGAGCTGCGCAGATGACACTGGCACTGCACTACGCGCTCCGCTCGGACGTGGGCTTGCTCCGGGAGGGCAATGAGGATTCCGCGTACGCGGGGCCGCACCTGCTCGCGATCGCGGACGGCATGGGCGGTCACGCCGCCGGGGAGGTCGCCAGCGCGGTCGCGATCTCCGCGCTCGTCCCGCTCGACGCCGACCGGCCGCCTGACGGCGAGATGCTGGGCGCGCTGGCGGCGGCGGTGGCCTCGGCCAACGGCACGCTGCACGAGATGAGCGTCGCGGATCCGTCCGTCGAGGGCATGGGGACGACCCTGACCGCCATGCTGTGGTCGGATACGCAGGTCGCGCTCTGCCATATCGGCGACTCGCGCGCCTACCTGCTTCGCGACGGTGACTTCTTCCAGATCACGCGCGATCACACGCTCGTTCAGTCGCTCGTCGACGAGGGCAGGCTCACCCCTCAGGCGGCCGCCACTCATCCGCAGCGGTCCCTGGTGATGCGCGCGCTGCAGAGCAGCACGGAAGCCGAGCCGGATCTGTCCATGCGCGAGGCGCGGCTCGGGGACAGGTACGTGCTGTGCTCCGACGGCCTGTCCGACGTGGTGACGGAGCAGACCCTGCACAAGACCCTGGTCACGGTCGCCGACCCGGAAGACGCGGTCGGGCAGCTCATCGAGCTGGCCATCCGCAGCGGCGGACCGGACAACATCACCTGCATCGTCGCGGACGTGGTGGACACCGTGACCGGGCCGGTGGCACCCAGCCGCGGCCACGTGCTGGCCGGGGCGGCGGCTAACGGCGGCGGCGCGCCGCGGCTGCGCGACGACAGCCCGGCCGGGCGCGCTCACCTGCTGGCCCAGGGCTACCTGCAAGCGGGCGACCTGACTAACCACCGGCAGCCAGCCGGGGAGCGGGCGGCCGATTCCGGGGAAGCCGGCGAGGCCGACGGGGCTGACGGCGAGGACCTCGCGGATTCCGGCCCGAGCCGGCGGCGCTGGCCGGTGGTGACCACCATCCTGGCCGTCCTCATCCTGGTCATCGCCGTCGGCGGCTACTCGGCCTGGCGATACACCCAGACTCAGTACTACGTCGGCTCTGACGGCAGGCAGGTGATCATCTACCGGGGGATCGCGCAGAAGGTGGCCGGCCTGAGCCTGTCCAGCGTCTACCAGCGGACCGGCATCCCGCTCTCGCACGTATCAGCCACCGAGGCGTCCCAGCTCCCGCTCTCCACCGACAGCCTGGCCGACGCCCGGCGGACAGTGCAGAACATCCGTTTCGATTACAACTGCGAGCAGGCCAACCTCAGGCTGCAGCAGTGGGAGGCCAACAAGCCCAAGCCGGTGACCGGCAAGAAAGGCAAGAAGCCAGCCAAGCCGGCCAAGCCGTACCCGCCCGCGCCCGTCGTGCCGGCCAACTGCCCTGCCCTGGGCATCGGGTGACCGGAATGTCAGCAGCCGTGACCCAGTCGGGGACCACTGCCGAGCCAGCCACGCTGCGCCGCGGCAGGCGGGGCAGCGAACTGCTCATGCTCGCGTTCGCCGTGGCCGTGGTGCTCCTGGCCTTCGCCGCGACCGGCTACGGGCTCAACGGCAAGCTGCCGCCCGTGCTGCTCACCTACGGCCTCGGCTTCGCCGCGCTGATGTTCGCCGCGCACCTCGCCGTGCGCTGGCTGGCGCCGTGGGCGGATCCGCTGATGCTGCCGCTGGCCGCCCTGCTCAACGGGCTGGGCATCGTCATGATCTACCGGCTGCAGCAGTCCGGCCGGGCCGGCAACCCCGGCAACGTGATCAGCACCATGTCCACGTCGGACGCACTGCTCCAGCTGGTGTGGACAGCGGTCGGCATCATCGCGTTCGTGCTGGTCCTCGCCTTCGTCCGGCAGACCAGGGTGCTGCAGCGGTACACCTACACCCTGGGCGCGATCGGCCTGGTGCTGCTGGCCCTGCCGGCCGTGATCGGCACCACGATCAACGGCGCGAAGGTCTGGATCGTCGTCGGCAGCTTCTCGATCCAGCCGGAAGAGTTCGCGAAGCTGGCGCTGGCCGTGTTCTTCGCCGCCTACCTGGTCGCCAAGCGGGACGTGCTGGCGCTGGCCGGACGGCGGTTCCTCGGCATCGACCTGCCCAGGGCCAGGGACCTGGGCCCGGTGCTGATCGCCTGGGGCGCCAGCCTGCTGATCCTGATCTTCGAGACCGACATCGGCACCTCCGCGCTGTTCTTCGGGCTGTTCGTGGTCATGCTCTATATCGCCACCCAGCGCACCTCGTGGCTGCTGATCGGGCTGCTGCTGTTCCTGGGCGGCACCTACATCGCGAGTACCTTCATCAGCCACGTCAGCGAGCGCTTCACGATCTGGCTGCACCCCTTCGCCGGGCACAACGCCACCGGAGCCGCCTATCAGCTGGTGCAGGGACTGGAGGGGATGGGCTTCGGCGGCATCTTCGGCACCGGGCTCGGCCACGGCCAGCCCTACTGGACCCCGCTGGTGCAGAGCGACTTCATCGTCACCGCCTTCGGCGAGGAACTGGGCCTGACCGGGCTGATGGCGCTGCTGCTCATCTTCGGCCTGCTGGTGCAGCGCGGGCTGCGGGCCGCGCTGGCGGTCCGGGACCCGTTCGCCAAGCTGCTGGCGGGCGGCCTCGCCTTCGTGCTCGCCCTGCAGGTCTTCGTGATCGTGGGCGGCGTGACCGGGCTGATCCCGCTGACCGGCATCACCACCCCGTTCCTGTCCCAGGGCGGGTCGTCGCTGGTGGCCAGCTGGGCGCTCATCGCCCTGCTGATGCGGATCAGCGACATGGCCAGGCGGCCTGCGCCGCAGCCGATCCAGGACGAGGGGATGACACAGGTGGTGCGCGCGGTATGAACAGGGCCCTGATGCGCATCTCGCTGGCCTGCCTGGCGATGTTCGTGCTGCTGCTGATCAACGTGAACTACGTGCAGGCGTTCGAGGCCGGCCGGCTGTCCGCGCAGTCCGGCAACATCCGGACGTTCGATCAGCAGTTCCAGTACCAGCGCGGCTCGATCATCGCGGCCGGCGGCGGCAAGAGCGTCACCATCGCCGAGTCCCGCCTGGTCAAGGGCACGAACGACTACAAGCGCGACTACCCGTTCGGAGCGATCTTCGCGCCGGTCACCGGCTATGACTCGGTCTACAGCGACACCGGCATCGAGGCGGCCGAGGACAAGAATCTGTCCGGGACCGCTCCGGCGCTGGCGGTGCACAACCTCATCGGCGTGCTGACCGGGAAGCCGAAGCAGGGGGCCACCGTCTACCTGACGATCAGCGCAGCCGCGCAGGAGGCGGCCTACAGCGCGCTGGCCTCGTTCGGCAAGCCGGCCGCGGCGGTGGCCATCAACCCGTCGACCGGCGCGATCCTCGCGATGGCGTCCTATCCCACGTTCAACCCGAACGAGTTCACGACGCTGAACGGCGCCAAGCTCGACCAGATCGACAACAGGTACCTGGCCGATCCCAGCCAGCCGCTGCTGAACCGGGCCATCAACGCCACCTACCCGCCCGGCTCGACGTTCAAGATCGTGACCAGCTCGACGGCCCTGTCCACGGGCAAGGTAGCCAGCCCGCAGACGCCGGTGCCAGCGCCGGCCAGCTTCCAGCTGACCGGCAGCAGCAGCGTCCTGATCAACAACGACGGCGAGATCTGCGGTGACGGGACGCCGCCGCTGATCCAGGCGTTCTACCTATCCTGCAACACCGCCTTCGCCAAGCTCGGGCAGAAGGTCGGACCCGCTGACCTGCACAAGTACGCGAGCGCGTACGGGATGAACAACCCGAACCTCACCATCCCGCTGAGCGTGTCGCCCAGCAACTACCCGCTGCTGACCGACCCGGCGCAGGTCGAGCTGTCGGCGATCGGGCAGTTCAACGACACCGTGACGCCGCTGCAGGAGGCGATGTTCGCCGCGACGATCGCCAACCACGGCACGCTGATGAAGCCGTACCTGGTCACCGAGGTCACCGCGCCGGACCTGACCGCGATCCAGCGGACCCAGCCGTCCCCGCTCAGCCAGCCGGTGAGCTCGCCGGTAGCGGCCGGCATCGGGTCGATGATGCTCCAGGTGACCCAGAACCCGGCCGGCACCGGCTACGCGACGGCGGGCCCGCCGGCCGTGGGCAGCCTGCAGATCGCCGCCAAGACGGGGACCGCCCAGAACGGCATCAACAACACCAACCTGAACGACGCGGTGTTCACCTGCTACGCGCCCTACAGCAACCCGCAGATAGCGGTCGCCGTCATCGTGCAGGGCGGCGGTTACGGCGCCGCCGCGGCCGCGCCGATCGCGGTCAGGATCATTCAGGCCTACCTGGGGAAGACCTGATGCCCTCCAGGCGCTGGCCCCCGCCCGCCCGGGCGTTGGCCATAAGGTTCAAGAACATAGATTCTGAACGGAAGGCGGGTGCCAGTCCCGGCCACCCTGGCCGGTCCCGGCCGCCTCAAAGTGCAGGACGGTAACGCCAGTGCGAGACATGACCCAGCCGCGATTGCTCGGCGGCCGCTACGAACTCGACGGCATCGTCGGCCGTGGCGGCATGGCCGAGGTGTTCCGGGCGCGTGACATCCGTCTCGACCGCATCGTCGCAGTGAAGACCTTGCGCGACGATCTGGCGCGCGACCAGACCTTCCAGGCCAGGTTCCGGCGGGAAGCGCAGTCGGCCGCCTCTCTCAACCACCCGTCCATCGTCGCGGTCTACGACACCGGCGAGGACATGATGGGTCCGACGCCAGTCCCCTACATCGTGATGGAGTACGTCGACGGCCGGACGCTGCGCGATCTGCTGCGCGACGACCGGCGGCTGCTGCCGGAGCGCGCGGCCGAGATCACCGACGGTGTGCTGCGGGCGCTGGATTACAGCCACCGCAACGGCATCGTGCACCGCGACATCAAGCCGGGCAACGTGATGCTGACCCGCTCCGGCGAGGTCAAGGTGATGGACTTCGGCATCGCCAGGGCAGTCAGTGACGCCCAGGCCACGATGACCCAGACCGCGCAGGTCATCGGCACGGCGCAGTACCTGTCGCCGGAGCAGGCCAGGGGCGAGCGGGTGGATGCCCGCAGTGACCTGTACTCGGCGGGCTGCCTGATGTATGAGCTGCTCACCGGTCGCCCCCCGTTCACCGGCGACTCGCCGGTGGCCATCGCCTACCAGCATGTGCGGGAGGACCCGGTCCCGCCGTCGCGGGTCGACCCGGAGGTGCCGCGCTGGGCCGACGCCATCGTGCTCAAGGCCATGGCCAAGGACCCGGCGTACCGCTACCAGTCCGCCGGGGAGATGCGCAGCGACATCCAGCGCGCGCTGTCCGGCGCGCCGGTCGCGGCCCAGCTCCCCGGTGACGCGTACGGCGCCGGCACCCGCGGGATGGGCCCGGCCACTCAGATGGCCGGGCCGACGAGCGCGATACCGTCGTACGACTACGGCTCCGACGGCGGGCGGTCCGGACCGCCCGGCTCGCAGCGCAAGGCCTGGCCGTGGGTCGTGCTCACGGTGATCGTGCTGCTGCTGATCGCGGCGGGCGTTTACGGATTCCGCTATATCTCCGGCACCGGCGGCAACATCTCGGTGCCGAACGTGACCGGTGACACGCTGACCGCGGCCAAGGGCGCCATCATCAGGGCGGGCCTGACGGTCGGGGCGATCGAGCACAAGCAGTCGTCCACCGTGCCGAAGAATCATGTCATCTCCACCAGCCCGTCCGAGGGCTCGCTGGAGGCCAAGGGCACGCCGGTCAGCATCGTCGACTCGGCCGGCCCGGCCAGCGTCACGGTGCCGTCGCTGATCGACCAGAGCCAGTCCGCGGCCCAGACGGCCCTGTCCAGTCTCGGCCTGAACTCGAGCGTCTCGCAGGTGGTCTCGACGAACTCACCGGGAACGGTGGTGCGCCAGAATCCGCCGGGCGGGACGGCGGTGGCGCCCGGCTCGACCGTCCAGCTCTTCGTCTCCGAGGGCGGCACCAAGGTGCCCTCGGTGGTCGGCGACAGCCAGAGCGCGGCCACCAGTGCCCTGTCCGGGGCCGGGTTCAACGTGGCGGTCCAGTACGGCACCGGGCCGGGCGGCTACCAGCAGGGCTACGTCTACCAGCAGAGCCCGGCGGGCGGCGTGGCGCCGCCGGGATCGACGGTCACGATCTACGTCGTCCAGCTCTCCACCTCGCCGCCGCCGTCTACCTCGCCGCCGCCGTCTACCTCGCCGCCGACATCCACGTCGCCGCCGACATCCACGTCGCCGCCGCCCAGTCCCTAGCCCTGGCGGCGGCTGGCCGGCCGGGAACGTGATGAGGCCCGCACCGCTCGGGGGCGACGGTGCGGGCCTCAGTTGGATGTCGCGCGGCGCCCGGCCCGCGTTACGCGGTCAGCCGATGCCCGCCTGGTCCACGGGCAGGTGCAGCGCGGCCCAGGGAAACGCGACGAACCACAGCAGCGCGAGCACCAGGGCGGCCAGCAGCGCCATCTGCAGCAGCCGGGCGGCAGTGCCGCCGGGCAGCTTTCGCCAGATCCAGCCGTACATCAGCGCCCCCCGCCCGCCGCGGCCCGCGGCTGCGCCCGCACCAGCACGCCGGTGGCGATGACGCGGCTGGTGCCCGTCCAGGCCGGGTCGCAGGTGATCAGCGTGATCAGCCGGCGGTGCGGCGCCGCGCCCGGCTGGCCCGGCACCGGGGCGAGCATCGCGGAGTCGGCCGGCGATACCAGCACCGGCCTGCCGACGATCCGGTAGATATAGGTGCCCGCCCCGGTCAGGACATCGACGAGGTCGCCGCGGCGCAGGCTGGGCAGGCTCCAGAACGGGTTGCCCGCCGTCACCCGGTGCCCGGCCACGGCGAAGTTGCCCAGCTGGCCCGGCAGCGCGGTGCCCGGCACATGGCCGGGCCCGAGGGCGAGCTGAGGCAGCCCGGTGCCCTGCACGATCGCGAACTGCCAGTTCCTGCCGAAGCGGGGAATCCTGATCAGGGCGAACGGCCGCCCGATGGCCACGGTGCCCGGATCGGCCAGCGCGACCAGGCCGGTCTGCGGGGACGCCCATTCTCCCTGCAGCTCACGGGCAAAGCCGCGCTGGGCGCTGGCGGTCCGCTCGGCCGTGCCCCAGTACATGTACGCCATGAAGAGCAGCACGACGAGACCGCAGCTCACCAGGATCTCGCCGACCAGCTGCAGCTGCCGGGGGAAGGAACGCACAAAACTCCCGTATCATCGCGCATGCTTACGATCGGTAGGCGCATGATAACGTGATGTAGGCAACCCGAGCTGGCAAATGCCCGGATCCGGCCGCCGCAGCCGCGCCATAGCGCGGCATCCCGGCCGAGCAACTACGCTTACGGCGACAGGCCGCGTGCCAGCTCGGTGCGGGCTCCGCCGGAGCCGCACCTGCCGCGGGCGGCCGCAGCGAGCCGAGCAGGAGAAGATCGTGCCGAAGTCCCGCGTCCGCGCCAAGGCCGTCTACACGCCGCCGCCGCGATCCGCCAAGTCCAAGGTGAGCCCGCGCTGGCTGGCCCCGACCATGCTGGGCTGCCTGCTGCTGGGCCTGGCCTGGATCGCGACCTATTACGTCAGCAGCAATAACTCGCTGCCGATCAGCGCCATCGGCTCCTGGAACCTGGTCGTCGGCTTCGGCTTCCTGGTGGCCGGAGTCGTGCTCGCCACCAGGTGGCACTGACCCCGGGTGGCACTGACCCGGGTGGCACTGACCCGGCTGACCCGGAGCGGCCCGCAGGCGGCTCAGCTCACAGGATGACGGCGTGGACTAGCTGCTGGTCCCTGATCACGACGCAGACGGCCACGATGGCCAGCATCGCCAGCGTCGCCGCCACCTGGATCAGTGTCCGGTTCCGGCGCGGCGCGTAGACGTAGGCGGCCGTCAGCAGCACGCCGGTAACCAGGCCGCCGACGTGCGCCTGCCAGGCGATGCCGTGGATGACGAAGCCGAGGACCAGGTTGATCACGATCAGGAAGATGACCGGCCTGCTGTCCAGCCGGAGCCGCCGGGATAGCACGAACCACGCCCCGAACAGGCCGAAGATCGCCCCGGAGGCACCCAGCGCGTACACATACGGCGGGGCGATCAGGTAATAGGCAGCCGACGCCCCGAGGCCGCTCAGCAGGTACACCGCGAGGTACCGCACCCGGCCGAGCATCCGCTCCATCGCCGGGCCGACGACGATCAGGGCCCACATGTTGAAGGCGATGTCCAGCGGGCCGAGGCTGTTCAGGCCCGGCGGCGGCAGGAACTCCGAGGTGATCAGCCGGTACCACTGGCCGCCGGCCACGCCGATGATCTTGCCGCCGGACACGGCTCCCCCGAGCATGCCCCAGTCGTAGCCGAGGCTCGAATGCGCCAGCTCCACCAGGTAGAGCAGCACGTTGATCGCCACCAGCGTCCAGGTGACGACGGCGCCCGATACCGGACGGCCGCCAAACGCGCCGCGGGCCGGCCGGGAGCCGCGGTTACCCTGCCGCACGCAGTCCACGCACTGCTGGCCGACCGCGGCCGACCGGAGGCAGTCGGGACAGGCCGGCCTGCCGCAGCGCACGCAGGACACGTACGTCTCCCGGCCAGGGTGCCGGTAGCAGGTCGGGGCGACAGTCCCCGGCTCGCCGCCAGGTCCCGGCGGGCTGCCGGGACCTGGCGGGCTGCCAGGACCGGGGGGAGAGACCATGCGCGTTATCCTTCGCCGGCCCCGGCGCCGTCACCCCGGCTGATCTGGACCGACTCCAGCACAACGTCCTGGACTGGCCGGTCGCCGGGGCTGGTCGGGACCTGGCTGATCTTCTCGACCACGTCAGCGCCCTCGATAACCTCGCCGAAGATCGTGTGCCGGCCATTCAGGTGCGCAGTGGGCACGGTCGTGATGAAGAACTGCGAGCCATTCGTGCCCGGGCCGGCATTAGCCATCGCCAGCAGATACGGCCGGCTGAAGGCCAGGTCCGGATGAAACTCGTCACCGAACTTGTAGCCGGGGCCGCCGGTACCCGTACCGAGCGGGTCGCCGCCCTGGATCATGAAACCCGGGATCACCCGGTGAAAGATCGTCCCGTCGTACAGGCCACCCTGACCTGGCTGGCGCGTCCGCGGATTCGTCCACTGCTGCGTTCCCTCGGCCAGCCCGACGAAGTTCTGCACCGTCTTCGGCGCATAGTCGGGCAGCAGCCGGACCACGACGGTCCCGTAGTTCGTCCGCAGCGTCGCGGTGAGCGTGTTAGTCATACCAGGAATCCTCCCATGCGTCAGATCCTGTTCCGGCACGCCACGGTACCCGCAGCCGTCGCGTGGTCACGGACCGGTGCGCGGCCGGCCCGCCCGCGGGGGTCGCCCGGCCGCCCGGCCGCGGGCCGCAGTACCCCCGCGCAGTCCGTCCGTGTCCAGTCCATCCGCGTGCAGTCCGTCCGCATGCAGGGCGCTGTGCGCCGGTCGCCAGTGATTGACGCGACGCTGCCAGGGAAGTCTGAGTTTGCGGAAAGAAAAAAATGGGAGGTTCTAGTGTCTCTTTTGAGCAGAAAGCAGCCAATCGACCAGGCTGCAGTTGTCCGTGAGCAGGTCGTTGTCGTTCGTGACCGGGTTCTCGACGCGGCCAGGCAGGCCGTCCCGATGGCTCAGCAGGCCGTCCCGATGGCCAGGAGCGTCGGCACGGCCGTGCGCACCGGCGCAGAGAATGCGGCCATCTGGGCCACGCCGCACGTCAACACGGCGCGGGCATGGGCTGCACCGCGAATCGAGGCTTCGGGCGTAGCAGTCAAGGAGCGCGTCGCGCCGGCCGTGGCCGATGGGCTGGCTTCCGCGGCGCACTGGATCGATGTGACCCCGGCGCGGCGACGCCGCCGCTGGCCGAGCGTCCTGGCCGCCATTGGCATGCTGGCCGCCGCCGCTACCGCGGCGACGGCCGTGATGCAGCGCCGCCGGCCGACGGCCGATGGCTACTTCGCCGCGGCAGCGGACGAGAGTGACGTGACGGCACCGACGACCATGCACGCGGCCCCGGGCGCGGCAGACGGCAGCGAGCCTGGCGCGGAGAGCGACGGCCAGTCCGGCACTATCTGACCGGACCGCACCGGCGGGGGCTGGCGCTGCGCCCCGCCAGCCACCGCCGGGCTCGTCGCGGGGCCATGCATGACATCTGTCATGGCCAGGTCAGGACCGGGAGCATGCCGCCGCGCCCGGCAACTGCCGTAGCGTGCTGGCGTGGTCCCGACGATTCCCGGCCGCACCGGGCAGCCCGGCGCTCCGGCGCAGCCGGACGACCAGTCCGCCGCAGCGGCCGGGGACAGCGCCGCCCTGCTCCGGCGGCAGTCGGCGGCCGGGCGCTTGCTGGGCCATCATGGTGCTATGTCAGCTTGGCTCGCATCCAGGCGGCCGGCGTCCCCGGCCAGCCGCACCAGTCGCTCTGCAGGGCTGACGGCCAGGCGGCCGCCCGGCGCTGATGACAGCCTGGCGGCGGGCTGGGAGCACTACGGCCGCAAGCTCCTCATCCTGGCCGTCGTGGGTTACTTCACCATTCAGCCCGCGGTCGCGCGACTGCTGGCCGGGCCGGGCACCGTCGCTGCCTGGATGCTGCTGTTCGTCGTGCTGGCTGGCCGGGTGGTGGGACTGGCTGATCCGGGCAGCGACCCGGTGCCCTGGGCCGGCCTGGCCGTGATCGTGGCGCTGGCCGTGACGCTGTTCGCGGCCGGCCAGGGCAACTGGTATGCCACGCTGGCGGTAGCCGCGGCAGCCTGCGGCCGGTTCAGCCGCTCGCCCATCCCGGTCACGGCCGGCAGCCTGATCTGCTCGCTCGCCGGGCTGGCGGTCGCGATGTCGCACCGCTCCCCGCAGTCCTCGGCCGTCGCGATCGTGGTCATGCCGCTGCTGGCCGGCTTTTTCGCCTACACAGCCGGCAAGCGGGGCGAGGCGCTCGGCACGCTCCGCCAGACCAGGGCGGAGCTGGCCAGGGCCGCGGTAGCCGAGGAACGGCTGTGCATCGCCAGGGACCTGCACGATCTGCTCGGGCACAGCCTGTCCCTGATCACCCTCAAGGCAGAGCTCGCCAACCGGCTGATCGAGGCAGATCCGGCTCGTGCCGCCCGGGAGCTGGCCGAGCTGGAGGCCGTGTCCCGGCAGTCTCTCAGCGATGTCCGCGAGGCGGTCGCGGGCTACCGCCAGCCGGACGCGATCACGGTGATCGCCCGGCAGCTGCACCTGTCGCCGGGGACCGTGCGCAACCGCCTCTCAGCCGCGATTCAGAAGCTCGGCGCGCGCAACCGGGCCGAGGCCGTGCAGACCGCCCAGCGCAAGGGCTGGCTGTGAGGCTGCGGCAGCGGCCACTGCGGGCCGGCCGCGCGAGGCGTCGGGCAGAATCGCCGCATGCTGCTCGATGAGGTCGTGCGGGCCTCGGCGGCGGTGGCCGCCGCCGCCGGCCGGCTCGCCAAGGTGTCGGCCATCGCCAGCCTGCTCCAGGCCGTCCCCCCGGCCGAGATCCCGGTTGCCGTGGCCTTCCTGTCCGGTGAGCTGACCCAGCGCCAGATCGGCGTCGGCTACGCCGCGCTGGTCGACCTGCTCGGCGAGTCCCGCGCTTCCCGGCACGAGCTGTCGCCCGGCGCGGGACCTGCGCCGCAGCAGCCGGTACTGACGCTGGCCGAGACCGATGCGGCGTTCGGTGCCATCGGCGCGCTGTCCGGGCCTGGCTCACAGGCACAGCGCCGCGAGCTGCTCACCGCGCTGCTGAGCCGGGCTACCGGGCCGGAGCGTGACTTCCTGGTCCGCCTGCTGGCCGGTGACCTGGGCCAGGGCGCCCTGGACGGGGTGATGACCGAGGCGATCGCCAGGGCCGCCGGGCTGCCCGCCGCCGCGATCCGGCGGGCCTACCAGCTCAGCGGCTCGCTGGCCGTCGCGGCCAGCGCCGCCTTGAGCCCCGGCCCGGCCGGGGCGCCGGCCGCGCTGGCCGGCATCACGCTGGAAGTCGGGCGGCCGGTCCGTCCCATGCTGGCCGCCAGCGCCCCGACCGTGCAGGCGGCACTCGGCCGGGTCTCGCCGGCCGCGGTGGAGTGGAAGATCGACGGCATCAGGGTGCAGGTGCACCGGCGGGACGGCGAGGTGCGGGTGTTCACCCGCACGCTCGACGACATCACCGGCCGGGTCCCCGAGATCGTCGCGGCCGCCCGCGCGCTGGAGGTGACATCCGCCGTCCTGGACGGCGAGGCGGTGGCGCTGTACCCGGCCGGGCGGCCGCGTCCGTTCCAGGTCACGGCGGCCCGCACCGCGAGCCAGGCCGACGTGGCGCGGCAGCGCGAGCAGACCCCGCTGACCTTGTTCCTGTTCGACCTGCTGCAGCTGAACGGCGCGGTTCTGATCGATGTGCCGGCCGCTGAGCGGTTCCGCCAGCTCGCCGCGGCGGCTCCGGCCGGGCTGCTCATCCCGCGGACCGTGACCGCTGACCTGGCGGAGGCCGAGGCGTTCTTCCAGGCCGCCATCGCGGCCGGTCACGAGGGTGTCGTGGTCAAGTCACTGGGTGCCGCCTACGGGGCAGGCCGCCGGGGCAGCGAGTGGATCAAGGTAAAGCCCCGGCACACCCTGGACCTGGTCGTGCTGGCCGCGGAGTGGGGCCATGGCCGGCGCCAGGGCTGGCTGTCCAACCTGCACCTGGGCGCACGGGACCCGGCCACCGGAGGCATGGTCATGCTGGGCAAGACGTTCAAGGGCCTGACGGACGCGCTGCTCGGGTGGCAGACCGGCAAGCTGCTCGAGCTGGCCGATCCGCCCCGCCAGCCGGCCGGCCCCGGCAGCCAGCGCGGAGTGGTCCGGGTCCGGCCGGCGCTCGTCGTCGAGATCGCCTTCGACGGGGTGCAGGCCAGCAGCCGCTATCCGGGCGGCGTCACGCTCAGGTTCGCCAGGGTCCTGCGGTACCGGCCGGACAAGACCCCGGCCGAGGCGGACACCATCGGCGCCGTCCGTGGCCTCTGGGCGCACGACGAGCCGGGCGGTGAGCTCAGCTCGCCGTGATCTGCAGGCCGCTGATCTCCAGCGACTGCGCGGTCGTGCAGGGCTGGTCCGCCGGCCCGCCGGGTGACGGGCTCGCGCCGGCCGGCGGGCCGGGTGACGGGCGGACGAGGTGATGGCGCCGGGTGATCTTCACCACACTTCGCGATCTGGCGAGAAGTTACTGTTAAGTAGCAAGAGTGGTCGAGTACTGATGAGTAACAATTTTTCCCGATGCTGGAGAGCACGGTCCTGAAGTGCTATTTCATGACAGAAGCGGGCTAAATTCCGGCGCCGCCGTCCGCGGCGAGGTCCCCGGCGCAGCCGGCCAGGCCGCCGGGCTCAGCGAGCCAGCCGAAAAGCGCCCCGGCCAGCATCCGGGTATCGGCGAACATCGGCAATCCGGCCAGCCCGGCTGCGCTATGCCAGCCGAAGGGGTGCGCCGCCGCGCTGACCGGCTCGGGGCTGTCGGCCACCGCCACGTAGAGATGGTCGATGTGCAGGTGCGGCTGCGCGAGGTGATGGTCCGCCGGAATCGGCTGCTCAAGTATCCACCATGGGGGCGGCACCCGGACCGCGGACTGGGGGAAGCCGGACGGCAGCCGGGCCGCGGGCCCGGCCACGAGGCGCACCGAGAGGCCGGACTCCTCGGTCACCTCGCGCAGCGCCGCCTCCGGCGCTGACTCCTCTGGTTCCACGTGACCGCCGGGGAGCATCAGCCGCCCGAAGATGGGATGAACGATTAGCCCGATGCGCCAGCCCGCGGGCAGGCAGCAGAACACGAACGCGCTAGCCGTCGCGTGCTTGATGGTCACCCGCTCATCGTCCACCACGCCCGGCTGCCGCCGGCGCCGCCATGCCGGGGTCAGGGGCCAATCGGGCTGCCGGTGTCCGGGCGGCGGCCAGGCCTGGGAAGATGACTGGATCCGGCCGCTGGCGGCCGGGCCGGCAGCGCGAAGGGACCTGCATGCCGACGGTGTGGGTAGATGGGGATGGCGGATGGCGGACGACCCTGCGGCGCCGCCAGGTACTGGCCGATCCCAGGATCAACAAGGGCACGGCCTTCAGTGACGAGGAACGTGCCGGGCTCAGCATCGTGGGCCTGATCCCGCCCGGCCACATGACGCTGGAGCAGCAGGCCGCCCGGGTATACGCGCAGTACCAGAAGCAGTCCGGCGACATGGCCAGGAACGTGCTGCTGACCGAACTGCATGCCCGTAACGAGGTGCTCTTCTACCGGCTGCTGACCAGTCACCTCCGCGAGATGCTGCCAATCGTCTACACCCCGACCGTGGGCGAGGCCATCGAGAACTACAGCCACGAGTACCGCCGGCCCGGCGGCATCTACCTCTCGGCTGACCGCCCGGACCTGATCGAGACGTCGCTGCGCAATTCCGGGCTGGCCGGGGACGAGGTTGACCTGCTGGTCGCCACCGACGCGGGCGCCATTCTCGGGATCGGGGACTGGGGTGTCGGCGGGATTCACATCGCCGTCGGCAAGCTGGCCGTCTATACGGCGGCAGCGGGCATCGACCCCAATCGCACCCTGCCGGTCGTGCTGGACGTGGGAACCGACCGGCAGAGCCTGCTCGAGGACCCGCTCTATATCGGTAACCGGCACCCGCGCGTGGCGGACGGCGAGTACGACGCCTTCCTGGACGCATTCGTCTTCGCCGTCCGCAAGCTCTTCCCCCGGGCACTGCTGCACTGGGAGGACATCGGCGTCCGTAACGCCAGGCGGCTGCTGGAGCGGTACCGGGACCAGGTGCGCAGCTTCAACGACGACATCCAGGGGACGGGAGCGGTCAACCTCGCTGCCGTCCTCGCCGCCGTCCAGGCCACCGGGATCAAGCTGACGCAGCACCGGATCGTTATCTTCGGCGCGGGCACGGCCGGAGTCGGCATCGCCGACCAGCTGTCCGCCGCGATGAAAGCCGAGGGACTGACGGACGACCAGGCCCGGGCCAGATTCTGGGCCGTCGACCGGGCCGGGCTGCTCACCGCCGACGACAGCCAGCTCAGCCGGCAGCAGCTGCGGTACGCGCGGGCGCCAGCTGAGGTGGCGGGCTGGCCGCGGGATCCGGCACTCGGCGGGGTCGCGCTGGCCGAGGTTGTCCGTCAGGTCCGCCCGACCATCCTGATCGGCACCTCGGGCCGGCCGGGCGCCTTTACCGAGGAGATCGTCCGGCAGATGGCCGGGCACGCCGACCGGCCGGTGATCATGCCGATGTCCAATCCGACCGAGCTGGCCGAGGCGCGCCCCGGCGACCTGATCGGCTGGACGGGCGGCCGGGCGCTGGTCGCGACCGGCAGCCCGTTCGGCCCGGTCGACCACCGGGGCCGCCGGTACGCCATCGGCCAGGCCAACAACGCCCTGATCTTCCCCGGCCTCGGCCTGGGCGTCATCGCCGCGCGGGCGGAACGGGTGACCGACGGCATGCTCAGCGCCGCGGCACATGCGGTCGCCTCCCTCGTCGACGCCGCCGCGCCTGGCGCACCGCTGCTGCCGCCGGTCGAGTCGCTGCGGGAGACGTCGCTGACGGTCGCCACCGAGGTCGCCAGGGCAGCGGCGGCCGACGGCGTCGCCGAGGCCCGGCTCGACGGTGACATCCGCGAGCACATCAGCCAGCTGATGTGGCGGCCGGTATACCGGCCAGTCCGGCCGGCCTGACCGGCCCGGCGCCCGCGGTGCAGCATGCCAGCACTAGCCAGGAAGACAGCGCGCGGCCGGGGTGAGCGGCTGAGCGGCGATCTGCGGGCCAGCACGGCCTTCCTGACCTGGGAGGTCAGCCATGCCCGGTGGCTCGATCTCGGCCAGTTCCGCTGGCGCGACGTCGCGCTCGGCCGGGCGCTGCGCACCGCATTCGGCGTCATCGCCCCGCTCGCCGCGGGCATCGCGACCGGCCATGCCGAGTACGGGACGTACGCCGCGCTCGGTGCGCTGCCCGCTGGTTTCGTCTCCTTCCGCGGCATCACCCGAACGCGCGTCATGGCCGTGCTGGTCGCCGCCGGGATGGCCGTCTCCACCTTCGTCGGGGCGACGACGGCCGCCAGCGCGCCCTGGCTCCTGGTCCCCGTCCTGATGATCTGGGCCTACGCCGTCGGTGTCTGCGCTGCGCTGGGACCGACTGCCACGGCGTTGCGTTATGGGACGGCTCTGCTGCACGCCTAGTCGCGCCCGGACGAGGGCGGCACGGCCAGGCTGCGCGGCCTGCAGGTCGCGGCCAGGCGGTCCCGGCTCGGGGCTGAGGCGTCCGCCGACCGGCTGGACGACGAGCCGGCCCGGCCGCCGATGACCGCCGAGTTCGGCCAGGCCCTCACCTCGGCGGCGCACCAGCTAGCGCAGGCGGCGCTGACGCTCGACGCGGCCGTGGCGCTGCATCACCGGCTGGTGCGCGCGGCGCGGCAGCGCCAGGCAGCCGACCAGGCGGCCATCCCTGGACCGGAAGATTCTCCCGATGTGCAGAGCGGGCTCGACCGGCTCGCCGACGGGGCAGCCGAGGCGACTGGTGAGCTGGCCGAGGCCTTGCAGTGGCTCCGGCCGCCCGGCCCGCTGCCGCGGCTCCGGCAACTGCAGGCGGATATCGCCTCGATGGCCAGCCCGGACGCCTTCGGCCTGCAGGAAGCGACCGACAGCCTCGTCGATGCGGTCAATACCGCCGCCGATGTGACCAGCGCGCACCTGGGGGCGGGCACCGGGAAAGTAACAGATCTCAGGCGGCCAGGCCGGTAACTGTCTCAGCCGCCGCCACGGCCGCCTGCTGCACCTGCTGGATGCCGACGGCCTCGGAGGGCTGATCGTCGGACATGACGGCGATGAGCAGTTCCTGGCCGTCGCGGTGCACGACGCCAATGCTGTTGATCACCCACAGCTGCGGGTCGGGCAGCCAGCCATTCTTCACGGCTGGTTCTGTCCCCGGGCTCGCCGCGGCCGGAACTCCCCAGGCCTGGCTGGCTGCTACCCGCTCCATCAGGCGGAGCTCAAAGGCACGGGATGCTGGCGCCAGCGGCGAGGACCGTGCGACCAGGTCGGTCAGCAGCCGGAGCTGATCGGCGACAGTCGTGCTGGTCAGTCCCCAGTGACCAGCGGCGGCCGGAATCGTGTGGGTGAGCTTCAGCACGGTGTTCGCCGCCGCGACCCCGGCCGCGGCGCCCACCTCGTTCCACAGGTCCGTCCCCGCGTCGTCGTCACTCTGCTCGATCATCGCGGTAGCCTCCGCCCTGTCCGGCCGGCTGAGCGCGAGTCCTTCCTGCTGATGCCGCAGGAGCAGGGCGGCGAGAATGTCGGCCTTGACGATGCTGGCCGTGTGGACCTGCAGGCCGGCCCGGTAGGTGGCGGTGACGCCCGTGCTGCGGTCGATCACGCCCACCGCGAGGCTGCCCGTCTGCTGCCGCAGGACCGGCCGCAGCGCAATGGCCAGCTGCGAGTCCCAGCCGGCCAGCTCGGTCCGGCCGGCTGCATGCCCGTCCGCGGACCGCCGGGCAGCTGACTGCCGTCCGGTGCGCGGCCTGGCGGCCGTCTGGCCCGGCGAGTGCTGCTCGCCGCCGCTGCCCGGCGGGGTGCTGCCGCCCACCCCGAACTGCCTGGCGGCTGGCTCTCGCGCGTGCGCTGCCGAAATCGTGACGACGATGACGAACGCCACCATGAGCGCGAAGATCACCGCGAAGGCCAGCCGCTCCCAGGGGCTAAGCCTGCCGGCATGGGCAGGAACCCGTTTCAACGCAACGTCCTGAGCATGGATTTCTCCCCCGAATGCCCATAACCCGGCGCCCGCATGACTTGCCCGGACCTCTCCGTCCCCGGCACGAAAGATCACGAGCGCAGAAAATCTGCGGACTTATTTAAATTTCCCCCGAAAATGGCAGACGCCATTATCGGCACTACGCTAGCAGCTAGGAGATTGCTATTCCTCGTCTATTACCGTGCTGATTATCGCCTGGCGATCAATCCAATTCCGGATGCCCTGTAGGGTGAAGCGGGACCAGGGAAGCAGGACCAGGGCCGGAAGATTGAGCAGCGGGCACGCGGCGCGGGGAGATGAGCTGGCCACGACCACGGCGGGACGCCGGTGACCGGCCAGCTGACGAACTGGGCCGGGAACGTGACGTTCCACTCCCGGCAGCTGCACCGGCCAGCCTCAGTCGGTGAGCTGCGGCGCCTGGTGGCCTCGGCGGACCGCATCCGCGCGATCGGCACCGGGCATTCGTTCAGCCCGATCGCCGACACGCGCGGCGAGATCGTCTCCCTGTCCGGCCTGCCGCCGGTGATCGAGATCGACACCGGCCGGGGCGGCGTGACCATCAGCGCCGGGCTGCGCTACGGCCAGCTGGCGCCGCGGCTGCACGCGGCCGGGCGGGCCCTGCGCAATCTCGCCTCGCTGCCGGATGTCTGCATCGCCGGGGCCGTCGTAACCGGCACGCACGGCTCCGGGGACACCAACGGCAGCCTCGCCACGGCCGTGTCGGCCATCGAGCTGGTCACGGCCGAAGGTGACATCAGCTGGCTGAGCCGGGACGGCGATCCGGACCGGTTCGCCGGGATGGTGGTCGCTCTTGGCGCCCTCGGCATCATCACCAGGCTGACGCTCGATACGGTGCCGGCCTTCGATGCCCGCCAGGATGTCTATGAGAATCTGCCGGTGTCCGAGCTGGCGGCGCATTTCGGCGAGATCACCAGCCGCGCCTACAGCGTGTCGCTGTTCACCGACTGGCGCGGCCCGCGACTGCGCCAGGTCTGGCTGAAGAGCACGGCCGGCGATACGCCGCCGGCGGCCGGGTGGCTAGGCGCCAGCCGGGCCGCGCGACCGCGCCATCCGGTGCCGGGGAAGCCGCCGGCGACCTGCACGCAGCAGCTGGGCGTGTCCGGGCCCTGGCATGAGCGGCTGCCGCACTTCCGGACAGGATGCACCCCCAGTGCGGGCGCCGAGCTGCAATCGGAGTACCTGGTGGCCAGGGAGCACGCCGTCGAGGCGTTCCGGGCGCTGGATGAGATGCGCGACAAGCTCGCTCCGCTCACGCAGATCACCGAGATCCGGACGGTAGCGGCGGACGAGCTCTGGCTGAGCCCGAGCTACCGGCGGGACTGCGCGGGGTTCCACTTCACCTGGATCAGCGATGCCCGCGCCGTCGGCTCGGTGCTTCCCGAGGTGGAGGCAGCCCTGGCGCCGTTCGGGGCGCGGCCGCACTGGGGCAAGCTGTTCGCGGTCAGCCCGGCCGCGCTGGCCACCCGGTACCCGCGGCTGGACGACTTCCGGCAGCTCGCGCTCGACCTGGACCCCGCGGGCAAGTTTCGTAACGAGATGCTGGACCGGTACGTCCCGGTCCATGCATGACCGTGCCGCGAGGAACGAGCGAGCCCCGGCGCCAGCTCGTCCGCCCGGATCGGCCCAGGTGCCGAGCCCGGTCACGGCCCGGCAGGCTGGCGCGCGATCCGGCAGGGAACCGGAGTGGCGCTGGCCCTGGCTGCGGAAAGGCTCGTATCCTGAGCCTGCGGGCTTCCCCCGGCCCGGCACGCGAACGCATCAGCGACGCTACCGGCAGGGGGACGACACGACCATGAACGCCAGCCCTGGCACGCCCAGCCCCGGCATATCCAGCTCGGGCATATCCAGCCCCGGCACAGCCAGCCCCGCCGCATCCGGCCACGCCACATCCGGCCCGGGCGCGCCCGGCTGGGCCACGGCGAGCCCCGGCACACCGAGTTCCGGAACGTCCGCGGCGGCCGACGGGGGCACGCAGGCCCGCCGCGGCTTCCTGCGGCTGGCCGGAGCGGTCACCGTGGCCGGCGCCCTCGCGCCGCCCCTCTTCTCATCGCAGCACGGCGGCCTGGCTACGGAGCGCCGGGCAGCGCTGGCCGCCCGGACCCGGCCGGCCTGGCTGGCCTCACCCGGAGTGCGCGGCCCGACGACGGCCGACTGGGAGGCCCTGCGCCGCCAGCTGTCCACGCATCGCCTCATCCGTCCCGGCCAGTCCGGCTACGGGCTGGCCCGCCAGCTCTACGACCCGCGGTTCGACGACCTGACGCCAACCGGCATCGCCTACTGCCGGACGCCCGCGGACGTCGCCGCCTGCCTGAGCTTCGCCACCAGGTTCGGCCTGCGGCCGCGCCCCCGCTCCGGCGGCCACAGTTACGCCGGCTGGTCCAGCGGCGACGGCGACCTGATCGTCGACGTGTCGCAGCTGGACTCCTTCAGCGCGGGCCGCGGAACGGTCACGGTCGGCACCGGTCTGCCGCTGATCAACTTCTACCAGCGGCTGGCCGCGTACGGGCTGGCGGTACCGGGCGGGTCCTGCCCGACCGTGGGGATCGCCGGCCTGACGCTCGGCGGCGGCGTCGGCATACTCGGCCGCCTCTATGGGCTAACCAGCGACAACCTGACATCCCTGCAGATCGTGACCGCCAACGGCAGCGTGCTGACCTGCGACGGCGCACGCAACAGTGACCTGTTCTGGGCCTGCCGGGGCGGCGGGGGCGGCAACTTCGGGGTTGTGACCTCGTTCACGTTCCGCAGCCACCAGCTGCGGCAGCTCATCCTGTTCGGCGCGTCCTGGCCGTGGTCGCAGGCAGCGCGCGTGGTCAGCGCCTGGCAGTCCTGGGCGCCGTTCGCACCGGACGCGCTCTGGTCCAACCTGGTCCTGTCCTGCCCGGCCGGCGGCTCGCCGACGATCCAGGTGGGCGGCAGCTACGTGGGCAGCGTGTCCGGTGCCGCCCGGCTGCTGAACGAGCTGTACGCGCGGGTCGGGTCCGGGCCGACCAGGCATAACCTGCTGGTTGAGTCGTTCCTGAACGCGATGCTGCTGGACGCCGGCTGCTACAACCTCTCGGTCGCCCAGTGCCACACCCGGCCCGGCGGCCGGCTGCCGCGCGTCCCGTCGTACGCGAAGTCGGACTTCTTCACCACGAAGCTCGACGCGGCCGGCATCAGGACGCTGCTGTCCGGCGTCGAGCGGATGCGGGGAGTACGCGGCACCCCGGGCGGGGTCGGCGCCATCGCGTTTGACGCCTTCGGCGGCGCGATCAACCGGGTCGGTGCCAATGCGACCGCCTTCGTGCACCGCAACGCTCTTTATGACGCGCAGTATTCGACCTCCTGGACGTATCCGGGCTCAGCCAGGGGCGTGGCGAACCAGCACGCGTGGCTCCGCTCGTACTATGCGTCCCTGCATCCGCATGCGAGCGGCCAGGCCTACCAGAACTACATCGACCCGGACCTGACGAACTGGCGTCAGGCGTACTACGGCGCCAACTACTCGCGGCTGTCGCAGGTCAAGGCCAAGTACGACCCGAAGATGCTGTTCAATTTCCCGCAGGCGATCACGCCGCCCGGCTGAGCCGCCGCCCCTCCAGCGGCCCTGTCAGGGCAGTCGTTCGGCGGCCGGGTCAGCGGGGTCGGCGGCCCTTGGACTGGTGCTGCGCCTCATGCAGGACGTGCCAGACCTGCCAGCCGAACTGGACATCGCAGGGATGGGCAGGCTCTCCGGACCCTGATGGCGGCGGCCAGTTCGGCGAGGGCGGTACGGAGCGCTGCGCCCGGCTCGTCCGCGATGGCGGGCATGACCGACCGGCCCGCCTCGCCCCACAGCTGAAGCTGCAGTCCCTGGGCCGGGGCGGGAGTGCTGAGCGTGACCGTGGCGGTACTGCTCGGGCCGCCTTCGTGCCGCAGGATGAGATGAGTCAGGCCGGGCGGCCCGGCCTCGGCCGTCACGGCGACCACGGGCCCGAGGCTGGCCCATAGCTGGGAGACGACGTGCGGCCCGAGATCCCACAGGCCACCCTTGTCCCGCCGCCACGGAGCATCGAAGGGGCTCGCGCCGCGCAGCACCGAGCCCAGCCACACTGCCTGGCCGCCCAGCCAGCCGCCCGGAAAGCCATCGTCCGGATGCCGCGCAGCCGGATGCCGCGCAGCCGGATGCCGGGCCGGCGCTCCCGGCGGCAACGTCGATGCGCATCTGTTGCTGATACAGCGACAGCGATGCCGCATCCACGCTGTTGCGGAGCCAGCGCGCCGGGGTTTCTGGCTCACCCACGCTGCGGAACCAGCCCGCGGGGGTTTCCGGCCCACCCACGCTGCGGAACCAGCCCGCGAGGGTTTCCGGCCCACCCACGCTGCGGAACCAGCCCGCGAGGGTTTCCGGCCCACCCACGCTGCGGAACCAGCCCGCGAGGGTTTCCGGGCGCGTCCACGCTGTGCCCGCGGGCCGGCGAACGCTCATCACGAACACGGGGTTTTCGGCCCGCGAGATTTCCCGAGTATGTTTTTTCGGCCGGGGACGGTATGCCAGGCTCGTGGGTATGGCAGCTCAGCAAGCGGCGCAGGTCCGCCCATTCCAGTCCAGTGACTACGATGCCGTGCTCGCTCTCGCGCCGCGGCTGGCCGAGGGCGTGGCACCGTGGCGGGATAGCACGGCGGTCCTGAATGCCGTGCATGGCTGGGTCACCGGTTCCGTCGCCGCTGCCGGGCAGCCAGGGCATGCCGTCTACGTGGCGATCAGCGACGGCCGGCTGGCCGGCTTCGTGACGGTCGGTGAGCGTACTCATTTCACCGGCCAGGTCGACGCCTACGTCGGGGAACTGGTCGTGACCCCCGGCCAGGAGCGCCAGGGCATCGCGTCGCAGCTGATGGCGGCCGCCGAGAGCTGGGCAGCGCGAAACGGCTTCTCTCACCTCACGCTCGACACCGGCGCAGCCAATCAGCCCGCCCGTGGTCTCTATGCCGCGCTCGGGTACCAGGAAGAAGATGTCCGACTGACCAAGGCCGTCCCGGCCGCCCTGGCCGCTGTCGCACAGAAAGCCGATGCTCAGATAGCCCCGGTATAGTGCGCGGGTCATCCTCGTTCGAGCCGCTGGGGGAGATCGATGCCGCTGCCGAAGTCCGCTGAACGCGCGCTAGGCCTTGCCCGAGTCGACTTCGCGCCGGCTCACCGCCAGCCGTCTGCCCACAGGGTCGCGATGGCCACGATCTTGTCGATAGCCGGGTCGCTGCTGGCCGATGCGCTGATCGTCGTCATCGGCACGGCCGTCTTCCCCGCCACCAGGGGCTACGTCCACTTCCAGTTCTCCGACTACGCCAAGCTGACGGTCATCGGCGTCCTCATCGCGTGCGCAGGCTGGCCGATCGTGACCAGGATCAGCTCATCGCCCCGCTGGCTGTTCCTGCGGCTCGCGGTCCTGGTGACCCTGGCGCTCTACCTCCCCGACCTCTGGCTGCTGACGCTGGGCGACCCGCCGAAGGCTGTCGCGGTCCTGATGGTCATGCACCTGGCGATCGCCGTCGTGACCTACAACGTCCTGGTGCACGTGGCCGCGGTCCGGCCGGATCACCGGACGCCGCGGCACCGCTCCTATGAGAGATCGGCACCCCCGGCCTGAACCCGGCGCCGGCCGATACGTTAGCCCGGTGGGACGCCGATTCGACACCATCCGCACCAGCCGGCTGATGATGCGGCGATGGCGTGATAACGACCGGGATCTGTACGCGGCGATGAATGCCGACCCCGAGGTCATGCGCTACTTCCCGGCTCCCCTCGACCGGGCGGCCAGCGACGGCAGCGTGGACCGGATCGAGGAGCTATTCGAGCGTCAGGGATTCGGTCTGTGGGCGCTGGAAGTGATCAGCACCGGCCAGTTCATCGGATTCACCGGCCTGAACCCGATGCCCGAGGGAGTCCCGGGCGCGGGCGGCATGGAGGTGGGCTGGCGGCTGGCCCGGCACGCGTGGCACCACGGCTATGCGACCGAGGCCGCCCGCGCCGCCGTGGGCGTGGCCTTCGGCGGAGCGGGCCTGGACGAGATCTGGTCCATCACCGCCGTTCTCAATGAGCCATCGCAAGCAGTCATGCGGCGGCTGGGCATGACGGTGCATGCTCGTTTCGAGCATCCGGTCCTCCCGGTCGGCCACCCCATCCGGGCGCACGTGGCCTACCGGCTGCCACGATCGTGAGCCTTCAGCCGGCCGGGGCAGTCCGGACCCAGAAATGTCCCTCCGGTTCTGCGGGGTAGCCAGCACGAGATTCCGTGGCCGGGATGCTGCTGCCCGCATGGCTACGGAAGGAGGATCTCTCAGCGGACGGCGTGCACGCTGACCTCAGCGGCTGACGTCGCGGCGGCGGCCTTCGCGGCGGTCAGCCTGAGGAACGTCGTCGCCCGCCCGAAGGTCTCCCCGATGGTGTGGTCCGCTAGCTGCGCCTCGTAGGCCCGGTACCTCGTCATCTCCCAGGACCGGCCACGTGGCGAGAGCGAGCCGAGGGCAGGCCGCGGCACCGGCTTCCACGTCCAGGCCATGACGCCCCGGCCTGCCGTGCGGCGAGCGCTGGGGTTGATGAAGTCGACATGATCAACTTCATGACCCATCCGGTTCCGGACGAACCGGAGCCCGCCCAGCGTTCCCTCAATCAGGCGCCGCTGCGCGGGAGTCTGGTCGGCCAGGACCCGGTCGTACTCCTCCGGGTGATGGCGGACCAGCGTGGCATCGACGATGGTGACCCACCAGACCGCCTCTCCGATCACGGCGAACGCCCGCGGCTGGTCCCATCCCCGCACCCTGGGCAGCCTGTCCGTCACATCGCGCATCGCCGTTATCGACCACTCGAGCGCGCTCATCTGCACGGTCGGATCGAACTTGTTCTCGCGGCTCCAGGTGACCCGGCACCGGGCCGAGCAGAACCGGGCGTGCTCGCGGCGCGGCGTGAACACCGCGCCGCACTGCTGGCACTCCCGGGTATCTGCCATGCTGCCATGTTACGCGTAACGCTGGTTGAGCCGCACAGCCGCGCCTGCGGAGAGTGCCGCAGCCGGGCCCGGGCATCAGGCAAGCTAGCGAGCCAGGCCGCTGTGCCAGCGCGGCTCAGGGTGGTCAGTGGAAGCAGCTGAGGTGATGAGGTTGGGGAGTCGTTTCATATCGGCAGTTGCCTTGTACGGGCCGAAGCCTGCGCCCGTGCGTGACTTCCTCGCGGGTATTCAGGCGCTGATAGCCGGCCACGTCGGCGAGAGATTCCGGCCGTACTCGCTAGAGCAGATACATGCCACCCTGATTGCCATCAACGGGATCCCGGATCCGGACACCGCGGCCATCGTCAACCAGTACTACCTGGAGAACGCGGGGGCCAGGCTCGAGATGGACCTGCATCGGGTGATGCAGATACTCGCGGAGCACCTTGCGCGTCCCCTCCAGATCCGCATCGGCGGCCGCGGACCGCATGACGCGGACCCCTTCCTCAGCCGCGGTCAGCGGCTGTTCGAGCGAGCCGCCTCGGTACAGGGAAATGCCTTCGTGGTCATGGGCTGGCCGGTGACCGCGCTGACCGGGTCGGGCAGGCCGCTGGACGAGCTGCGCAGGGCCATGAATGCCGCCAACGTGCTGCATCGCTATCACCAGAGCGATGCTGCCATCGACGACGACTTTTACCTGGTCGTGGGTCATCACACCGGTGCGCCGGCCAGCGCACTGGATCGGGCTGCCCGCGCCGTGCGCGAGTACCTGGCAGCCAGTCCACTCGATGTTGCCATCGGCGCCAGCGAGGTGAAGATCGTGGCCGCGGACTCCCACACGATGGCACCGGCGCTGTTCGTCAGCGATATCCCCGCCGACGAGGTCGCCCTGCGCGAGCTCATGTCATGATGCGCCGGATCGCCTGGGCACATCGGGAGCAGACGCGCTGCGCTCCCGTCATCCGGGTGGTACCGGTTGCCGCCTCCGCCCGATTTACCGCCTCCGCCCGAAGAGGAAATAGGCGAGCGGCGCGATCCCGAAGGTGCCGGGTATGAGCGCCGCAGCCCATCGCCACTTCGGGCCCCGGATCTGGCTCGATGGCCGGCGCTTGAGGTCGATGGCCGCAGCCGCCTTCAGGGTGCCCTCGGTAACGACGCCGGCAAGAATCAGCATGCGGCTGCGCTTGCTGAGGTCGCTCCATTTTTTCTGACCAGCCATGACATCCTCCGCGGATGGACATGCGTCGCCGATGGCCTGCACTGTACATCGATACCGGGCCGACCGCCTGGCTGCGCACGGCCCGCCTGGTGCGAGGCCCGGCGGGTCGGCGGCGCCGGGCGCCTGGCCTCAGACGGAGACCAGGTCGCACATGAAGATCAGCGTCTCGCCGGGCTCGATCACGTGCCCGGCGCCCCGGTCGCCGTAGGCGAGGTCCGGGGGAATGACCAGCTGGCGGCGACCGCCGACCCTCATTCCCTGCACGCCCTGGTCCCAGCCGACGATGACCTGCCCGGCGCCGAGCCGGAACTCGAGCGGCGCGCCCCGGCTCCAGCTAGCGTCGAACTCCTCGCCGGTGGAGTAGGCGACGCCCACGTAGTGGACCTTCACCATGTCACCCGGGGTCGCGACGGTGCCGTCCCCTTCCCAGATGTCGGTAATCTCCAGCTCGGCCGGCGGCTCACCGCCGGGAAAGTCGATCTCTGGCTTCTCGATGCTCATGCTGGCGTCTCCATCGGTAGCTTCGTGACGGCGGCCGGCCACCGCCGCTGCGGCGGCCGGATCCGTGCTCGCGACCGCCCGCATGGGGCGGAATCTCCGCAGGCGCAAGGTTATGTGGCCGCGGGTCCCACCGCGGGCATCCGGAAATACCGGGCGTGGCAGACGGGCGCTGGCAGCGTCCGGTCGCGCCTGTCACGGACCGCCGGCAGGCAGGCGCTCAGTCCTCGTGCCGCCAGGCTTCGGAACCTTCCCTGACCGCCAGGGCGGCGATGACGAGCGCCGCGGCGGGGTCCGCCCACCACCAGCCGAGGCCGGCGCTCAGGCCGAGGCCGAGCAGCGCAGCGGCCGATGTGCAGGCGCAGAAGGCCGTTTCGGCCGCGTCGGCGATGAGGGTGCGGTTGCCCAGCGCCTGCCCGGTGCGCCGCTTGGCGAGGGCCAGGCCCGGCATGACGAGCAATGCGGCGGCTGTGATGGCGATCCCCGCCGCGGACGGCTCGGGCCGGGCCTGGCTGACCAGATCACGGATGCTCTCGGCGGCAAGATAGGCGGCCAGCGCGAAGAACGTCACGCCGATGAGGCGGGTAGCGCGGGTCTCTCGCTCCTCCGCGTCGCCCCGCAGCTGCCAGACCACCACGGCGGCAGAAACCAGCTCGATCACCGAATCCAGCCCGAAGCCCACCAGGGCAAGGGAGGAATTCAGCACACCGGCGGTGACGGCCACGCCAGCCTCGATGACCATCCAGGCCATGCTGGCGTACTCGAGCCCGAACCCCCGGCGCCTGAGGCGGTCCAGTTCGCTGTCCGTCATGCGTGCCAGTCTGTCCGGGCGGCCGGGCAGGCGCATGCCTGACCGGGCCGGGCCGCGGTGGCTTGCGGCAGGCGTCGCGATTCGGCCGGGGCGCAATGGCGCAGCCCTGCCGATACTGCGCTCTAGGCCGGTGTTAAGGCTCTGCGCTCGGCGCGGACGACGCTAGCGCGCCGCCGTCCCTCGTCGATCCATTGCGGGATGAGGCTGCTGTCCGCGCCCGCTTCAATGCAAAGCTGGGCTGCCCGCAGATAAAGCGCCTCGTCGTAGTCGCCCTCGTGGAAGCCGACGGTGAGTCCTGCGTACTGGGCCAGCAGGTCGCCCCGGCCTGCGGCTGCCTCGATCAGCTCGCCGACTGCCGCCTGCTCCTGGTCTGCGGAGAGCGTCGTCCTGCGAGCATGCCGCGCGGCAGTTCCGGCGATCTGTGCCAGTGTTACCCGATCTCTCTCGCTCCCGGCCACCTGCATAGAGTAGAACACACGTTCGGCTGTGGCCAGGGTGCCACGCGGGAAAGCGCGGACGCCCGGGACTGCGCGCGCCCCGCGAACGCCGGCGGACCACTTCCCCAGCGGCTCGGCCGCCCGCTCCGCCAGATCGTGCGAATGACGCCCGGCCCGCGTCAGAGCTCCTCGAAGAACTCCCATTGGAAATTGTCGGGATCGCGGAAGCTGATCATGGCCGGGCCGAGCGGGTCGTCATGCAAGCCGGCGGTTGCCCCCCGCCAGGCGCAGCAGCTCCGCCAGCTGGTCCAGCTCAGCACGGCTGGCCACCCCGACAGCGATATGGTCCAGCCCGGATGGCAATTGCGGCCGGGGCGCAACGGTCGAGGTGCTGCAGCAGGATTCTGCCCGCAACCTGGGGCTATGAGCGATGGCGCCGGGCACGATCATGACCGCGGATCTGTACATGACCACGGATCTGAGCATGACCACGGGCACAGGCACGAGCACCGCGAGCCGGGCCTGCTGCGAAGGCTCCGGCATGTGCTGCGCCCGCACTCGCATGAAGCAGCTGATCAGGTAGACGCGGCGCTGGAGGCCAGCGCGGAGGGCCTGCGGGTGCTGTGGATCTCGCTGGGCCTGCTGGGCGTCACGGCCCTGATCCAGGCGGCTGTCACCGCGCTGTCGGGGTCGGTGGCGCTGCTGAGCGACACGCTGCACAACGCTGCTGACGCGCTGACCGCGCTGCCGCTGGGCGTGGCCCTCATCGCTGGCCGCCGCCCGCCGACCCGGCGCTATACGTACGGCTTCGGCCGGGCGGAGGACCTAGCCGGAATTGTCATCGTGCTGACCATCGCCGCGTCTTGCGCGCTGGCTGGCTACGAGGCGATCACGCGGCTGATCCACCCCCGCCATGTGTCCGACCTGCTCGCGGTGGCGATGGCGGCGCTGGCCGGGTTCGCCGGGAACGAGCTGGCCGCGGCGTTTCGCATCCGTACCGGGCGGAAGATAGGCTCGGCCGCCCTGGTCGCCGATGGGTTGCATGCCCGCGCCGACGGCTTGACTTCCCTGGCTGTGCTGCTGGGGGCGGGCGGTGTCGCGCTGGGCTGGGACTGGGCCGACCCGGTTGCCGGGCTCCTGATCACGGTCGCGATCCTCGCCGTGCTGCGGCAGGCGGCCCGCGAGATCTACCGGCGCCTGATGGATGCCGTGGATCCCGAGCTTGTCGACCAGGCCGAGTCAGTCCTGAGAGCGACTGCCGGGGTTCTGGATGTCGGGCAGGTCCGGCTGCGCTGGATCGGGCACCAGATCCGCGCCGAATGCGAGCTGATCGTCGCTGCCGACCTCACCGCGGTGCAGGCCCACCAGGTCACGGTGAGCGCGGAGCACGATCTGCTGCACGCTATCCCGCGGCTGACCGGCGCGCTGGTCCACGCCGACCCCGCGCCTGACGGCACCGATCCGCACCACCTCCTCGCTGATCACCGCCCGGCCGCGGCCAGCCGGTAACGCGCGGGCTTGCTTACGGTGACCCGGGCGGCGCTACCCGGTCGCTGCGGCGGCGGCGGATCCGGCGCGCCGCCGGTGATGGAAGCGACGACTGGCGGATCGTCCCCGACCTGACTCCGGGCGGCGCCGAGCGGCACTCTGTGTCTTCCGGTCGGATACGTGGTTACAGCGGGGCGCAGCCGATCAGGGCGCCGATGGCTGCCAGGGCCTCGGACCGGGCCTGGTAATACACCCATACGCCGCGCTTCGCCCGGTCCACCAGCCCGGCCTCGTGCAGCACCTTCAGGTGATGGCTGATCGTCGGCTGGGACAGCTCGAACGCGTCGTTCAGCTCGCAGACGCACGCCTCGCCGCCCTCATGCGAGGCGACCAGGGACATGAGCCGGAGCCGGACCGGATCGGCCAGGGCCTTCATCAGCGGCACGACCTGCTCGGCCTGCTCCATCGTCAGGGGCTGCGCAGATAGCGGGGAGCAGCAGGCCGCAGAGTCCGCCGGGGTCAGCAGGGCCAGAGAGTTCGACATGTGTCTATATTGACGGACGCTGATGTCTCGTGACAAGCTCGGTACCGCTAAGACATAGACGGTAGTCAATATCTGAGCTATCGGGAGGTAGCCGTGTCCCGCGTCCAGCTCGCCATCAACGTCGAGGACCTCAGCGAGTCGATCGCGTTCTACCGCAAGCTCTTCGGCACCGAGCCGGCCAAGCTGCGGCCGGGCTATGCCAGCTTCGCCATCGCCGAGCCGCCGCTGAAGTTCATCCTGATGGAAAGTCCCGGCCAGGGCGGCAGCCTCAACCACCTCGGCGTCGAGGTGGCGGACACCGACACGGTCGACGCCGAGCAGAGCCGCCTCACCGTAGCCGGGCTCGGCTCCACCGACGAGCGCGATACGACCTGCTGCTACGCGAGGCAGGACAAGTTCTGGGTGAAGGGCGCACCCGACGGCGAACGCTGGGAGATCTACACCGTGACGGAAGACAGCCCGACCTTCCGGGGCGAGGACGCCGGCCACGAATGGGATGCGGTCGAAGCGGCGCTGGACACAGCCCCGGCCCGGCCAGCCGAGCGGCCCGCGCGATGCTGCGGCGGCGACGCCGCAACCGGGCAGTCCGCCGCGTGCTGCGCCTGAGCAGGCAGGACGGCCACCGTGGCGGAGACGACGCTGTGGCGGCGGCTGCTGGCGGAACTGCTGGGTAGCGCGTTCCTGGCCGCAGTGGTCGTCGGGTCCGGGATCGCGGCCCAGCGCCTGTCACCGGGTAACGCGGGCCTGGAGCTGCTGGAAAATGCCGCTGCCACAGCGGCCGGACTGGCTGCCATCATCCTGATGTTCGGCCCGGTCTCCGGCGGCCACTTCAACCCGGTTGTCTCTCTGGCTGACGCCGTCTTCGGCGGCCTGTCCTGGCGCGACGCCGTCGCCTACCTGCCCGCCCAGGTCGCCGGCTGCGTCGGCGGAGCCGTTGCGGCGAACCTGATGTTCTCCCTGACCGCGGTCAGCATCTCCACGAAGAGCCGGGCCACGCCAGCGCACTTCCTGTCCGAGATCATCGCCACACTCGGCCTCATTCTCGTCATCTTCGCGCTCGCCCGGTCGGGCCGCAGCCGCACTGCGCCCGCCGCGGTCGGCTGCTATATCGGTGCCGCGTACTTCTTCACGTCCTCCACCAGCTTCGCTAACCCGGCCATCACCCTCGGCCGGATGTTCTCCGACACCTTCGCCGGCATCGCCCCCTCATCCGCTCCCGCGTTCATCGGCGCCCAGCTCGCCGGCGGCGCGCTCGCCATCGCGGCGATCTGGGTCCTGTTTCCCCGTATCACCCCGGCCGCCGCCTCCGATGTCACCGTCTCCCGCGACCTGGCCAGTCCGCGCGCCCTGGCCTCGCCGGAGCCCTGCGGCGCGGGCTCGCGGGCCAGGAGGTGAAAGGCACCCAGCATGGCTGACATCCCCGAAGTGCTGTTCGTCTGCACCCACAACGCCGGCCGGTCCCAGATGGCAGCGGCACTGCTCGACCACCAGGCCGCAGGCACGGTACGGGTCGGCTCAGCCGGATCACAGCCGGCTAGCCAGCTCAACCCCGCCGTCGTACAGGCGATGGCCGAGATCGGCCTGGATATCTCCCGCGAGTACCCCAAGCGGCTCACCACCGGCCAGGTGCAAGCTGCTGACATCGTGATCACCATGGGCTGCGGCGATGCCTGCCCCGTGTACCCCGGCAAGCGCTATCTCGACTGGGACCTGCCCGATCCGGCCGGCCTCGGCGTGGCCGCCGTTCGGCCCATCCGGGACGAGATCCACAAGCGGGTAAGAGCGCTCGTCGATGAGCTAGCCAACCGTCCTGCTGACGGCGGATAGTGTCCCGGCGCCATGGCGCTGACGCGATCGCCGGCGTTCCGGCCTTTCCCGTGGCCGCCGGCAGGTGACCGGATTTAATGGCCCGCCAATGGCACGGTGATCTTGCCTTCGCGGCCCGGGCTTGGCCTGACCTTTACAGGTTGGCCGGGCGCTCTGGCGGCTATCGCTCTGGCGCATCGGGTCGATCACTGAATATGGTGACCTTGATCCTCTCGGGAGTTTCGAGTGTCATTTTCCGGGTCTGCCCGACAGGAAGCCGCGCCGGGTCAGGTTCCTGGCGGAGGCTGCGCTGTGAAACGAGGGAACGGGCGTGACCGCTCAGCACCTACTAACTGCGCTGTTCAACGCCGGTATCGCCATCTCGGTGGGCGCCACCGTCTTGTCGCTGGGCATGACCTTCACCGTGCGCGAGCTGGTGGCTCCGCTGCACCGGGTCGTGCTCGTCGCCGCGATGGTGGTGCTGAACGCGGGCGTGATCCCGGCCGTCGCGTGGGGCATCGCCGAAATCTTGCCGATGAGTTCCAAGTACGTGCCTGGCCTGGTCCTGGCCACCCTCGGCGCGGGCAGCGCGGCGTCGCTGAAGGCCGCCCAGCTGGCCAAGCGAGCGGACCTGCCGCTGGCGGTGTCGGTGGTAGTGGTGCTGCAGCTGGTCAATATCATCGCCGTGCCGCTGTGGGCCGGGCAGGTCGTCACCGGCGCGTCGATCAGCGCCTGGCAGATCGTCAAGAGCCTGCTCCTGCTGCCGGGCATGCTGCTGGGCGGCCGGAGCGCTGAGACCCGCACCACGGCCGGCATGGTCTCGGTCTTTCGCTTCGCATCACTGGGGCTCATCATCATCGGCGCCCAGCTGCACGGCAATCCGGTCTACCTGGGCCCCGCCATCACCTTCGCGCTGGTCGACTTCATCCTGCCCCTCGCCCTGGCCGTCGAGATCGGCCACCGAGCCGGAACGTCAGAGCCAGCGCCATAGGTGGGCCGCTACGGGCGCAGCACATCTCCTGGCCGGCAACCACGCTTAGCCGTTTTCCCGCCGCTGACCACAAGATCGCGAACGCTCTGCGCCGCCACAGTCCCTGGCCTGGGCTGACTTTTCTCGCCACTCCGCTGTCGACGGCAGGTCCAGCTGATCCTCAGGTGCCGGGGGAACGCCGAGCGTGAGCGGATGCATGGGATTGCTCAGGGCCGCTCAGGGCGCTCCACATTGCCGTCAATGCGGCCTGTTCTGCGGGCTCGCTCGGAGCGCGAACCGCTCCAGTTCGATGCTTTAAGAAACTCAGCCCAGCCGCCGAGCGAGCGGACCAGGTTAACCTGTGCAGCAGTTCCTGTCGGAGCCTGCGGCCGAGTGAGCTTCGGCTGGGGCAAAGCGACAGGTGGCTGCCACGATTTCTGAACATTTCGCCGGGCTATACGTGAGGCATAGGTATTACGGCGCGTCTGCTGGCCGTACACATAAGGCACAGGCTCAGGCATGCCGTTCCGTGGTGAGCTGCCCTGGCGAGGCGCGGTGAGCGCTGCTCTGATCGCGGTCATGATCTTCTCATCCCCTACGGTGCCACCCGCCGCTGGCCGCATGACCTGACTACGATCACGCGAGTCCCTGCGAGTCGCAGACCCTGGTCCTCTTCGTACCTCCGGGCGGGCCTCTGGTGACTCGGAGTGGGGTATTTCCGAGTCTACTTGAGATGTTCACGCGGTTCGGTTAGAGAATTAGTATGGCCGTCTACATGTTCGGGTCAATTGGTATCAACTGCGGGCGTCAACTTGGCAGAGCTTGATACTGGCTGGCTCGGAGGCACGGTCACGGTCCCTGACTTTCAGTCGTTAATGTGATCGTGCCTGGCAGTCCACCAAGACGGCCAGGCGCACACCTCGGCGGATCTGCGGGATCGCCTCGCTGAGCTGATAGTCGTAGGCAGCCCCGGCTTCGCCCGCACGGCCACGCGGCCCCCAGTCAGACGGTTACCGGGGCGCCGCGGATTCCTCCGGATCTGACAGGGAATCCGCACCGCGCCCGCCGTCCTGGCGATAGCCGAGTTCAGCCTGCAGCTGGTCGATCCTGGTGCGCAGCTCAGCGGGGATCATCGTCGGGGCGATGGGCGGATACCGCAGCTGCTGGCCGTGCCCGCCGGGCGCCTCCCCGCCGGGTTCGGCCAGACCGGGGATCCGCGGCGGCTGGTGTCCCGCGGCGTGCTCCAGCTTCAGGCCCAGCCGGGTTCCGGCCAGCTCCTGACCAGAACCCGTCATCACGTCCTCATAGCGGAGCCGGCTGCTGGCCTGCGGGTTCGCCGCCTCGAAGGCCAGCAGCCGCTCGGTGGCCGACACCCAGTACCCGGCAATGGCCGCAACGCTGTTGCCGGGGAAATCAAACGCGTAGCGCGCCACCGAACTGGCGAGGCCGAAGGGGTGGGCCTGCAGGGCAGCGGAAATCACGCCGGCGCACGCGCGGTGCACGCAGACGACGCGTGCGGCCGGGAAGACCCGCAGGAATACCTCGGCCGCGCTGGGCGGCGAGGTGGCCAGCTCACACCACCGGCGCCGACCGCCTGCGACCGCGAGCAGCACGGTGAGCTGCGCCGACACCAGGGCCCGGACCGAGGAGACGGCCAGTTGTGACATCGACCCCTCGGGCCTGCCCTCGACCCTGGCCCACGAGGCGGCGGCGACCTCGCACAGCGGCAGGATGCCGGTTCCCATCGTGCAGGCCAGGTCCGCGCCCTCGGCGAGGGCCTGCTGGACGGCTGCCGCGCCGGAATAAGCGTAGGACAAGATGATCATCGGCGGCGCGGGGCCGCGAGCCGGTTCCGGCCGCTGGCCGCGGTCCTGCCGCGGCGCGGCCGTCCAGTCTGGCACGCTCAGGTGCGCGGGCACGGCCCGCTACCAGGCCGGGATGCCGAGCAGGTGCGGCCTGCTCGGGATCGGCGACCAGGTCCTCGTACCGCAGCCGGTGGCAGCGGTCGGGGAACTTCTCCTCCACCGCCAGCACCGCACCGGCGTTGTTGGCCCAGAACCGGGCCAGCGCCAGCACCGAGTTTCCGGGAGTGTCCGCGATATAGGGATCGAATCCGTACCCGTTCAGGCCCCACGGGCATGCCTCGAGCCCGGATGCGATCACGTCCATCGGATGCCGGTACAGGCACAAGAACTTGGCCTGCGGATACACCCGGCGAACCGGGCCGTGCCCAGGCTCTTGAAGCCCGGCGACCAGCTGCCCAAGATCAGGGACGTGGTCGCCAGGCTGGCCATCAACCCAAACACGGTGCTGAAGGCTTACAAGGAGCTGGAGGTCAAGGGCCTGGCGGCAGGCCGACCGGGCCAGGGCACATTCGTCCAGGCCACGCTGAGCCAGATCGCGCTCCCGGAGCTGACCGAGCTGAGTAAGTCCCTGCTCGGCTGGCTGACCGCCGCGGACAGGGCCGGGCTGGACGAGGACGGGATCGTGGCGCTGTTCACCAGCGCGCTTCGGGATTTCTATGAGCGCCGCAGCGGGTCGCGCGCCCGCGGCGGCGCGGCGGATGGCGGAACGGAGAGCGTCGTATGAACGTCATCGAGGCCAGCGGTCTGGGCAAACGGTACGGCAGCACGTGGGCGCTGCGCGAGTGCGCGCGGGCGATCCCCGCGGGTCACGTCGCCGCGCTGGTCGGCCCGAACGGCGCCGGCAAGACCAGGCTGCTGAACCTGGCAGTCGGCCTGGCGGCGCCCACTGCGGGCCTCGTCACCGTACTCGGTGGCAAGGCTGCCGGGTCGCCCGCCGCGCTGGACGGCATTGCGTTCGTCGCCCAGAACACGCCGCTGTACAAGAACCTGGCCGCCGCCGACATGCTGCACCTGACCCGCAACCTGAACCGGCGCTACGACCAGCACTGATCCTGGTGGCTAATTTCTTGGGCGTCTGAGGGCGCGCGGCGTGGCGCACTGATTTTGGATCTTGTGTTGAGCATGATCGCGCTGCGGCCTTCTTCCGTCAGCGTCCCCTTTCCCCGTGCAGGCCGCAGGCTGGAGCTTGTGATGTCTGTCGTGCCGCGGCCGTGGCCGCAGCCCGCGCCGCAGGTCGCTGCGGACATTGCCTCGATGTACCAGGGCAAGCGGGAGCGTCCGCTGCCGGTGCTGGTGCGCGACAAGCTCGGCGGGTGGCTGGCTGATGAGCAGTTCACGGGCGCCTGCGGGGTGCGCGGCAAGCCGGGCTGGCCGCCCTCGCGCCTGGCCCTGGTGATGATCTTCCAGAGGGCGGAGAACCTCACCGGCCGTCAGGCCGCCGAGTCGGTGCGCACCCGGATCGACTGGAAGTACGCGCTGGGCCTGGCGGGTGGCGACCCGGGCTTTGACCATTCGGTGCTGCCTGAGTTCCGGGCCCGGGTCGCCGGCGGCGGCCTGGAGCAGGTGGTGCTGGACACGCTGCTGGCCAGGCTGGCGGCGGAGGGCCTGGTCAGGGCGGGCGGCAAGCAGCGCACCGATTCCACGCACGTCGTCGCGGCGGTGGCGGCGCTGAACCGGCTGGAGCTGGCCGGCGAAAGCGTGCGGGCCGCGCTGGAGGCGCTGGCCGCGGCGCACCCGGCCTGGCTGGAGCAGCGGGTCTGCGTGGCTGATTTCGCCCGCCGCTACGCCACCCCGATGACCTCCTGGCGGCCTCCAGTTCCCGGGCCAGGCGCGATGAGCTGGCGATCGCCTGCGCCCGCGACGGGTGCGCGCTGCTGGAGGCGGTCTATGACAGCGCGGCACCGGCCTGGCTGCACGAGCTGCCCGCAGTCGATGTGCTGCGCCGGGTGCTGCTGCAGAACTACACCCGCACCATCACCCCAGACGGGCGGGAGGTGATCAGACGGCGGGAGAAAGAGCCTGAGGGCGACGGTCTCCCGCCCGGCCATGTCCGAATCGCCTCCCCCTATGATCTCGATGCCCGGCGGGGCGCCAAGCGGGACACCTTCTGGCTGGGCTGCAAGCTGCACATCACCGAGACCTGCGACGATCCCTCGCCCTGCAGCTGCCGCCCGGGCCGGTCAGCGTCCCAGCCCGCCGGCGGTGACGAACCGCGCGGGTCCCGCGCAGGCGGCCGGGAGCATGCCAGGGGCTGCGCGCAGGTGGCGTTCCCGAACCTGATCACCACCGTGGCCGCCACCGATGCCACCGTGACCGACAACCAGATGACTGGCGCCATCCATGACGACCTGGCCGGAAAGAACCTGGCTCCCGGACGGCATTACGCAGACTCCGGGTACCTCAGCGCCGCGGCAGTGGTCCCGGCGCTAGCCACCCGGGGCATCACGCTGATCGGGCCGCTGCTGGCCGATACCTCGCCCCGGGCCCGCGCCGGGGCCGGCTATGCCCGCGCCGACTTCGCCGTCGACTACGACACCCGCGCCGTCACCTGCCCGCAGGGCAAGACCTCGGTGTCCTGGACGCCGGGCACCCAGCGCGGCAAGGACGTCATCGTGGCCAGGTTCTCCGCCGCCGGCTGCGGCCCCTGCCCGGCCCGCACCCAGTGCACCACCAGCGGCAGGAAAGACGCCAGCTCACCATCCTCCCCGCGGCCTGGCCCAAGCCCGGGAAGCCGCCCGCACCGCGGAAACCACGATCCCGTTTCAGGCCTACTACGCCCGCCGCGCCGGCGTCGAAGGCACCATGCACCAGGCTGCCAGCCACGGCGCGCGGCGCGCCCGCTACCGCGGCCTGCCCAAGACCCGCCTCGACCACGCCTGCATGGCCTGCGCGCTCAACCTGCTACGGCTGGACGCATTCTGCACCGGCATCCCGCTAGACCGGCAGCGAACCAGCCACCTGGCACGCCTCGAACTCGGCCTCGCCGCATGAGCCAGAATTAACCACCAGGATCAGCACCACGCGCAAACCCGGCTGGGCCAACTCGGCATCCTGCTCAAGCAGAAGGCGGGCAACATGTCTGACGGCCAGCAGGCCCAGCTCGCGCTGACGCTGGCGCTGGCCCGGCGGCCGCGGCTGCTGGTGCTCGACGAGCCGATGGCGATGCTCGACCCGATCGCCCGGCACGACTTCATGGCCACGGTCGTACGGCGTGGCGGCCGTCTACCTGCTGATTAGCAGTCTGCTGGTGCACCATGCATTCGCCGCCGTGGCCTCCTGCCGCCCCGCAGGTTCAGGTATCTGCCGAGTGGTAGCCGACAACTTCCTGAATACCTACGCGCCCGGCGTGGGACCCGTTCTCGGCCTGCTACAGGTCATCCCGCCGCTGATCGGTGCGTTCGCAGGCGCGACGGTCCTGGCCAGGGAACTGGAGACCGGCACCTTCCGCTACGCCTGGACCCAGGCCTTCGGGCGCGCCCGGTGGACTGTCGCCAAGCTGGTACCGCTCGCGGTCGCGGTCACGGCCGCCGCCGGAGCGTTCAGCGTGCTCGTCTCCTGGTATATCCAGCCGATCTTCGGCGCGGGCGACCATAACGGCCCGCTGTATCCCACCATCTTCGACCTGCGCGGGGTCGCGCTCGCCGCCTGGACGCTGGCCGCATTCGCGATCGGCGGCCTGTCCGGCATCCTGATCCGCCGGGTCATTCCCGGCTTGCGCAGCCATCGCGAAGCGACGCCCGCAAGGGCGGCCTAGACGCGGTGGCTGCGAGCGGGACAATCGAAGAGCGAGGAAGACGGCTCCGCGCAGTGTCCGGTCGTCTTGTTGAATGAGCGTGGTTGACCTGTGGGTCCTGCTGGCTGCGTCAACGCGCCAGTGCCGGGCGGGCGCCGCAAGCGCAGAGCCCGGCGGCGCGCGCGCCAGCGCCGCCGCGCAGCGGTGCCGCACTTGATCTGTATCTATAGATTAATTCGGCACTCAGCTGGCGACTGGGGTTGTGTCATGTGCGGTAGATGTCGCGCCGGTGGCCAATGTCGACGACAGTTACAACGCGGGAAGCGTCGTCAACCCGATAGATCACTCGGTAGGTTCCGCGGCGTGCGCTAAATCGGTCCTCCAGCGGAGGGAGCAGGCGTTTGCCGACCCGGTATGGCTGCTCCAGGAGTGGGCCAGTGATGAACTCGTACGCGGCGGCGGCCACGGCCTCCGGCAGGATTGCGGCAAGCGCACGCCGAACGGTCGGCGTAGTCCGCAAGGTGTAGGGCTCGGTTACCTCGGCGCTCACTCCTGCGCCTGGCGATTGCGCAGAGCTTCAGCAAGTTCGTCTGCGGTAACTTCCTCGCCGCGGGCAAGCTCGGCATCCGATTCGGCAAGCCTGCGCAGCGTTCCGGCATCGCGCATGATCGCCAGGGTTTCTTCTAGCGCTTCCAGGTCTTCGACGGCAACCAGCACCGCAGATGGCTTCCCGTGCACCGTGACCGTGACCCGCTCGTGGTGATCGTGCACCCGGCCGACAAGCTCGGACAGATGACTCTTGGCTTCCCCCAACGGCATCGTCGTCATAGTCAAAAGTCTGACTAACATATGTGCTGGCGTCAAACCATTGCGTGGTCCGGGCAGCCTCCCCTGCGGGCCGTGCCCTCCCTGGTAATGGCACGGCATGGGCACCTAGGGGGCACTAGACACCCACAAAGCGCACACAGAAGGTCAAGTAATTGGATACCTGATAGTGCACTGACCTGCGGAAAGTCGAAAAATGGAGTTAAGGGGACTCGAACCCCTGACCCCCTGCTTGCAAATTAGCCCCGACCCGTGCCCTGGGGAGTCTGCAAGGGTCCCGGACTGCCATCAAGCTGGGCAAGTGACCCTGCAGACACCTCCGGACTCCCCGGGACCCTTCGCCGGATGGCTCCCGAACTTGGCTCCCGGGGCCCAGTCCTTGAGCCTGGCCTCGTTGGCGGGGTCTGGGCTGAGCAGGGCGGCGAAGGAGCGGACGAGGCCGGTGAGGCTGGTCATCTCGGGGCAGGCGGCGGTCAGTTCGCTGAGCAGTGACCGCTGGGCGTCACTGAGGGCGTCGGGCCGGGTGAGCATGAGCGGGTGACGCGCCGGGGTGACAGGTGCGGCCGGTCAGCTTCCACCCTGCCCTGGGTGATGTAGCGGTAGAGCAGGTTCATGCTGCCGGTGTAGCCCAGCTCGCGGATCTCGGCGAGCAGCCGCCAGACGGGCACGGCGGGGTCTTCGGCCCGGCGGGCACGCAGGTGATCACGGTAGGGGCCCACCAGCGTCGGCATACGACCCCGGTGCCCGGGTGCTCGCGCAGCCAGCCTCCAGCACCTCAGCCTTACGGCCCGCCAGGACATCGACCCGCTCCCCGGCCTCGGCGTCGATCAGCACGGTCGCGTACGCGTGACCGCGGCGCAGCGCGAAATCGTCGCCGAGCACCCGCGGCACGCTGACATCGAGCACGGGAAGCCGCAGGAGTACCCGCAGCGCGGTGTGCCGCGAGAGCGGGACTCCCAGACTCGTCAGCAGCGCTGCCCCCGGAACGGCCCGCTAACCGGCGGACGGCCGCGCCGGCCTGGCCCGCCAGCCGCGTGGTGCGCCGCTGGTAGCGGTCCAGCACGCCGGGGACCTGCTCGCGGAACGTCTGGACCGGGCAGCCAGCGACCGGGCAGCGCATCCGCCGCACCCGGACCCGCACCACCACCGGCCGCCCGTCCGCGGGCACGTCCGCGACCGTCCGCTCGCAATACCCCGTGCACGTGGCCGGTCCCGGCGCCGCATCGCGGGCACGGCACCATCCCGCCCGCCGTCCGCGCCCGGACCACGATCACGCCGTCCTGGTCCGTCGCATCCTCGATGACCAGGGACGACAACCCGGAGAACACGATTCCCGCAAGCCCATCTATGTCACACGCGCCCGACCATGCCACATGTAACTAATCGTGGCACAACCCGACACACTGTCACCACCGAAACTGCGACAGAGCCGAAAATGAGTCAGAGCCGGTAAGCTCCCACCGGGACGTTGTAGATCGTGGTCTGCGCCTCCTGGATCCGGTGCACCGAGGAGGACGGCGCGATGAAACAGATGGTCGATGCTGGCAAGCTCGACCATTTTGCCGCCCTCCTGACCGGTCAGGCCGACCGTGAGCATCGTGCCCACCTTCCCCCTGGCAGCGCCGCCTTGTGTATCACTCAGCCTGGCACCATGGTTCAGGCACGGCAGGTGGGCCGCAGTCGGGAAGCCGCGGTGCCGGAGGGCCTGGACAGCGCTACGCTTCGGTGCAGATTGGCGTCGCCTGGCGGCTCCATCGAGGAGGAGATGATGGCTGGCAAGTTCCTGGTCCTCTGGAAGCTGGAGCTAAGCCGGATGACCCCCGACGTGGCCCGGGCGGTCTTCCGGCAGCAGGACTACGGCGCCCGGCTGCTGGAGGCGGGCAAGCTTGAGGCGCGGTACCACCTGGTGGGTGGGCACGGTGGCGCCTGGATCTACAACGTGGACTCCAACGAGGAACTCGACAACCTCCTCGCACAGGCCCCCGTTTACAACATGTCCAGCTATGAGGTGCTCCCACTGGCCGAGATGTTCGCGCCGACCCTGGTCGGCGAGGCGCAGCCCGAGTAGCGCGTGCGGATTACGCTGGCAAGCACGCTCTGAGCGTTCGCCAGCGCCAGCCCAGGCCGTGCTTTTCGCGCAGCGGATCCGCCCTCAACCCTCGCCTGGGTTCTGTGGCTGGCCTCGAGAACTGGATCTGGCCGCGGGGCGTGTTCGTCGCTATCACCCGATAGCGCTTGCCCTCCAAGACATCACCCCTGAAGTCGGTGGAGATCGAGGTATGTGCGCGGCGGCTGGCAGGATCGGGCCAGCGCAGCGTCCGGGTGGTGCTCAAAATCCTGGCCGATTCGTTGTTCGAGTTCGAAGGCAGTGATGACTGCGTTCATCGCGGTGAGCGTGGTGATGATCGCCGAGGCGGCTGCGCCGGCCACGATCCTCAGCAACCAGCAGGGCCACCGTCTGGGGGCGGTGATTCAAGCCACGGATCAGTGGTCATCCCGCTGGCGACTCAAGGTGAAGCCTGGCCCGGAACCCTCCGCCTATCGCTCAAACAACTCCCCGGCATGGCGCAAGCTCAGGGCAATGTGACTTTGGGCTCATCGGCAATGAACCTTTGGTCCCTATCAGAGACCTACAGGCGACTCTTCCAATGGGAATCTCAGGCGCTGGTCATGTGCCAGAGCTGGGAGGTGCCTCGTGGGCTTGTCATCGCTGGAGTTTGCACCAGGCCGGGCGGTGGATGCAGCCGATTCGGTCCTGCCTCAATTCTGCATACAGTGCGGCACGTGTAGCGTTGTCTGCCCGCTGATCGAGTACATGGACCATTCTCCGCGAGTCCTCAACGCGATGCTGATGGCTGGAAGCTACGACGATGTCCTGCGTAGCCGCGCCATCTGGGTCTGCACAGGCTGCTACGCGTGCACGGTGGAATGCCCGAAGCAGCTCCCGGTGACCGAGTCGATCTACGCACTGAAGCGGGCGTCGATGCGCGCCGGGGTCTATCCGCGGCGGTTCATCACTCCCGTCCTTGCGCGCCAGTTCGTCCGCCTCGTTGACAGGCGGGGGCGGAGCAGCGAGGCGTGGATCTCGCTGTCCCTGTACCTGCGGACCCGGCCCTTCCAGCTGCTGCGGTACGCGCCGGTGGCGCTGCGCCTGATGCGGCGGGGCAGGCTGCCGCTGCGGCCTGATTCGGTCCGCAAACCGGCACAGCTCCACAGGATCCTCGAAGTCCTCGATGTGACGACTGAGGAGGACGCATGAGCTACACCTACTACCCCGGATGCTCGGCGAAGGGCACCGGCCGGTCCTATGAGGAGTCGCTGCGTGCGGTGTTCGGGGCGCTCGGGACCGGCCTGGATGAGCTCGAGGACTGGAACTGCTGCGGCGCCTCGGGGTACCCCGCCGTCGACGCGGCCAAGGCGGTGGCCCTGTCCGCCCGCAATCTCGCGCTGGCTGAGGGCGCGCGGCCCGGCCCGGGGCCGGTCGATGTCATTGCTCCGTGCGCCGGTTGCTACCGCGCGCTGCTCAAGACCGAGCGAGCGCTCGCCGACGGCGGGGCGGTGGCCGCTCGTGTCGGCGGGGCGCTGGGCGCGGCCGGGCTGCGGTATGAGGGCCGTGCCCGGGCCCGGCACCCGCTGGACGTGCTCGTGAACGACATCGGCCTTGACCGGATCGCCGAAGCCGCCGTCCGGCCGCTCGGGGGACTGCGGGTCGCCTGCTACTACGGCTGCCTGCTTGTGCGCCCGTATGCGACATTCGACGACCGGCGCGCGCCGACGTCGATGGAGCGGCTGCTTGAGGCGGCCGGCGCCGAGCCCATCGACTGGCCGCTGCGGACGCGCTGCTGCGGCGGCTCCTGCTACTGTGGCGGGCCGCTTATCGGTGCGCTGCCCGAAGCGACACTGCGGCTCAGCTACCGGCTGCTGAAGGACGCGAAGCGGCGCGGCGCAGACGCGATCGCCACGGTCTGCCCGCTGTGCCAGTTCAACCTCGAGGCATTCCAGGGCCAGATGGCCCGCAGGTTCGATGAGCCTGTCGACCTCACGGTCGGTTTTTTTACCCAATTGCTCGGGACCGCGCTCGGCCTCAACGAGCGAGCGCTCGGCGTCCACCGGATGCTGCGCTGGCAGCTGCCGGAGCCGACCGGGGCGGAGGGAGGTGCCCATGTCCGGGCCTGACGCAGACCGCTCACAGGCGGCGTTGCCGGCGAAGGTCGGCGTGTACGTCTGTCACTGCGGCCATAACATCGCCGCCAAGGTCGATGTCGAGCGCGTCGCCGCGTTTGCCGCCTCACTGCCGGGCGTGGCGGTCGCGCGTGACTACAAGTTCATGTGCTCGGACCCGGGCCAGGAGCTGATCCAGCGTGACATCCGCGACGGCCTGGTGAACCGGGTCGTCGTCGCCTCCTGCTCGCCGCTCATGCACGGGGCGACGTTCCGGCGGGCAACGGAGGCCGGCGGGATCAGCCCCTTCTACTCCCAGATGGCGAGCATCCGCGAGCACGTGAGCTGGGTAACCGCCGATGGCGGAGACGCGACGGAGAAGGCGAGCACGCTCATCGCGGGCGCGGTGCGGCGCGTCGCCGCGCACGAGCAGCTGGACCGGCGCCGCGCGCCGGTCCACCCGGACGTGCTCGTCGTCGGCGGCGGGATCGGGGGGATCCATGCGGCGCTCACCCTCGCCGACGCCGGCAAGCACGTCTACCTGGTGGAGCGGGAGCCGTGCATCGGCGGCCAGATGGCCAAGTTCGACAAGACCTTCCCGACGCTCGACTGCGCCGCCTGCATTCTCACTCCCAAGATGGTGCAGGTCGGCCAGCACCCGAACATCGACCTGCTCTCCTTCAGCGAGGTGGAGGAGGTCTCCGGCTATGTGGGCAGCTTCAAGGTCAAGGTGCGCAGGAAGGCCCGCTACATCAACGAGGACGCCTGCACCGGCTGCAATCTGTGCGTCGAGAACTGCACCTGGGACGGGATCCTGTCGGAGTTCGACCACGGCCTCGGCACCCGCCCTGTCGCCTACAAGCCGTTCCCGCAGGCCGTACCGGCCTGCCCGGTCATCGACCGCGCGGGCACCTCGCGGTGCACCTTCAGCTGCCCGGCCGGCATCAAGGCCCACGGCTACGTGTCACTTGTCAGGAAGGGCGAGTACGAGAAGGCGTTCAACCTTGTGCTCGACGCGACGCCCCTGGTCGGGAGCCTGGGCCGGGCCTGCTACGCGCAGTGCGAGACGGAGTGCACCAGGGCCAGCCTGGAGGGCCCGCTGCCGATCCGGCGGCTGAAGCGCTTCATCGCGGACGCCCACTACGAGCGGGGAGCGGCCGCCGCGATCGAGGCGGCTCCCCCGAACGGCAAGCAGGTGGCGGTGGTCGGCTCGGGGCCGGGCGGCCTGACCGCCGCCTGGCAGCTCGCGCGCAAGGGCTACCGCGTCAAGATCTTCGAGGCTGCGCCCGAGCCTGGCGGCATGCTCAGGCTGGCCATCCCCGGCTACCGGCTGCCCGTGTCGGTAGTCGAGCGGGACATTGAGAACGTGACCGCGCTGGGTGTGGAGATCGCCACCAGCACGCGTGTCGGGAACCTCGAGGAACTGCGGCGCGAAGGGTACGACGCGATCCTGGTGGCAACCGGCGCGCCGGTCTCCACCAGCCTCGGCGTGCCAGGCGAGGACCTGGACGGCGTCGTCTCCGGCCTGGAGTTCCTGGAGGCGGCCAAGCTCGGCGAGGCGGCCGGCCTGAAGGGGAAGCGCGCCGTCATCGTGGGCGGCGGAAACGTGGCAATGGATGCCGCGCGGACCGCCCGTCGGATCGGCGCGCCCGAGGAGCTGAGCGAGCCGGAAGAGATCATGGTGACGGATGCCGCGCGGACCGCCTGGCGGCTAGGCGCGCCCGAGGTGATCGTGGTATACCGGCGGGGCCGCGGCGAGATGCCAGCCTACCCGGAGGAAGTGGACGCCGCCGAGCAGGAAGGGACCAGGTTCAGTTTCCAGGTGGCGCCCGTCGAGGTTGTAGGCGATGGGCACGGGCGGGCGACCGGGTTGCGCTGCGTCCGGACCGAACTCGGCGCGCCCGACGCCTCCGGCCGCCGGCGCCCCGAGCCGGTCCCCGGCAGCGAGTTCGTGATCGCCTGCGAGATGGTGATCGCCGCGATCGGGCTGAGGCCCGAGGCGGCGACCCTCGCCGCCGGGCTGCTGACGGCCGCGAACGGGACGATCCAGGCCGACCCGGGAACGCTGCAGACCGACGTCCCCTACGTCTTCGCTGCCGGCGACGTCGTGTCGGGCGCGCTCGACATCGCGCACGCGGTCGGGCGCGGGCAGCGGGCTGCCTTCATGATTGATCGCTGGCTGCAAGGTGAACAGCTGGATCCAGCGAGCTTCGACGCGAAGCTGCCGGTCGTCGACCAGGCCGACGTGCTGGCGAAGCAGCATCCGGCGCGCGGCCACCTGGACCCGCGGGCGCCGGCCATCCGCTTTGCCGCCGCGCCGGCCGATTTCGCGGAGCTGGAACCACCGCTGACCGAGGCGGAGGCGCGGTACGGCGCCGAGCGGTGCCTCGACTGCGGCGGCTGCTCCGAATGCGGGCAGTGCATCGCGGTCTGCGAGGCCGACGCGATCGACCTGGCGATGTGCGATACGGAGGTCGAGCTCGACGTCGGGGCGATCATCGTGGCCACCGGCTTCAAGCCCTTCGATGCCAGGCGGATCCCCGAGTACGGCTACGGCAGGTACCCGAACGTCTACACGGCCCCCGAGGTGGAGCGCCTCCTCAACGCCTCCGGCCCGACCCAGGGCGAGATCGTGCTGCGCGGCGGAGAGCACCCGCGGACGGTTGGCATCATCCATTGCGTCGGCTCGCGCGACGCCAGGTACAACGCCTATTGCTCCCGCGTGTGCTGCATGTACTCGCTGAAGCTGGCCCACCTGATCAAGGAGCGCACCGGGGCGGAGGTGTACAGCTTCTACATCGACATGCGGACTCCGGGCAAGGGCTATGAGGAGTTCTACGGGAAGGTGATGAAGGAAGGGGTGCACCTCATCCGCGGCCGCGTCGTCGAGGTGAGCGACGAGGCGGAATGGCCCGGGGCCGAGGGGAAGCTCGTCCTGCGCGCGGAGGATACGCTGGCCGGCGTCGTGCGGCAGGTCCCGGTGGACATGGTCGTGCTCGCGGTGGCCCTGGAGCCGCAGGCCGACGCCGAGCATGTCGGCAGGCTGCTGAACATCAGCTGCGGCTCGGAGGGCTTCTTCACCGAACGGCACCCGAAGCTCGCCCCCGTGTCCACGTTCACCGATGGCGTCTTCCTCGCCGGCGCCTGCCAGGGGCCCAAGGACATCCCGGACACCGTGGCCCAGGCCGGCGCCGCCGCGGCGGAGGCCCTGGTGATGATCGACCGTGGCTCGGTGGAACTCGAGCCGAGCACTGCCTTCGTCGATGCGGCGAAGTGCTCCGGCTGCCGCATCTGCCTCGGCCTGTGCCCGTTCGGGGCGCTGTCCCTCGACGCCGAGGCGAACGTCGTGGTGGCCAACGAGGTGCTCTGCAAGGGGTGCGGCGTGTGCGTCGCCGCCTGCCCGTCGGGCGCGTTGCAGCAGCATCTGTTCACGGACGAGCAGATCCTCGCCGAGCTCGAGGGGGTGCTCAAGGATGTCTGAGAATCACTTCCAGCCCAAGATCGTCGCCTTCTTCTGCACCTGGTGCACGTACACGGCGGCCGACCTGGCCGGCATCTCCCGGCTGGCGTACGCGCCGAACGTGCGAGTGATACGCCTGATGTGCTCGGGCAGGCTCGATCCGCAGTTCGTGCTCGCGGCGTTCCGCCACGGCGCGGACGGGGTGCTGATCGGCGGCTGCCACCCAGGTGACTGCCATTACCAGGAGGGCAACTACAAGGCCCGCCGCCGGATCGAGCTGCTCCGGGCCGTGCTCCGTGACCTGGGCGTCGAGGACCAGCGGCTGCGCCTCGAGTGGATCTCGGCGTCCGAGGGCGAGAAGGTGCAGCGGGTCTGCAACGAGATGACCGAGGAGCTGCGCAGGCTCGGACCGCTGCGCCTAGAGCGCCCCCAGCGCCAGGCCGCGGAGCTCGCCGGGGAGGCACGATGACGAAGCCGAAGATCGCTTTCTACTGGTGCGCCTCCTGCGGCGGCTGCGAGGAGGCCGTCGTCGACCTCGGCGAGGACCTGCTGACCGTCGTCGAGCTCGTGGAGGTCGCTTTCTGGCCGGTCGCGCTCGACTTCAAGCGCGAGGACGTCGAGGCGCTGGACGACGGCGAGCTGGCGGCGGCGTTCATCAACGGCGCCGTCCGCACGTCGGAGCAGGAGGAGATGGCCCGGCTGCTGCGGCGCAAGTCCGCCGCGGTGGTCGCGTTCGGCATCTGCGCAATGCTTGGCGGCGTCCCCGGCCTCGCCAACCTGTACGAGAGCCGGGACATCATCGACGCCGTCTACCACGAGGCGCCGAGTGTCCAGAACGACGACGGGACGCTGCCCGCGGAGGAAAGCCGCGTTGCCGAGGGACAGCTGACACTGCCAGCGTTCGGCGCCTCCGTGCGCACGCTCGACCAGGTCATCGACGTCGACTACTACCTCCCCGGCTGCCCGCCGCCCACGGGCCTGATTGCCTCGGCCGTGACGGCGCTTGTCGAGGGAAACCTGCCCGGGAAGGGAGCCGTGCTCGCCCCCGACGTGGCGCTCTGCTCCGAATGCCCGCGCGCCCCGACGAAGCCGGACAAGCTCCTGGTGCGAGCGTTCCAGCGGCCGCACCAGGTGCTCATCGATCCGGAGCTCTGCCTGCTCGCGCAAGGCCTGATCTGCCTCGGCCCCGCCACCCGTGCGGGCTGCGCCGCCGCCTGCCCCGGCGGGAACATGCCGTGCACCGGCTGCATGGGGCCTACGAGCGGTGTCGTCGACTACGGGGCGAAGGCGCTGTCCGCCATCGCATCGGTCCTCGACGCGGACGGCGAGGACGAGATCACCGCTCGCGTTGCCGAGATCACCGACCCGGTCGGTACCTTCTACCGCTACAGCCTGCCGGCTTCGCTGCTGCACCGTCGCGTGCGGCCGGCCGCCAGGGACGAAAAGGCAGAGGTGGCGCCATGAGCGATGCGATTGTCATCGACCCTCTGACACGGCTTGAGGGGCACGGGAAGATACACATCTTCCTCGATACCGACGGTGGTGTCGACCGGGCCTACCTCCAGATCCCGGAGCTGCGCGGCTTCGAGAAGTTCGCCCAGGGGCGGCGCGCCGAGGACATGCCGCAGATCACCTCGCGCATCTGCGGCGTCTGCCCCATGGCCCATCACATGGCCGCGACGAAAGCCCTCGACGCCCTCTACCAGGTGGACCCGCCGCCCGCTGGCCGGAAGATCCGCGAGCTCCTCTACAACGCCTTCATGGTCGAAGACCACGCGCTGCATTTCTTCTTCCTCGGCGGGCCCGATTTCATCGTCGGCCCGGATGCGCCGCGGCAGAAGCGGAACATCCTCGGCGTCGTCGACGCCGTGGGCCTCGAGGTGGGCAAGGAGGTGATCGGCGTCCGCAAGCAGCTCCGTGACCTGGTTGCCGCGGTAGCGGGCAAGGCGGTCCATCCCGTCTTCGGGCTTCCCGGGGGCGTGTCGCGCTCCCTGAGCAGCGAGGTCCGGCAGGAGGCGGCCGCGGCGGCGGCCCGCGCCGTCGATTTCGCCCAGTTCGCCCTCGGTGCGTTCCGCGAGGCAGTGCTCGGCAACCCCGGCTACGTCGAGCTCATCAGCTCCGAGGCATACACGCACCGTACCTACTACATGGGCCTCGTCGACGGAGCGAACAAGGTCACCTTCTATGACGGCACGCTCAGGGTCGTCGGCCCGGAGGGGAAGGAACTGCTCACGTTCACCGGGAGGGACTACCTCGACCATGTCGCCGAGCACGTCGAGCCGTGGACGTACATGAAGTTCTGCTTCCTGAAGGACATCGGCTGGACTGGGTTCGCCGACGGGGCCGGCAGCGGCGTCTACAGCGTCGCGCCGCTGGCCCGGCTGAACGTCGCTGACGGCATGGCGACCCCTCGCGCACAGGAAGCCTACGAGGAGTTCGTCACGACCCTGGGCCCCAAGCCCGTCCATTACACGCTCGCCAACCACTGGGCCAGGATCGTCGAGCTCGTATACGCGGCGGAGCGGATGGCCGAACTTGCCGGCGACCCGGAGATCACCGACCCGCAGGTGCGCGCGCTGCCGACCGCCCTGCCGCGCGAGGGAGTCGGCGTCGTAGAGGCGCCACGGGGGACCCTCTTCCACCACTACCAAACGGACGAGCGCGGGCTCGTCACGGCCGCGAACCTGATCGTCGCCACGCAGAACAACGCCGCGAGGATCGCGCTGTCGGTCGACAAGGCGGCGCGCGCGCTGATCAGGAACGGCCAGGTCGGCGACGGGCTGCTGAATCAGGTCGAGATGGCGTTCCGCGCCTACGACCCGTGCTTCGGCTGCGCCACGCAAAGCCTGCCTGGCCACATGCCGCTGATCGTCGAGATCAGGGACCCGGACGGTGCTCTCGTGCGTGAGATCCGGCGGGACTGACGGTGCGAACGCTCGTCCTCGGCCTGGGCAACGAGTACGCGGGAGACGACGCCGTCGGCGTGCTCGCGGTGCGGGCGCTGAGCCGGGAGCTGGCCAGGTGTGCCGACGTCGTGGAGAGCGCCGCCTCGGGCCTGGCGCTGCTCGAGGTCTTCGCCGGGCATGACCGCGCCGTGGTCGTCGACTCGATCCGCACGGGCCGCAGCCCGGCGGGCACGATCGTCGAGGTCGGGCTCGCCGAGATGTGCCTGGCGACAGCACCCAGCCTGCACCAGGCCGGCATGTCCGAGCTTGCCGCGGTCGCCAGGTGGCTCGGCATGGGCTTCCCAGACCAGACGCGGGTGCTCGCCGTCGAGGTCGCAGGCCCGCTGATATTCGGCTCGCCGCTGAGCGAGCCCGTAGCTGCGGCGATAGGGCCGCTCGGCCGGCGCGTCCTGGAGCAGGTCCAGCACTGGGCGTCGGAGGACTCCGGGCGCGGGCCGGAGGACACCATGCCCCCCGGATCAGGAGGAGCACGCTGCACGACTACCACGCGGTCAGTGCGCTCGTAGCGCGCCTGACCCGCGATCCCAGCCTCGCGGCGGACATCGCCGAGGTCCGCGTTCGGGCGAGCCCGGTGTTCTCGCCGGAGGCGCTGCGACAGGCCTACCAGATGCTGACGCAGGACACGCCGCTCAGCGGATCGCGCCTGCTCGTCGAGGAGCTTGCCGACCGCCGCGAGTGCGCGCTGTGCGGGGCGGCGTGGGCGGTATCTCCCGACGACGTAGCCGGCCATCTGGTCGTCTGCCCGTCGTGCGGCGCCCTCTCGCCCCTCGATGCCGGAGCCGCGATCGAGCTGCTCGAGATCAGGAGCAGCGCGGGCGCGTGACCTGCCGCGCCGCCCGTACGCTGCTCGGCGCACCCTGCGCGGTTCCCAAACTGCGCGGCCCGCTCGTATTCGTTGATCAGGCCGCCGAGGACGGGTCGGCGCTTGATCCGCTCCTGGGTCCCGCTGCGGTTTGCCTGTGCGGTATGGACGGCCTGAATGGGCTTGTCAGGGGTTTGTATCTGTGCACGGACGGGGCCTCGCGGGGAGACCACGGACGACTCAAAGCCTGCCTCCGGCCCATGCGCGGACTGAAGCGGCACGCTCTGGCGTTGGCCAGAGCGTCTCGCGCGTTGAACGGCGCGGCCTGGGCGAATTTCGCCAGGTCCACGGCTGGCGGTATTGGCCGCGTCATGCTGTCACCAACGGCATCTGGCCGATGCGCGACCAGGTCCTGAGCATCTGGTTCGCGGATCCGTGGAGGTCGCTCATGTCGCAGCCGGTGAACCACTCGATGCCTCTCGCGAGGCTGTGCGCGGTGAGCGGTCCGACGACCAGTTCCACCGCGAGCGTTCGAGGGTCGATGTTGACCGCCGCTAGGGCTTCGCCAGGACGACCCGTGTTCGGGGACACAGGTGTCAGCATGCGTGCCAGACCGTGGACAGCGGAGTGAGCGGTCGCGCTCAGCAGCCGCTGGTAGGTCCGCCCGAGCTCGGGCATGTTCTTTGTCCACAGCGAGGCTTATCAGGGTCATCGCCTTGGGCTGCTCTGGACCGACGTGCGCCGTGCGTCCCTTGCCGTTCATTTCGTGGAAGATGAAGTTGTGCTCACGGGCGCCGCGCGCGAAGTCGGAGATCCGCTGCCTGGTCTCGGCCAGCTTCTCGGCAGCGTAATCGCCGTGGATGTCCTTGAATAGCCAGACTCGCTCGCACATGGCCTCGAGCCGGTAGTTCATCGTCCGGCGGACTCGCTCTCTGGCGTCGATGTCCTGGTCGGTGATGTAACAGCCGAGTGCAGCCGCTTCGACGGCGCCGCGAGTGAGGGTGTAGGCGGCGAACAGGGCGTTGCGAGAGCTGAGGACGTCGGCGAGGCCGAGAAGGTGGTCGGTACAGGACGTAGCTGCCAGGTAGGTCGTGGCGAAGATGTCACTCGATGGATGGTCGCTCCAGTCACCTGCGAATGGCTCAGCCTGCGCTTCTTGTTCAGCCGGAGATCCCGGAGCCGGCCGCGGGTTGCGGTTCATGAACTCGCGGAACTCCGTGGCGAACGCCTCGCTGCTGCTGGCCAGGTCTGCGAACGGGTCGGACGACATGTCGGAAGGCTAGACGGGGCACGCGGCGTTGAGCACCTGGATTTGTGGTGCTCAGCGATCGACGGCAAGATCACCCACGGAGAATGCCGATCAGAACGAGGCGGCTATTTGCGCGCAACTGCTGTTCCAGCCCGCAGCCCCCGTTGCCAGGAAAGAATCAGCGACTTGAGCCTGGGCACAGCCGCCCAGGCCGGGCCCGACCGCGGACAGGCCAGCGCCCCCATGGCTCCCAGCGATGGCCCCTAAACGATCTTCATAGAGATCAACATCACTCTGACCTGCTACTTCATGTGGAGCTAGGGGGTCTAATGGCACGCTCATGGCACGGCGATCTTGCCGTCAGTTGGACGACACGCGGTAATTCTTACGCTGTGCGAAGCTCATCTTGCGCGCGGTGAGCTGAGAGACACGCTGCGTGCTAGTGCCGAGCAGGGCGGCGACATCGCGAACCCGACGGTCCCCGTGCGACCGGTTCAGCGGCAGCCTCTCTGATGCGAGCGGCGAGCTTGACAGGCTCCGGGGCGGCGCGCTACTAATTGCTGCTTAGTAATCAGTACTGAATAAACGAGGTGCCGGGTGCACGGCAAGTTCGATGATCTCGGCCGGTTCGCCGACCCGTCGGCGCTGATCTTGACCAGCCTGGCCGACGGCCCCAAGCACGGTTACGCGATCATGACCGACATCGCCGCTTTCAGCGGAGTCGGCATGGAGCCGGGCACTTTGTACGGGGCGCTGTCCCGGCTGGAGCGCCGGGGCTGGATCCGGCCGCTGACCGCCGACGAGCGCCGCCGCCCGTACGAGATCACCGCCGTCGGCCAGCAGGTCCTGGCCGAGCAGCTGCAGTCTATGCAGCAGATCGTGCGCACCGGCCGCCAGCGCATCGCCACCGCCTGAGCCCCGATGAAGCCCGCCCTGGCCGACCGGCTGTGCCGCGCCCTGGTCGGCTGCTATCCGCACCGCTGGAAGCAGCGTTACGCCGCGGAAATGCTCGATGTTCTCGACCAGCACCGCGCGGGACCGCGAACCGTACTCAGCCTGGCCGGCGGCGCCCTGACCACCCACCTGGACCCCGGCTACCGGATGGAGATCCGCCCCATGCCCCGCCTGAGCAAGGACGCCAAGCTAGCCGTCGTCCTGTCCGCCGCCGTGCCCGCCGCCCTCTTTGCGCTCGTGGCCCTGCCCGCCATCGCCCAGAACATCAGGGAAAGCAGCTGGCACCTGTCCAACAGCGGCGCGGTGGGGCCGGTCGCGTTCTCGCGCGACCGGCGCATCCTGGCCGGCGCCGCGGACGGCCCGCCCTGGTCCGGCACCAGCATCCTGTGGGATGTCACCGACCAGGCTCTGCCGCGGCGGCTGGCGGCGTTCGAGGGCGGCAACCCCACTACGATCTCGCCGGACGGCCGCACCGTGGCCACGATCGCGTTCGGCGGCCAGCCGATCCTGTGGAACGTGACCCGCCCGCGCCACCCGGCCCGGCTGGCCGTGCTGTCGGCCGGCCTCGCCGGCGGCCCGTGGGGCGAGGCGTTCTCCCCCAGCGGCCGCCTCCTGGCCGCCGCCTCCACCAGCGAGCTGGTCCTGTGGAACGTGGCCGACCCGGCCCGGCCCCGCCTGCTGCGCACCCTCGCCGCCCCAGTCCAGACCGGCAACCCCGGCAACTTCGACCTCGGCGACGGCGACCTCGTGTTCTCCCCGGACGGCCGCATCCTGGCCAGCGCATCCGGCACCGACCAGATCACCCTATGGAACGTGACCCGCCCGGCCCGTGCCACCCGCATCGCCACCCTGCGCGGCCCGAGCGACTACTTCACCGCTCTCGCGTTCTCGCCCCGGGCGAACCTGCTGGCCGGCGTGACCTTCCACGGCAGCGTGCTGGTGTTCCGCCTGGCCGGGCCAGGCCACCCGGTCCGAGTCGCCACCCGCCCCCACCTCCTGGCCAGCGCCCGGTTCCCCGGCGGAGGGCGCGGCCCGGCCGACCCGTGCAATCCCGGCTGCGCAACCGCCGCCTACGCAATCGGCTTCACCCCGGACGGCCATTCCCTGACCGTCGTGATCGACCGTTCCGAGGCGTTTCCCAGCACGACGGACCGCGACACGGTATTCACCTGGCAGGTAGCCAGCTCCGGCGCCCTCTCCGACCTCACCACCATCTTCCGCAACGTCAGCGACTCCCAGCCGACCCTGGCCCCAGGCGACCGCATCGTGGCCGACGGCTCCGAGCTAGGCGGCAAAGTACACCTGTGGACCCTGCCCTGACCGTCCCGCCACGTCGGCAGGCACTCAAGGCCCTGCGTCCCGATCAAACCCGGCAAGGAACTCACTCAGCTCGGAAAGCCGTCCGCCAGCGCGCACAGCGGCGGTGAAGTGCCGTCCATTCGGGCCACAACACGCACCAGCGAATTGACCGGGCTCACTCGCCTCCGCGGCGAGGGTCTGTCAAGCTAACTGGTCGCCGACTGTCGAGGCACTCGACGCGATCGTGCCAAGCGACAAACTGGCCGGCTTGCGCCTCCAACTTTCCGGACTCCGGAACCTAGCCCTCGACCAACCGGATCGTCCGGGTGGTCGAGACTGTCTACGAGCTGGACCGGCTCGTGAAGGGCAAGCCGAAGTCCGGAGCTGGCATCCGCAAGGTAGCGCTGCCCGAACTGGTGATCCCGGAGCTTGCGCGTGGAATACGGCCCGCACCCAGGCTGCCGCGTCATTGCAAGAAAGGCCGCCGAGCAGCCAGAGGACGCGCCAGATGATCACGCTCGAAAGATGCCTGACCTGCGCTAACTGCATGGAGCGGGTGACGAGAATCGAACTCGCACTATCAGCTTGGGAATCGGTCCGATACCGGCCGGTTGCAGGCCTGACCTGCATGGGACGGTGCCCCTGAGTGCGCTTATTTGACCTCTGTTGACCCTGGCTAGTTGCACGTTAATTGCACGACGATCTTGCCCTGGCCTGGACGGAGTGGGCCAACATCATTGAGCGGCAAGCAGGTCGGAGATCACCAGCTTGTAAGTTCGGTATCGCATAGCCGTCGTAGGGCCTGACCTGTCAATTTGCTGCGCCGTGATTGACCCTGGCTTACCGCCTGCCACCGTCGCTAATGGCCCGTTAATGGCCCGGCAATTTTGGATGCGCCGTCCGTGGCCTGCTGCTCGTCCTCATCCCTCTGATGGGCCAGCTCAGAAGGTCGGTGATTTTGGCCACCCTGCCTGGCCAGGACTTTATGTTCGTACTGGCTATCAGCTCACGGCGCGTCTGAGTGATCGCTGCTACCCGCAGGGGTCCGTGGATGTGGCCCGTTTGTGGCCCGCGCCTGCAGTCTTGCCCCGGCTACACAAGATCCGTCTCGGCTTCGTGTCCATGAAACGCCTTCTGGGTGGAATGGCCTCCCGCCCATCCCCAGGCTCCGCCGGACACGGTGCCGAGCACGATCCAGATCGGGATGATCATGAAAATACGGAAGAACGACGTCAGCCGGCATCGACGGCCATCCCGCGCCATGCGCCGAATTGTCGTTCTCCGCGTCGCTCGTCGCCGGGCTCGCGAAGCTCGGTTGCGAGGTCACCGTGGAGCCGGCTCGGGCAGCCTGGCCGTCCAGCCACCAGAATCCGGTCCGCCGGATGCTGTCGCCTGCCGGGTAAAGTCCAGTTTCCTCAGGCTGTGACTCTAGGCTGCGGTATCGGGCAAAGAGGATGAGGAGGCGCTCCGGATGGCTGGAGGGGACCCGCGATCACGATGAGGGTTCTGGTGCTACCACTGATCTTCGTGTTCACCGCGCTGACCGTGCTGGTGTTCGCGGTCGGTGCCCGGCGGCTGCTGGGATTGCGGTTCTCGTTCCTGCGCACGCTGATCGCAGGCGTCCTGGCGTTCCTGATCGCCTCGCCAATAATCACGGCCATCAGCGGCTCGGTGGTCACAAAGCGAACGAGCGTCCTGCCCGAGCTGTGGTTCGTGATCCTGGGCGTGACGATCGCGCTGGTGGTCGGCATGGTGTTCCTGGTCGTGGCCGAGGCGCTGGTGCCGAGCGGGTCGGTGCCGGGGCCGCTCTACGTGCTGCGCGACATGCACAGGCGGATGGGCCGGGCGCGGCGCTACTGGCAGATCAGCAGGATCTTGGTGCGGCGCGGCCTGATGCCGTACGTGCGGGGCGGACGCCGGTCCGAGCTGTCGACGTCGGAGGGCCGGGCCAGGCTGGCCCGCTCGGTGCGCCTGGCAATGGAGGACGGCGGGGTCACCTTCGTCAAGCTCGGGCAGGTGCTGTCCACCCGCCGGGATCTCCTCCCGGCGGAGTTCATCAGCGAGCTGAGCCGCCTGCAAGACGACGCGGCCGAAGTCCCCTGGCCC
>Ga0187858_10000068_pt1 | contig 110053 bp, 102 predicted proteins | sample June2016WEW_8_15_FD_133015 | JGI IMG/M metagenome (GOLD analysis project Ga0187858, IMG submission 133015) | Peatland microbial communities from SPRUCE experiment site at the Marcell Experimental Forest, Minnesota, USA - June2016WEW_8_150 | ecosystem: Environmental > Terrestrial > Soil >...
CGCGACGACTTCCGTGTCGGTTTCCGAGCTGAAGCTATAGCCCAGATCTTTGAGCTCGGCGCGCAGCAGATCGTGATTTTCGATGATGCCGTTGTGCACGATGGCGACGCCGTCGCGGGAGATATGCGGATGCGCATTGCGCATCGACGGCACGCCATGCGTCGCCCAACGCGTATGAGCGATCCCCACGTGGCCTGCGATCGGCGCCTCGTCGACGGCTTCCTGGAGGACCTTGACTTTGCCGACGGTGCGCAGCCGCGTCAGAGCGCCGCTGGAATCGATGACCGCCAGCCCCGCCGAATCATAGCCGCGGTATTCCAGCCGGCGCAGTCCCTCCAGAAGGATCGGAACGACATTGCGCTCGGCGACGACGCCAACGATTCCACACATGAGACCTACTCCGGCGGGCTGGAAAATGGCTGCCTATTGTGCCCGACAGCGGCTGCGGGCCGTTAGTTTACTTGTAATTGACTCCCGTTTCCGCCCGTAAGTGATTGCGCACTTTGAGAATACGACGGCGACCGCCTCGGGCCGTATTCATGTTTTATCCAATTGGCCGCGAAATATTGTGACTATTTTTATGGGGTCCGCCATTAAAGTTTCGCCGGGAAAATATTAACGCGATTCTGTCTAGGCACCCTATCGGGGCCTTGCTAAACGTGCAGATTACTTCCACTGGCGATATGGAGATGATGTAAATGCGATTCCTTGTTAAAGCTTCAACGCGTGCCGTGATCGCACGTGCCGCCAAATCCGTGGTCATTGTGGGCCTGCTCGCGACGGCGGGATCGACCGCGTTCGCCGACGGCGATCCGTCCGCGGGGAACCCGCAGGCATCGTCCGGAGCCATCATCGGCGTCGTGACGAATCCCGATCAGCTGGCCGTGCCCCGGGCGAAGGTGACCGCGGTACGCGCGGATGGCAGTAGTTTTCGCGCGACGCTGTCGGCCGTCGACGGCAGCTATTCATTCTCCGATCTTCCGCCGGGCAAATGGTCAATTACCTCACACGTCGATGGCTATCCGAATGTGGTGGCGTCTTCCGTGCAAGTCGCGGCGAATGACGCTACTCGATATGACATTGTGATGAAGGTCCCCGAGGCAGCGGCGCCGGTTGTCGCCGCGGCCACGCCGGCTGCCGCGGCGGCCACAGCGGCTCCCACGGCGGCGGCCACCGCGGCCGCCGTTGCGGCGACTGTACCCTTGGGCCTTCAGGCCCCGGATGCCGGGCCGGAGGTCGACCTGCAAACCCCGTTCGCCTATGCGGATTTCACTTGGCTCAACGGCAGTCCCCGCAATCATGCACCGGCGTTTGACACGAAATTTTTCACGCCGGACATCCGCATGGACGCCTACTACGTCAACGATTACAACCACCCGGTCGATCACACGATCGTCGGTTCGACCGAGGAATTTCGCTCCGGCGAAGTTCAACTCGAGCAGGTCAGCTTCGGCGGTGATTTCCACTGGGAAAACGTCAAGGCGCGATTCCTCTCGATGATGGGACTGTTTGCAACGACCATACCGCGCAACGACTCGAGCTCCGGCAACATTGGCGGAGTCGGTCAGTGGGATCTCCAAGATGCATACCGCTATCTTGCAGAAGCGAACGCCGGATATCACTGGGACGTGGCTCACGGCCTCAATGTCGATGCGGGAATCTTTGCCTCCTACATCGGGCTGTTCAGTTTCTACAACTATGACAACTGGACTTATCAGCCGTCTTACGTGTCCTCCAACACGCCTTGGGTCTTCAACGGCCTGCGTATCCAGTATTATCCGACGAACACGCTGAAAATCGAGCCATGGATCATCAACGGCTGGGCATCCTACGCCAAGTTCAACCAGAATCCGGGCTTGGGCGGACAGATCCTCTGGCTGCCGAACGAGAATTTTAAGCTGGTCTTGAATAATTACGGATACGGACAGGATAATCTCGCGAACAGTCCGGGAAATCCGCTCGCGAGAACGACTCGTATTCACACCGACGATAGCATCGAGGTCAAGTACTACGACAGCAAAGCGAACTTCATATCCAAGGCCGCGTTCTCGCTAACGATGGACGCCGGATGCCAATACGGCGGCGGTGTCACCTGTTCGAGTGGGCCGAACAAGAGTGCCTTTCTCGGCTGGATGCTCTACGACCGCACTTGGTTCGACCACGATCGTTACGCGGTGACCTTAGGCGGCGGCGCGATGAACAATCCGGGCCGCTACCTGACCTTGCTGCCGCCGGTCAATGGCGCGACGGCCTCGACCGGCACTCCCTATTTCTCGGAGCTTCCCGGACAAAAGCTCTATCAATGGGATACGACGATCAATTTCCAATACATGCCCAGTGAGTGGATAACCTGGTGGTCGGAGGTTGGATTTCGCCATTCGAGCGTGCCCTACTTCGCGGGCTCCGGCGGCGTCACGCCTCCCGCAGGCAACAACGGCGCGCCTCAAAACTACGCGTGCAACAACGGCGCCAACTCCGGCTACGGAACCGGGCAATTGTCGCAAGCGAGCGCCGCGTGCTCCAGTCAGGGCGGCGTATGGTATCCGGATCTGCGTACGCGCGAGGCCATGTGGTCGTTCGGCCTGCTCGTCAAATTCTAGGCGTAGGAGAATCAATCATGTTGAAGATTCTGAGACCGATGCTCGCAGCCACTGTCCTCATAGCGGCGGGTTCCTCAATGACTACCGCGGTCGCCGACGACGCACCGCCGGCCGCCGCGAGTCCGAAGCTTGCGACCGGGATCACTCCGCTCGCGCAGCTATTGGAACTCATGGACACCGACAAGAATGGCAAGGTGTCCAAAGAGGAATTCATGCGTTTCATGGAGGCGGAGTTCGATTTTGCCGACAAGAACAAGGACGGGCAGCTGGACCCCGTCGAGATGAAGAAGTTCGTGTACCGTATGAACCATCCCACTTCGGGAACGCCTCGCGTGCGCAAATAGCGCGTCTGTCCGTCGGACGCTCGTGCACCGCGTCGGATACGCAGTGAAATCAGCGAGGCCGCTGATCGGCTTTGTCTTTTTTTGTGCGTATGTGATTTTTGTCGTTGAGCCGACGAACTCCTTTGCGCAATCGCCAGCGGGGTCAAGCGGCCACGTGACCGCGGATGTACTGCAGCAGCGCGGAGCACAGCTTCGCATGGAAATAGACGCAGCTTACAAGCAGCTGCGAGCGTCGAAGTCCTTGAAAAACACGGTAAATGATGGAAATGACGTCACCGAGATTGTGCTCAAATACATTCCTCTCGGCATGCCATTGGATGACGCGCAAGCGATACTGCGCGCGACCGGCTGCAAGGTGGAGTCGCCGCGGCAGGGACAGGTCGTTGCGAGAATCCGTATGAGGGATGGGGTCCTCGATCTAAAACACACCTTGGCCGTTGAATTGGCCGGGCCGGCTCTGGGTGATGTCGGCGGTGTTCGGAATGTCTCTGCAACGATCTATCTTGCGTACGTGCCCAACGCCAATAATCGATAGTTTTTATTGGGGAAATGAGCCGCGCCGCGTCGTCGGTCGCCTTATCGAGAATGCGCCGTGGGGATCGGCGCTACCGAACCGCCCAGCGCCTGAAACAACGCCGCCGTGTCGGCAAGGCGATTGGCGCGTGCTTGGATCAGCGCGACCACGGCCTGCTCATAGGATTGCTCCGCGGTGATCAGAGCGAGATAACTCACCGATCCGAGTTCGAGCTGATGGCGCGCCACATCGAAGCTCTTCTGAGACGCAATCTCGGCATGGCTCGCTGCACGGATTGCGTCCGCGTCGGTGTCGAGCGCGTGCAAGGCGTCGGCGACGTTTTGAAACGCGTTCAGCACCGTCGATTGATAGACGGCCCCGGCTTGATCCATGGCCGCCTCGGCGGCGCGTTTTCGGTGCACGAGCGTGCCGCCTGCAAACAGTGTCTGCGACAGACTCGCGCCTACGCTCCAGAAGTTTGTTCCCGCTCTGAACAGATCGCCGGTCGCGGTCGCCGAGCTGCCGAGATTGCCCGTGATATTCAGTTGCGGCAACATATTGGCGATCGCCACACCGACTTGCGCGGTCGCCGAGTGCAGCAGCGCTTCCGCGGCGCGCACGTCGGGCCGGCGCTCGACGAGTTGTGAAGGGACCCCGATGGGAAGATCGGCGGGTAATTGCAGCTCATCGAGCTTCAAAGGCGTTTCACTGAAGTTCGCGGGCAAGTGTCCCGTCAGCGCGGCGAGTTGATCGCGCGTTTGCTGCAGCTGCCGATTCAGCGGCGGCAGCGTCGCTTCCAATTGCGCGAGCGCGGCCTCCTGGGCAAACACGTCGCCTTCGGCGACCGATCCCAGCTCGAGCTGGCGGCGCAGCAGTCCCACGGCGTCGCGCTCCAGCGTCACGACGCGTGTCGTCGCGGCCAATTGCTCGCGCAGCTGCGCTTCTTGGATCGCAGCCGCGACGACATTGGAAGTCAAGGTCAGGTAGGTGGCATCGAGCTGGTAGCGCATCGACTCCTCTTGCGCCGCGAGGGATTCGACGGCGCGACGATTGGCGCCGAAAATGTCGGGCACATAGGACACCGTGACCTGCGGCGTATATAAATTGTATAGCGCGGTGCCGGACGTCAGAGTCGGCGACAGCACCCCCGTCGCATCCCGCTGACGGCTCGCGTCGAAGCTGCCTTGCACAGTCGGAAAATAGGAGCCGCGCTGCGCCGCGGTATTCTCCCGCGCTTGCCGCAGCGCCGCCTGAGCCGCGGCGACGCTCGGATTTGCGCGCAGCGTCTGCTCGACCAAGGCGTCGAGATCGGGCGATCCGAACAGCGTCCACCAGTTTCGCGGCACGTCCGCACTTGCCAGGAACCTCTGCGCGGCGCCGTCGGGCGTATCCGCAGACGCGGTCGCCGGCGGCAGCGGTTCCTCGGTGTAGCGGTCCGCGCTCGGCGGTGCAGGCCGGTGAAAATTCGGGCCCACACAGGCGCACAGCGCGGCGCCCGACAAGCAAATCAATTTGTGGAGCCCGCGATTCATGCGCCCACTTCTCGCGGCTCTTCCGGAGGCAGTTCACGCGCGGTCGAGAACTTCAAAATGAGTACCGGCAAGACCAACAGGATGAGGACCGGCGCCAGCAGCATGCCGCCGACGACGACGAGCGCGAGCGGCCGTTGCACCTGCGATCCGATTCCGGTCGAGAAGGCTGCCGGGATCAAGCCGACGCAGGCCACGATGCAAGTCATGACGACCGGACGCAATTGCGTCCGGCAGGTCTGCAGCATCGCGCTAACCCGATCGAGACCCGACTCCAAGCTCAGATTGTAATACGACAAGACGAGGATCCCGTCCATCGCCGCAATTCCGAACAAGGCCACGAAGCCGATCGCCGAGGAAACGCTGAACGCCGTGCCGCTGAGCCACAGCGCAAAGATGCCCCCCAGCAGTGCCATCGGAATCACGCTGGCGGCCAGCAAGGCGTCGCGCAGGTTGCCGAATTTCAGGTACAGCAACAGTACGATCAGCGCGATCGACAGCGGTACGACGACGCTCAGGCGCGAGATCGCGTCTTGAAGACTGCCGAATTCGCCGACCCATTCCAAGCGGTAGCCGCCGGGCAACAGCACTTGCGCATCCACGGCCCGCTGCGCTTCGAGCACCGCGCCGCCGAGGTCGCGGCCGCGCACGCTGAACTTGATCGGCACATAGCGTTGTTGCTGTTCGCGGTAGATGAAAGCGGCGCCGGAGACGAGGCGCACGTTCGCCACATCCTCGAGCGGCACCTGAATCAGGCCGTTGCCGTTGGAAGCCGTGGCGCCGACCGGAATATGCTGGATCGCATCCAGACTTTGCCGGAATGGCGCCGCGAGGCGCACCATCATCGGAAAATGCCGGTCGCTGCTGCCCTCATAGAGATCGCCGGCGCTCTGTCCACCGATCGCGGTCTGAACGACCGCGTTGATGTCTCCCGGCGCAAGGCCGTAGCGGGCCGCGCGCTCGCGATCCACGTCGATGCGTATCGTCGGCTGTCCGAGCGAACGCAAAACCGCGAGATCGGTGATGCCGGGAATCTTGGCGAGCACCGCCGCTATGCTGTCGGCGGTCTTTTCGAGCGTTTCGAGATCGTTGCCGTAAATTTTGACCGAGTTCTCGCCCTTGACGCCTGAAGCCGCTTCCTCGACGTTGTCCTGAATATACTGTGAGAAATTGAAATCTATCCCGGGGAATTCCTGCTCCAGCGCGTCCATCATGTCTTTGGTGAGCTTTTCCTTGTCGACGCCCGCGGGCCAGGTGTCAAAGGGCTTCAGCGGCACGAAGAACTCGGCGTTGAAGAATCCGGTCGCATCGGTGCCGTCATCGGGACGCCCGTGCTGGGAGACGACCGTCTCGACTTCCGCGTACCTCTTCATGAGCTTGCGCATGCGATCCACGTAGGTATCGCTGTCCTCCAGCGAGACCGATTGCGGGAAAGTTGCGCGGACCCAGAGGTTGCCTTCTTCGAGCTTCGGCAGGAACTCGAGCCCCAAGGAGCGTACCGCGAAGAACGCCAACAGGCTGATCAGCACGATGCCGGCGAATGTCATGATGCGGTTCGCGAGCACGAACTCGAGAGCGGGTTCGTAGACGCGGCGCAGCCCGCGAACGACCGCCGTCTCGCGTTCATCGACGTCATTGGGGAAGAAGATGAGGCTCAAGGCCGGCGCGATCGTGAATGTCGCGATCAAGCCGCCCGCGATCGCATACGCGTAGGTCTTCGCCATCGGACCGAAAATATGTCCTTCGATGCCGGATAGCGTGAACAAGGGCACGAAGCCCGCGATGATGATCGCGGCCGCGAAAAAAATCGACTGACTGACTTCGGCGGCGCCGATCGACACCGTGCCCATCTTGCCGCGGAAGCCGCTCGGGGGACGCATACGATCCAGGGCCGTGGGCCCCGTACCGAGGTGTGCGGTGGCCTCGACGAGATGCCTGAATATGTTCTCGACCATGATGACGGTCGCATCGACGACGAGTCCGAAGTCGATCGCGCCGACCGACAGCAGGTTCGCCGACTCGCCGCGCATCACCATCAGACCGATCGCGAACGATAGAGCGAAGGGGATCGTCAATGCGACGATCACTGCGCTGCGCAGGTTGCCGAGAAACGCCCATTGCAGTAGAAAGATCAAAATGATGCCGGCGACCATGTTGTGCAGCACGGTGTGGGTCGTGATATTGATCAAATCGCTGCGATCGTAGATGCGCTCGATGTGGACGCCGGGAGGCAGGATGCCGTTCTTGTTGACGTTGTCGACCTCGGCCTCGACGCGCTTGATCGTCGGCACGCTTTCCGCGCCGCGGCGCATCAGCACGATGCCTTGCACGATGTCGTTGTTATCGTTGAATCCGGCAATTCCGAGACGCGGAAGATTGCCGATCGTCACCGTGGCGACATCGCCGATCAACACGGGCGCGCCCTGATTGTTCGTGATCAGCGTATGCCGAATTTCATCGGCCGAATGGATCAGTCCGACGCCGCGCACAACGGCCGATTGCGCACCGAAATTCACGGTTTGGCCCCCGACATTGATGTTCGCGTTACCGAGCGCCGCCAACACCTGGGGCACCGACAAACCATACCCGATCAATTTGCGTTGATCGATCGCGATATCGTAGGTCTTGGTCTTGCCGCCCCACCCGGTCACGTCGATGACGCCCGGCACCGCCTTGAACCGGCGCTCGAGAACCCAGTCCTCGAGCGTCTTCAAGTCGGTGACCGAGTAGTTCGGAGGTCCGACGACGCGATAACGGAAGATCTCGCCGATCGGGCTCGTCGGGGAGATCTGCGGCTGCGCGCCGTTCGGCAAGGATCCCAACTGCGAGAGTCGATTCGTGACCCACTGTTCGGCCTGTTGATAGGTGAAATCGTAGGTGAACTGAACCTTGACGTCCGACAGGCCGAACAGCGAGATCGTGCGTATGGCTTGCAGGTTCGGGATGCCGGCCATTTGGATTTCGAGCGGAATCGTAATGTAGCGCTCGATCTCCTCCGCGGACTGCCCGGTGCTTTGTGTGACGACATCGACGAGCGGCGGCACGGGATCGGGGTATGCCTCGATGTTGAGAGCCAGATAACTCGCGAAACCCGCGCACAGCGTCATGACGAGCAGCACGACGATCAAGACGCGCTGGCGCAGCGCGAAGCTGATGATGGAATTCATGAGGTCCCGGGCGTCGCCACTTGATCGATGAACAAGCCGCCCTTGGTGACGATGCGCTCGCCCGGCTTCAAGCCGTCGAGCACCTCGATCAAACCGTCGTTGCTGCGGCCGGTGCGTATCGCTCGGTAGGCGACCAATCCGTCGCCTTGCACGACCCAGACATGCGCGGCATCGCCTTCGTAGACGATCGCGGCTTGCGGCACGGCCGGGGATTCGATCGCCTCGCTCGTCAAAATCTTGAAGTTCGCGAACATCTCCGGCTTCAAGGCGCCGTCGTGATTGTCGATTACCGCGCGGACCGCAATGCGGTGCGTGACGGCGTCGACGACCGCCGCGACGTAGGTCAGGCGCGCCTTGAAAACTCGCTCTGGATAAGCAAGTACGCGCACTTCCACGACTTGCCCGGGCTTTACGAGCGGTGAGTCGGTCTCGCGCACGTTAGCGAGCAGCCACACGCTCGTCGTGTCGGCGATCGTGAATGCCGGCGTGCTGCTGCCCGACTGTAAAAATTGACCGGGACCGACTTGCCGATCGACGACCACGCCGGCGACCGGCGCGGTCAGGGTCGCGACCGCATCGATGGTTTGCGATTTCTGCAGTGCGTCGATTTCCGAGTCGGATTTGTCGAAAATCTTGAGCCGGTTGCGCACCGATTGCAGCGCGGTCTCCGCGGTCGTCAAGTCCGCCTGGGCCTGCTGCCAATCCTGCAGGCTGCCGCCCTTCGAGTCATAGAGCGCGTGCTTGCGCGCCTCATTGATGCGCGCAAGCTTGACTTGCGCCGCAGCGGTCGCGAGATCGTTCTGCGCTTGCACGAATTCGGAAGCCGCCACGGTCGCGAGCGGCGCGCCCAGGTTGACCCGGTCGCCGAGTCCTGCGATGACCCGCACGACGCGACCGGAATAGGGCGAGTACAAAGGCGTCGCCCGATCGGCATTGACCGCGATCTTGCCCTCGGTCAATTCCTCGCTGACGAAGCCGTGCGTTCCCACGGCCTCGATCGTGAACGTCTTCAGCTGTTGATCCGTGGCGCGAAAGGTCCCGGGCGGCGATGCCGGACCCTCGGCCCCGGAATTTTCGCCCTTGTGAAAAATTTTTCCACCCAACCAAGAGGCCAAGAGGATGCCGATCACGACGAGCGCCGCGACTCCCGCCACTTGGAGTTGGCGCTGCCGCGGCCAGGCACGAACGGCGATTTTTTCCCGGCCGCTCAAGGCTTGTCCGGGGCTCGGTCGCAAGCCCGGGTCGGTGTTCTGGTCGGTCATTGAAAATCCTGTAAATGAATATTTGGCGGCTTAGCGTTGTAACATGCTCCGGCGCGCCGGCTTCGGATTGTACCTTGCGACACCGTACCCAAACACCGGCAACGATTCCATGCCGCGAGGGAATTTATCTGTACTGTTCGCTCGCAGAGGACCGCGGGGGCCTGGACCCGGCGTGCAATTCGCTGACCGCCTTGCACGGCGCCGCACAACAGTGCGCGAGCTCGCGCGACGCGTGCTGAAGCGGTGCAAATCTCGGGGCACAGACCGCTTCGTCGTTTTCATTTTCGGCCCCTCGCTAGACAGCACCACGCAAACGACAACCCCAGAGTTGCGCAGCAAGGCAGAACAGGCTAGACAGAACCGTATTAAAAAAACGACCCGCTTGGCGCGCGAGTTGAAAAAATCTTGATAAAAAATGCCGGCCCGCACCGATAGCGAGCGTGGCTGGGCACCGACATTGAGCATGGGCGGGCACCGACAGCGAGCATCGGCGCGTCGACAGCGAGCGTCGGCGCATCGACGGCGGGAACGCGTCGGGTTTCAATCCCCGAGCGCATCGAGCGCCAGCCGATAGCCGACGCCGACTTCGGTGACGATATGCTTGGGCCGCGACGGATCGGTTTCGAGCTTGCGGCGCAGGCTCTTGACGTAGACGCGCAGCGAACGCAGGTCGGATTGATGCGGTCCCCAGACTTCTTGCAGCAAGCGCTCGTGAGTGACGACGCGATCCGGATGGCGCGCCAAGGTCTCGAGGATACGGTGCTCGAGCGGCGTCAGACGCACGATTTGGCCATCGCTGCGCCGCGCGACGCGGCGGCCCAGGTCGATCGAAATGCCGCCCAACTCGAGCATGCCTTCGGGAAGATCGCTCGGAGCGCTGCGCCGGAATAGTGCGCGCATTCGAGCCAGGAGTTCCGGCGCACTGAACGGCTTCATGACGAAGTCGTCGGCGCCCGCTTCGAAAGCCGCCAGTCGCTGCGCCTCGAGCGTACGTGCCGACAACACGATGATCGGGAGGCGCGACCAGCTGCGGATTTTCTCGATGAAATGCAGGCCGTCGCGATCGGGCAGGCCGAGATCGACGATCGCCAGATCGGGGCGGTGCGATTGCGCCTCGCGAATCGCGAGATCGCAGGTATCCGCGACGACGACCCGAAAGCCGTTCGCCTCGGCGAGAATGCGCACGACATCCTGTATGCCTTGATCGTCCTCGACGATCAGCACGACGTGCATCGCGCGGGTCACGACGCGGCCTCTGCGATTGGCGCCGCGTCGGCGATGGTTTTGACGGGCAGGCGAATTTCGAAGCGTGCGCCGCCGCCCGCGTTCTCGGTCGCGCGGATGTCGCCGCCGTGCAAGCGCACGGCCGCGCGACAAATGGCGAGCCCCAGACCCACGCCGACGATGTTGCTCTCGGTGCGGCCGCGCTCGAATTTTTCGAACAACAGTTCGGGGTCACCGGCCGGAAAGCCCGGGCCGTCGTCTGCGACCACCAGCGTGACCGAGCCGGGCTGCGCGGCCGCAGATATCGTAATCGTCGTGCCGACCGGCGTGTATTTGGCGGCATTTTCGAGCAAATTGCCGATGATCTGCACGATCAGCGTCGCTTCGACTTGGATCATCGGCAGATCCGCCGGAAGCTCCAAGACGAGCCGCCGTTGCGCGAGGCGAGCCTCGTTGCCGCGCAGCGCCGTCGAAACGAGGTCGTCGATCGCATGCCAGTCCGCATGCAGCGCTCCGGGCGCAAATTCCATGCGCATCAATTCGAGCACGTTCGAGAGCAATTGCGACATGTCGCGCGCCTTGCGTTCGATCAATTGGCCCAGTGTGGCTCTGCGGTCGGCGTTGAGCTCATAGGTCGGCTGCGCGATCAAACTGCCCGCACCGGCGATCGCCGACAGCGGCGTGCGCAAGTCATGCGAGATCGACGTCAGCAGCGTGTTGCGCAGCGCAGCCCGCTCGGCGGAGATACGTGCCGCTTCAGCGGCCTCGGCAAACTGCGCGCGCTCCAAGGAGAGCGCAATCTGAGTCGCGAAGGAATCGAGCAGACGCTGCTTTTCCACGGGAAACACCCGGGCCGCAGGCCGCGGGCGAACCACGATGACGCCGATGTTGCGCCGGCTGCCCTGCAGCGGCAGGTAAATGCCATCCTTGTCGGCCCGCTCGCCGCGAGCCGCAGCCGCTTGCGCGAATTCTACATCGAAGCATTCGCCGGTCGGCGCAACCGGCGCGAGTCGGCCGCTCTCGTCGGCCGCCAGCACGATCGTCGTGCTGCCGAACACCTCGTAGATATGCCGAACGGCGGCCGCGGCGATTTCCTTGGCATCGGTCGCCACCGCGAGTTCCCGGCTCATCGCGTAGAGCATTGCGGTGCGGCGTTCACGTGCGTCGGCGGTTTGCATGTGGCGTTTGATCGTCGCGACGAGGTTCGCGATGATCAAGGAGATGATCAGCATGACGCCGAGCGTCAACAGATAGCGGGTATCGGCGACTTCAAGGCTGAACGCCGGCGGCACGAAGAAATAGTCGAAGGCCAATTCATTCGCAACGGAGGTCAAGACCGCGGGACCGCGTCCGAGCCGCAGTCCGCTCAAGGTCGCGCCCAACAGGTAGATCATGACGATATTGATCAGATCGACATGCTCGTGGATCGGGAAAGCGATCGCGGTGCATAGCGAGCTAATCGCGAGCGCACGCAGGTAATTGGGCCAGGCGTGCGGCTCGCGCGAGTCCGACGCGTCGCCGCCAATACCGATCAGTCCGTTCAAACGCTGATGCAGTGCCTGCAAAAATGGCGCCAAATCAAGCTCTCCCTGGCGTGCGTGTCGGTGGATCCGTAGTGGTCATGAGTACTCGAGCCCGCGTGATCATAGCGTCAAAACACCGCATTGACCGGCAACGGGGCGCTAAAGAGACGCCAAGGACGAAATTGCCGATTGAAGCTGCGATTGCTTGAATCGCTCGATGAGCCAACGGCCTGCGGGCCCCGGCGGCGCATCGGTCCGATAAACCGCGAACATCGGCATGACGATCGGGCCCGGCGCATCTTCGGCGACGATTTCCCGCAGCACGTTGGCGGCGATGTCCGCGGCCACCAAACCGCAGGGCATGCCGCCCCAACCGAGCCCCGCGCGCAGGAACTCGTGCTTGGCGCCGAGATCCGACAAGCGCCAGGTTTTCGGCGAAAGCACCCCAAATTCCCGGCCCTTCGATAGCTCCGAGCGATCGGTCAGCACGAGTTGCACGTGCTCGCTCAAAGCGCTCGAAGGAATCGGCCCCTCGTAAGTCCCCAACGCATGCCTTGGAGAGACGACGAGCGTCAGCTTCACGCTCGATACAGGCTCGCGGCTGAATTGCACGGGGACGATCGGCAAGGAACCCATGATGCCGAACTGGCAGCGCCCATCCAATACGGGCTGCGCAACCGCACCGAGCGCTTCGACGAACAGGCGCAGCGGTACACTTGGGAATTTCGACTGAAACGCGCCGATGGCATCGGTCACGAGGTCCATCGGGAACAGCACGTCGATGACGACCGACAATTCGGGTTCGAGTCCACCGGCGAGCGCCTTCGCGCGGCCTTTGAATTCGTTCATGCGCTGCGCAACCCCGCGCGCCGCCGCGAGCAGCGCGCGGCCCTCTTCGGTCAATGTCGGGTAGCGGTGACTGCGGTCGAATAACTTGACGCCCATATGGGCCTCGAGATTCGCCAAGGTCTGGCTGACGACCGATTGGGCGCGGCGCAGCTCGCGGCCCGCCGCCGAAAAGCTGCCTGCATCGGCGGCCGCGATGAAGGTTCGCAATTGGTCAAATGTTATACCCTCGAGCACGTATCTATTTTACCGATGGTATCTATCTTTATATATAGGCTATTCCGATTACATGCAACGATGTAGCGTATGTGGAGTCAAACACCCAGTCCCAGGAGCCGCCCATGTCCAAAGTGCTTGTTCTTTATTATTCGTCTTACGGCCACATCGAGGCCGTAGCCAATGCGATCGCCGAGGGAGCCCGATCGACGGGCGCCAGCGTCGACGTCAAACGTGTGCCGGAGACGACCCCGCTCGAGGTCGCCAAGGCGGCTCATTTCAAGCTCGATCAAGCCGCGCCGGTTGCCGAGATCGAGGAATTGGCGAATTACGATGCAATCGTCGTCGGCGCGCCGACGCGCTTTGGCCGCATTTGCTCGCAAATGGCGAGCTTCCTCGACCAGGCCGGCGGCTTGTGGTTCCGCGGCGCACTCAACGGCAAAGTCGGCGGCGCTTTTACGAGTTCGGCGACCCAGCATGGCGGCCAAGAAACGACGCTGTTTTCGATCATCACCAATCTTTTGCACTTCGGCATGACGATCGTCGGCCTGCCCTACAGTCATCAAGGTCAAATGACGCTCACGGAAATCGTCGGCGGCAGCCCCTACGGCGCAACCACGATTGCGGGCGGCAAGGGCGAGCGCAGCCCCAGCGCAATCGAATTGGAGGGCGCGCGCCACCAGGGAAAATTGATTGCCGCGACCGCCAACAAGCTGTTCGGCTAGTCGAAGACCGAATGAGCCGCCGATCATGCGCCGCATCCGAAACCAGCTACAATCGCAGACAAGAATCCGGCGTTGCTGGGAGGGTCCTATGCCCGGCAATAGGGTTTTGAGTCGTGAACGGCGCGTGAATCAAGATAGCGAAATAAAGCGGGTTGTTGTCAGCCGACTGCCGACTCATTACGGTCTATTCGATATCTATGGCTACGAGTCCGGCCCCGACGGTCTCGAGCAAGTGGCGCTGGTGTTCGGCAAGCTGCCGTTGCCGGCGCCGGTCTTGGTTCGCATCCACTCCGAGTGCCTGACCGGCGAAGTGTTCGGTTCCTTGCGCTGCGACTGCCAGCCGCAACTCGAGCTGGCGCTGGAGAAGATCGCGGCCAACGGCGCCGGGATCGTCGTCTACATGCGCGGCCACGAGGGACGAGGTATCGGGCTCATCAACAAGCTGCGAGCCTACGCGCTTCAGGACCTCGGCCATAATACGGTGCGCGCCAACCGCGAACTGGGGCTGCCCGTGGATTCCCGCGACTACGCGCCGGCCATCGCGATCCTGCGCGACTTGGGCGTTGAAGAACTGCGTTTGATGACGAATAACCCGGATAAAGTGAGCGCGGTCGAGGCCGCTGGGATCGTAGTCACGGAACGCGTCCCGCTCGTGACCGCGGCCACCAAGGATAACGCCGACTACCTGCGTACCAAACAAGAGGAACTCGGACACTTGTTCGGATCGAAGTAGCATGGCGAGCGCACGCATCTGGGTCGACGCCGATGCCTGTCCGAACGTGATCAAGGAAATACTGTTCCGCGCAGCGCAACGCACCGGAGTTGGGGTGACCTTGGTCGCAAACCAGCCCCTGCGTATTCCACGCATCCCGAGTCTGCGCGTCGTGCTGGTTGCGGCGGGTTTCGATGTTGCGGACGGCGAAATCGTCAAAAACCTCGCCCCCGGCGACCTCGTGATCACCGCCGATATTCCACTCGCCGCCGAGGTCATCGGCAAGGGCGGCGTCGCGCTCAATCCGCGCGGCGAGCGCTACTCGCCCGATACGATTCAGAGTGTGCTCACGCTTCGGGACTTCATGGATACGATGCGCTCGAGCGGCAATGTCGGCGGCGGTCCGCCGCCGCTGACCCATGCGGACCGAAACGCGTTCGCCGGCCATCTCGATACCTGGCTCGCACGACGCGCCGCCGCCGCATGAACGACGGCCACGAAACGCAGGCACTGGAGCCCGTGCCGGTGCCATTCGAGGAGTTGTCGGCCGAGCTGTTGCGCAGCGTCGTCGAATCGTTCGTCTTGCGTGAGGGCACCGACTACGGCGAGCGGGAATTATCGCTCGATGACAAAGTTGCGCGCGTGATACGGCAGCTTCAGCAAGGCAAGGCGCAGATCGTTTTCGACCCGAATTGCGAAACGGTGGATATCGTCGTCGGCAAACTGTGACCGTGCCCACATAAATCCACTACACACTGTGCTGACGCATCCCGCGCGGGGTTAGAGTGCCCGAACTATGGCGTCAATGAACCTCCGTCAATGAACCTCTTCGATCGGATGGACATCAGTCTCGGGCTGGTGCGGGCCAGCGCCGCGGTATTGCGCAAGAATCGCGCGCTTCTGATCTTTCCATGCATTTCGGCCGTCGCGGCGATGCTCGTCGGACTATCTTTCGCGCTGCCGTCGGGCGGCGTACAGGCGCTCACGACACTCGTGCCTCATGGCAAGGCGCTGACGAATTCCCATTACGCGGCGTATTTTTTATTCTACCTCTGCGAATATTTCGTGATCTTTTTCTTCAACACGGCGCTGGTCGGTGCCGTCATGAAGCAGCTCGACGGCGAACCCGCCACGCTCGGCGACGGCCTGCGTATTGCGGCGTCGAAGCTATACACGATTTTCGGCTACGCGCTGATCTCCGCGACCGTCGGCGTGCTGTTGCACGCGATCGAGGAGCGCTCGGGGTGGATAGGAAAACTTGTCGGCGGATTGCTCGGGGTCGGCTGGACGCTCGCGACTTACCTCGTCGTGCCGGTGCTTGCCGCAAACGACGTCGGACCGATCGAGGCGATCAAGGAAAGCGCCGCCCTCTTCACGCGCACCTGGGGCGAGGCCGCGATCGGCAGAACGGGCATGGGTATCGCATTTGCGATGCTTTTTTTGCTGGTCATCGGATGCGGCACGGCGCTCACCGCTCTGGCTAGAAACGTCCTGCACAGCGAATCGATCATGCTGTTGACGCAAATCGTCATGATCGGCGCACTGCTGATCATCGCATTGATCTTTTCCGCACTCTCGGGAATCTACGCCGTCGCTCTGTATCGCTATGCCAGTGACTCTGCCGGCACTTCAGGCTTCGATTCCGACGCGCTCGCGGCGGCATTTTACGCGCGCGATCAATAGCGGATCCCGAGCCGCCGATAGACGTCGGCCAACAGCCACAACGGCCCGATCATCAGGTACTGGATGTCCTTGAAGAACGACGGCCGTTTGCCCTCGATGTGATGCCCGATGAACTGGCCGATCCACGCGAGAACGAACAACACGGCGCTCACGAGCCATAGGGGCTTTGGCGTCGCATGCGCGGTCACATCGATCGAATACAGCATCGCGGCCAAGAGCGCCGCTGCGCCTGCCGCGAGCGGCAAGGACAGCCAGGCGTAATAAATCACGGCGGCCACCACGGCGAGCACGCCCCAATTCAGTAACGCATGGTAATCGCCGGTCGTCGGCACCGACCACAGGAGCGCCAGCACGCACCAGACGATGACCGGCACACAGATCCAGTGCACGCGCTTGTTGACGGGGTTTTTATGGCTCTCGCCATACTCATCCAACCATCGATCGATGCTGCGCATCGTGCAGAACGCTACACGACCGCGGCGGCCATATCAAATGCACTGCCGAATGACGAATCGTGCATCATGGGCGGCATTGCAGGATGCGGGACGCCCACGTGAATTTGATGCTCGGGAAATGCGGGTTCGCGTGCTGCCTTGCGCTGTTTGCGCTGCCGCTCATGGGATTGGCGCGCGCGCAGAGCATCGCGTTCACGTTCGACGACGGCCCCGAGATGTCGGATGAGATCGGCATGAGCGCCTCTCAGCGCAACATGGCGATTCTCGCGGCGCTCGCCAATGCGAAAATCAAATCCGTCCTGTTCGTGACACGCACCGATGCGGATCAGCGGCGAATTGAATTGATTCGCCAATGGGGCCTGCAAGGCCATCTCATCGGTAACCATACCGCTACACACCCGGATTTCGACGCCAAGAACGTTCGTTTGCAGCGCTTCGAGACCGAACTGCTGGAGTGCGACAAAGCGTTACGCACGCTGCCCGGCTATACCAAATTATTCCGATTCCCCTTCTTGAAAGAGGGCAACACGCCGCACAAGCGCGACGGCTTCAGGGAATTCTTGAAATCCTTAGGCTTCCGGCAGGGTCGCGTCTCGATCGACACGAGCGACTGGTACTACAACCAGCGGCTGCGCGATCGGCTCGAGCAGAATCCGCAAGCCGACCAGACTCCCTACCGCGAGGCGTACCTCAAACACCTCTACGATCGCGCGCTCTATTACGACGGTCTCTCGACGCGCGTCTTGGGCCGTTCGGTGAAGCACGTCATGCTGATGCATCACAACCTCATCAACGCCTTGTTCCTGCCGGACGTCATACGCCTATTCGAGGACAAGGGATGGAAGATCATCGACGCGCAAAGCGCGTTTGAAGACCCGGTCTACCAAATGCAGCCGGATACCTTGCCGGCCGGCGAGAGCATTCTCTGGGCGCTGGCGAAGCAACACGGCGTCCCGGGCTTACGCTGGCCGGGCGAAGATGACATCTACGAGAAGCCGCTGCTCGACGCGCTGCAGCTGTGAATCGCGGGTCTTGCGCCGCGCCGCGCCGCGCCGATCGCCTGGTGACACGCCGATTGCCGCGCTGATCGACTAGCGCTTCGGCTTCGGCAAAACCGCGGCTTTCTTTGCGGGCCGCCTCCAGCCCTCGACCGTCGTTTGCTTTGCGCGCGTCACGGTGAGCTTGCCAGCCGGCGCATCGGACGAGATCGTGGATCCCGCTCCGATCGTGGCATGAGCGCCGACGCGCACCGGCGCCACGAGCATGCTGCCCGATCCGATAAATGCGCCGTCCTCGATGACGGTGGGCCATTTGTTCGCGCCATCGTAATTACAGGTCACGCTGCCGGCGCCGACGTTGACGCCGGAACCCACATCCGAGTCCCCCAAGTAGCTCAGATGGTTCGCCTTGCTGTTGGCGCCGATCCGCGTGTTTTTCACTTCGACAAAATTGCCGACGTGTACGCGCTGCTCGAGTGCGCTGCCCGGCCTGAGTCGCGCGAATGGACCGATCACGCAGTGCTCGCCGATGACTGCGTTGTCGATGATCGAGTTGGCGTGAATCTCGGTGTCCGCACCGATGCGGGACTCGCGAATGATGCAATTCGGCCCGACACGTACGCGCGCGCCCAAGCTGACTTCACCCTCGAATAAGGCGTTGATGTCGATCGAGACATCGCGCCCCACGCGTACGTGGCCGCGAATGTCGACGCGCGCGGGATCGACGAGCGTCGCGCCCGCGAGCATCAATTCTCGCGCGCGCTCATGGCGATAGGCACCTTCGACTTGGGCGAGCTGCACCTTGTCGTTGACGCCCAGGATCTCCCAGTCGCTGCCGGCCAATATGGCATGGACGGTGGTCCCGGCGCGCACCGCGGCCGCGACGACATCGGTCAGATAGAACTCGTGCTGAGTGTTGTCGCTGCGCAGATCCAAAAGCCATTCCCGCAAGCGTTTCGCGGGAATCGCCATGACTCCCGAGTAAATTTCATGAATCAGCCGCTGCGCGGGCGTCGCATCTTTGTGCTCGATGATCGCTGTAACGGTACCCGCGGCATTGCGGATCACGCGGCCGTACCCCGCGGGGGACGGCACTTGCGCGCACAGTAGCGATACCGCGAGCGCGCCCGCCGGCGCATCCGCACCGGCCGCGGCGTGCATGTTTGCCGCGCCCACCAGCGCGCGCAAGGTGTCGATACGGATCAGCGGCACGTCGCCATAGAGGATCAGGACCAGATGATCGTCCGGAATCATCGGCATTGCTTGCATGACCGCATGGCCGGTACCGAGCTGCTCGGCTTGTAGGACCCAATCGATGCGTTCGTGCTCGAGCGCGGCTTGGACCTCGCTGCCGCCGTGGCCGTAGACGACATAGATATTGTCGGGGGCGAGGCGCCTCGCGGTATCAACGACGTGTCGGAGCAGCGGCTTGCCCGCGAGGGGTTGCAGCACTTTCGGTAAGTCGGAATTCATCCGCTTGCCTTGGCCGGCTGCGAGTATGACGACGGAAAGTGGCATGGCGATGACCGTTCCGGCGGCTGCGGAGGTTCCTAGCGCTTCTTGCGCAGACGGGCTATCGCTTGCAGTTGCGCCAAGACGCGCGCAAGTTCGGCTTGCGCTTCGGCGATTTCCAGTTTGTCCGTACGAGTTCGCACCGCTTCCTCCGCGCGCGCTTTTGCTGCGAGCGCGGCCGCCTCATCGAGATCCTTGGCGCGCGCCGCCGTATCGGCGAGCACCGAGACCATGTGCGGTTGAATCTCGAGCGCGCCGCCGCCGACGTAAAACGACTGCTCTTCCTGACCCTCGATCTGGACTCGGACTTCGCCCGGCTTGAGCGTCGTCAACAGCGGCGCGTGGCGCGGCGCGATGCCGAGTTCGCCCTGCGAGCCCGGCACGAACACCATGGTCGCCTCGCCCGAAAAAATCTGTCCTTCGGCGCTGACGATGTCGACATGAATAGTGTGTGCCATGAAAGCGCTCGTTTAAGTCAGGGTCTTGGCTTTTTCGACGGCTTCTTCGATGGCACCGATCATATAGAACGCCTGTTCGGGCAGATGGTCGTATTCGCCGGCGATGATCGCCTTGAAACCGCGGATCGTGTCCTTGAGGGGCACGATCTTGCCGTCTTGTCCGGTGAACACCTTGGCGACATTGAACGGCTGCGACAGAAACCGCTGAATCTTGCGCGCGCGGTACACGGTACGTTTGTCTTCTTCGGAAAGCTCGTCCATGCCGAGAATCGCGATGATGTCCTGCAGCTCCTTGTAGCGCTGCAACACCGCCTGTACGCCGCGCGCGGTGTCGTAATGCTCGTCGCCGACGACCAGCGGATCGAGCTGCCGGCTCGTCGAATCCAGCGGATCGACCGCCGGATAGATGCCGAGCGAGGCGATTTGGCGCGAGAGCACCACGGTGGCGTCCAAGTGCGCAAACGTCGTCGCCGGCGACGGGTCGGTCAAGTCGTCCGCAGGTACATACACCGCTTGAATGGACGTGATCGAACCGGTCTTCGTCGAGGTGATGCGTTCCTGCAGCACGCCCATTTCCTCGGCGAGCGTCGGCTGATAGCCCACCGCCGAGGGCATGCGACCGAGCAGCGCCGATACTTCGGTGCCGGCCAGCGTGTATCGGTAGATATTGTCGACGAAGAACAGCACGTCGCGGCCCTTGCCGGAAGGTTGCTTCTCGTCGCGGAAATATTCCGCCATCGTGAGCCCGGTGAGTCCGACACGCAGGCGATTGCCCGGCGGCTCGTTCATCTGGCCGTAGACCATCGCGACCTTGGAATTGCTCAGCGTGTCCTTGTCGATGACGCCGGATTCGATCATCTCGTGATAGAAGTCGTTGCCTTCGCGGGTACGCTCGCCGACGCCCGCGAACACCGACAGACCGCTGTACTGCTTGGCGATGTTGTTGATGAGCTCGAGCATGTTGACCGTCTTGCCGACGCCCGCGCCGCCGAACAAGCCGACCTTACCGCCCTTGGCGAAGGGCACCAGCAGATCGATGACCTTGATGCCCGTGACCAGCAGATCCTGACCGCCCGCTTGCTCGTCATAGGCCGGCGCGGGACGGTGGATGGGCAAGTAGTCCTTGGCTTGCACCGGGCCCCTCTCGTCCTGGGGCTTGCCGAGCACGTCCATGATCCGGCCGAGCGTGGCGGCGCCGACGGGCACCATGATGCCCTTGCCGGTGCCCTTGACGGTGAGGCCGCGTCGCAAGCCCTCGGAAGGGCCCATTGCGATCGTGCGCACGATGCCGTCGCCCAGCTGCTGCTGCACTTCGAGCGTCAGATCCACGTCATCGAGCTTGAGCGCGTCGTAGATCTTGGGAATCTGATCGCGCGGAAATTCCACATCGATGACCGCGCCGATGATTTGCACGATTTTGCCGCTGGACATTGAATAACCCTCTTAGCTTAAACCGCTGCCGCGCCGCCGACGATTTCCGAAAGCTCTTTCGTGATCGCCGCCTGGCGGGCTTTGTTGTAAATGAGTTGCAGCTCGTCGATGAGCGAGCCTGCATTGTCGGTCGCGCTCTTCATCGCGACCATGCGCGCCGCCATCTCGCAGGCGACATTTTCAACGGCGCCTTGAAAAACCTGGCTTTCGATATAGCGCATCAGATATCCGTCGAGAATCTCGATCGCATCCGGCTCGTAGAGATAATCCCAGCGCTCCTGCAGTTCGGCCTTGTCGATCGTCTCGATCGGCAGCAGCTGCGAGACCACGCCCTTTTGCGTCATCGTGTTGACGAAGACGTTATGAACGAGAACCAAGCGATCGAGCTTGGCGTCGCGATATTGGTCGAGCATGACCTTGACGCTGCCGATCAAGTCCTTGATTTGCGGCCGGTCGCCCAAATGCGTCACCGCGGCGTCGATCTGCACGCCCGCGAGGCGCCGGAAGAACTGCTGCGCCTTCGAGCCGATCACGCACAGATGAATCTTCGCGTTCTGGTTCTGGGCTTCGCGGATCGCGGTCAACGCGGCCTTGAACAGGTTCATATTGAGCGACCCGCAGAGGCCCCGATCGGTGCTGATCACGATGATGCCGACCGACTTCACCGGCCGCTCCAAGGTGAAGGGATGCTTGTAGTCGAGATTCACCTGGCGCAGATGGCCGATGATCTTGCGGATCTTCTCCGCATAGGGGCGCGCCGCGCGCATGCGCTCTTGCGCTTTGCGCATCTTGCTCGCCGCGACCATTTCCATGGCCTTGGTGATCTTTCGAGTATTCTTGATACTCGCGATTTTCCCGCGGATTTCCTTTGCGCCTGCCATTGGCTACTCTTTGGTCCTGCGGTTCTAAAGCGTCGCGAAGAATTCGTCGCAGCACTTCTTGAGTGCGGCCTCGACATCCTTCGAGAGGTCCGGTTTGGAATTGATGCCCTTGAGCAGGTCCGCGTAGGTGCTGCGAGCGAAAGAGTGCAGCGCGGCCTCGGTTTCCACGACTTTGCGGCGGTCGACCTTGTCGAAGTAGCCGCCGTTTGCGGCATACAGCGACAAAGCCATTTCCGCGACCGACATCGGCGCGTATTGCTTCTGCTTCATGAGTTCGGTGACGCGCTGGCCGCGCTCGAGCTGCTTGCGCGTCGCTTCGTCCAAGTCCGAGGCGAACTGCGAGAATGCCGCGAGTTCGCGGTACTGGGCGAGCGCCAAGCGAACGCCGCCGCCGAGCTTCTTGATGATGTTGGTCTGTGCGGCGCCGCCGACGCGCGAGACCGAAATGCCCGCGTTGATGGCAGGGCGCATGCCCGCGTTGAACAGGTCGGCCTCGAGAAAGATCTGGCCGTCCGTAATGGAAATGACGTTGGTCGGGACGAAGGCCGTGACGTCACCCGCCTGGGTTTCGATGATCGGCAGACCCGTCAGCGATCCGGTCTTGCCCTTGACGCGGCCCTGCGTGAACTTCTCGACGTACTCCTCGTTGACGCGCGCCGAGCGCTCGAGCAGGCGCGAATGCAGATAAAAGACGTCGCCGGGATAGGCTTCGCGGCCCGGCGGACGGCGCAACAGCAGCGAAATTTGCCGATAGGCGACCGCCTGCTTGGAAAGATCGTCATAGACGATCAGCGCGTCTTCGCCGTTGTCCATGAAATATTCGCCCATCGCGCAGCCGCCGTAGGGCGCGAGGTATTGCATCGCCGCGGGCATCGAGGCGGACGCCGCGACGACGATCGTGTGCCCCATCGCGCCGTGCTCTTCGAGCTTGCGCACGACGTTCGCGATCGAACTCTGCTTTTGCCCTACCGCGACGTAGACGCACTTAACGCCGGTGCCCTTTTGATTGATGATCGTGTCGACGGCCACGGCGGTCTTGCCGGTCTGGCGATCGCCGATGATCAGTTCGCGCTGACCGCGGCCGATCGGCACCATGGAATCGATGGCCTTGAGCCCGGTCTGAACGGGCTGCGAGACGCTCTTGCGGAAAATCACGCCAGGAGCGACGCGTTCGAGCGGCGACTTCAGTTTGGCGTTGACCGGGCCTTTCCCGTCGATCGGCAGCCCCAGCGCGTCGACGACGCGCCCGAGCAGTTCGGGACCCACCGGCACTTCGAGAATACGGCCCGTGGTCTTGACCGTCGAGCCTTCCGAGATGTGCTTGTAATCGCCGAGCACCACGGCGCCTACCGAGTCTTGCTCGAGGTTCAACGCCAGGCCAAACGTGTTGCCGACGAACTCCAGCATTTCGCCGTAACGCGCGTCGGCGAGACCATGAATGCGTACGATGCCGTCGGTGACGCTCACCACCGTGCCGACATTGCGCGCCTCCGTGGCGGACTGGAATTTTTCGATGCGCGCCTTGATCAGGTCGCTGATTTCCGATGCCTTGATGGACATATCGATCCTCTTGCTGCGAGCCTATTAATGCGGCCCGCGCATAAGCTTCTGTTCTAACTAGTCAAATCTGTTGCGAGTCGTTGCAGTCGGCCTTTCAATGAACCGTCGATGACCAGATCCCCGGCGCGCACGGTCGCGCCGCCCAGCAGCGACGCATCGACGGAAGTTCGCATGTGCACGCGGCGTTTGAGGCGCGCGCTCAAGGCCAAGGTCAGCGTTTCCTGCTGCGCGGCGTCGAGCGCCACGGCGGAGACCACCTCGACGTCCACGGTGTTTTCGGCCGCCGAGCGCAATGCCTCGTAATGCGCCGCGATTTCGGGAATGAGCGCCAGACGGCGGTTCTCGGCGAGTAGAGCCACGAAATTCCGGAGCCCCGAATCGAACTTGGCGCCGGCGACATCGGTGATCAGACCGACGACATCGGCCGCGGTCCATTGCGGGCTCTTGGTGAGCGCCGCGACGCGCGGATCGGCGACGATTTCGGCGGCCGTCATCAGGCCCTGCGACCATTGCGCAAAGGCGTTCGCGTCGCGCGCGTATTCGAACGCGGCCTTCGCATAGGGCCGGGCAATGGTTGCTCGCTCAGCCACGTGCGATCTCGGCCGCAAATTTATCCAACAACGCCGCGTGGGTCTTGGCATCGATCTCCCGCTCGAGCAGGCGCGATGCGCCTTCGACCGCGAGCTTGCCGACTTCCTGACGCAGACCTTCGCGCGCCCGCGTGGTTTCCCGCGCAACTTCGGCATGGGCCTGGGCCACCAGGCGCTGCGCTTCGCTCGACGCCGTGCCCTTGGCTTCGTCGACGATCTCGTTCGAGCGCTTGCCCGCCTGTTCCAGGATTTGCGCGGCGCGATCGCGGGCCTCGCGGAGGAGTTCCTTGGAGCGCGCCTGCGCCTCTTCGAGGTCCTTTTGGCTCTGGCTCGCGGCGGCCAAGCCCTCGGCGAGTTTTTTCTGGCGCGTTTCGATGGCCTCCATGATATGGGGCCAGATGAATTTCATGACCGCCCACGCGACCACGAAGAACACCACCCCTTGGATGACCAGCGTAAATGCTAAGTCCATGTCCTTCTCCTAGCTCGGCGCCCCTGCGAGGCGCCGATCCTGCGCCGCAATTACTTCGCGCCCAGCGCGGCCAAGAACGGGTTGGAATAGAGCAGCAAGAAGCCGACGGCCACACCGATGATCGGCACCGCGTCGAGCAAGCCCGCCACGATGAACATCTTGATTTGCAGCATGTTGGTGAGTTCCGGCTGGCGCGCCGAGCTCTCCAGGAACTTGCCGCCCAGGATGCCGAAGCCGATCGCGGCACCCAGGCCACCTAAGCCGATGACCAAGCCTGCTGCAATCACGCTGGCGCTCATGAGTTGAGCGATATGGGTCATTTCTTGCATTACTGTCTCCGTCGGTCTTTAAAGTCTTGTGAAGTGTCGATGCTAGTGTCGGTCGGCCGAAATGCCCACGTACACAATCGTGAGTGTCATGAAAATGAATGCCTGCAGCGTGATGATGAGGTAATGAAACCCGGTCCACACCACGCCGGCGATGAGCTGCCCGGCACCGAGAACATAAGTCGACACGTGATCGAGAGCCGCGCCGAGCGTAAAGCAGGCGATCAGCAGGAAAATGAGTTCGCCGGCGTACATGTTGCCGAACAGTCGCAGCGACAGGGACAGCGGCCGCACCACTTCCTCGATGACGCGCAAGATGAAATTGATGGGCGCCAGCAACACCTTGCCGACCCAGCCATGTGCATGAAACGGTGCGGTGAACCATTCGCCGAAAAACACCACGATACCTTTGTGCTTGATGCCGATGTACCAGAGCAGCAGGAACACACCGAGCGCCATGCCGACCGTCGTGTTGATGTCGGCGGTCGCGACCGTGCGCAAATGCTCGATGCCGAACAGTTTTGCGGTCGCGGGCAGCGCATCGACCGGCAAGATGTCCATGAAATTCTCGAGGAACACCAGACAGAAAATCGTGATTGCCAGCGGCGCGATGAATTTACTCGAGCCGTGAAATGTGTCTTTGACCATGCCGTCGACGAATTCCACGAGCAGCTCGACCGCGGCCTGCAATTTCCCGGGTACGCCGCTGGTGGCGCGTCGCGCGACGATCGCGAGCGTAATGATGAACAGCGATGCGATGACGAGCCGGAAAACGACGCTGTCGATATGAATCGACCAGAAGCCGCCGTGCCCTTGATTGACGGTCAGATGGGTGAGATGGTGCTTGATGTAGCCCGTCATCCCGCCAGCGGTTTCCTCCTCGACCATCATTCCAAAGCGCATAGTTCCCCGGTGTTCTTGCTAGCAACGGTCATTTGAACCGCATCAAACCTGCCCAGTACCCCACTTGCGCCGCCACCAATCCGATCAGCAGCGGCTCCGCCTCGAGCCGAAGGCGCGCCAGCGCGACATACAGCGCGATTGCGAACCATAACCACTTCAGCGCCACGCCGGCGTACATCGCCACGCTCAGCGTCGCGGCGCCCGCGATTCCGGGCTTGAACGCGCGCCAACCGAACACGGCGCTGCCGACAGCCACGATCAATCCGCCCCCAAGTGCCGCAAGGCCGGCGGATGCGCTCCTAAAGGCGAGAAACAGAGACGCGACAATCAGCGCGCAACCCACTTGCAGCAATACGATCCGAACGACCAGACGGTGATTGCGCGCCAGCACGCCGCTCATCGCGACAGAAGCCGGACGCAACCTGGCGCACGACGGCGCTTCAGCCGCAAATTGCACAACATAAAAACCGTCGCCAGTCGGTAGAGCCGCGGCATTATAGGGATGGGGCGCTGGCGCATCAAGGTGTTTAGGACCTGAGGTTTTTGCGCCATCGAACGCCCTACTTGATGTGGGTCAATATCCCGTCGAGTTCGTCGAGACTGTTGTAACTCACGACCAGCTTGCCTTTGCCCGAAGAGCTGTGCTGAAACAAGACCTTAGCGCCCAATTTTTCGGCGAGCTCGCGCTCCAGGCGGCGGATGTCCGGATCGGCGGATATCACGCTGCGCTCCTGGCTTGCCGCGGGTGTAAGTAGTTTTCGCACCATCGCTTCGGTATCTCGCACCGACAAGCCCTTGAGCGCGACGATGCCGGCCACCTCGATCTGCTGTCCGCGCGAGGTCAGTCCGAGCAGCGCACGCGCATGTCCCATCTCTATGCTGCGATGCTCTAACAGCTCTTTGACTTCGTCTGCGAGGTCCATGAGACGCAGCAGGTTGCTGACGGCCGCGCGCGATCTGCCAACCGACTCGGCTGCGGCCTGATGCGTGAGGCCGAATTCATCGATCAACTGCGATAAGGCGCGCGCCTCCTCCAGGGGATTGAGATTCTCGCGCTGAATATTCTCGATGAGCGCCATCGCCACGGCGGCTTCATCGGGCACGTCGCGAATGATCGCGGGGATCTCGGCGAGGCCGGCCATCTGCGCCGCTCGCCAGCGCCGCTCGCCGGCAATGATTTCATAGCGTTGCGATTCGCCGGGTTTGCGTGCCGCGAGCGGCCTGACGACGATCGGCTGAACGATTCCTTGCGATTTGATCGAGTCGGCAAGTTCCTCGAGGGATTCGGCGCGCATGTCGACGCGCGGCTGATATTTGCCACGCTGCAGCAAATCCAGCGGCAAACTCGCCAAGCGGTCGCCGGCCGCTTCGAGAGGATCGGGCTGCGGCGCCTTGGCCCGTTGCGCGAGCAGCGGGCTCAACTCGGCGAGCCCTCGGCCCAAAGAAGGCTTTTTGACCGACATCCTGTTATCCAGTTGGTGAACCCTCGAGGATTATACGGGCGCGACCGGCAGCTCGTCGCGGCGAATCATCTCGCCGGCGAGCGCAAGATACGCGAGCGCACCGCGCGATTCCTTGTCATGCAACAAGGCGGGCTTACCGAAACTCGGTGCCTCGGCGAGGCGTACGTTGCGTGGGATCACCGTGCGGAACACCTTGGCGCCGAAATGCTCGATGAGCTGCGCCGAAACTTCATTGGCAAGATTGTTGCGTGGGTCGAACATCGTGCGCAGCAGGCCCTCGATCTCGAGGTCGGTATTGATGCTGCTGCGCACCTGCTCGACCGTGTGCATCAGCGAACTCAAGCCCTCGAGCGCGTAGTACTCGCATTGCATCGGCACCATGACCGAATCGGCGGCCACCAAGGCATTGAGCGTCAACATGTTGAGCGACGGAGGACAGTCGATCAGTATCACGTCGAAATCCTCGCGTATGGGTTTGAGCGCATTGCGCAGCTTGAACTCCCTGCCGGCGCTCATCGACAACAAGCGCACTTCGGCCGCAGTCAGGTCTTGATTGGAGGGCAGCAGCATGAAGCCGCCGAATTCCACCGCAACGAGCGCCTCCATCGCGGTGCAGTCGCCGAGGATCACGTCGCAACTGGTGCGCGACAGGGTGTGCTTGTCGACGCCGCAACCCATCGTTGCGTTGCCCTGAGGATCCAGATCGACGAGCAATACGCGCCGCTTGGTCGCGGTCAACGACGCGGCAAGATTGACGGCGGTCGTCGTCTTGCCGACTCCGCCCTTTTGATTTGCGACCGCGATGACCCGTTTCATGATTTGCTCGATTTGGGTCCGACCCGTGAGAGTTCCACAAGATGCCGCTCGGCGTCCAGTCCGGGTACGCGCAGGTGGTGTACGGCCAGCACCCGAAAGGTCTTCGGCAAGCCCGAGATTTCATCGTCGGGGCGCTTGCCCTTCATCGCAAGCAAGCGCCCGTCGCGCGCGCATAAGTGCCCGGCGTACGCAACGAAATCCGACAAGGACGAAAGCGCCCGCGCGACCACCGTATCGAACAATTCGTCCGGACGATAGTGCTCGGCGCGCTGATTGACGACCTCGACGTTGGCGATCGGGATTTTCTGCGCAACTTGCGCGACGAACCGGGCTTTCTTGCCGGTGGCCTCGATCAGCGCGAAGCGCCGCTCAGGATTCGCGATCGCGAGGGGCAGTCCGGGGAAGCCTGCGCCGGTGCCCACGTCGGCGATGCGTGTGCCGCGCAGATAGGGTTGCAGACTAAGGCTGTCGAGCACGTGTTTGCGCAGCATGCCGGGACGATCCCGTATCGCGGTCAAATTGAATTGCGCGTTGGCGATCTCGAGCTCATCGATGACGCGGATCAGCGCATCGATGTTCTCTTTGGATAAATCGATACCGAGCTCGCGCGCCCCGCCTGCAAGCAGATCCCGCTCGGGAAGTGGCGTCATGCCCGCCTAAGTCCCGGGGAATCAAGCATTCTTGACCAATGCGGCCGCGAATTCGTTGACCGGCGTCGCCAGCAATTTCGCCTTGTCGGCAAATCGTTCTTGGATCATCGCCGCTTGCTTGGGCTCGAAATGCCGGGCAACGCTCGCAGCGAACTTCTCGATCAATAGCGGAATTCCCTCGGCACGCCGCTTGCGATGCCCAACGGGGAAATCGACCGCGACGCGCCGGCTCGAAGTGCCGTCGCTGTAAAATACTTGAATCGCGTTGCCGATGTAGCGCTTGGCCGGATCGTAGTAGTCTCGCGTGAATTCCGGATTTTCGCTGACGACCATCTTGCTGCGCAACAGATCGACGCGCGGATCTGAAGCCACGTCATCCTCGTAATCGTCGGCCGTGAGCCGCCCGAACAGCAGCGGGATCGCGCTCATGTACTGGATGCAATGATCGCGGTCCGCCGGGTTCGACAGCGGCCCCGTCTTGTCGATGATGCGTACTCCCGGCTCCTGCGTCTCGATGCTGATCTTGGCGATGCGATCGATCTTGTCCCTGACCTCCGCATGCAGCGCAAGCGCGCATTCGACCGCGGTCTGGGCATGGAACTCCGCCGGGAAACTGATCTTGAACAGCACGTTCTCCATGACGTAACTGCCGTACCCGCGCTGGAAGGCGAACGGCTTGCCTTTGAAAAGCACGTCATAAAAGCCCCATCGCGGCGCCGAGAGTGCCGACGGATAGCCCATCTCGTTGGTCATAGCCATCAAGGCATGACGCACCGCGCGCGCGGTCGCGTCCCCGGCGGCCCAGCTCTTGCGCGATCCCGTGTTGGGCGCGTGCCGGTAGGTTCGCAGCGCACCGCCGTCGATCCAGGCGTTCGATACGGCGCCCACGATCTGATCGCGATTGCCGCCGAGCATTTGCGTCGCCACCGCGGTCGATGCGACGCGCACGAGGATGACGTGATCGAGTCCGACCCTATTGAAGCTGTTTTCGAGCGCGAGCACCCCCTGAATCTCGTGCGCCTTGATCATCGCGGTCAGCAGGTCGCGCACGCCCAAGGGCCGCCGTCCTTCGTTATGCGCTTTGCGCGACAGGTAATCGCCCAAGCCCAAGATCGCGCCCAAATTGTCGGACGGGTGGCCCCACTCGGCGGCGAGCCAGGTGTCGTTGAAATCGAGCCAGCGGATCATCGCGCCGATATTGAATGCGCCCATGACCGGATCGAGTTCGAAACTCGTGCCTGGCACGCGCGTGCCGTGCGCCATCGTCGCCCCGGGCACGACCGGCCCGAGCAGTTTCGTGCAGGCGGGGTATTGCAGCGCGAGAAATCCGCAGGCAAGCGTGTCCATGAGACAGTAATACGCGGTGTCGTAGGCGTCCGAGGATTGAATCTCGTAAGACAAGACATAGTCGGCGATGTCCTGCAGTACCTGGTCCGCCTCGGGGCGCTGCGCGGCTTTCGGGTCGGAATGTTGCATGGAATTCAAACTCGGTTCACGAGAGGGGTGAACGGCTGGTGATCGGGGCCGATGTAATTCGCGGTCGGGCGGATGATCTTGCCGTCGGCACGCTGCTCGATGACGTGTGCGCTCCACCCGCTCGTGCGGGAGATCACGAATAGGGGCGTGAACATCGCGGTGGGCACATCCATCGCCGCATAGGAAACCGCGGAAAACCAATCGAGATTCGCGAACAATTTTTTGAGGCCCCACATCACGGTCTCGATGCGCTCGGCGACCTCGAAATGGCTCATATTGCCGGTCTCCTCGGCCAAGCGGCGGGCGACCCGCTTGATGACCTGATTGCGCGGATCGGCAATCGTGTAAACGGGATGGCCGAAGCCGATGATGACTTCTTTTCCGGCGACGCGGGCGCGAATATCGGCCTCCGCTTCTTCCGCGTCCGAATAGCGCTGCTGTATCTCGAACGCGACTTCATTGGCGCCGCCATGCTTGGGGCCGCGCAGCGCGCCGATGGCGCCGGTAATGCACGAGTATAAATCCGCGCCCGTCCCCGCGATGACCCTGGCCGTGAACGTCGAGGCGTTGAACTCATGCTCGGCATATAGGATCAGCGACGTATGCATCGCGCGTACCCAGGAGGCGGATGGAACGCGCTGATGCAGTATGTGCAGAAAATGCCCGCCGACCGTTTCGTCGCCGGTCTCGACCTCGATGCGCCGGCCGTGTTGGCTGAAATGATACCAATAGGCAAGCATCGAACCTTGAACCGCGATCAGTCGATCGGCGATCTCGCGGGCACCCGCTGCGCCGTGATCGTCCTTCTCCGGAAATGCACAGCCCAACATCGAGACGCCCGTGCGCAATACATCCATGGGATGCGTCGCCGGACCGATCGCCTCGAGCGCCGTGCGAACCATTCCCGGCAGCGAGCGCAGGGACCTGAGCTTTTCCTTGTAGCGTGCGAGCGTGCTCTGATTCGGCAGAGCTCCGTGAATCAACAGGTAGGCGATTTCCTCGAATTCACAAGTCTCGGCAATCTCCAGAATATCGTAGCCGCGGTAGCTCAAGTCGTTGCCGGTGCGGCCCACGGTGCAGAGCGCGGTGTTGCCGGCAACGACGCCGGACAAGGCGACGGATTTCTTGGCTTTGATAGTCGGATCGGGGGTTGGTGTGTCGCTCATGGTGGTTCCAGTTTTTTCTCGTATGAGTCGTAGTCCAAATACTTGTACAGGTCCGCGCGGGTCTGCATGATGTCGAGCACATTGCGCTGCGTGCCGTCGCGTCGGATCGCCTCATAGGTCTTGAGCGCGGCGGCGTTCATTGCGCGATAGGCGGAACAGCAATACAAGACGATATCGACGCCGACCGAGCCCAATTCGGACGTCGTGTACAGCGGAGTCTTGCCGAACTCGGTGATGTTCGCGAGCACCGGTACCCCAACCGCCGCCTTGAACCGCCGGTACATCTCGAGATCGGTCATGGCTTCAGGAAAAATCATGTCGGCGCCGGCCTCGACGCAGGCAACCGCTCGCTCGATCGCGCTTTCTATGCCCTCGCTGGCCAGGGCGTCGGTACGCGCCATGACGATGAATGCATCGTCGGTGCGCGCGTCGACCGCCGCTTTGACGCGATCGACCATTTCCTCCTTGGAGACGATTTCCTTGCCGGGAAGGTGGCCGCAGCGCTTCGCTTGCACTTGATCCTCGATATGCAGCCCCGCGGCGCCGGCCTTGACGAAGGAACGCACCGTGCGCGCGATATTCAATGCGCCGCCCCAACCCGTGTCGGCGTCGACCAGCAGCGGCAAGGATGCAGCATCCGTGATGCGGCGGATGTCGATGAGCACGTCGTCCATGTTGCTGATGCCGAGATCGGGAAAGCCGAGCGAATTGGCGGCGACGCCGCCGCCTGACAGGTATAGGGCCCGGAATCCGCAGGCCTCGGCCAACCGTGCGGCATAGGCGGTAATGGCGCCCGCGACCTGCAATGGCCGTTCCATCTGCATCGCCGCGCGGAATTTCGCGCCCGGAGAGGGTGGAGTAGGCATCGTGAACTCCTGCGGCGGTCGAAGGGCTACGCGCTGAAGATGCGCTCGGCGAGTTTATCAAAATGCCGCGCTCTGCGATCGGTCGCGATCAATCGGGCGCCTCGGCCGCATGCACGACGATCGACAATTCCGTTGTCGCGTCGTCCGCCGCGCCATCCAAGCGTGCGCTGAACGCCGCGCCGCCGTCGCGCCCCTCGCAGACCGGCGCGCCAGGCGAGCTCGGCGGGCCGTCCTTGAGCCATGCATCGCAGAGCCGCGCGAAGAGTATGGGCGCCTCGTCGTTCGGCAGCGTCACGACGGCTTGGACGCGAGTCAATCGGTCGTTGCGAAAGCACTGGTAATAGTGATCGGTCGCTCGGCCGACGAAGCGCGGTGACGGCTCGTCGGAGCTATAGCAATCCCCCGGCTCGGGCTTGCCGTCCGCCCCCGCATCGTCGCGGAAGAACAAGACCTCATGTAGCGACGCGTGCAGATCTCGCAGATTGCTGCCGAATGGAATGACGACGAGATTACGCCAATCGAAGGACGGATCCGTCGCGGCGGTCCCGACCGACGCGGCCGCAGGCCCGGGCGCGGCGGGCGCAGTGCCGGCAGGCGCGGGTGGCTTGGTGGCGTGTGACGCGGGCGCGGGCGCGGGCGCGGGCCCAGGCCGCGTGGCGCTGCAGGCCGCCAGCGCCGCCAGCGCTAAGAGCCGCAAGCAGGCGCGCCACGCGCGGGGCCCTAGGCCGCGGTGCGCGTCAGCCATGCATCGAGTCCTGCGGCATTGAGCCGCGCATCGGCGTCGAGCAGCTGATGCCGCCGCGCCGCGTCGCCCGTGTAGCCCCGGGCGTCCAGACGCCCCGACAGATGGTCGTAAAGCTGTGCAGCGATTCTCGCCGTACGGTCCGGCGCGGTGGCACAGTGCCGGGCAATCGCAACGTAGGCATCGATATCGAGGTGCAAGTCGGCGCCCAAGCGGTCGATTTCATCGACGCGGCTATAGTGCGTGAGATATACCGCCTTCGGCCGCAATCGCAGAATCCGGTCCACCGACGCGTGCAATTGTGCTGGATCGAATTGGCTGGGCGTCGTCGCTGCAAACACGAATTCGCCGGCCTCGGTATCGAGTTCGCGATAGCTCACACCAAAGGTATCGCCCGCAAATACTTCGCCGGCATCGCGGTCGACGATACAAAGATGGTGTAGCGCATGTCCGGGCGTGTAGATGAACTCGAGGTTGCGCCGCCCGAGGCTCCGGCGAGCTCCGTCCTCGACCGCGATGAGCCGGTCGGCCGGCACCGGCAGGATCTCGCCGTAATACTGCTCGTATGCACGTTCGCCGTAGACGGCTTTGGTGGCCGCGATCAGCTGCGACGGATCCCGCAAATGCGCGGCGCCGCGCGGATGGACGAGGATCTCGGCGCGCGGCAGCGCCTCGGCGAGACGTCCGGCGCCGCCCGCATGATCGAGATGAATATGGGTCAGCAGAATATAATCGACGTCCTCCGCTGCGAGCCCGACGAAACTCAAGGCCGCGAGCAAATTGGGCACCGAATGATACGTGCCGGTGTCGACGAACGCTCCGCGCCCGTCGGCAACGATCAAGTGACTCGCGTCCATCCGCGGCCGCACGAATTCGGTGTCGATCGCGAGTACCCCGGCGCCGACCGGCGTGAACAGAGCGGCCGATGGCGTATTCAAATCAGTCCGTCGCCAAGTGCTGCAGGAGTACACCGAGTTCCGCGATCGCTTCACTGTCGGCGAGCGGAGAATCGGCGGCCTGTCCGCGTTTCAGCGCCGCAATTGCGGCGGGCTTGAACTGTGCGAACACCAGGCCATAATGCGTTCGCCAGTCCGCGATGAGTTCCGGCTCCAAGCCCGGGTAGTCGCGTTCGTGAACGACCGCATCCACGACCAGCGCACAGGCGACTACTTGCTGGAAGCGGCGTTCCGTCAAACGCGGCGCCGACAGCGCTTCGGCGAAGCAACGGCGCAGGTAGGCGGGCGGATCTGCGCTTGCGATTTCATCGAGTTCATCGGTGACATCGTAGGATTTCAGGAGATGTTCGAAGCCTTGCACCGTTCCATTATCCCCGCCGTATGCGAACATAGGAACAATGACGCAATTTTTTTGTGCCGTGTTGTTGGGCGTGGTCGGAACGCTGTGGGCGGCGGCGGCCGAAGCGGCGCCTCGCGTCGAGCACGGCACGCTGCAGTTCGACGATGTGCCCCTCGTCGCGCCGAGCACCGCGTTGCGCGTCGATGCCTATTTGAGCGGGCGCGAGGCGGCCACGCTCGGCTGGTCGCCGCAAGGCCAGCTGCTGATCGCCACGCGCTTCGGCGACACCTCGCAACTGCACCTAGTGGATCGCGCGGGTGGCGCGCGGCGCCAACTGACGTTCGCACAGGAGCCCGTGCGCTACGGCACGTTTTGCCCAGATCCTGCGCGTAGTGCCTACCTGTTTCTCGAGGACACCGGCGGCGATGAAAAATTCCAGCTCTTCTATCAGCGAGTCGGGGAGCCCGCGGCGAGAATGCTCACGGACGGCAAGTCTCTGAACGGCGCCGCCCTTTGGTCGAACGCCGGCCGCACGGTCGCCTTTTCCAGCACCTCACGCGACGGCAAGTCCATGGACATCGATGTCGTGGACCCGGATGGCGGCGCGCTGCCTCGGCTCGTGCTGGCGGGCGACGGAGCCGCTTGGTACGCACTCGATTGGTCGCCCGACGACAGCAAGTTGCTCGCGCTGAAGTATCTGTCGAGCCAGGAGAGCCGTTTATTCGTCGTCGACATAGAAACCGGCGAAAAGCATGAATTGGAACCGGGCGCCGCGAAAACCAAGATATCCGCGGCGAAATTTTCGCGCGACGGTCAGGGCGCGTTCGTCATTTCGGATCGCGACAGCGAATTCTCGCAGCTGCGATTCGTGAACTTCTTCAACGCGCAGAGAACGCTGATCTCGGGACACATTGCGGCGGACGTCGAAGATTTGGCGGTATCGAGCGACGGCCATTATTTGGCATATGTCAGCAACGAGGGTGGCCTTTCCAAGCTGAATTTGCTCGACCTGCTGGCGCACCAGGATTTGACACCGCCGCGGCTGCCGGCGCAGGGCGTAATGCGCGCCTTGCACTTCGACGCACAGTCGAAGCGTCTCGCATTCAGCCTCAGCGCGACGGCGCAACCCGGCGACGCCTATGTGCTCGATCTCGCGAGCAATCGCGTGGAAGCCTGGACCATGAGCGAAGCCGGCGCCGTGGACGTCGCGAAATTCGCCTTCCCGCGCTCGACGACGTTTGCGAGCTTCGACCGTGACGGCTCGCGGCCGCGGGAAATCCCAGCATTCGTTTACGAACCATCGAGTCCGGGTGCTCACCCGGTGTTGATCGTGCTGCATGGCGGCGAGCACGGGCAATTTCGGCCTATATTCGATCCTTGGATTCAATACGTCGTCAATGAACTCGGCTTTGCGGTCATCGCGCCCAACGTGCGCGGCTCGTCCGGATATGGAAAAACCTATGCGGCGCTCGGCGACGGCCAATTACGCGATGACGCCGTCAAGGACATCGGCGCATTGCTCGTGTTCATCCGCGCACAAGCCGCGTTCGACGCGGACCACATCGTCATTGCCGGCGACTCCTACGGCGGGTATCTCGCGCTCAGCGCCTTGGTCAATTACGGCGATCGCTTGCGGGGCGGCATCGATACGGCCGGCATCGCCGATTTTGTGGGCGTGCTCGGCGGATCGCAGGCGTTCCGGCGGGACGAGCTACGCCGCGAATACGGCGACGAGCGCGATCCCGAATCGCGCGACTACCTGCGGCGCATCTCGCCGCTGTCGAGCGCCGATCGGATTTCGAAGCCCATGCTGATCGTTCAAGGAGCGAATGACCCGTTCGTGCCGGCGAGCCAAGCGGAAGAACTCGTCTATCGATTGCGCAATCACGGCGCCAGCGTGTGGTACCTGCTGGCCGGCGACGAGGGCCGCGAGTTTCAGAAACGCGCGAACCGCAAAGCGCTGCTCGAGACGAGCGCTGAATTTCTAACTGCGGTTCGCTGATCGTTCCGCCAACGGAAGCGCTTCACAGGAGGCTGGCGAGGTCTTGCAATAGGCCCGCATCACGCGGCTTGGTTCCCGACGGATAGCGGGCCACCACCCGGCCTTCGCGGTCGATCAGAAATTTCTCGAAGTTCCAGGCGATATCGCCCGGAAAGCCGTTCTGCTCGGAGGTCAGCCAGGCGTAGAGCGGGTCGCGACGGGCGCCGCCCACTTCGATTTTCGCGGTCAAGGGGAAGGTCACGCCGTACTTGAGGCTGCAAAACTGCTGGATTTCGGCGGCCGTGCCCGGCTCTTGCCCGCCGAACTGGTTGCAGGGCACACCGAGCACCGTGAAATTTTGGTCCTTGAGCTCTCGATACAGACCTTCCAGACCGTCGTATTGCGGCGTGTAGCCGCACTTGCTCGCGACATTGACGACGAGCGTCACCTTGCCGCGCAGGCCACCGAGAATGTCCTTGGCCCCGTCGATGGAATCGAGTTTGAAGTCGTAGAAATTGCTCATGCTTCAGGCAGCGCGGTCGCGCTTCTTCAGGTGCACCAACAACAATGAGACCGTCGCCGGCGTGATTCCGGGAATTCGTCCCGCTTGCCCGAGCGTCTCCGGGCGCACTTCCCGGAGGCGCTGCCGGGCTTCATTCGACAAGCCGCTGACTTGCTGGTAATCGATGTCGAGCGGCAACAGCAAATCCTCGTTGCGCTGGTGGCGGTCGATTTCATCGGTCTGGCGCTGCAAGTAGCCCGCGTACTTGGCCTGAACGTCGACTTGCAGCTTGACCTGTTCGGCCATGCGTTCGTCGGCGCGCCAGTCGGCACACAGCGATTGCGCATCGGCGCATCCAGCCTCGAGATCGCCGTAGGCGATTTCCGGACGGCGCAGCAGCGTCATCGCGTGCGTCTCGCGCACCAAGGGTGCACCAAGCTTCGCGAGCAGCGCGGCACCGACCTCGCAAGGATGCACGATCTGCGCCGACAGGCGCGCGATTTCGGCGTCGACCGCGATGCGTTTGCGTTCGAAAAACGCCCAGCGGATATCGTCGATCAATCCGAGTTCCCGGCCCCGCGCGGTCAGGCGCAAATCTGCATTGTCTTCGCGCAACGAGAGCCGGTACTCGGCTCGACTCGTGAACATCCGGTAGGGCTCGGGCGCGCCGCGCGTAATCAAATCATCGACGAGCACACCGATATAGGCCTCGCTGCGCTTCGGGCACCAGGGACCCTGTCCGCGGGCCTGCAGCACGGCATTCGCGCCCGCGAGCAGTCCTTGCGCCGCGGCTTCTTCGTAGCCGGTCGTGCCGTTGATCTGGCCCGCAAAAAATAGGCCCGCGAGAAACTTGCTCTCCAAACTGCGCTTCAGATCCCGAGGATCGAAGAAGTCATATTCGATCGCGTAGCCGGGGCGCGTGATATGGGCGCGCTCGAATCCGGCGATCGTGCGTACGAATTCACACTGCACGTCGAAGGGCAGGCTCGTAGAGATCCCGTTCGGGTAGATCTCGTGCGTATCGTGACCCTCGGGTTCGACGAAAATCTGGTGCGAAAGCTTATCGGCGTAGCGTACGACCTTGTCTTCGACCGACGGACAATAGCGCGGGCCTACGCCTTCGATGAGGCCGGTGAACATCGGCGAGCGGGCGCTCGCACGGCGGATGATCTCGTGCGTACGCTCGTTGGTCGCGGTAATGTGACAGGGCAGCTGCTTCGGATGCGTGGCGCGAGTACCCAAGAACGAAAACACGGGCCGCGGTTCATCGCTGTGCTGTTCGCGCAGATTCGTGAAATCGACGCTGCGGCCGTCGATACGCGGGGGCGTACCGGTTTTGAGTCGGCCGACGCGCAGGGGGAGTTCGCGCAGTCGCGCCGCGAGGCGAGTCGACGGCGGATCGCCCGCACGGCCGCCCGCGTGGCTCTCGAGTCCCACATGAATTTTGCCGCCGAGAAAAGTGCCGACGGTCAGAACGATTGCGGCGGCGCGAAATTCGATGCCGCTCATCGTCACGCAGGCGACGACGCGATCGCCCTCGACGATGAGGTCGGCGACCTCTTGCTGGAACAAGCACAGGTTCGCCTGCGTCTCGAGCAGGCGCCGGATCGCGCGCTTGTAGAGCTGCCGATCGGCTTGTGCACGCGTGGCGCGCACCGCGGGCCCTTTGCTCGCATTCAGCGTCCGGAATTGGATGCCGGCGAGATCCGTCGCGACCGCCATCGCGCCGCCGAGCGCGTCGATTTCCTTGACCAAATGGCCTTTGCCGATTCCGCCGATTGCCGGATTGCAGCTCATCTGGCCGAGCGTTTCGATATTGTGGGTCAGCAGCAGCGTACTCGCGCCCATACGTGCAGCCGCCATGGCCGCTTCCGTACCGGCATGGCCGCCGCCGATCACGATCACGTCGAAAGCCTTGGCGAAGCGCATGACACTGAATCCAATGGATATTTTATCGGACCGGGTACTTTAACCCCGAGCCGCGCAAAGCGCCAGGCGTGCTATTCGACGGCGACGCCGATCCCGGCGAACTTGCCGCGCCAGGCCTTGGGCCCGGTCTCGTGCACCGATACGCCGTCGGCGCTGACCGCGACCGTGACCGGCATGTCGCGCACCTCGAACTCGTAGACCGCCTCCATGCCGAGTTCGGGAAAGGCGACGACGCGGCTCGCGCGAATCGCGTTCGAAACGAGAAACGCCGCCCCGCCGACGGCTATCAAATAGGCCGAACGGTGTTTGCGGATCGACTCGACGGTCTCGGGCCCCCGTTCGGCCTTGCCGACCATCGCGAGCAAGCCGGCCTTGCCGAGCATGGTATCGGTAAAGCGATCCATGCGATTTGCGGTCGTCGGTCCCGCGGGTCCGACGATTTCGGTACCAACGGGATCGACGGGCCCCACGTAATAAATGAGCCGTCCCTTGAAATCCAGCCCTGCGGGCAGCGGCTCGCCGGCATCGAGCAGCGCACAGATGCGTTTATGCGCCGCGTCGCGTCCGGTCAGCAGCTTGCCCGACAGCAGCAGGCGCTCGCCGGGCTTCCAAGTTCCGATGTCGGCCCGCGTGAGGGCGTCGAGCTGCACGCGCCGCGCGCTCGCGTCCGCGGTCCAGTGTACGTTCGGCCACAGGTCGAGATTCGGCGGCTCGAGCCGCGCGGGTCCCGATCCATCGAGCGTGAAATGAACGTGACGGGTGGCGGCGCAATTCGGAATCACGGCAACCGGCAAGGAAGCGGCGTGCGTCGGATAATCCAGGATTTTGACGTCGAGCACGGTCGTGAGTCCCCCGAGACCCTGCGCGCCGATACCGAGTTCGTTGACTCGCTTGAATATCTCCAAACGCAATTCCTCGAGCTTGGATTTGGGTCCGCGTGCGATCAGCTCGGCGATGTCGATCGGCTCCATCAGCGATTTCTTCGCGAGCAGCATCGCCTTCTCGGCGCTGCCGCCGATGCCCACACCGAGCATGCCCGGCGGACACCAACCGGCCCCCATTTCCGGGACCACCTCCAAGACCCAATCGGCGACCGAATCGGAAGGATTCAACATCGCGAACATCGATTTGTTTTCCGATCCGCCGCCCTTCGCGGCCACGGTGATCTCGACGCAGGGGCCTGCGCAGAATTCGGTGTGGATGACCGCAGGCGTGTTGTCGCGCGTATTGGAGCGCTTGAAAGCGGGGTCCGCGACGATCGAGGCGCGAAGTTTGTTGTCCGGATCGAGGTAGGCGCGTCGGACACCCTCGTTGATCATGGCCTCGAGATCCCGTGTCGCGTCCCAGCGAACCTCCATCCCGACCTTGACGAACACGACCACGATGCCGGTGTCCTGACAAATCGGGCGGTGCCCTTCGGCGCACATGCGCGAATTGGTCAGAATTTGGGCGATCGCATCGCGCGCGGCCGGGCTCTGCTCGAGCGCGTACGCGCGGCCCATTGCACGGATGAAATCCGGCGTGTGATAGTAGGAAATGTATTGCAGGGCGTCCGCAACGCTCGCGATCACATCGTCTTCACGGATTGTGCTCATCGCGTCAATCTATCAATTCGTGGGCGGGAACGGGTAGCGAATCGCTACAGTATTGCAATAACGGAGTAACGGATGCGCATCGTCGTGAAGGCTCTCGTGGTCTTCGGCTCTTGGGTTTGTGCGACCGGGTCGTCGGCTGCCGCCCAGCCGCCGGCCGGCGCGGCGCTGTCCTTGGTCGAATGCCGCCTCGAGCACCCACTGCGCCTCGCATCCCACGCCGCACGTTGCGGCGTGCTCGCGGTTCCATTGGATCGGTCCGATCAGAAAAGTCCGACTATCGGCTTAAAAGTGGCCGTCGTGGCGGCGCTCAACCGGCGCAGCACGGCGGCGCCGCTGTTCCTGCTGGCCGGCGGCCCCGGCCAGAGCGCAATCGACCTCTACGCGAGTCTCGCCGGCGCATTTGCACACATCAACCGCAATCATGACATCGTCATGGTCGACCAGCGCGGCACCGGAAAATCCTCCGCGCTGCGCTGCGAATATGCCGATGATTGGAGCGAGACCGGCAATGATCTGGCGAGCATCCGGCAAGCGACGAGGGACTGTCTCTCGAAGCTCGGGCCCGGCGTGCGCAATTATACGAGCAGCATCGCGGTTCGGGATTTGGACGAGGTTCGCCGTGCGCTGGGTTACTCCCAAATCGACCTGTACGGCGCCTCCTACGGCACACGCATGGCCGAGCTGTACATGCGCCGCTACCCCGAGGCCGTACGTGCCGTGATCCTCGACGGCGTGACCGATCCGGAGCGGCCCATCGGCCCCGACACGCCGCTCGATGGCGAACGCGCGCTGCGGCTGATCGTCGCACGCTGCGAAGAGACCAGCGATTGCGCCAAGGCTTATCCCGATTTGCCGCATGAGCTCGCGAGCCTGCGCGCGCGATTCGGTCCGGCGCACCTGCCGCTCGACCTCGACGATCCCAGCAGCGGCCTGCCCTCATCGCTGCAATTCAGTCGTATCCTATTGAATTCGTCGCTGCGCTTCATGTCCTACAACGCGAACCAAGCGGCGCTGTTGCCGACACTGATTCACGAAGCGGCCGACGGCAGGTTGGCGCCGCTCGCGGCGCAAACGCTGATGATGGCGGGGCAGATCGGCGATCAGCTCGCGAGCGGCATGCAAAACACCGTCGTCTGCAGCGAAGACGTGCCGTTCTTTTCGAATGCGGATCTTGACCGCGCGCGCGTGGCCGATACCTACCAGGGGTTCGATCAACTCGAGGCACTGCAGGCGATCTGCGAAATTTGGCCGCATGGGCCCGTGGACGCGGATCTGCACGCGCAGTTGCATAGCGACATCCCGACTTTGCTGCTGTCCGGCGAAGCCGATCCGGTGACACCGCCGGCGGCGGCCGAGCGTGTTGCGCGCTCCCTGACGCGCCATCGACACTTGGTGCTCGCGGGCGAGGGGCACGGCCAGCTGGCGACGGCTTGCGTGCCGCGCCTGATGGCGCAGTTTCTCGACGCCGAGCAACCGGAACGCATTGATACGGCGTGTCTTGCGCAACATCTGCCGCCGCCATTCTTCGTCAGACCCTCGGGACCCTCGCCATGATCGAGGCGTGCGCACTGGTCAAACGCTTCGGCAGCGTCGAGGCCGTCACAGACGTCTCGTTCGCCGCTCGCGACGGCGAAATCACGGGCTTGTTGGGACCCAACGGCGCCGGCAAGTCGACTTGCTTGCGCATGATCTACGGCGTCATCTCGCCCGATTCCGGCCATGCTGCGATCGACGGAATCGATATCCAGGGCGAGACCTCGACGGCGCGCGCGCAGCTCGGCGTGCTGCCGCACGCCACGGGCCTCTACGGCAATCTGACCGCGCGCGAAAACATTGCATATTTCGGCTCATTGCAGGGCATCGGCATGAAGCGCATCGCGCAGCGCTGCGACGAACTCGGGCGCTCGCTCGATATGCTCGGCTTCATGAATCGGCGCGTCAAAGGCTTTTCGCAAGGTCAGCGCATCAAAGTGGCCTTGGCGCGCGCGCTTGTGCACGAACCGCAAAACCTCGTGCTCGACGAGCCGACCAACGGGCTCGACGTCATGGCGATACGCAATTTGCGCGAGATGCTGCAGGGCTTGCGCGCGCAGGGGCGTTGCATTCTCTTTTCCTCGCATGTCATGCAGGAAGTCGCCGCGCTTTGCGATCGGGTCGTGATCATCGGCGGCGGCCGGCTGCTCGCCGATGACGCACCCGAAGCAATACGCGAGCGTACCGGCTCCGCCAGTTTGGAACAGGCATTTCTTCAGGTGCTCGGGCACGGCGCGGAGTTCAGTTGATGCGCGCGCTGCTGGTCGTTTTCGCCAAGGAGTTCGTCGAGAATCTCCGCGATCGGCGCACGTTGTTTTCAGCGTTGCTGTTCGGACCGCTGTTCGGGCCCTTGCTGTTCGGCGCGATGGTCACGCGCATGCTCAATCAGAACACGTTTGAAGCGGACCAACCGCTGCAACTGACGATCTCCGGCAGCGAACTCGCGCCGGGACTCACGCAATATCTGAGATCGCACGATGTCAAGCTCGAACTCGCGGCTTTGAGCGAAGAATCGGCGAAGGCGGCGGTGCGCAGCGGCAAGGCTCCGGTCGTCTTGATCGTGCCGCCGGATTATCGCCAGCGCTTCGAGGCAGGGGCTCCGGCGCCTGTATTCATCATCGCCGACAGTGCCGATTCGCAACAACGCAAGAATGCGGATCGCGCCCGTGCGCTGCTCGCGAACTATGGCAGCGCGATCGCGCAACAGCGCTTGCAAGTACGCGGCATCAATCCGCTGCTGGCGGTGCCCGTCGCGGTCAACGACGTCGACGTCGCGACGCCGACCGGGCGCGCCGTGGCGATCTTGGGGTTCATGACTTATTTCGTGCTGTTCGCGCTGCTCATGGGCGGCCTGTATTTGGCGATCGATTCGACTGCGGGCGAGCGCGAGCGGGGCTCGCTCGAAGCCTTGCTGAGCCTACCGGTGCAGAGGAGCGCGCTCGTCGGCGGCAAGATTCTCGCGACTTGCGCCTACATGTGCATCTCTCTAGGGATCAGCCTCAGCGCCTTTGTCGTCGTGTTTCGGTTCGTGCCGCTCGAGCGGCTCGGCATGAGCGCCAATTTGGGAGCCGGCACCGCGTTGACGCTTTTTGCGATTTGTCTGCCGTTCGTGCCGCTCGGGGCCGCTTTGATGACTTTCGTCGCCTCATTCACGCGTACCTATCGCGAAGCGCAGACCTACCTGACGAGCGTGTTGTTGATACCCACCTTGCCCATTGCTTTCGCGAGCATTTATTCTTTAAAAACAAAGAGTTCGCTGATGTTGATTCCATCTTTGAGTCAGCATTTGCTGATGACCAGCGTACTCAAGGCGGAAAGCATCTCGGGCCTCGACGTGCTGGTATCTGCAGGCGCTTCGCTCGGCCTCGCGCTGATTCTCGGGCTGCTCACGGCCCGGCATTGGCGCCGGGAGACGATGCTGCTGTAGCCGCCAGGGCCGCTGCGGGCGCTCGAACCGGGGAAACACCCAAGGATATTTACGAGTTTTTACATATAGGCTGCGGCGGTGCGATCTGCTATAAACCAGTTTCGATAAAAAAACTGTGTGGTAGCGCTCACTTCGGGGTAGTTGGCATGAAAAAATCGTCTCATGTGCGCGTAAACATCGTCTTTTTGTTCGCGCTTTTGCTGACGTCGGCCACGACCATGCTGTGGCTATTCTGGCATTTTCCGATCGCGACCGGGCTCGCGACGCTCACCGTGCTCCTCGGCCTCTGCATATCGGCGCGCTTGGCTATCTCGACGGATAGCGATGGGGTCTCGGAGCTCGACCATGGCGACACGGGAGTGCAATCGCACTAAACCCCGCGTCGATCGATGCGATCCGATCGCATCGGATGCTGCGAGCCGGCGCGGCCGGCTACTTGCCGATACAAAAGCTGCCGAAAATCTCGCCCAGCAAATCATCGCTGCCGAACTCGCCGGTAATCTCCCCCAAAGCCCGTTGAGCCAGGCGCAGGTCCTCGGCGAATAATTCAGGCGAGCGGCTCTCCAGCAAGGTATCCGCAGCCTTGAGCGCGTGGTCGCGCGAGCGGCGCAATGCATCGAGATGGCGGCGCCGCGCGGACAGGGCGCCTGACCCGCTATCGAGAAAGCCCGCGCTCTTCTTGAGGTGAGATCTCAATAAATCGATGCCGGCGCCGGTACGCGCGCTCAGGTACAGCTGCGCGGGGGTTGTCGTTTCGTCGAGCCTTGAGGGGATCGCTACGAGGTCGATTTTGTTGAACACGATCGTCACCGGAACTCCAGGCGGCAGCGTCGCGAGCTGCGGCGCCAATGCCGAGAATGCCGCCTCCGTGGGATTGGCGGCGTCGACGACGTAGAGCACGCGATCCGCGCGGCCCATCTCGTGCGTCGCACGGCGAATGCCCTCGGCTTCGGCCATGTCTTGTGCGGTGCGTAGTCCCGCCGTGTCGATCAAATTGAGCGGTAAGCCGTCGAGATGCACGGCGTGACGCAGCAAATCGCGCGTCGTCCCCGGCAAATCGGTGACGATCGCGACCTCGTCGCCGACCAGCCGGTTCAGCAGGCTGGACTTGCCGGCGTTCGGTTTGCCGGCGATGACCACGTTCAGGCCGTCTCGCAGCAGCGCGCCTTGTTGCGCGACGGCCAGCAGCGCATCGAACGCCTCGAATACCCGCGTAAGCCGATCGGAGCGCGCGCGATCGCCCAAGAATTCGATCTCTTCGTCGGGAAAGTCGATTGCGGCTTCGACGTAGATGCGCAGCTGCGTCAGCTGCGCCTGTAGCGCGTTGACGCGCGTCGAGAACTCGCCTTGCAAGGAGCGCACCGCGGCTCGCGCGGCGGCCGAGGTGCCCGCGTCGATGAGATCAGCGACGGCCTCGGCTTGTGCGAGGTCGATCTTGCCGTTGCAATACGCCCGCTCGCTGAACTCGCCGGCGCGCGCCGCACGGCAGCCTAACTGCAATAGGCGGGCGACGATCAGATCGAGTACGACGACCCCGCCGTGGCCCTGAAGCTCGAGCACCTCTTCGCCCGTGAACGAGGCGGGTGCGGCGAAATACAGCGCAAGACCCTCGTCCAGGCTGTTGCCGTCGGCATCCCGAAAGCGCGACCAGGTGGCGACGCGGGGCGAGGGCAACTGTCCGAGTATTTCGGCCGCGATGCGCGGCACCCCGGGTCCCGAGACACGCACGATGCCGACGGCGCCGCGCCCGGCGGCGCTGGCGATCGCGACGATGGTATCGGCGGCGGTCATGCGCTTAGTTCAAGAGTGCTTCTTGTTCGCCTCGACTTGTACGATTTGGTTGACGCGCCATTGTTGTGCGATCGACAGCACCGTATTCGTCAACCAATAGAGCACGAGGCCCGAGGGAAACCAGGCCATCATGGCCGTCATCACGAGCGGCATGAATTGCATGATCTTCGCTTGCATCGGGTCGGGCGGCGCCGGATTCAACTTGAATTGCGCGAACATCGCGGCGCCCATGAACAGCGGCAGCACAAAATACGGGTCGCGCGCGGAAAGGTCGTTGACCCACAGCAGGAAGGGTGCCTGGCGCATTTCCACGCTCTCGAGCAGCACCCAATAGAAGGAAATGAAAAACGGGATCTGCACGACCATCGGCAGGCACCCGGCAAGCGGATTGATCTTCTCTTTCTTGTACAACTCCATCATCGCGCGACCGAGTTTTTCCTTGTCGTCCTTGAAGGAGTCTTGAATCTGCTTCATGCGCGGGGCCACCGCGCGCATCTTGGCCATCGAGCGTCCGCTCGCCTGGCTCAGCGGATAGAAGATCAACTTGATCAGGGCCGTGACGACGATGATGGACCATCCCCAATTGCCGATCAGGCCGTCAACCCAACTGAGCAAGCCGAACAAAGGCTGCGCGATCACCGTGAGTTTGCCGTAATCGTCGGTTCGTTCGAGCTTGGGGCCGGTTGCCGCCAACTGGGATTGCAGCTTCGGCCCGACGAATAATTTCTCGGCGACTCGGGCCTGGCCGCCCGGCGCCACGGTGAGCATCGGTCCCGTCGCGCTCAGCAAATATTCCTTGCCGCGAACTTGCAGCTGGTACAGGAACGGCTCGTCGCTCGTCGGCACGATCGCGGCAACGAAGTGGTGCTGCAGCGAGGCGATCCATCCGTTGGTGACGGTCTGCGAGTATTTGCTGTCTTCCCCATTTTCGACCTTGAGGTCGAGCGACTTCGTGCCGTCGTATATCGCCGGTCCCTTGAACGAATAAGTCTCGACGTCGAAATAGGAGCGCTTGGTCGGTTCCCAATGGCGCAGGATCCGCGAGTAGGCCGCGAGCTTGCGCGGCGTCGTGCCGTCATTGCGGATATCGTAGGTGAGCTCGATCGAATACTGGCCGGGCTTGAAAATGAAGGTCTTGGTGACGCTCAGTCCTTGCCCGTCGGACCAGGTCAGGGGAACACGCAGCTCGCTCGCACCCGGCGCGAGTTCATACGAGGGCGCTGCCGCGCTCCAGATCGCCAAATGGTTGGGCGCGGCCTCGCTGCCCTCGGCGGTCAAGCCGGTTTGCAGCAAATACAGGGAATCTTGATCGGTTCGATTCAGCAGCTGCACCGGCACATTGGGCGCGTCTTTGCGCAGCGGGTATTTGAGCAGAACGGCCTGGTCCAATTCGCCGCCCTTCAAATTGATTCCGAGATCGAGCACATCGGTCTTGACGCGCAGCAGCGGTGCGGAATTCGGCTGGTCGGCGGCGTCCAAGCCGCTGACCGGTGCAGCTCCGCTTGGCGCAGTGGCGGTTGCAGCACCACTCGCGGCCGGCGTGCCGCCGGGATTCCCGACAGGCGCAGGCGGCGCCGCGCTCGGTATGGAATCGGCGAGATTCGATGCGCTGCGCGGCGCGCGGCCGGGCTCTGCGCCGGATGGCGTCGCGCTCGGCGTCGCCTGCTCCACGGGCTGGTCGGCAGGCTGGTAATCGTGCATCCATGCTTCGTAATTGAGGAACAGGACTGCGGCGAGCGCCAACCAAAGAAAAGTGCGGATATTAGGCATGAGTCGATCTCTTATCCGGCACCGGGTCGTAACCGCCCGGCGCGAAAGGGTGACAGCGTAAGATGCGGCGCAAACCCAGCCAGGTACCATGCATGACGCCGTAGCGCTCGATCGCGGCATGCGTGTAACAGGAGCAACTGGGGTAAAAACGGCAGCGTGGACCCAGCAGCGGGCTGATGGCCAGCTGATAGCCACGAATGATCCACATCAGCACGTGACGCATGGACCTACCATCGCGTGGTAATCGACTTCCAATGTTTATCGAGACTTGCGCGCAGATCTTGCGGCGTCGCATGCCGCGCGGCATCGCGCGCGGAGATGGTCACATCGACCGCCGGCAGCAAATGCTGATTCAAGCGAAACGACTCGCGCGCAATGCGCTTGATGCGGTTGCGTGCAACGGCGCTGCCGAAAGTGCGGGTGGCGATTGCGAGCCCCAGGCGCGGGTGAGTTTCATGGTTGGCCAGCACGGATAAACTAAATAAAGCGTCGCTCAGTCGCCGTCCACGCGTTCGAACTTCGCGAAACTCGGCCGGCTGGTGCAGGCGCCTGCTCGGCTCGAACCTCAGTGTACGGATCGCCCGGGAACCTTCGAGGGCGGACTTAAGGACAGAGGCGCTTGCGGCCCTTCGCACGGCGCCGGGCAAGCAAACGACGGCCGGCTTTCGTGGCCATACGGGCCCGAAAGCCGTGGGTGCGGGCGCGGTGCAGGTTACTGGGATTGAATGTACGTTTCATAGCAATAATGCCGGCAAAAGAACGAACTCGAGCAAAGTCGCGCGACTTATGCGAAAGGCGGCAAGGGTACTGAGCATGTCAGGACGTGTCAATAGACGCTTTGACAAGTTGCGGATAGACTTCTTGTCCTTTCGTTGCCTTACCCCATTACCGAAAATTGTCTAGGGAGAGCGCTCTTGTCGGAGTCGCTATGGAATCGCTGTCTGCGCGTGCTCGAGAGCGAACTCCCGGAGCAACAATTCAATACCTGGGTACGGCCGCTGCAGTCGATCGAGCGCGACGGCGAATTGCGTCTATTGGCGCCGAATCGCTACGTCGTCGAATGGCTCAGCGCGAATTCATTGCCACGCATCAAGGAACTGATCCGGGCACTGGCCGAGGGCATGGTCCCCGACATAGTGCTCGACGTCGGTACGCGAGCGGGCGCTGCGCTGCTGGTCTCGCCATTGAACGGCGCGCTCGGTGAGCACGACGCCAAGCCGAGCACGCGGCCGCTGCGGCTCGCGCCCACGGTGCTCGGCAGCCGCATCAATGCGGATTTTACGTTCGACACATTCGTCGAGGGCAAGAGCAACCAATTGGCCAAGGCGGCGGCGATTCAGGTCGCCGGGAACCCGGGCAAAGCCTATAACCCGTTGTTCATTTACGGTGGTGTGGGTCTCGGCAAGACGCACTTGATGCATGCGATCGCGAACAAGCTCAAAGAGCGCAACTCGGACGCGAGGCTCGCGTACGTGCATAGCGAGCGATTCGTCGGCGACATGGTCAAGGCTTTGCAGCACAACACGATCAATGATTTCAAAACGGCATATCGCTCGCTCGATGCATTGATGATCGACGACATTCAATTTTTCGCGGGTAAAGAGCGCTCGCAAGAGGAGTTTTTCCATACTTTCAACGCGCTGTTGGAGAGCCAGCAACAGGTCATCCTGACCTGCGATCGCTACCCGAAGGAAGTCGACGGCTTGGAGGAGCGCCTGAAATCGCGCTTCGGCTGGGGTCTCACGGTGGCGATCGAGCCGCCGGAGCTCGAGACCTGTGTCGCGATCCTCATGAGCAAAGCTTCGCTGTCGAATGTCGATCTACCGGAGGAGGTCGCATTTTTCATTGCGAAACGCATCCGCTCGAACGTGCGTGAGCTCGAGGGGGCATTGCGGCGGGTGGTCGCGACTTCGCATTTCACGGGGCGCGCGATCACTCTCGAATTCGCGAAGGATGCGTTGCGCGATTTGCTCGCGTTGCAGGAAAAGCTTGTGACAGTCGAAAACATTCAGAAGACGGTCGCCGAATACTACAAAATACGCATCGCCGACTTGCTCTCGAAGCGGCGCAGTCGTTCCATTGCGCGGCCGCGTCAAGTGGCCATGGCGTTGGCGAAAGAATTGACGAATCACAGTCTGCCGGAAATCGGTGATGCGTTCGGTGGCCGAGACCATACGACCGTGATGCATGCATGCCGGCGCATCAAGGAACTACGCGAGTCGGAGCGACGCATCGGCGAGGATTATATGAACCTGTTGAGAACCCTGGCCGGATGACGGTGCAAAACTTGTGGATAAACATGGGGATAAAGATATCCACAATTTGTGCAAGGTCGGCGCACATGCAGAAGACAAGCGTCCAGCATGCTTATTGGGACTGCAAGTAATTGAATTGCAAATCGAAATATGACTTATCCCAGGAGAAATCGGCCTTCTGTAATCATAGTAGTAATCTATATTAAGAATTTAAATCTAAGATGGGATGGACGGACAAAGCGATGAAATTGACCGCAGAACGAGAAAAATTGCTGGCGCCGCTGCAAGCGGTGATCGGTGTCGTTGAAAGGCGGCAAACGATGCCGGTATTGGCGAATGTGCTGCTGAGCGCGCGCGATGGCAGACTCGCCATCACCGCGACTGATTTGGAGGTTGAACTCGTCGCCGGAGCTGCGGACGTCAACGTTAGCCAAGCCGGCGAGATCACGATTCCCGGTCGAAAGTTTTTGGACATTTTGCGCGCGTTGCCCGAGAAGGCAGCCGTATCGCTGGTCGTTGAAGCGGAGAAGGTCGTCATCAAAGCGGCGCGTAGTCGCTTCAGTTTGTCGACGCTGCCGGCAGCGGAATTTCCGGTAGTCGATGACATCAATGCCCAGCAGAGCGTAAAGCTCGCGCGCAAGGATTTGTTGCGTTTACTGGAGAAGACGAATTTTTCGATGGCCCAACAGGATGTGCGCTATTACCTCAACGGCATGCTGCTCGAGATCGACGGCAATTCATTGCGCGCGGTCGCGACGGATGGGCATCGCTTGGCATTGTGTGAGACGACGCTCGCGGTCAAGGCGAAGGTCACGCAGCAAGTCATCGTTCCGCGCAAGGGCGTGCTGGAGTTGCAACGGATCCTCGATGCCGAGGGCGATGCCGAACTTGCGATCGGGACCAACCATGTTCGTGCCCAGATTGGCGACGTTCGATTCACTTCCAAGCTAATTGATGGGAGATTTCCGGAATATTCGCGTGTTATCCCTGCGGCGCCGGCCGCCGCGATCAAGGCCGATCGCGATTTATTGCGTGCTGCACTGCAACGCACGTCGATTTTATCGAATGAAAAATACCGGGGTATTCGAATCACGGTGAAAAAGAATTTGGTCACCGTACAGGCGCATAACCCGGAGCAGGAAGAAGCTGAAGAAGAAATTGAGGTCGGCTATGACGGCATCGATCTCGAGGTTGGGTTCAACGTCAATTATTTGCTCGATGCATTGGCGGCAATTGACGGCGTCGAAGTCGAATTGGGGCTTACCGATAGCAACAGCAGCTGTTTGATTCGCTCGCCGGGTAATACATCGGCTCGCTACGTCGTCATGCCCATGAGGCTCTAGAGACCATGGCGCTTGGCCGTCTGCAGGTAACGGATCTCCGCTGCTTGCAGACGGTCGACGTGATTCTCGATGCCAAATTCACGCTGATCAGCGGGCCTAATGCATCTGGCAAGACGAGCCTACTCGAGGCGGTCTATTTGCTGGGGCGCGGACGGTCGTTCCGAACCCGCCATTTGGATCACCTGATACGGCGCGGTGCGGAGCGCTTCATGGTTTTCGGCGAGGTCGATGTGGGCGATCGGCGCGTTCCGGTCGGCGTCGAAGGCGGCAGAGATGGGGTGCATGCCAGAATCGCGGGCGCGGCCGCGACATCACTCGCGGATTTGGCCTTGGTACTTCCAGTTCAAATCATTGATCCCGAGGTACATAAGCTCATTGAAGAAGGGCCCAATCGACGGCGGCGGTTTCTCGATTGGGGCGTGTTCCACGTGGAACCGAATTTCATCGTGAACTGGCAGCACTATCATCGAGCCTTGCGCCAGCGCAACGCTGCGCTGAAATTGCGACAATCTCGATCGGCGATCTCAGCCTGGGATGGGGACCTGATCCGCTATGCCGGCGAGCTCACAGCTGCCCGCTCGCGATATGTGGAGCTGCTCGGCGAGCATGCGCGCCATTTGACGCGAACCCTCTTGGGCATGGAATTGGAACTCGGTTACCGCGCAGGCTGGCCGCGGCAGCTCGAATTTGGCGAGGCGCTCGCACAGAGCTGGAAACTCGACCAAGAGCGTGGCTCCACCCAGGTCGGACCGCAACGCGCAGAATTGGCCATTCAATTGGATGGTATTGCGGCTAAGGATCATGTTTCCCGCGGTCAACAAAAGTTGCTCGCGGCCGCCTTGTTGATCGGACAGATCAAATTATTCCCAAAGGATTCTCTTATCAGACCGACCTTGTTACTCGATGATCCTGCTGCGGAACTCGATAATGCGCATCTAATGCAACTCATCGATGAAGTCTCGATTCAAGCCAATCAATTGGTCGTGACGACTTTGCACCAAGACTTCACGGCGTTCGGAGCGCCTGGAAAACGATTCCGCGTCACGAACGGCAAACTCCTCGAGTACTAACTCGGCCGTCTGGCCGAGTTGAACGCCCAACAGGGCAGCCCCGACAGGGGCGAGGCGCAGCACCGAGTACTAACCCGGCGGTCTGGCCGAGTTGAATGTCCCAAAAAGGTGCTCTGCTCGCAAAGGAACCCCAGTCGCCCGAGTAGCTCGTTTCATATCTTTGTTCCACGTGAAACCTGCATAAGTTCGGCTGGAACGCCGCGTCGCATCGAGCCTTGCCGAAAGCGATTGAGACATCGGCTAAGCCCCTGATTCAGAATGATTTTTTTGCCATCATGGATTCGTTTTCGGGCTCGAAAACTGTTATGATGGGCGGCTTATAGGTAGGGTCCCCTATGTCGGCTAATGACGTTTACGATTCCAGCAAAATCAAGGTCTTAAAGGGCCTCGACGCAGTGCGCAAGCGCCCGGGCATGTACATCGGCGATACCGATGATGGCAGCGGTCTGCATCACATGGTATTCGAAGTCGTCGATAATGCGATTGACGAAGCACTCGCCGGCTATTGCGATCGGGTCGTCGTCACAATCCATGCGGACGAATCCATAACGGTATCGGACAATGGTCGCGGTATACCGGTGGACATCCATCTCGAAGAAGGCCGCTCCGCGGCCGAAGTCATCATGACCGTCCTGCACTCCGGCGGCAAATTCGATGACATCTCCTACAAGGTCTCCGGCGGATTGCATGGCGTCGGAGTCTCGGTCGTCAATGCACTATCCGAATACCTTGAACTCAACATCCGCCGGGACGGCAAGCTGCATCGCCAGGAATACCGGCTCGGTGAGCCGGTCGCGCCGCTCGCCGCGATTTCCGATACGACCGAGCGCGGCACTACTCTGCGCTTCAAGCCGAGCTCGCAAATATTCACGAATATTTATTTCAATTACGACACCTTGGCGAAGCGCCTACGCGAATTGTCATTCCTCAATTCCGGCGTGCGCATCGAACTCGTCGACGAGCGCGACGAGAAATCCGAAGTGTTTCAATTCGAAGGCGGCCTCAAGGCATTCGTGAAGCATCTGAATCGCAGCAAGACACCGGTGCACGAAACGGTGCTGTGGTTTCAATCGCGCGACGGCAATACGCAGGTCGAAGTCGCGATGCAATGGAACGATTCGTACACCGAGAGCATGTTTTGCTACACCAACAACATTCCCCAAAAGGACGGAGGCACGCATCTCGCGGGGTATCGCGCGGCGTTGACGCGCACGCTCAATAACTACATCGAAAAAGAACTCGCGGCCAAGAAGGAGAAAATCGCGACGACCGGTGACGACTGTCGCGAAGGCTTGACCGCAATTCTTTCGGTCAAGCTGCCCGACCCGAAATTCTCCTCGCAAACCAAAGACAAACTGGTGTCGTCCGAGGTCAAGGCGGTCGTCGAATCCGCGGTCGCTCAGCGCCTCGAAGAATTTCTGCTCGAGCATCCCCAAGAAGCGCGCGCGATCGTCAACAAGACGCTCGAAGCGGCGCATGCGCGCGAAGCCGCGCGCAAGGCGCGTGAAATGACGCGCCGAAAGGGCGCCCTCGACATCGCGGGTTTGCCGGGAAAACTCGCCGATTGCCAGGAAAAAGATCCCGCGCTCTCCGAGATGTTCTTGGTCGAGGGCGATTCCGCCGGCGGCTCGGCCAAACAAGGGCGCGACCGGCGCACGCAAGCGATCCTGCCGCTCAAGGGCAAAATCCTCAATGTCGAAAAGGCGCGCTTCGATAAGATGTTGGCTTCAGCCGAAGTCGGCACGCTGATCACGGCGCTGGGCTGCGGCATCGGGCGCGACGACTTCGATGTCGAAAAGCTGCGCTATCACCGCATCATCATCATGACCGATGCGGACGTCGACGGTTCGCACATCCGTACTCTGCTGCTGACGTTTTTCTATCGGCAGATGCCGATCCTCATCGAGCGCGGCCACATTTACATCGCTCAGCCGCCGCTCTACAAGATCAAGAAGGGCAAGCAGGAGCACTACGTCAAGGACGATCTCGAACTCAACGCCTTGCTTCTGAGCACGGCCATCGATGGAGCCGCGCTGCATGTCAATGCAGACGCCCCGCCAATGTCGGGTTTGGGATTGGAATCGCTCGCGCGCAAGTACGTGGAGATTCAGAACATCGTGAAGCGCTGGGCACGGCGCTACGACGAACGCTTCCTCGAGCAATTGCTCTACCTGCCGGAACTCACGACGGAATCCTTCGACCGCGCCGATTCGCTCCGTGATTGGTGCCGCCAACTCGATCAACGACTCAATTCGCTCGACGACGTATCGCGTCGCTATCGGGTCGTCGTCGAGCCCCTCGCCGCGGGCGGGCAACGCATCGCCCTGCAGCGCACCGAGCACGGACTCACGTCCGAGAAGCATATTCCGCGGGAGTTTTTCCATTCCGCCGAATACCGGCGAATCGCCGAACTCGCGCAAACCTTGAACGATCTCATGGGACCCGGCGCGTACATCGTGCGCGGCGACGAGCGGCAAGAAATAGCGAGCTTCAAGGTCGCGATCAACTGGTTGTTCGATCAAGCCAAGAAGGGTCAGAGCATTCAGCGCTACAAGGGCTTGGGCGAGATGAACGCGAGCCAGCTCTGGGACACCACGATCAATCCGGAGAGCCGGCGTCTGATGCAAGTGCGCATCGAAGATGCCGTGGCGGCCGATGACATCTTTACGACGCTGATGGGCGATGCGGTCGAACCGCGGCGCGAATTCATCGAGAAGAACGCGTTGCATGTATCGAATCTGGACGTATAGCGTCAGGGGAACCTGCGCCGCCGAATCCCGTATCGCGCTCGATGGCGCCAATCCGAGCTAGCGCTCCTCCGAACGCATAAATAACGCTCCGCGTCGACGAGGCATTATAATTTGCATCGCAGCTTGGATTAAGGACCTAAGCCGTGATCCACGGAATCGCAATCGGTACCAACGCGAGGCCGGCGCTCATCCTTCTCGCGATTGCGCTCTTTATCTCGAATCGCCGCGGCCGACGACGCGCTCGATTTCTATGTGGGCGCCGGCATCGGCGAGGGCAACGTCAAGGTGGATCAGAACTTCGCCACCGACCAAGTGAACTTCAGCAAAAATAATGTCGGCTGGAAGTTGCTGGCGGGCCTACGTCCATTATCGGTTTTGGGCGCCGAGTTCGAGTACATCGAGTTCGGGCACGCTAGCGATGTGAATTCCGACGCTGGCGCGAAGGGATTCGCGATTTTCGGAGTCGGGTATTTGCCGCTGCCGTTGCCAACGCTGAACGTCTACGGCAAGGCCGGCGTCGCTCGTCTTCAGACGTCCGCGAATGGGAATTTTGGGGCAATCGTCACCGACTGTTTTCCCGACATATGCCGCCCATGGATCAACACTACGGACAATGATCTTGCGTGGGGTATCGGGGTGCAGGCGAAATTTGCGGCCGCGGCCGCGCGCCTGGAATATGAGCGAATAGACGCGGCCAACGGCGATCCGTCGTTGCTCTCGCTGATCCTCACCTGGCATTTCTAGATTCGCCGCGCGGGCGCCGGGACCTTGGCCGAACTGCCGCGGGCGATGCCGACTCAGAACTGCTGCGTAAGCCCGATGAACAAGCCGCGGCGCGGCCCGTATTGCGGAGCGAATTCCCCAATGCCGGTGCCGCTGCGCAGCAGGTAGCTGCGGTCGAGCAGATTGATGACGCTCAAACGCAGCGTGAGCGGCTTGTGGTTATTCCAAAGGTCGAACTCCCGTCCGAGGGCGGCGTTCCACTGCGTATATCCGGGCGTGTGCTGAAGGTTGGCAAAACCCGCGCGTAGCCCGCTGCCATAAATGCCATCGACGCTCATGAGCAGATCGCGCCAGCGGTATGAGGTACCGGCCGATGCGCTGATCGTCTGCGCATCGGACGCGTAGGTATAGCTGTTTGCGAGAAATGCGAGCTCCACGGGATCGCCGATGAGATATTGGTTCGAGACCACTTCCTTGGCCTTGGTGACTTCCGCCGAGAAGTTTGAATAGGCCCGAAACCCGGCGTGCTGATAGTTGAGTTTAAATTCCGCCCCGCGGCTGAAGCCCCGCGCGTAATTGAACTGCTCCAGCACCACGGCTTGGCCGAACTGCCCGTCGTCGAGAGTATCGCTCGAGCGCTTGTAGTAGGTGTCGACGCCCACGGCGAGACCGGGCGACAGCTCTTGATCGACGCCGACGTCGAAATACGTGGACCGCTCGGGTCGAACCGGGTCGTCGAGCGGGATCAGCGCTTGTTGCGTCGTGTTTTGGAACAGAGCCAGGTTGTTCGGTGTTGCTTGTGCCTGCATGGGCGGTGTAAAATAGCGCGAAACTCCGGCATGTAGGATCGTCTCCACGAAAGGCTTGTAAACGAGTGCAACGCGTGGGCTTACTTGGTTGGCGGAGACGAATTGCTCGAGCTCATCGAAGCGCAGACCCGTACTCAGCGTCAGATCCGGGCGTATCTTCCAGTCATCTTGCAGGTATGTTCCAAAATTCCAGCCGAGCTTCGACATGTAGTCATTCAACGTTTCCGGAAACGGCAAGGGATTGCCGCCAACGCCTAAGGGTAAGACGGTGGACAGGTCCTCAACCTGCGTGCGTTCGATGCTGAACCCGAGCCCGGCCCGTAGCGTGTGCGCATCGCTCAGTCGGTCTGCGGCGTCGAATTGAAGTCCGCTGAGCAGGCTCTTGCGCATGACGTTCGACGCGACGCCATTGAACGCCAGGTCGTCGTACACGTCGGGTGTGAATTCGGTCGATGCGTAGCGCGTGAAGGCCGAAAGCTGCGTATCAATGCTCTCGTGGTGCGTCTGCAGCGCGACGATACCGAAGAAAAAATGATCGGTTTCGTTTTCATTGAGGCGGGTCGAGGATAGAGTGAGGGGCCCGAAATCCCCCAGAGGCTGCTGCCCGGCGACGTCCGGAATCTGGAAATGACCAACGAAGGCGCCAGCCATGGTGGTTAGGCGGTTTGAATCCCCTAAAATCGTCGATCCGTATGCGAACAACTTCTCCTGAGCCGTCCGGTCGTGGATCGGGTCCGCCGTCGGCATGGCATTCTCCAGACCTTCATTGCTTTGCAAATAACGGCCGGTCAAGAAATATTGCGTACGGCCCTCGCTGCCGCCGACCTCGATGCTTGGGCTTGCCAACCCTAAGCTGCCCGCATAAAGATCCAGGTTGCCGCCCGGTTCGAACCTGGCCTTGGTCGTGATATCGACGACGCCCGCGGTCCGCAACCCGTATTGCGCCGGCAGCGCGCCGTCGAGCAGATTCAGGTTGCCGATGAACCCCGTTTCGAGCACGGGACCCAAGGCCGAGACTCCATCCGGGAGCTGGATGCCGTTGATCCGGTACTGCACGTTCGCGTATTCATTGCGTACGTGAAAATCAGGGTTGCTGATCGCCGAATCATAGGAGACGCCGGGAGCCTGCAGCAGCACCTTGTCGAGGGGTGTGTTCTTGCCCTGCGGCAGGCTTTGGATATCCTGCTCATCGATGTTGAAGATGCTGGCGCCGAATTTCGGCAGCAGGTCACGGTCGCGTGATGCGTCGAGCTCTTTGCTCTTGTCGGGCAGCCAGCGGCCGGGCCTATCGGCAGTGACCGTGATCGGCGGCAGCGGGTCATCCGACGCTGCATCATCAGGCGTCGGGATGTCGGCCGCGCGCGCTGCGAGCACCGTCGTGATGCAGCACAGCAGAACTGCAGCACGTGCGTGAATCCCCATGGCCTGAATCTCGGTGAACTAGCTTAGTAATATAAATGAGAATAATTCGCATTTCTATTTGATGTCAATCCGTAGTTCCCACAACACTCGAGTGATTTCCAGTACGGTCGAATTTATTTAAATATCCCGTTGATATATGCATTACTTCGATATATCTTTAATATGCTTAGAGGACATTTGATGTTTGGACATCCCAAAGGACATCGGGGGCGCGCCCACGAACGCTTTTTCGAGCAAGGGGATTTGCGCCTCGTCATGCTCGACCTTTTGCAGTCCCGGCCGCGCCATGGCTACGAAATCATCAAGGCGATCGAAGACCTGTCTGGCGGCGACTACGTGCCGAGCCCGGGTGTCGTCTATCCAACGCTAACGCTGCTCGAAGAGATCGGCCATGCGACCGTGACCCAGGATAGCGGCGGCAAGAAACACTATGGCATCACCGCCCAAGGAACCGCGTTTCTCGACAGCCAGCGGGATGCGCTACGGCGGATCCGCGCGCGGGTCGAATCGGCTGGTTCGATCGCCGACGCGCGCCGCGCACCGCAGCTGCAGCGCTCAATGCAGAACTTCAAAACCGCTCTGCACTTCCGCTTGAGCCGCGGTCCGCTGGCGGCCGAAGACCTGCGCAAGCTCGCCGAAGCGATTGATCGCGCGGCGATCGAGATCGAGCGCAGCTAATCAGGCTACAGCGCCGCTTCGCCTGCGGCGCGCCTACGCTTGAGCGGTCATCGAGACCCCGTGCCGCTCGGGACCGAATGCCACCATGCAGACAATCACGACCGCGACCGTGCCGACGACGATCGCCATTGCCAAGCCGTAATTGTTGCCGTTCGCCTCGGCGATCGCGACTTGCAGATTCAAGTTGCTGGCCGCCAGCAGATTCCCTAGCTGGTAGATGAAGCCGGGAAATGTTGCGCGAATCGCGGGCGGAGAGAGTTCATTCAAGTGCACGGGAATCACGCCCCAGGCACCCTGAACGGCGATCTGCATCATGAACGCGCCTGCCGCGAGTACCACGGGCGTCGATCCGAATGCCCAGAACGGCAGCGCGGGTAGCGCGAGCAGCGCAGCGAACATGATGGCCTTGCGCCGCCCGATCTTCTGCGAGAGGAATCCAAACGACAAACCCCCGCAAATTGCACCGACGTTGGCGATCGCCGTCATCCGCGAACTCAAGTGCGTATCGAAGTGATGCTCGACCTTCAAGAACAAATTCGGATAGGCGTCCTGGGATCCGTGGCTGAAGAAATTGAACGCGGTCATCAACAAGATCCCGTAAATCGCGAGTTTCCAATTGCGTTGGAGCACACTCAGCATGCCTTCGCGCGCCGCGTCGTGCGTCTCCTTCCACGCAGGGGATTCGTCGACCCCGCGCCGGATGAAGAACACGAGAACGGCCGGCAGCACGCCGAGCACGAACATGTAGCGCCAGCCCAGACGGTCATAGAACAAGTACACGGCCAGCGATGCGAGGAAATAACCCGTAGGGTATCCGGACTGCAGCAGGCCGGAGACGAAGCCGCGAGCGGATACCGGGATGGTCTCCATCGTGAGCGCCGATCCGACGCCCCACTCTCCGCCCATCGCGATGCCGAATAGGGCGCGCACGATCAGCAGCGTGGTCATCGTCGGCGCAAACCCGGACGCCATCTCGAGCAACGAATAGGCAAGGATGTTCCACACGAGCGTGGGTTTGCGCCCAAAGCGGTCGGCGAGCCGGCCGAACAGCAAGGCGCCGATGGGACGCATCCCTAAGGTCAGAAGCACGGCGGTCGCAACGATCTGCATGCTGGAGTGCAGTTCCGCGGCGATGTCCTTGAACATGAAAACCATCAGAAAGAAATCGAATGCATCGAGCGTCCAGCCCAAATAGGCGGCAATCACGACGTTGCGCTGGCTCTTGGTCCAGCCCGGGTTACCGGTCGAGCTCATGGCGTGGGCCGCTCATCCTTGAGATAAGCCGCAAGCCACTTGTGCACTTCCGAATAAAAATGGCGGCTGTCTTCCGGCTTGGTGATCCAGTGCCAGGCGTCCGGCCATACCAGCAGGCGGCTCGGCACATGCATGCGTTGCAAAGTGGCCCAGTTCTCGAGCGTGTTGTTGATCGGTACCCGGAAATCGCGCTCGCCGATGGAAAGCAGCATCGGCGTTTTCCAATGGGCGGCGTAGGTAATCGGGCTCTGATCGTGCCAGATCGGGCTGCCCTCCCATGGCGGGCCGCCATTCGTCAGTTCGCGGCCGTAAATACCGTCGCTGGTGCCCCACTGCGACGTCAAATCGACCTCGCCGGCATGGCTCACGATGCATTTGTAGCGCGTCGTCGTGGCCTCGATCCAGTTGGCGAGGTGCCCGCCATAGCTCGCGCCCGCGGCGCAGAGCTTCGCTCCGTCGATGAAGGAATAGCGCTTGAGCGCCTCGTCAACGGCCTCATTGATTTCATCGCCGGGCGTTTTCAAAGGGTCGAGCTTGATTGCCTGCGCAAACTTTTCGCCGAAGCCCGTCGACCCCGTGTAGTCGGTCATCAGTATCACGTAGCCGGGTGCCGCCAGCAGGTGATAATTCCAACGCAGACCGATCTGATCGGGGTTGTTGCTGGCCGCGCCGCCGTGGATCAAGACCACCATGGGGTACTTTTTGGTCGGATCGAATGCCGGCGGCCGCACGATCATGTTGTGCAGGCTTCGACCCTTGCCGCTCGTGAAATAAAAATGCTCGGGCGGCTGCCAATCGATTGCCGCAGCAGCGGCGGTGTCGATCTGCGTGAGGTTGACGTGGGAGCGCTCAGCGAGATCGATGCGCACGATTTCCTCCGGGCTCACGGAACTGCCGTAGGAGGCGATCAGCGCCGGCGTGGCGGTCTTTTGCGCAATCTCGAGAGACGTATAACCTCCCGTCGGAGGCGCGACCATCAGGACCGGCTTTCCGCCCGCGGTCGCTACCCGGTAGAGATTTTCCTTGCCGGCTTCCGGCACGAGCAGATACGCAAATTTGCCGTCCGGCGTCAGCGCGTAGCGCGCGGTTTCGCGATCGAAATCGCGGGTCACGAGATTGGCATTGCCGCCCAAAGGCCATGGCACTTTGTCGAGCTGAGCGAGGTGATAGACCTCGGCATCTTGTGGCGCGTATCTGAAGAAAAGCGCTTTGCCGTCGGCGCTGAAGGCGGCGCTTTCATAATCGCCGGAAGCAGGGCTTACGATCCTCGGTTCTGCGCCGCCCTCCGCACTCATGCGATAGAGATGATGGCCCACCTGCGCGAACGCGGCGTTCCACTGTTCGGTCGTGGCGGTGAACACGATCTCGGTGCCGTCCGGGCTCCAGATCGGCGCGAGCGTCACGCTGGTCGGCGTTTCCGTGCCCGAAAATCCCGGCGTGTGCGCGAACGCGGTCGCCGAGAGAATGTCCCTCGGTTTCGACCCGGGCTCGATCGCCTGCACCATGATCGTCGGCTGGCGCTCGTCCAGCCATTGATTCCAGTAGCGCACGGGAAAGTGCTCATAGAGTCGCACGTTGTACTTGCGCTCCTTATGTTCCGTTGCGATCTTTTTGTTGGCCTCGTCGTCAAGCGCGCCGGCGTAGACACGCGACTCGAACACGATGGCCTTACCGTCCGGCCGCCACTTCGGGCCTTTGGCGCCGGTCGATACATTGGTGAGCCGCCGCGCTTCGCCGCCTTGCGCGAGATCGAGAATATAGATCTGCTCGATGTCGTCGCCCTCGCGCTTGGTGGTAAACGCAATGCTGCCGCTATCAGGCGACCACGCGACGTCGTCCTCCGGCGCCTTGGTATTGGTGATTCGGCGCGGTGGCTTGGCTCCGTCCGCGGCTACGACCCAAAGATCGCTGACGGCTTGGTCCGGATCGTAGGACGGCTCCAACACCGAGAAGACGACCCATTTCCCGTTCGGGCTCACGACCGGGGATCCCACGCGCTTCATCATCCACAGCGATTCATGAGTGATCGGCGTCTTCACTGCCGCAGGCGCCGGCGCCGGCGCCTGCTGGGCTGCCCGCGCTTTGGCCATGCAGGCGAGCGGCGCCACGAGACAAGCGCCGATCAGGATTGCGCAACGCTTGATCCGATGGTTCATCGCGTCTTTCTCCCCGGATTATTATTTGCCGCAGTCTAGCTCGTAACGCGCGTGCCGGTGAACTGCGCCGCGAGCTTATTGTCTGCCGCGACGGCCCTGCGCGAACTCCACTGAATACCCGTCCGGATCGAACGCGGTCATCGATCTCTCCCAGGGCTCGTCATGCGGCGGAACATCGATTCTGACGCCCTTTGCGAGGAGCTCGGCATAGAGTGCATCCAGATCGTCGGTGCTGAGCTCGACGTGAATGGCGCGCGCCTGCATGGCGTTCATCTCCAGCGCGCCTTCTTTTCTGGCGACACCCCAGTGCAGTAGTCCCAGGGTGCCGCCGTCCGGCCCGCCGATGCGCAGCAGCGCGAATTGAGGCGCCGCATCCCATTCAAGCAGGAATCCGAGCTGATTCGTGTAGTAGTCGATCGAGCGCTTGACGTCGGCTACCGTGAGCGTGAGACCTTCCATGCGAACCTTGACGCCCATAATGACCTCGATGGATGACCCGCAGGTTTGGCCCTATGATGACATGATGAATACCGATCGCTCATTCCGATTGGTGCAACGGGGCGTGGCGATTTCGATGCTGGCCGCGGTACTGCTGACGGCGGGCGCATTTGTCGTCGTCGACCGCCACTGGCCGCCCTCGGCGAACATGCCGATCGGCGAGCGCTTGCTGATCGCTGCGAAGACCGATCTGATCGTCGTGCTTTGGCTCGCGATCGCGATAGCGGATGTGGCGAGACGCAGATTCATTTCACCGCTCGACATCATGGGCAGCAGCGAGGGAGAGGGCAGCCGGCAGATTCGCAATGCGAATGCATTTCTGCAAAACACGCTGGAACAGGTCGCCGTAGCGGTTCCCGCTCATTTCGCGCTGGCAGCGTTCTACCCCGGCAGCCCGGCGATCGTGCCGGCGCTGGGCGCACTATTTAGCCTCGGCAGGCTGCTGTTCTGGATCGGATATCCGCGCGGACCGGTCGCCCGGGCCTTCGGTTTCGCAATCAGTTTCTATCCCAGCATCGGCGCACTCATCGCATGCGGATTTGCACTGCTGGCGCGCTAGCGCACTGAAGCCGAGGACTATTGCCCGGGCCAGCGCCTAGCGCAGCGTTCTTTCGAACAAATCGAGCAGGCGGTCCCAATGCCGCTCGCAGGCCGCCTGGTCATAGACCGGCAAATCCGACATCGTGAACCCATGGCGAGCGCCGATATAGAGCTCGGACCGATAACGGATCCGCGCGGCTTGCAGCGCTTCCTCGAGCTGTGCGATATGCGCCGCGGGCATGCCTTGATCCTGATCGGCATGGCCGAAATACAGTTCGGCCGTGATTCGTTCGACGAGACGATGCGGACTGTCTGGAGCATCGGTAACGAGTCTGCTGCCGTGGAAACTCGCTGCCGCCGCAACACGCGCCGCGTACTGGGCCGCTGCGCGCACCGTCATGCTGCCACCCATACAATAGCCGGCCAGGCCTACGCGGCCGCCGGCCTTTACCTGCCGCTGTGCGTCGAGGAAATCGAGAAACACGCCGGCATCGCGCAGCACGAGTTCGGGCGTCAGCGATTGCACGAGCTGCATGAGTCTGGGGCGGTTCTCTGGCTTCAGGATTTCGGCGACCTCGAACAGCGGCGCACGGCCGTGGCGATGGAACAGATTGGGTAGAAGTACGTAGTAGCCGCTGGCGGCGATCCGGTCGGCCATGCGCTGCAGAACCGGCCGTATGCCGATGCCGTCCATAAAGAACAGCACCGCCGAAAACGGCCCGCCGGTGTCGGGGTACGCGATATAACTGTCGCAAGCACCGTCCGGCGTTTCGATATCGATGTTCTTGTTGGCCATCGCGCTCTTCAGTCTGCAATCTCACGCCAGAGGCAGGTCGTGTCGCAGAGCCCGCCGCGCTGCAGGACACGTCAGCTCAGTGATCTCGAATGCCCAAGCGGACGCGCCGTCCCGTCAGGTCGCCGGTGGCGCGCTGTCGGTCTTCGGCGGCGAACTCTCGCGCGTATAGATGATTTTCTTGCTGCCGGCCTCGCAACTGCCGACGACCTTCTGGTCCTTGACGGCATCGGTGGCGACGATCTCCAGCGTATAGTTCTTGACCCCTTTAGCCTGCAGTTTCGCGTCGATCTCGCCCTTCAGCTCGTCGCACGGCTTTTGCGCCCATGCGGTTGCCGACAACATTGCCAGCGCCGCCACACCGCCCGCCATCAATTTCATCCTACGCATGATCGCTCCTAAAAAGTTTCTTATGCAGTCCCGACTCTAATTATGTACCGCGCGTCACAAGGTCGCCAGATCGGCCGATTCGCGCCGTAACTCGATCAGAAATTCCTGCAGCTCGGCGCTGCGCGGGGCGACCATGGCACGTCCCGCCGGGGACAAGACGCGCGACGGAACCTTCGCGAGATTCTCCTCGAGCATTTTGACGGCGTCGGGGCCCGTGGGTTCGCCGCCCTTCGGATCGACGAGCGCCATGACGCGCGCGACGCCGATGGCGCCCAGCCAATCGAGCGCATCCGCGTCGTGAAGGTACAAAGACTCGGGGCCCACCGGATCACGATAATACATGTGCGTGCGGATCGCCGCGCGCACCGCATCGATTTTCGCCATCGGAAAACCCGTGTCCCGCAACACGCCGGCCACGATCCGCGCGGCCTCATCCGAATGATCGACTTTTTTCTTCTCCCAGGGCGCAAATGCGGCCATGTCGTGCAGGTAGGCCGCGGCGAACAATACATCGTCATCGAGCTTGACGTCATCGGCGGCCGCGAGTTCGCGAGCGAGCGCGTAGTCGCGCTCGCAATGCGAGTAGCCCCAGGCGGGATTCTTGAAGTGCTTGGCAGCGAATTCGCGCACGGTCACATGCCAATCGTTCGCCTGCGCCTCAACCACGGGCGGCACCGCCAGCGCCGGCAGGGCCGCGGCCAGCAGTCCGAGCAGCAGCAGAGTTTTCATGTCCTATCCCCCGATTGAACGGCTGCGATGCGCGCGAGGCCCGCCTCGATCGCGTCGCGTGTGGCATCGGTCAGCTGACGCGCGTCCTTGCCATGCGGATCGATGGGTTTTCCGATGACGACGCGAATCGTGCCGGCCTTCTTCAGGAAGCCGCGTCTCGCCCAGAAGGCGCCCGCGTTGTGTGAAATCGGCACGATGAGCTTGCCGGTTTCGATCGCCAGCAAGGCGCCGCCGAAGCCGTATTTCTTGGGCTGGCCCGCGCGCACGCGCGTGCCCTCCGGGAAGATGATGACCCAAAGTCCCTGCGCGAGGCGGTCCTTGCCCTGCTCGACGACCTGGTTGACGGCGCGATGTCCGGCGCCGCGATTGATCGCGATGGGCTTGAGCAACTTCAGCCCCCAGCCCACGAATGGTATCCACAGCAGCTCCCGCTTGAGCACCCAGACCTGCGCGGGAAACAACAGAAAATGCGCCATGGTTTCCCAGGCGGACGTGTGATTGCACATGATGATGTGATTGCCGGCGGGAATGTTTTCGCGGCCTTCGACCGTGTAGTCGAGATTGCAGAGCAAGGAGAGCACACGAATCGTCATGCGCGACCAGGTGCGTGCGATGGCGAACTGGGCACGGTACGGCAACCAGAATCCCAGTCCCATGACCAGGCCGAACACGCAGGCCGTGACCATCATGAAGCCCGTAAACACCAGAGACCGGAAGTATTGCACGGCTGCGCCTCAGCCCGGCAAACGCGACAAATCGGCGACGCCGCCGAACAGCGTTTGCACGTCGCGCAGCAGCGCGAGGCGGTTATCGCGTAGAACTTTATTGTCGTCCATGACTAAGACCTTCTCGAAGAAAGCATCGATGCGGGGCCGTAGGCCGGTCAGCAATCGCAGACTCTGCTCATATTCGCCGAGGCGCATGGCCTCGGCGACCGGCCGGCGCAGTTCGGTGAGGGCGAGATGCAATTCACGCTCCGCAGGCTCGGTGAAACGCCCGGAGTCGACCGAGATGCCGGTATCGAACGGCGTTTTCTTCAGGATATTGGCGATGCGCTTGTTTGCGGCCGCCAACACGCCGGCTTCGGGCAATTGCAAAAACGCGCGGAGCGCTTGTAGGCGAGCCTCGACATCGAGCGGCGAGCGCGGGCCCGTCGCCATGACCGCATCGATCATCTCGGTGCTCGTGCCGTCGGCGCGCTCGAGAAGAAGGCCCCGCAGGCGCTCGGCGATGAACGCGTAAACCTCGGCTGCGGTGGCCGCGCGCTGCACCGGCTGGGCGGCCGCCGAGACCTCGAGCAACTCGAGCAAGTTCAAATCGAGCCGTCCCTCGAGCAGGATGCGCAGCACGCCCAATGCGGCACGGCGCAAACCAAACGGATCCTTGGTCCCGGTCGGCTTCTGGTCGATTGCAAAAATGCCGACGAGCGTATCGATCTTGTCGGCGAGCGCGAGTGCTTGACCGGTCTTGGTGAGCGGCAAGGAATCGCCGGCATAGCGCGGCAGGTATTGTTCTTCGAGCGCGAGACACAATTCCTCGGGCTCGCCTTGCGCGGCCGCATAATGGCGGCCCATCGTGCCCTGCAGCTCGGGAAATTCCCCGACGATCGCGCTCATCAAGTCGGCCTTTGCCAGTTGCGCCGCCCGCCCGACCCAGGGTCCCGCGCCGATGGCCTCGCCAATCGCAATACTCAGCGCCTGTACGCGCCGCGTTTTGTCGGCATAGCTGCCGAGTTTTGTTTGGAACGTGACCCCGGCGAGCTTGGCCGCATGGTCCTCGAGCCTCAATTTACGGTCTTGCTGCCAGAAAAATGCGGCATCGCTCAAACGCGGCCGCACGACGCGCTCATTGCCTTCGCGAATCTTTGCCGGGTCGCGGCTCTCGATATTGCTGATCGTGATGAACCGGCGCGTCAGCGTGCCGTCCGTGGCCTCGACCGGGAAGTAGCGTTGATGGCCCTGTACGGTCGCAATGACCACCTCGCGCGGCAGCGCCAAGAAGCGCTCTTCGAATTGCCCGGCAATCGGTACCGGCCATTCGACCAGCGCCGTGACTTCATCGAGCAGGTCGGCCTCGATCAAGGCGCGTCCGCCCAACTCGGCGGCGAGTGCGACGACCCCGGCGCGTATCAACTCGCGCCGCCGCCCAAAATCGGCGATGACCTTGGCGCGGCGCAAGACCGCCTCGTAGCCGTTCGCCGACTTCAAGCTCTTCGGTCCCGGTGCATGAAAGCGGTGGCCGTAGGTGATGCGTCCCGTGTCGAGGCCAAGCACTTCGCACGCAACGACTTCCTCGCCGAGCAACAGCACGATCCAGTGGACCGGCCGCACGAATTCCGCGCTTCGCTCCCCCCAGCGCATGCGTTTCGCGATCGGCAGCGCCGCGATCGACTGCGTGACGATGCCGCAGAGGCTCGCGCTGGTCGACGCGCCCGCTTCCATGCCGCGAAACGCGAGCCAAGCGCCTTTGTCGGTCGTGAGGCGCTCGAGTTCGGTGACCTGGACGCCGCAGCTCTTCGCAAATGCGCGTGCCGCAGGCAAAGGTTCGCCATTCGCGTCGTAGGAATTCGCGAGCGGCGGCCCGCGGCGTTCGACCGCGCGATCCGGAGCCTGCAGCGCGCAGCGCTCCACGAGGACGCTCAAGCGGCGCGGCGTCGCAAAGCCGCGCACCTTTCCGTGGGCGATGCCGGCCGCATCGAGGCCCTTGACGAGGTTATCGGTCAAGGCCGTCGATAAACCCAGCAGGCCGGCCGGCGGCAGCTCCTCGGTACCGAGCTCGAGCAGTAAGCTGCGAGTGCTCATTTGCCCGCTCGCTCGGCGCGCCGCGTGCTCAGCAGCGGAAACCCGAGTGCCTCGCGGCTCTCGCGATAGCCTTCGGCGACGGCGCGCGCCAGCGTGCGCACGCGCAGGATGAAACGCTGCCGCTCGGTGACCGACACGGCATGCCGCGCATCGAGCAGATTGAACGCATGCGAGGCTTTGACCAATTGCTCATAGGCCGGTAGCGCCAGTTTGTCCCGGACCAGGTTTTGGCACGCCGCTTCAGCGGCGTCGAATTGCTGCAACAAGGCGCGGGTGTCGGCTTTCTCAAAATTGTAGGTCGACTGCTCGACCTCGTTCTGATGAAAGATGTCGCCATAGGTCACGGTGCCGAACGCGCCGTCGGCCCATACGATGTCGAAAATGCTTTCCTTGCCTTGAATGTACATCGCCAGGCGCTCCAGACCGTAGGCGATCTCGCCCATGATCGGACGGCAATCCAAACCCCCGACCTGTTGAAAATAGGTGAATTGCGTGATTTCCATGCCGTTGAGCCAGACTTCCCAGCCGAGTCCCCAGGCGCCGAGTGTCGGTGATTCCCAGTTGTCTTCGACGAAGCGGATGTCGTGAGTCAGCAGATCGAAGCCGAGAGAACGCAGCGAACCCAAATACAATTCCTGGAAATCGTCGGGTGACGGCTTGATGCAAACCTGAAATTGATAGTAGTGCTGAAGGCGGAACGGGTTGTCGCCGTAGCGTCCGTCCGTGGGACGACGCGAGGCCTGAACATAGGCCGCGCTCCAGGGCTCCGGGCCGACCGCCCGCAAAAAAGTCGCCGCATGGAAAGTCCCGGCGCCCATCTCCATGTCGTAGGGCTGCAGGATGACACAACCCTGATCGGACCAATACTTCTGCAACGCGAAGATCAGGCCTTGGAATGTGCGAGGCGGCGAAGCGGCTTTTGCCATCGGGGGCTCGCTGTTTGGACAAAGCTTGCGAGTATAACGACGTATGGCGCACCCTGTCCCGCAGGGGGTCACCTCGGTGATGCACTCAATTTGGTCAGTCGGCGCGCATGCAGCCAGAATTTGCGGCGAAACTTGTCATCGAGCGCCGAGTCGCCCCATAATCGTGCATATAAGCAGCAATTTGCACCAATTCGGTGCAAAAAAGCCCGACAATTGACGGAATTGTCGGTGCAAGTGCTTGATAATTCATGCCCCGAAATGTGGCACGTTAGCTGCATTGACTAGGCATGCCGGCGCGAACCGGCCGTTCAATTACCTATAACGACGCTTTTGGAGGACAACCGTGACGCCCGCCGATGTTCTAAAATTAATCAAAGAAAAAGATGCGAAGTTCGCCGATCTACGCTTTACGGACACGATCGGCAAGGAACAGCATGTCACCATCCCGGCGCGACTCGTGGATGAGGGATTTTTTGCGGATGGCAAAATGTTCGACGGCTCATCGATCGCCGGTTGGAAGGGCATCAACGAATCCGACATGATCCTGATGCCCGATGCGGCCACCGCGGTCATCGATCCGTTCTACGAAGAGACCACCGTCGATATTCGCTGCGATGTCATCGAGCCGGCGACGATGCAGGGCTATGGGCGCGACCCGCGTTCGCTCGCGAAGCGCGCCGAGGCATACCTAAAATCGACGGGTATCGCCGATTCCGCGTTGTTCGGGCCGGAAAATGAATTCTTCATCTTCGACAGCGCCACCTGGGGCGCCGAGATGCGCGGCTGCGCTTACGAGATCGATTCCGTACAAGGCGCTTGGAATAGCAACAAAGACTATGAAGACGGCAACAAAGGCCACCGGCCCGGCGTCAAGGGCGGCTATTTCCCCGTGCCGCCGGTCGACGCGTTTCAGGACATCCGCAGCTCCATGTGCCTCGCGCTCGAGGAAATGGGCCTGAAAACCGAAGTCCATCATCACGAGGTCGCGACCGGCGGCCAGGCCGAGATCGGCGTGAATGCGAACACCTTGACCAAGAAGGCGGACGAGGTACAGATCCTCAAATACGCGATTCAAAACGTCGCGCACGGCTACGGCAAGACCGTGACGTTCATGCCGAAGCCTTTGGTCGGCGACAACGGCAACGGTATGCACGTGCATCAGTCGCTGCAGAAAGACGGCAAGGCGCTGTTCGCCGGCGATAAATACGGCGGCCTCTCGGACACCGCGCTCTTCTACATCGGCGGCGTCATCAAGCATGCGCGCGCGATCAACGCGTTCACGAACGCGAGCACGAACAGCTACAAGCGCCTGGTTCCGGGCTTCGAGGCGCCGGTCATGCTCGCCTATTCGGCGCGCAACCGCTCGGCCTCGATCCGCATTCCCTGGGTGTCGAATCCCAAGGCGCGGCGCATCGAGGTGCGCTTCCCGGATTCGACCGCGAATCCTTATTTCGCATTCGCGGCAATGATGCTGGCGGGCCTCGACGGCATTCAGCACAAGATTCACCCCGGCGATCCGGCCGACAAGGATCTCTACGATCTGGAGCCGGAGGAGGCCAAGCACATCCCGACCGTCTGTCACGCGCTGGATATGGCGCTCGAGCATCTCGACAAGGATCGGGCCTTCTTGAAGGCCGGGGGTGTCTTCACAGACGACGTCATCGACGCCTACATCGCTTTGAAGATGAAGGACGTCACGCGTTTGCGCATGACGACTCATCCGATAGAGCTGGAGATGTATTACAGCTTGTGACGGAATCCAAGGGTGCAAGGGCCTTAAGGTGACGGCGGTCACGCTGCCGCAACCTCGTTTTGTGGCCTGGAGACGATAGGTCTATGCTTGTTACTTATGCACCTTTTGCGACGCTCGCTGGCTTTAGGACTCTTTGCCGCAGTCGTGGCGCAGGCCGCCGTCGTCTACAAATGGACGGATGCGGACGGCGTCGTGCATTTCTCCGACCAACCCGAGCCGGGCGCGGAGAAAATCTACACGAGTGCCGAAGCGCTCAATCGCGCTTCGGCACCCACGAAATCGACTACGATGGCGGGAGCCAAGCCGGCTCAGAAGGTCATCAAGCCGGGAATGACCTACACGGTATTCTCGATCTCCTCTCCGACGGCGGAGCAGTCGTTCTTCGACGAAGCGGTGCCGGTCCATCTCGAGCTGACCCCGGAGCTGCAAAAGGGGCACACGCTGACTTGGCAATTGAACGGCAAACCGCTCGACGATCAACAAGACAGCGTGCAGTTCATGCTGCCGAATTTGGACCGCGGTGCCTATACCCTGTCGGCATCGATCAACGACCCCGATACCCAGGAATCTGCGAGCGCGGCGTCGATCACTTTCTACGTCAAACAACCGAGGGCTCAGGCCCCGCGAGCGCAGCCCCACAACCCGTAGCGCTCGCGCCCGCGCGGGAAGTTTGCCGTGGCCGCTGAATTGCAGCTCGGGCCGCTGCACATACTCGGCACCGATCTGCTCGACGCGCTGGTTACCAGCGTGTTCGTGCTCGATCAGGATTTGCGCGTCGATTACTTGAACGCCGCGGCGCAGACTTTGGTCGCCTTGAGTCCGAATCAGGCGCTGGGCAAGCCGGTCAGCGAACTGAGGCGCGGCGCGGAAACGCTGCTGCCCTTGTTCGAGCGCGCCCGTGCGGGCATCGAAGGCGTCGTCCAGCGCGAAGTGGCTTGGCCCGGGCCGGGCGGCGTTGATCGCATTCTCGATTGTGCGGTCACTCAAATCGGGATAGGTCCGGGGCCGCCGCGCATCTTGCTCGAAATCGAGGACATCACGCAGCACCGCCGGCTCTCGCGCGAAAATGCGCTGATCGCCCAACTGGGCGGCAGCCGCTTGATGGTCCGGCAGCTCGCGCACGAAATCAAGAATCCGCTGGGCGGCCTGCGCGGCGCGGCGCAGTTGCTGGAGCGCGAGCTGCTGGATCCGGCGCTGCGCGAATACACGCGCGTCATCATCAGCGAGGCCGATCGCCTCACTAATCTGCTCGACTCGATGCTGGGTCCGGGCCGCCCGCCGGCCAAGCAACTCATCAACCTGCATGAACTCCTGGAGCGTGTTTACCATCTGCTGCGCAGCGAGGCGCCTGAGGGGGTCAGCGTGGTCCGGGATTACGATCCGAGCCTGCCGCCGCTGACCATCGATCCGAACCACATCATTCAGGCCATGTTAAATCTTGGCCGCAATGCATTGCAGGCGTTATCGGGGGGCGGCGTGCAAGCGCCGCGGCTCGTGCTGAAGACGCGCGCGGCCATCAATCAGACCGTGGGATCGACGCGTCACCGCCTGGTCGCTTCGATCCAGTTCGAGGACAACGGACCCGGCGTGCCGCCGGCAATTCGCGACACGATTTTTTATCCTCTCGTCTCCGGGCGTGCGGATGGCTCCGGGCTCGGTTTAGGGATCGCACAGGACCTCGTCAGCCGGCACGGTGGACTCATCGAATTCGACAGCGCGCCCGGACGAACCGTATTCACGATTTCTCTGCCCATGGACTCCGTATGAACGCAAAGCCGCTGCAAGTCTGGTTGGTTGACGACGACGCATCGATTCGGTGGGTGCTCGAAAAAGCCCTGAAGGGCAGTGGAATGGTCGCAAAAACCTTCGATCAGGCGGATAACGCCTTGTCGGCGCTGCGCACCGACACGCCCGACGTGTTGATGACCGATATCCGCATGCCGGGCCGCAGCGGTTTGGATCTGCTCAAGGAGATCCAGAGCTCCTGGCCGGGCTTGCCGGTCATCGTCATGACCGCGCATTCCGATCTCGATGCGGCCGTCGCGGCTTATCAGGGTGGTGCTTTCGAGTATTTGCCCAAGCCGTTCGACATCGACAAGGCGGTGGATCTCGTGCGCCGGGCCGCGCAGCAGGCGACCGTATCGACCGATGTCGAAGCCGCCCGCCGCCGCATCCCGGAATTGCTGGGACAGGCCGCGTCGATGCAACAGGTGTTTCGCGCCGTCGGCAGATTGTCGCGCTCGAGCATGACGGTGCTGATCACCGGCGAATCCGGGACCGGCAAGGAACTCGTGGCGCACGCCTTGCATCGCCACAGCCCGCGCGCCAACCGCGCGTTCGTCGCGCTCAATACGGCCGCGTTCACCGCGGATCTGCTCGAGTCCGAACTGTTCGGCCATGAAAAGGGCGCCTTCACGGGTGCCGACGCGCTGCGCCGCGGCCGCTTCGAGCAGGCCGACGGCGGCAGTCTGTTTCTCGACGAAATCGGCGACATGTCGCCGGCATTGCAGACGCGGCTGCTGCGCGTCTTGGCCGAAGGAGAATTTTACCGTGTCGGCGGCCAGACGCCCGTCAAAGTCGATGTGCGCGTGATCGCCGCGACTCACCAGGATCTGGAAGCGCGCGTCAGCTCCGGCCACTTTCGTGAAGACTTGCTGCATCGACTCAACGTCATTCGCATCGAGATTCCGCCGCTGCGCGAGCGGCGCGAAGACATACCGGAACTGCTGCGCCACTATCTTAGCGTAGCGGGACAGGAACTCGGGGTCGAGCCCAAATTGCTGACCTTGCCGGCCGAGAACGCGCTGGTGACCTTCGATTGGCCCGGCAACGTGCGCCAGCTCGTCAATGCCTGCCGGCGTTTGACCGTGACCGCACCGGGACGCGAAATACGCAGCGAGGATGTGCCGCCCGATCTGGGCGGCGCCGCGGTCGGCCACGCGGCGAACCACGATTGGATGGCGAAGCTCTCGCACTGGGCGGAGCAGGAATTGGATTCCGGCACGCAGCGGCTCTTGGATCAGGCGGTACCGGAGGTCGAGCGCATTTTGATCCGCGTTGCCTTGCGCAAAGCCGATGGCCTCAAGCAGGAAGCGGCCAAACTCCTGGGCTGGGGCCGCAACACGCTGACGCGTAAAATGAAGGAGCTCGGCATGGAGGATGCCGCATAGGCCGACGCGCGCGCCCTGCCGCGGTTTATCATCGGGTCTCGTATGGGCAATTTCATCAAACACACCTTCGAGACCCCCGAGCGGCTGCTGTACGGCAATTCCGTCGCCGAGTGGATCGGGGCCGCGGTCCTTGCGCTCGCCATCTGGGCCGGGCTGTGGTTCGTGCGCGGCGTCGTCACCTCGAGGTACAAGCGCTATTCGAACGCCGAGCACCCGACCGCGCTGCGGCTCATCGCCTACCTGATCGGCAATACCAAACAACTCCTGTTCGCGGCCGCGGCGCTGTACGCGGTCGAGCAGAGTCTGGTCTTTCCGCCGCGTGTGGAGCGCCTGCTATCCAACGTGGTGTTGATGCTGATCCTGCTGCAGGTCGGTCTCTGGGCCGGGCGGCTCTTGAGTTTTTATCTGGAACTGAAGGACCGCGAGCGCGGCGCGGACCGCTCCTTTGCAGGATCGCTGGACATCATCCGGTTCATCGCCAGTATCCTGATCTGGTCGCTGCTGATCCTGGTCGCGCTCGAGAATCTCGGCGTCAACATCACCGCGTTGCTGGCCGGCCTCGGCGTCGGCGGCGTTGCCGTTGCCCTGGCTCTGCAGAACGTATTGGGGGATTTGTTCGCGTCGTTGTCGATTGCGCTCGACAAGCCGTTCGTCGTCGGAGATAGCCTCACGATTGACGCATTCACGGGCACGGTCGAACGCATCGGCATCAAGACGACGCGCCTGCGCAGCGAGGCCGGCGAGCAGATCGTGATGTCGAATGCGGACGTCTTGAAGAGCCGCGTGCGAAACTACGGCCGCGCGCAGGAGCTGCGCAACGTCACGACGCTGCGCGTCGCCTACGATACGCCGACCGACAAACTGCTCGCGATACCGCAACTGCTCGAGAGGATCGTCGGTGAGCAAGCGAACGCCCGATTCGAGCGCTGCCACCTGAAGAATTTCGGCGAATGGGCGCTGCAATTCGAATTGTCCTACTTTCGGCGCAGTCCCGATCTGTACCCGCTGCCCGACCTGCAGCAGGCGGTCAATTTCCGCATCATCGAGGAATTCCGGCGGCTAAATATCGAGTTCGCATATCCGACCCAGCGCGTCGTCGCCACGGCCGATGTTCCACATAGTCCTGTTTGAACCCGAGATCCCGCCGAATACCGGAAACGCGATTCGACTCAGCGCCAATACCGGCGCGACGCTGCATTTGATCAAACCTCTGGGATTCAGGCTCGACGACAAGAGCTTGCAGCGCTCGGGGCTCGACTATCACGATCTCGCGGCCGTCAAGATTCATGCGGACTTCGGCAGTTGCCTCGCGGCTCTCGCGGGTGCGCGCCTCTTTGCGATCGAAACGGGCGGCCGCCATCTCTACAGCGCAGTCCAATACCGGGCCGGCGATGCGTTTCTGTTCGGGCCGGAAACGCGTGGTTTGCCGGCGGCCTTGATGGAGCGCGTCGGGGACGAGCATTCGCTCACCATTCCGATGGTGCCGAAGAGCCGCAGCCTCAATCTATCGAATGCCGTGGCGCTGGTCGTTTACGAGGCGTGGCGCCAACAGGAGTTCGGCGGGGCGCAGCAGGACACCTTCGGATTCTAAGATTCGATCTCGGAACGGACTTCCCGGCCCATCAAGGCTTGCACGGCGGCGCGAATCGATTTGCCCTCGTAGATGATTCGAAAGACTTCGAGGCAAATCGGCATTTCTATGCCGAGCCTAGCCGCGACGTCATTGACGGCACGCGCCGCGGGTACGCCCTCGATGACCTGATCGATGCTGTTTGCGGCGGCGATCGGGCTCTGACCCTGGCTGAGCGCGATTCCGAAGCGCCGGTTGCGCGATTGATCGTCGGTGCAGGTCAGCACGAGGTCGCCCAAACCCGCGAGTCCCATGAAGGTCTCGCGCTGGCCGCCGAGGCCGACGCCGAGGCGCATCATTTCCGCAAGTCCGCGCGTTATTAGCGCGACGCGCGTATTGGCGCCGAATCCCAATCCATCGGCGATCCCGGAGCCGATCGCGATGACGTTCTTGACGGCGCCGCCGACCTCGACGCCGACGATATCCGTTTGCGTGTAGGCGCGAAAGTTCGGTCCTGAAATCGTGTGCGCCAACTCGGTGCCGAAATTCTCGTCGCGCGAGGCAATCGTCATCGCGGTCGGGAGTCCCGCGCCGACCTCCTTCGCGAATGTCGGGCCCGACAGCACCGCCGCGGGCCGCGGGCCGAGAACCTCGAGGGCGACCTGATGCGGCAACAGCCCGCTCGACAGCTCGAAGCCCTTCGTCGCCCAGGCGACACGCGTCTCAGGCTGCAGCTGCGGCGCCAGAAGCGATAGCGTCGCGCGGAATGCATGCGAAGGAACCGCGACGAGCACGTCGCGCGAGCAACGCAGCGCCAAACTCAAATCCGATTCGACGATCAGCGCGGGCGGAAAGTCCGCGCCCGGCAAGTAGCGCGCGTTGCGCCCAGCCCGGCGCATGGCGTCGAGGTGATCCGGATCGCGTCCCCACAAATAGGTCGCATGCCCTTCCCGGGCCATCTGAATCGCAAGCGCCGTGCCCCAGGAGCCCGCGCCGATCACCGCCATCGGTTCTGGGCGCGGCGCCACCGCAAGAGGCCTAATTCACCAAGCCGGGTTGCTGCGCGGCTTGTTGTTCCGACGCCTGCTGGAACAGGGCGTCGAAATTGACGAGCGGCAGCAGGAAATTGGGAAAACCGCCCTTGGTGATCAAGTCCGAAATCACTTCGCGCGCGTACGGGAACAGCACGCCGGGGCAAAAACTGCCGATCAGGCGCTTCAGGTCATCGAGCGAGGCGCCGACGATGGAAAATACGCCGCCCTGCTTGACCTCCACGAGGTATAGCGTCGTCTCGCCCTGTTTGGCTTCGAGCGTGATCGTCAGCAAAACCTCGCGCACGTCCGGCGCCAATTCATCCGCCGAGGTATTCATATTGAGCTGAAACTTCGGCTCCCATGTTTGATTGGTCGGCAGCCTGGGTCCGTTCGGCGATTCATACGAACAGTCCTTCAAATAGACGGTCTGCAGTGTCACCTGTACTCCACCGACGTTGGTCGGCGGCTCGGTCGTTCTTACTTCGTTCATCAAGCCCCCTGAATTAACCGATCGAGCTCGCCGCTGCGATCAAGTGCAAAAAGATCATCGCAGCCGCCGATATGTCTCTCGCCGATGAAGATTTGAGGAATCGAGCGGCGGCCGCTTCTTTTCACCATCTCGTCGCGAAACTTCGGATCGTCTTCCACGTTGATTTCGATAAACCCGAGATTCTTTTGAACCAATAAATTTTTCGCACGCTGGCAGTACGGGCACCACCCGGCCGCATAAATTGTAATGCCCGGCGAGCTCATTTTGCGTGTTGTTTGTTACCGCCCGTCGACTTGGCAACGGGCATATTTTCCTTGAGCCAGGCGTTCAGGCCGCCTTGCAAATTGAAAACTTTGGTGAAACCGAGCCTCGTGAGCGTTCGCGCCGCGCTCGCGCCGCTGCGACCGTCGCTGCAATAGGTAATGACGGTTTTGTCGCGCCATTTATGGAGCGCATCGATTTCCTTTTCCAGCTCGGCCTGCGGCACGTTGCGCGCGTCGCCGATATGGCCGCCCTCGAACAGCTCCTTGCCGCGCAGGTCGATGACCAGGGCGCCCTGATTCATGAGGCGCACGGCCTGCATGGCGGTCACGGCGGCAAAAGATTGCATGTTCTCGCGCAACTCGTAGACCAATACCGCGAGGATCGCCAGCACGGCCCCGGCGGCGAGATAGGGATGATGGCCGATAAACTCGATCAAGCGCTGCATGCGTCTTTAAAACTTCCGAAATTTTAGGGGGCGCAAGTATAGCAGTGGGTACAAGGCTTGTATGCTTAGGCGCCAGAACATGAAGAGATCACTCATTCAATTATGGAAGCTCGCGGCGCTGCTCCTGGTGCTGGGCCCGGCGCCGGACCTCGGCGCCGCCGCCGCGCATGCCGAGCCCACCGATCCGGCGCAGGCGCAAGCCAAACTCAAGGCATTGCGGGCTCGTATAGAGAGCCTGACCAGCCATCGTGCCGCAGACCTCGCTGAGCGCGACGCGCTGAGTGCGCGTCTGCGCGATGCCGAACTCGCGGTTACCGCGAAGCGCCGAGCCCTGGGAGAACTGCAGGCCGCCGCGCAAGCCGTCGAACGACGCCGCGCGGCGTTGCGAGCCGAGCAAACTCGCACCCAGGGGGCGCTCGACACCGAGCGCGCCGCGCTGGCCGGACAGATCCTCGCAGCCTATATGAGCGGCCGCCAGGAGCAGCTGAAAATGCTGTTGGGCCAAGCCGATCCCGCGAGTCTGGGCCGCATGCTGACTTATTACGGCTATTTCGGTCGCGCACGCGCCGCACAAATCGATGCGATTCGCGCGCGCCAGCAGCAGCTGCAAGCCCTTGGATTGGAGATCGATCAAGAGTCGGCGAGGCTCGAGGTTCTGCAAGACGACGACCAGCATGCGCTCGCCGATCTGTCGCGCGCACGCGCCGAGCGCGCACTGGCGCTCACCGCGATTTCCCGCGAGGTCAAGAGCCGCGATCAGGAGTTGGCCGCGCTCAAGCACCAGGAGCAGGCCCTCGAGGCGCTGCTCGCGGACCTCGCGCGCGTATTGCAGGATTTCCCGACCGGCGGCGCGCAAAATTTCAGCCAGTTGCGCGGCTTGCTGCCCTGGCCCGTCACCGGTCATCTGGTGGCGCGCACTCACGATGCACAAAACGGTGTTCTCATCGACGCCGCAAAGGGCGCTGTGGTGCGTGCGCCGTATTCTGGGCGCGTCGTCTATGCCGATTGGCTGCAGGGACTGGGGCTGCTGCTGATCATCGGGCACAGCGGCGGCTACATGAGCCTCTACGGACACGCCGAGGTCTTGTACAAATCGGTCGGCGATTGGGTCGCGCCCGGGGATGTCATTGCCTCCTTGGGCGATGCAGAGGGCAAGCCGGCGCAACTCTATTTCGAAATACGACAAGGCCGTAAGCCCCTGGATCCGAGGTTGTGGCTGAAGGCGGCGCATTGAGCCGAATCTTATGTCGCATCGTCGATGATGAGTTCGGCCGCGCAAATTTCCTGAACGTTGCGGCGTGAACTGCCGAACGCGTCCTAGTATCTGCGGGAGCTTTGTCGGATGGTAGCGTCTTCGTTCAATGCGCAGCGGAGCGATCCATGACAGCCTCAGTCGAAACCTGGCAGTCGTACGGGGCGTTACTCGAGAGACTATTCCCGAAAATCCAGCATTCTCTGCTCGCCGGCGCCGATGGGGCGATACTGTGGACGAGCGACGGCCAGGCCGCGGCGCAACTGCAGCAGACGATGGCGATACTCGCGGCCTCCGGCACCAATCGGCAGAGCGACATCGACGGGTTGATGGACCTGCATAGCGAGCCGATGCCGCATTACGGCTTTCGAATCCGCGGCGCACTCGGCGAGGTCTTGGGGCTGGTGCTCATCGCAACCCGTCCCGATGCGCTTGCGCTCGTCGATTTGGCGACCGTACACGCCTCGATCAAGCCGGCACTCGATTGCCTACAAAGCGAATTCGGCGCGCGCGCCGCGATCGGCGAACTGCATGCGGATCTTGCCGACAACAGCCGCAATCTCGAGCTGTTTCAGCGCTTGTCCGAAGCAGGCCTGTCAGGCGGCAGCGTGGCGCTCGGCGAAGTCCCCGAGTTGGCGCTGCAGTATCTGCCCGGAATGCTCGCAGCCATCCTCGTGCCCGACCGCAATCTGACCTTGTGCCGCACGCAGTCGGCCCAGCCGCGCGAGATCGAGGCGGGCGTGCTGACCCAGCTGCACCGCCATTTGATGACACGCGCGCAGTTGCACGGCTGCACGCTGGTTGCCAACCGATTGTCGCTCGACGGCTCGAAAGCGCCGCTGCCCTATAAGGCGATCTCCACACCGATTCGGGATGATTTGCGGCGGGTGATCGGCGTCCTCGCGGTTTTTCGCCTAGACACCGATCATGATTTCCAATTGCGCGACGCCGAAGTTTTGGAGCTGCTCGCACGCAAGGCGGCGCAAATCGTGCGCACGAGTTTCGATTCCGATACCGGTCTCTTGACGCAAGCGGCGTTCGTCGCACAAACCCAGGACAAATTGGCGGCCCATACCGGCCGCGTGAGCGCCTTCGGCCTGCTCTATATCGACATCGATCAATTGAACGTCGTCAACGAGAATCATGGGATGCCCGTCGGCGACGAAGTGATCCGCAGCGTCGCATCATTGCTGAGCCGGCGCAGCCTGGAGGGCAGCTTGATCGCGCGCATCGCCGGGGATCGCTTCGCGGTGTTGGTGCCCGCCTTCGGCATCGAGCCGGTAGCGAGGATCGCCGAAGAATTGCGTGGCGCGGCAGTGAAGCTCAGCGGCGCGCGCGGCGACAAACCGCTGCTCGTGAGCTTGAGCATCGGAGTCGCCCGCATCGCGGAGTGCGACCGGCTGCTGGAGCACGCGATGGCGGGCGCAGAGTTCGCCTGCCGTACCGCGAAAGAACGCGGCCGCAACCGGGTCGAGGTGTTCCACGGCGGCGCGCAGAGCTCGCCAAGCGGCCGCGCCGCGGCAAACTTCCATTCCCAGGTCGCCGCCGCCCTCGCCTGCGACTCCTTGGAGCTCCTGGCTCAGCCGATTTTACCGCTCGGTGCGACCCCGTCCGATCCGCGCTTCGAAATCATGCTGCGCATGCGGGCGAGCGACGGCACACGCTTGAGCTTCGAGAAGCTCATGAACGCTGCGGCATCGCCCGAGTTGGCCCGCAATATCGATAAATGGATCGTCGAGCAGTCATTCGCGCGGCTCGCGGCCTGCCGTGAATTGCTGCGCGAGCATCCCGCCAAATTCTCGCTGAATCTGTCGGCGGCATCGCTCGTCGATGACGAATTTTGGCGCATGTCGGAGCACCTGGTCCGCACTTCCCGCATCGATCCGGGAATCGTCAGCTTTGAGTTCCCCGAAGAGGCGGCGCTCGGCCAAATCGCACGTGTCGTGCCCCATATGTTGCGCCTCAGCGAGCAAGGTGTCTGTTTTACGGTCGATCATTTTGGACGCGGCATCGGTTCGCTGTCGAACTTGAATTCTCTGCCGGTCTCTTGCATCAAGATCGATGGCGCGTTCAGTCTCGATCTGGTCGAGAACCCGCGCTCGCAGTCGATGGTCGTAGCGATCACGAAGCTCGCGCAGGCCTTCGGCATGGAAACCATCGCCTCGCAGATCGAGACCGATGCGATCCGGGCGAAAGCGGCGCAGCTCGGTGTCGATTTCGGCCAGGGCTTTTTCATCGGCAAGCCGCTGAGCCTGGACGATGCAATCGGCGATCTGCCGCTGTATTCGTGCTTCGCGACTTCGACGGGCTTGTTCGATCCCGCGCCTGCCAAAGCGCTCGCGCTGAATAACTAGCCGACGCGGCGGGTCGCGGCGTATGCTTCGGTGCTACATGCAGCCGCGAAACCGCAACCTCTTATTTCTTGCCGTCGGCATCGCACTCGGGCTATCTCTCGGTCTCGCGCGCGGAGTATGGGCCGACAAGCCGCCGGCGCTCGGCAAGGATCTGCCCTGGGCCGACGCGCGCCTGCTCGCCGACGTGCTCGAGCGGGTCAAACACGATTACGTGAATCCGGTCAACGATCACCAACTGCTGCAGGCGGCGATTCGCGGCATGGTTTCATCGCTCGATCCATACTCCGAATTCGTGGACGGCGACGAGTACGACGACATCAAAATCAGCAGCTCCGGCGAATACTCCGGCGTGGGCATCGAGGTGTCGATGCAGGACGATCAAGTCGTCGTGATCGCACCGATCGAGGGGTCGCCCGCGGCGCTCGCGGGAATCCGCTCCGGTGACGTCATCGTGACGATCGACGGGATCGCGGTCAACACGACGAGTCTCGCCGACACGATCGGGCGAATGCGCGGCAAAGAGGGCACGACCGTCAACATCGGCGTCGAGCGCGACGGCAGCCCGGAGCCGCTGCTATTTCCGGTCAAGCGACAGCGCGTGGAACTGCATAGCGTGCGTTCGGATTTGCCGGAACCGGGATTCGGCTACGTGCGTATCGCCCAATTCAGCGAAACCACGGGCGACGAGGTGGAGGCGGCGGTAAAGGCATTACGCAAAAATAACGGCGCGCCGCTCAAAGGCCTCGTTCTCGATTTGCGCGACAATCCCGGCGGCGTACTCGAGGCGGCGGTCGCGGTCGCCGACGCGTTCCTCGATTCGGGCGTGATCGTGACCGCGAAGGGCCGTACGGCGGAATCGAAGTTCGAGATGGATGCGACGCCCGGCGACATCATAGCCGGCGCGCCGATCGTGATCCTGGTCAACGGCGGCTCCGCCTCGGCGGCCGAAATCGTCGCCGGAGCGCTCAAGGACAACCACCGCGCGACACTCATGGGGCGCACGACGTTCGGTAAAGGCTCGGTGCAGACCGTCATCCCGTTATCGGACCAATCCGCGCTCAAGCTCACGACCTCGCTGTACTACACGCCATCCGGCGCCTCCATCAACCACAAGGGTATAGCGCCGGACATCGAGCTGCCGCGCGATTCGGGTGTGAAGCCGGCGCCGGGCTCCGCCGGTCAACCTGCTCTGCGTCAAGACGCGGAAGTGCAGCGCGCACTGCAGGAATTGAAAACCAGCACTGCCGCGGGGCGGAAATCCTTGTCCGCCGCCGTCCGGATTCGATAGCCAGCGCGTGCGTAGCACCAGATCGATCGAAATTCTGTGTTTGGTGCTCGTGGCGCTGGTGCTGGTCTGGAGCCGCGCGCTTGCCGCGCAGTTTTGGCCCGGCCTCGCTCTGTTGTGCGCATTCGCCGCCGCGATCGCCGTGTTCCGCGCACGCCGATTTTTCCGCGGCCGTGCGCGCCTGCGCTTGGAGATCGAATCCTGGTCCATGGTCGTGTTCGTCACCGCCGCGATGTGGTTGAGCGGCAAGAGCGCGAGCCCGCTGCTGAATCTTTATCTGCTGCCGATCATCCTGAGTGCGTTGACCCTGGGGCGATTGACGACGTTGCTGCAAGTCGCGGCGGTCTGCGTCTGCCATCTGTTGCTGGCTGCGGCTACGCCGGGATTCGATCCGCTTTCGCTGACTTATGCGAGCCGCGCGGTCGGCGAGCTGGCGCCCCTGTTGTTGATCGGCTATTTGACGTCGACCCTGTCGGCCGACATCACCGAAGCGCGCGAGCGCATCGAGAATTTGGCCCAGACCGATCCGCTCACGGGTCTATACAACCAGCGCATGTTCAACGAAGTGTGGTCGCGGGCGCACGCGGCGAGCGAGAGCCGCGGGGCGCCCTACTCGCTGCTGATGGTCGATATCAATCAACTGAAGACCGTCAACGACAGCTTCGGCCACGAAGCGGGCAATCAAGCGCTGAGTTTGGTCGCCCAGTGCCTGCAGAGGAGCATCCGCAGCACCGACTACGCGGCCCGCTTCGGCGGCGATGAGTTCGCCGTGCTGCTGCCGTCGGCGCCGGCCGAAATCGCCGATGTCGTCGTCAAGCGGATCCGCAACAACGTCTACAAGACGACGCTCGACCTCGGCTCGCGCATGATCCGTTGCACGGTCAGCGTCGGTGTAGCGGTTTATCCGCGCGACGCCCGCGAAATGCGCGAACTCCTGAGCGTTGCCGACCGCGACATGTACCGCGACAAGGAACTGCGGCGCGCGCCCGGAGCTTCGGCGAACGCATAGCTTCGCGCAGAAAAACCTTGCGCCGGAGCCTGCAATCTGTAAAGTTAACAGTGGATCACGGTATTGTCCGATCGACATGTGCTTTGCTGATCCTTACTTTAAGTTTAATGTCGAGAGAACGATGGATTTCAGCAATCGCATTCCAGCCGCGTCGGTTTGGGCGTCAATCTGCCTGAGTTTGACGCTCGTATCCCTGCCCGCCGGCGCCAACGTGCGCCACGCCGGGCCGAAGCCCGCGCGCGACCTCCCTAAGACGCTGCGTGACCCGAGTCTCAAATCCACGTCCGTGCTGGTCGTCGATCCGACCAATTCTTCGGTGTTATTGTCGAAGAACGCCGATGTGGCTTCGCCGATCGCCTCGATCACCAAGCTCATGACGGCCTTGGTCGTGCTCGAGGCCGGGCAATCGCTGGACGAGCCCATAGAAGTCACGGCGGCCGATCAAAATTTCGGCAAGGGATCCTCTTCCCGCCTCAGCGTCGGTACCATGCTGAGCCGCGGCGATATGATGCACCTCGCTCTGATGGCCTCCGAGAATCGGGCTGCGCATGCGCTGGGCAGTAACTACCCCGGCGGCATCCCGGCCATCGTCGAGGCCATGAACGCGAAAGCCGCCTCGCTGGGCATGACCAGCGCGCACTTCGTCGAGCCGACGGGCTTGTCGAGTGAAAACGTCGCGAGCCCCGAGGACCTGGCCAAGCTCGTGGTCGCGGCATCGCAAAATCCGACGATTCGCAGCTTCTCCACCGACCCCAGATATGCCGTGCGTGTGCACCGGCATATCGTCGAGTTTCGGAATACCGACAAACTGGTCTCGAATCCGACCTGGAACATCATCGTCCAGAAAACGGGCTACATCACCGAGGCAGGCCGCTGCTTGGTCATGGAGGCCGTCATCGAGGGCCGGTCTGTCGTCATCGTGCTGCTCGATTCGCTCGGTAAGTACACGCGTCTCGCCGATGCGACGCGCGTCAAGAACTGGCTGAAGACGATTGGCGTCGGCGCACGGCTCACCCAGGTATCGATGCGCTAACGGCCGGGGCTTAAGAGATTGCCTGCCGAATTGCGCCGGCCAAACTGCCCACCAGGAGGATGATCACCGGCATGCTGCTCAGCCCGAAGCCGGCGCCCCGTTTTGCCGGATCCTTCACATAGCCCCAGGCATAGAGTTCCCGACCAATCAGATAGACGACGCCCAGCGCGGCGGCCCAGAGCGGGTTCCAATAATGGCCAAAGAGATATAAACCCGGCAAAAATGCGACGAGCTGTTCCAGGGTATTTTGTTGAACTCGGAAGTAGCGCTCAAAAATTTCATTGCCGGTGGTGGCCGGTGCCTTGACGCCGTAACGGCCGCGGGCCCCGCCCACCTTGATGCCGAAAACAAGGAATTGCAGAATTGCGAGTATTGTCACGATATTGAGATAAGCCATGGATGTTCCCCCGGTAATGATGGATTCTAGCACTCCCTAACGGTCGACCTAATCTATGAGCGTCCCCAGTTCACGTAAGCGTTCCGGCACCCGTGGCTATGCCCATCTGATCGAGTTGGAGGCGCCGGTCGCGCGCGTCTGGCGCGCATTGACCGATCCTGCCTTGATGCGGATCTGGTACGGGGGCGAGGCCGAAATCGATGCACGCAAGGGCGGCCTCTACCGTCTCGGCCGCGCGGGCTTCGGCGGTCGTGAAGCCCATATCGACATTTTCGATGTCAACCGCAGATTGCGGCTGATCTACATGAACGGTCCGAACTTCCCGCACAGTGACAGCGCCATCGTCGACGATTTTCTGTTGGACATGCGTGCCGGCGAAGGCCTGACCTCGCTGCGGCTCTTGGGCTCCGGCTTCCCGGAGGACGAGGCCTGGAACCAGTCCTATGCACGCATACGCCTGGGTTGGGAACGATTCTTGGCGCGCATCAAGGTGACGCTCGAGAATCCCCCGCAGCCCAAGAAGGCCGAACCGGCAGCGCCGCCCGTTGACCCGCCGCTGCGAGGCTTGGATTATTGATTTGGCATAGAATTGATTCGGCTCGAAGGAGTCGAGGAGAATCTATGCTGGGCTTTTTAATGCGCGCGGCGATTGCCGCTCTCGGCCTCTGGCTCGCAACGGCTTGGGTACACGGCGTATCGATCGACGGGCCATCCACCTTGATACTGGCCGGCATCTTGCTGGGCCTCGTCAATGCGATCGTGCGACCGATCGCAATACTGCTGACGCTGCCGATGACCATTTTCACGCTGGGTCTGTTTTTATTGGTCATCAACGCGGGCATGGTCGGCCTGGTTGCCTGGATGCTGCCGGGTATGCAGGTCGCGGGATTTTGGCCCGCATTTTGGGCCGGGCTGATCGTCAGCCTCGTCAGCATCGTGGGATCTTGGTTCATCGGACCCAAGGGCAGGGTGGAGGTCATCGTCAAGCGCCGCTGAGTCGTGAGGCCCGACGCCGGCCGCTCACTGCGCTTTGGGTTCCTCGAGATTTTTCGCATCGAGCAGGCTGCTGCCGGGCAGCGTCAACAAAACGACGCCGACGATGATGATCACCATCCCGACGAGCTGCACCCGCGAGAGGCGCTCGTCGAGAAATTCCCAGCCGAGAAACGCCGCGATCGCGGGATTCACGTAACTGTAGGTGCCGATCAGCGGAGGGGCCGCGTTCAGGGCGAGCCAGCCGTACGCGGTGAACGCGAGACATGAACTGAACAGCGTCAAATAGGTCAGCGCGACGATACCCGGCACATTCGGTGTCCAAACCGCAAGATCCCCGTGCATGAGGGCGACCGCTGAGAACATGCAGCCGCCGAGCAGCAGCTGCAGCGCCGAGAACATCAGCGGGCTCAACTCGGTATCGATGCTGCGGTAATAGACGGTGCCCAGCGACCAGGCGAGACAGGCGCCCAATGCCCCAATCTGTGCCGTCACGGCGGCGCTGCCGACCTCGCCCTTCGGCACCAGCATCAACGCGGTTCCCAGGAATCCCACGACGAGGCCGATCACCGCGCGACGCGTCAACGGGTGCCCGCGGCGGCCGAAGACACCCAATCCGGCGATCCAAAACGCTGCGGTACCGTTGAGCAACGCCGAGACGTTGGTCGGGATCGTGCGGATAGCCCAGGCGTTCAAGCCGTTGCTCGCGAACACCATCATGAATCCCATGACGAGCACATGACGCCACTCGCGCAAGCCGCGTGGCCACGCAAGGCCCATCCAGAACCTCGCAAACAGGCTGAGCAGCGTACCCGCGATCAGGAAGCGTATCGCGCAAAAGAGCGCAGGCGGCAGGTGGGTCACCGCGATCTTCGAGAACAAGAAACTCGATCCCCAGACGAGATAAACCGTCCCTAAGCACAAGACGAGTTTGAAGGAGTGCCGTGGATCGATGCGCATACTTTCAGCAGCGCAAGTCGTCAGTGCACCTCGCCCATGAGCTTCTTGACCGGCCGGCTGAGTATCAAGAGTACCGCGCCCAAGCCGACCGCGAAATACACGATGTGCATATATTGCGACGGCATTGCGGCCACATGCTCGGCGTCGAATTCACCGGCAATGAGTCCGGCGAAGAGATTGCCGAGCGAAATCGACAGGAAAAATATCCCCATCATTTGACCGGCGAAACGCTTGGGCGAAAGTTTGGTGAAGAAACTCAAACCGACCGGGCTCAGGCAAAGCTCGCCGAAGGTATGCAGCAGATAGGTGGAGATCAGCCAAAACGGCAAGACTTTGGAGCCCGAGGCCACGATCGCCGCCGCAGCCGCCATCACCAAGAACCCGGAGCCCATCAAAATCACGCCGAGCGCGAATTTGGCCGGCACCGACGGATCCAGCTGGCGCCGCGCGAGTGCGACCCAGGCCCATGCGAAGGCCGGTGCGAACAACACGATGAATATCGGATTGAGCGACTGAAACCACTCGGTCGGAATCACGAAATGCACGGAGCTCATGACGCGGTCCGTATAGCGCTCGGCAAACAGATTCAACGAGGAACCGGCTTGTTCATAGCCGGACCAGAACAGCGCGCTGCCGAGAAACAGCACAACCAGCACGATGCCGCGCCGGCGCTCCTCCGGATCGAGGCCGCCCGCGATGAAAAAATACGCGAAATACAGCACCGCCATGCCGATGATCAAGACCGCCGTGTAGTGCGCCAGAGTCACGGGATCCAAGCTGATCCAACCGAGCGCGCAGACGAGCACCGCGGCGCCCAAAATCGCGCCGCCCACGGCCACGCGCGACCACAAGCGCCTGCGTTCGTGCGGAGGCTGCGTCGCGCCCGTGGTCTTGCCGGCTTCACCGAGAGCCGCGCGCGTGAGGTAGAACTGCAGCACGCCGCAGCCCATGAACAGGGAGGCGGCGGCGAAACCCGCTCGCGGCCCGAAGTGTTGCTGCGCCAGGCCCGTGACGAGCGGTCCCAAGGCCGAACCGATGTTGATGCCGATGTAGAACAGCGTGAAGCCGGCGTCGCGCCGCGCGCCGCCTTCCGGGTAGAGTTCCCCGACCATGACGCTGACGTTCGGTTTGAGCATTCCGACGCCCAGGACGATGATGAGCAAGCCGACGTAAAATGCGCCGGGACTCGTCGAGATCGCCAACATGGCATTGCCGGCCATGATGATCAGTCCGCCGACGAGCACGGCGCGGCGCGCGCCGATCAGGCGATCAGCGATCCAGCCGCCGGGCAAGGCCACCAAATACACCGCCGACGTGTACAGACCGTAGATCGCGGTGGCAGTCTTGTCGTCGATGCCGAAGCCGCCCGTGGAGACCGCGCCGACCAGGAACAGCACGAGCAGCGCGCGCATCCCGTAATACGTGAAGCGCTCCCACATCTCCGTGAAGAACAGCGTGGCAAGGCCGCGCGGATGGCCGAAAAACGTAGCGCGCACTAAACCTGCGCCTCGCGCTCTGCGTCTTCCTTCGCACGTGCGGCGAGTTTGTCTTTGAGCAAGAGTTTGGCCATGAGGATGCCTATTTCATACAGTATATACATGGGCACCGCCATGAAGCTCTGCGAAACCGCGTCGGGAGGTGTCACAAAGGCTGCAACGATGAAAATGCCGAGCAGCACGAAACCCCGATTCTTGGTCAACGTCGTGATTTTCACGAAGCCGGTCCAAACCAACAACACCGTCGCGATCGGCACTTCAAAAGCCAAGCCGAACGCGAGCAGCAAAATCATCACGAAATCCAAATAGCTTCCCATATCGGTCATCATTTGCACGCCGGCCGGCGTCGTGCCGACGAAGAAGCCGAGCATGGCGGGGAACACCAGGAAGTAGGCGAACGCGGCGCCGACGTAAAACAGCACGACGCTCGATAGCAGCAGCGGGATCGCCAATTTACGTTCGTGCCGATAGAGGCCCGGCGCCACGAATGCCCAGGCTTGGTACAGTACGACGGGAATCGCCAGCCCGAAAGCGACCACGAAGGCGAGTTTGAACGGCACCATGAACGGGGACACGACACTCGTCGCGATGAGGCTAGCGCCCGCCGGCAGTTTCTTGATCAGCGGCTGTGCGACGAACGTGAACAGCTGGTTCATGTAGATCGCGCACGGTATGAAACAAATGAACACCGCGATCATCGCTTTCATGATGCGATCGCGCAGCTCCAGCAAATGAGAGATCAGGGTGCCCTCGGCGAGTTCGCCGGGCTCCTCAGCCGGTTGATTCATTGGGCGGCTTGATGCTGTTCGCGGTCGGCTGGTTTTCGCTAACCGAGGTCGCCGGTTCGGTGTGCGTCTCGGATTGGCTCGCGACCGCGGCTGCGGTCGGCGCTAGGGGAACGGGGTGGATGACGGCCGCCGCCGCGGCGTCGATCGGAGCGCCGCCTTCGCCCGCTGTAGCGGCCGCGCCCGCAGCGGCGGCCGCGCCGGTGGCACTCGCAACGCCGGTGGCGGCCGCGGTGCGCGGTACGGCGCGAGTCGTCGTTTTCTGCTGTTGTTTTAGAAATTCCTCGGCACTGATCTCTCGGTCCAGCTGTTCTGTGAGCTGTCTCGCCATGAGGCGTGCGCGCCCCAACCAGTTGCCGACCTGACGCGCAACTTTGGGCAGCTTCTCCGGGCCCAACACGACGAGCGCGATGGCCGAAGTGAGCAGGATCTCAGAGAACCCAAAATCCAGCATCGCCCTTACGCGTTCGTCTTGGGCGGCGTCTTGACTTCGGCATCATGCTTGGCCGCGTTGGCATCGAAGTCCGCGTCTTTGTCGTGCTTCAGCTGTTTGGCCTGCTCTTCCGACTCGCCCTCGTTCATGGCTTGCTTGAAGCCCTTGACCGCGGAGCCCAGATCCGAGCCGATCGTGCGTAGGCGCTTGGTGCCGAATACCACCAAAGCGATCGCCAGAATGACCAATAACATTTTCGAATCGAACATTTCGCTTCTCCGATTCCGGGTTAACTCTAACGAGGGCGGTAATGATACGCCATCGGCATTATGACGTATGACCGCGGCGCCCCGATGCGCGTTCGGTCGCATTTGCCCTTTTTTCGCGTAGTTACCCTTATTTTTCCTCGGTTTAGCTCTCCAACCAAATCGTGACCGGCCCGTCGTTGATCAGTGACACTTGCATATCCGCGCCGAAAACGCCGCGCGCGACGGCCGGGTGGCAGGATTGCGCTTCATCAACGGCGAGATCGAATAGCCGGCGCGCCAAATCTGGCGGTGCAGCAGTCGAAAAACCTGGCCTCGTGCCCTTGCGGGTATCCGCGGCCAGCGTGAATTGCGGCACCAGCAACAGGCCGCCATGAACGTCGGCCAAGCTCAGGTTCATGCGACCGCTGCTATCGTCGAATACGCGGTATTGAAGCACCCGTTCGATGAGGCGCCGAGCGTCCTTTTCTGTGTCGGCGGGCCGGACGCCTATCAGCGCCAATAGACCGCCTTGAATCGAGGCAGTCGTCTCGCCGGCAATGCGCACATCGGCCTTCAAGACGCGTTGTATTAATGCAATCAATGGCTTAGCGCCGCCCTGTGGGCTTGCGATGCGTCGAGCGGAGCCGCGTCTTGGCCCGGGCGCTCCGCGCCACTGGCGCCGCCGCCGCCTTTCGCCGATCGGCTCGAGGAGTGCTTGCCGCTGTTCTTACACCGCACTACGCCCATCACCTGATTCTCCCGTCTTGACGCTTTCGCCGCAACGTCTCGAGGCGGCGCGCTTGACGCTCAATCGGTGATCGCCGAGTATTTACTCAACACATGTTGAAAACGCTTCCTCGCACGATGAGAAGCTCGGGGAGAACGCTCATGCGCACGCCTGTTCGAGCATCGTGCCGCGGATGACGGAGCCGAAACAGAACACCGCGACCGCCGCGACACTGGCCTATCGCTCCTACGTGCTGACGGTGCTCGTGATCGTTTACGCGTTCAATTTCATCGACCGCCAGATCGTCGGCATACTCGCGGTGCCGATCAAAGCCGATCTGAAGCTCACCGATACGCAGCTCGGCATGATGGGCGGGCTCGCCTTTGCGCTGTTTTATACGCTGCTCGGCATTCCGATCGCGCGGCTCGCCGATCGCGTCAGCCGCATCCGCATCATGAGCATTGCGCTCGCGGTTTGGAGCCTGATGACGTCCTTGTGCGGTATCACGACGAGCTTTGGCCAGCTGTTCCTGGCGCGCTTGGGCGTGGGCGTCGGCGAGGCCGGCGGCGTCGCGCCCGCGTATTCCTTGATCTGTGATTATTTCCCGCCAAAAGAGCGCGCCCGCGCGCTCAGCGTCTACTCGTTTGGAATACCGATCGGCAGCGCGGTCGGTATCGTCGCCGGCGCGTACCTGACACGCCTCGTCAGCTGGCGCGTTGCCTTCATCGTCGTCGGGATCGCCGGAATCGCGCTGACGCCGCTGCTTAGGTTCGGGGTCCGCGAGCCGCCGCGTGGCGGCTTCGATGCGTCCTCTTCGGCGACGGCGCAGCCCACGCCGCTCCGGCAGGTCTGCCTCACGCTCGGCCGCAAACGCAGCTTCTGGGGACTCTCGCTCGGCGCCTCGTTCTCCTCGATGATGGGTTACGGGCTGTTCTTTTGGATACCGACGCTGCTTTATCGCAGCTTGGGCTTGAGCCTCGTCGAGGCGGGGCTCGCATTCGGCAGCTTGCTGCTGGCCGGCGGACTCACCGGAATTTGGCTCGGCGGCTTCGCGGCTGACCGCTTTGGCCAGCTTCACCGCAGCCGCTATGCGCTCTATCCGGCGATCGCATTCATCGCGACCGTACCGTTCTACTTCGTCGGCGTCCTATCGACGAGCGTGTGGATGTTTATGGCGGTATCGCTCGTGCCGACGGCGCTCGGGCTCGCGTGGCTCGGGCCCGTGCTTGCGGCGGTTCAACAACTCGTGCCCTCGAACATGCGGGCAACCGCATCGGCGCTGTTCTTGTTCATCAACAATTTGATCGGCATCGGGCTAGGCGGGCTGCTGATCGGAGTGCTGTCCGACGCGCTGCGGGCGCGCTTCGGCGCGGAATCGCTGCGTTATGCGATACTCGCCGGCACCGGTTTTTACTTCGTCGCGGCAGCGCTATTACTCTACGCGTCGAAGCATCTGGATGCGGAGTGGCAGGACTAAACGGCCGTCCGGCCGTTTGAACGCCCGAAGGGCGGCCCGTAAGGGCGAGGCGCGCAGCGCCGAGTACTAAACGGCCGTCCGGCCGTTTGAACGCCCGAAGGGCGGCCCGTAAGGGCGAGGCGCGCAGCGCCGAGTACCAGCACTATTTGCGCCACAGGCTCGGCTTGAATAACACCAGAATCGTAAACACCTCGAGACGGCCCAGCAGCATCGCGGCCGCGCAGACCCAGGTCTGAAAACCGGTCAGCACGCCGTACGTACCGCCGGGACCTACGAGCCCCAGGCCTGGTCCGGCATTGTTTATGCATGCGAGGATCGCCGACATCGACGTCATGAAATCCAGGCCGCTCGCCAACTGTATGAAGACCAGCGATACGACGCTCATGAAGTAGAGGAACACGAATGCCAGCACCGCGAATACGACCTTGTTCGCGATCACGGCACCGCCGACCTTCAAGGGGCGCACCAGATTCGGATGCACGAGCTGGTCCAATTCCCGGTTTGCCTGCTTGGCGAGGATCAACGTGCGGATCATTTTGACGCCGCCGCCGGTGGAGCCGGAACTCGCGACGATGCAGCTCAGGAAAATCATCCACATCGGCGCGAATATCGGCCATTTGGAATAATCCTGGTTGTGCAGTCCGCTGGTCGTCGCGATCGAGACTACGTTGAAGGTTGCGTAGCGCAGCGCGGTGCCGAAGTCCGGATAGGTGCCATTGAAGAACAGGAACAACGCGAGCCCCGCGCAGCTCGCGATCAGCACGCCGAAGATCGCCTTCGCCTCCGAGTCGCGAAAATAGGCGAGCACGCCGCGCTGGCTCCAGGCGAGATAATGCGTCGCGAAATTCAAGGCAGCGAGGATTTCAAACGCAGTCAACACCAGTTCGATGGGCACCGAATCGAAGTGGCCGATGTTGGCGTCATAATTGGAAAACCCGCCGAGCGAGAGCGCCGAAAACCCGGCGCACACCGCATCGAACCAAGCCATACCCGCGAATCTCAGGCTGACGATGCAGGCGACCGTTAGTCCCGCGTAGACGGCCCATAGCAACTTGGCGGTCTGGCCAATGCGCGGCGTGAGCTTGCTGTCCTTCATCGCGCCGGGCAGTTCGGCGCGGTAAATCTGCATGCCGCCGACGCCGAGCAGCGGCAGAATCCCGACCGCCAGCACGATGATGCCCAAGCCTCCGATCCAGCTCAGCAGATGCCGCCACAAATTGATCGAGCGCGGTAAATTCTCGAGACCGGACAGCACCGTAGCGCCGGTGGTCGTGAGTCCCGAGGCCGCCTCGAAATAGGCGTCCGTGAAACTGATCGGCAGGTAGCTGAGCAGCGGCAAACTCGCTACCGCCGGCAGCAGGGTCCACGTCAGCGCGACCAACATCAATCCATCGCGCGTCTTGAGTTCGTGTTTGAATCGGCGCGTTGCAAGCCACAGCACGGCGCCGATGAGGAAGGCCGCTAAGGCCGAAATCGCGAACGAGCCCAGCGCCGGGTCCATGCCCCAGATGGCCAACACCAGGGGCGCCAGCATGATCGCCGCGAACACCATGATGACCATGGCGAACACGTGCGCGACCGGCAGCAGGATGTCCTTCACAGAAACGAGGCGGAGCCTTGGAAGAGCTTTTCCACCGCTTCCAAATGCCGCCGATCCGTCAAGAACAGAATCAAATGGTCATCCGGCTGCACCGTGATGTCGTGGTGGGCGATGATCACGTCCTCGCCGCGCACGACGGCGCCCAGGGTCGTGCCCTCCGGAAGCGCGATTTCCTCGATGCGACGACCGATGACCTTGGAGTTGTCGGCGTCGCCGTGCACGACGACCTCGAGCGCCTCGGCCGCGCCGCGGCGCAAGGAATGCACGCGCACCACGTCGCCATGGCGCACATGCGCCAGCAACGAGCTGATCGTGACCGTCTGCGGCGCGATCGCGATGTCGATCGAGCCGCTCTCGATGAGCTCGGCGTAAGCGGGTTTGTTGATCAGCGCCATGACCTTGTGGGCGCCCAGACGCTTCGCGAGCATTGCCGAGAGGATATTGGCCTCCTCGGAATTCGTCAGAGCCGCGAATACGTCCGCGCTGTCGATATTTTCCTCGAGCAATAGATCCTCGTCCGCCGCGTCGCCATGCAGCACCGTCGTATTCTTCAGTTGCTCGGAGACGCGTCGCGCGCGCTTGTGATCGCGTTCGATGAGCTTGACCTGATTCTTGTCCTCGAGCTCGCTCGCGAGCCGAAATCCGATGTTGCCGCCGCCGGCGATCACCACGCGGCGTGCCGGCGCTTCTTCGCGCCGCATCTCGCGCATCACGGCGCGAATGTCGCGGCGCGCTGCGAGGAAAAACACCTCGTCGCCATCCTCGATGACCGTCGTGCCCTCCGGCTTGACGCTCTTGCCCGCGCGGTATATCGCGGCCACGCGCGCATCGATGTTCGGAATGTGTTCGCGCAGCGTGCGCAGCGCCTGGCCTACCAGAGGACTGCCCTGACGCGCGCGAACCCCGACCAGGCGCACGCGGCCGTCGGCAAAATCGAGCACCTGCAGCGCGCCGGGGTAGCGAATCAGCCGCGCAACATATTCCGTGACGAGCTGTTCGGGGCTGATCCAGACATCCACGGCGACGCCGTTCTCGCCGAACAGCCGCTCCCGCTCGGTATAGTCCGCGGAGCGGATGCGCGCGATTTTCTTCGGAGTGCGATACAGCGTCCAGGCGATGTGGCAGGCCATCATGTTCACCTCGTCGCTATTGGTCAGCGCGACGAGAATGTCGGTATTGGTGATTCCGGCGGCCTCGAGCACGCGCGGGCTGGAGGCATTGCCGCTGACCGTGCGTATGTCCAGGCGATCCTGCAAATCGCGCAACGTGTCTTCGTTGACGTCGATGACCGTAACGTCGTTCGCTTCCTCGCGTGATAGATGATAAGCGGCGGTGCGCCCGACTTGGCCGGCCCCAAGTATGATGATTTTCACGGTTTGTTTACTCTACACGACCTCGAGATTGGCGTAGGAAAGCATCAACCATTTGGTCCCCTGCCGCTCGAAATTCACTTGAATTCGAGCATGCGCGCCATTCCCCTCGAAACTCAAGACCACCCCGTCGCCGAACTTCGAATGGCGCACCCTGCTGCCCATGCGCATCGCCGGCTGCGGTGAGTCCTCGATGAGTTTGCGGCCGGCGAAGGCCGGCCGCGAGACCTGCAGCCGCGGCCGGACTTCCTCGATCAATTCGGGGGGCAGCTCGCTGATGAAACGCGATGGCTGACCATAGGTGTCGATTCCGTAAAGGCGGCGCTGTTCCGCATAGGTAATGTACAGGTGGCGCATCGCGCGCGTGGCGCCGACATAACAGAGGCGCCGCTCCTCTTCGAGAGAACTCAAATCCGCAACCGAGCGCTGGTGCGGAAACAGCCCATCCTCCATTCCCGCCAAAAATACGACCGGAAACTCCAGACCCTTGGCCGAATGCAGAGTCATCATCTGGACGCAATCGTCCCAGGCATCGGCCTGTCCCTCACCGGACTCCAGCACGGCATGGGCGAGAAACGATTCGAGCGGGCCGAGCTCCATGTCGCCTTCGCCGGCGCGCTCCGGCGAAAAGCCGCGCGCAGCGCTCACGAGTTCCAACAGATTATCGATGCGGCCTTCGCCGCGTTCGCCCTTTTCCTTCTTGAAGTGCTCGATGAGCCCGCTCATCTGGATGACGTGATCGACCTGGTCGTGCAGCTCCAACCCGGCCATTTCGCGACTCAGTTTGTCGATCAGCGCAAGAAACGCCTGCAGCGCCTGCGCGGCTCGCTGCGGCAGAATTCCCTGAGGCGGCGCAACCCGCGCCGGCGCGCCCATCGGCGGCGCCGCGCCGATGCAGGCGAGCGCGGCGTCCCACAGCGATGTCGAGTTCGCGCGTGCGTAATCGCGCAGCGCATCGAGCGTCTTCGCGCCGATGCCGCGCGTGGGCAGATTCACGACCCGTTCGAACGACGTGTCGTCGGCGCGACTCGACGTCAAACGCAAGTAAGCGAGCGCATCCTTGATTTCGGCGCGCTCGAAGAACCGCAGGCCGCCGTACACTTTGTATGGAATCCGGGCATTCAAAAAAGCTTCTTCGAACACGCGCGACTGCGCGTTCGAGCGGTAAAGTATCGCGATGTCGCGCCGTGCGCCGCCTTGGTTCACCCACTCGCGAATCCGATTGACGACGAAATCGGCCTCGTCGCGCTCGTTGAACGCCGCATAGAGACGGATGAGTTCGCCTTCAGCGCCGCTCGTCCAGAGAGTTTTTCCGACACGGCCCGCATTGTTCGCGATCAGCGCGTTCGCCGCCTTGAGGATCGTGCCGCTGGAGCGGTAGTTCTGTTCGAGTTTATAAAGCGTGGCGGCGGGGAAGTCGCGGCGGAATTGGTTCAAGTTCTCGACGCGGGCTCCGCGCCACCGATAAATCGATTGATCGTCGTCGCCGACCGCGAAGGGCTGCCCGGCGGGCCCCGCGAGCAAGGTCAGCCATTTGTACTGGATCGCGTTCGTATCCTGGAATTCGTCGACGAGAATGTGCCGAAAGCGCTCCCGGTAGTGCTGCAGCAGCGCCGGGTTGTCCCGCCAGATCTCGTATGCGCGCAGCAACAGTTCGGCGAAATCGACGACGCCCGCTCTCTGGCAAGCCTCCTCGTAGGCTTGATAGATCCGAATCAATTGGCGGCGCGTCGCGTCGCCGTCGTCCTTCAGGTGCTTGGGTCGCAAGCCCTCATCCTTCTGCGCATTGATGAACCATTGAATCTCGCGCGGCACCCAGCGCGTCTCGTCCAGATCGAGCGCCTTCAAGACTTTGCGCAAAACGCGCGCTTGATCCTCCGAGTCGAGGATCTGAAAGTTCTGTGCCAAACCCGCTTCACGCCAATGCATGCGCAGCAGCCGATGCGCGAGACCATGGAACGTGCCGATCCACATCGAGACGCCCGATATGCTGAGCAGCGACTCGATGCGCGCGCGCATTTCACCGGCCGCTTTGTTGGTGAATGTGACCGCGAGTATGCCGTTCGGGGACGCGCCTTCGACCTGGACCAGCCATGCAACGCGGTGCACGAGAACGCGCGTCTTGCCGCTGCCGGCGCCCGCAAGCACGAGCGCAGGCCCGAGCGGCGCGGCAACGGCCTGCCGCTGCGCGTCGTTGAGCGTATCGAGAAGGTGGGAAACGTCCATCAGGGCGCGGATTGTACTTGCGCGCGTCCTTCCTCGGCGAACTCAATGAGGGCAAGCACCAGCGATAGGATGACCGGACCCGCGACGATCCCGATCGCGCCGAATGCGGCGATGCCGCCGAGCACGCCGATGAAGACGACCAGAGCGGAAATCGACGCCCGCCCCGAAATCAGCAAAGGTTTCAGGACACTGTCGAGCAGCGACAACATCGCGCCCCAAGCCACCATGAAGATCCCATAGCCCCAGCGGCCGTCGAAAAACAGCCAGAGCGCGGCAGGCACCCACACCAAGGCGGTGCCGCCGACGGGCAGCATGGCGACCAAGGCGCCGAGCACGCCGAAGACCACCGGCGACGGCAGGCCGGCGATGCTGAACCCGATCCCGAGCACCAGTCCCTGCATCAGCGCCGTCATGCTCATGCCGAACACGATCGCGCGGGTAATGCCGCTCAGGTGCTCGACGAGCCGCTCCTTGTAGGCTTCCTCCAAGGGGATGAATTTGCGCGCTCGGCGCAGCATCGCGTCGCCGTCGCTCAAGAAGAAGAACAACAAGAACAGCGTGAGGGCCATCCCCAGCAGGGAGCTCAAGGCGCCGAGAAAAAACGAACCGCTGAACGATGCTGCATGCTCCAGGATCTCGCGCGTACCCTGGAGTATCCAGCCTTGCACCTGCTCGGCCGAAAACGACGAGTGCGCCTGCAGCCACAGATTGAGGTGCGCGATCAGCGGAAATTGCTGCAAATCCGCGTACGTCTTGATGTCGAGGCCGGCGGTGGCCGACTGCAGCTTGTGCAACATTGCCGTAATTTGCGAAACGAACTCGATCGACAGCGCGGTCAGGGGCAATAGGACGACGATCGGCGCCAGTATCGTCAACAACCCGGCCGCAAGCCCAACGCGGCCTCGAAAACGGCGCCGTAGCCGCACATTCAAGGGAAACAGCAAGAACGCCAGAAACGCAGCCCAGGCGATCGGACCCGCGAACGGCATGAAGATCAGCAACAAGGCATAGCCGAGCAGCGCCGCCACGGCAAGCGCGAATACCCGCGGATAAAATGTCGACTGGACCGGCATTGCTTGATCCTAACATTCTTGACCGCTCCCCCGCGCTGCGGCCTTTCCTGCATAATCCGGCGACATCATCGCGCTTAGGTCCGCTGGAGCATTCCGTCATGACGACCGCCGTCAACAATCAAACGCTTACCGTCAACCAGCAGGTGCATGAGGTCGACGCCGCGCCCGACACGCCGCTGCTCTGGGTACTGCGCGACCATCTGGGGATGACCGGCACCAAGTTCGCCTGTGGCAAGGCCCTGTGCGGCGCCTGCACGGTGCACGTGGACGGGATGCCGATTCGCTCTTGCTCGGTGCCGCTGTCCGCGGTGCTCGGCAAGTCCATCACGACGATCGAGGGGCTCTCGGCGAATCGCAGCCACCCCGTGCAGAAGGCATGGATCGAGATCGACGTGCCACAGTGTGGCTATTGCCAGTCCGGTCAGATCATGTCGGCGGTCGCCTTGCTCGGCAGCAAACCCGATCCGACCGATGCCGATATCGACGCCGCGATGGCCGGCAACCTTTGTCGCTGCGGCACCTATTCGAGGATACGCACGGCGATCCATCGCGCCGCGGAAATAATGAAGTCGGGGAGTTGAAAGCATGAGTGCCGACATCGGTGAATTCAACCGCCGCGATTTTTTGGGCAAGGCGGCGGCCCTCGGCGGCGGATTGCTGATCGCGTTGAGCCTGCCCGCGTGTGCACCGAAGCGCGCGGCGAGCGCCGCGGGGGCCGGCGGCGAGCTCACGGCGTGGCTCAAGATCGCCGGCGACAACACCATCACCGTGCTCGTCGATCGCTCGGAAATGGGGCAAGGCGTCTATACCGCGCTGCCCATGCTGTTGGCCGAAGAGCTCGAGGTGTCGGTCGAGGCGATCAAGGTCATTGCGGCCCCGGTCGGCGATGCCTATATCAACGCGCTCAACGGCGGGCAGATCACCGGCACGAGCAACAGCGTGCTGGACGCCTGGGATAAGTTGCGCACGGCCGGCGCACAGGCGCGCAGCGTATTGATCGCCGCGGCGGCGGCACAGTGGGAAGTGAGCCCAGCCGAGTGTCAGGCCAGAAACGGTCTCGTCGTCAATGCGCACGGCAAGACGTTGAGCTTCGGCGAACTCGCCGCGGCCGCTGCCAAGTTGCCGCTGCCGAAGGACGTGAAGCTCAAGGCCGCGAGCAGCTTCAAACTCATCGGCCAGGGAATCGCGCGCGTCGACACGCCGGGCAAGGTCGACGGCAGCGCTGAATTCGGCATCGACGTCAAGCTTCCCGGCATGCTCTATGCGGCCATCGCCCAATCCGCGGTGCTCGGAGGCAAGGCGCGCAGCGTCGATTCCGCCGCCGCCGAGAAGCTGCCCGGCGTACGCCTGGTCGTCTCGACGCCGAGCGGCGTGGTCGTCGTCGCAGAGCATTATTGGCAGGCGCTGCAAGCGCGCGAAGCGCTGAAGATTTCGTGGGATCCCGGCGCCAACGCGCGGCTCGACAATGCCGCGATGCGCACTTCCTTGAAGAAGGCACTGGCCGCCGGCCCGGGCGCATCGGCGCGCGCCGATGGCGATGCCGCGGCCGCACTGAAGACCGCGCACAAAATCTTGAGCGCGGTCTACGAACTGCCTCTGCTCGCGCACGCGACCATGGAGCCGATGAATTGCACCGCCGACGTCAAAGACGGTCGCTGCGATCTGTATGTGGGCACGCAAGTGCAAAAAATCGCGCAGACGGCGGCGGCGGCCGCCGCGGGTTTGCAGCCGGAACAAGTGCGGGTGTACACGACGCTGCTCGGTGGAGGCTTCGGCCGGCGTCTCGAAGTCGATTTCATTCCGGCCGCGGTCGCCGCGTCGAAAGCCGCGCACGCGCCTGTGAAGCTGATTTGGACGCGCGAAGACGACATGACGCACGACTATTATCGACCGCCCGCGATGCTGCAAATTCGCGGCGCATTGGATGCGGGCGGCAGCCTGCAGGCCTTGCAATTTCATAGTGCGAGCCCGTCGATCACGGCCCGCTTCGCGCCCGATGCCACGGATCCGTTCGACTCGGTCGTCGAGGGCGTCCAGAACTACCCCTACGGCGTGCCCAATGTCTCGGTGACTTATACGCGGCAAGAAGTCGGTATCGACGTCGGCTATCTGCGCTCGGTGAGCCATGCGGTCAACTGTTTCGCGGTCGAGAGCTTCATGGACGAATTGGCCGCGGCCGCCGGCAAGGGCCCGTACGAATTTCGCCACGGATTGCTGGAGAACAAAGCGCGCCACCGGCGCGTGCTGGAAGCCGCCGCCACCAAGGCAGGCTGGGGACGGGCACCCGAAGGCCGCTACCAGGGCATCGCGCTCATGGAGGGCTACACCTCGCAATTGGCGCAAGTCGCGGAAATCTCGATCGACGGCGGCGAGCTCAAGGTCCACAAGATCGTCTGCGTCGTCGATTGCGGTCAAGTCGTCAATCCGAAGATCGTCGAATCGCAAATCGAGAGCGGCATCATCTTCGGCCTTTCCGCGGCGCTCTGGGGCGAGGTCACGATCGAGGCCGGTAAGGTGCAGCAGACGAATTTCAACAATTATCGGGTCTTGCGCGCCAACGAAATTCCGCAGGTCGAAGTGGTTTTGATGCAAAGCGACGCGCTGCCCGGCGGCATCGGCGAGCCGTCGGTCGCCTTGGTCGCGCCGGCGGTTTGCAATGCCATTTTCGCCGCCACGGGCAAGCGTGTGCGTGCGCTGCCGATCGCCGCGCAGAAAATTCTCAAGGTTTGACGTCGGAGGGCAGCCCCGCGACGAGCGTGCGTGCCACGGCCTCGGCATCGGCCTCAGGTGCGAAGTCGAGCACGGCGAGGCACGGCGCCGCGATTCGACGCGTCAAACTCGCAATGTTGTCCGCCGCGCGTTCGAAGCCGGGATCGATGTAATTGGCAACCCAGCCGTAGACTCTCAAGCCGCGGCGCTCGACGGCCTCGATCGTCAGAAGCGCATGATTCAAGCAACCGAGACGCAGGCCGACGACGACGACGACCTGCATATCCCAATGCGCGGCCAGTTGCGCAAAACTGCGCTCGGCGTCGAGAGGCACGAGCCAGCCACCCGCGCCTTCGACGATCAGAACCTCGCTCTGTATGCAAAGCCGCTCATAGGCGCGGTCCAGCACGTCGAAATCGATGCGCATGCCGGCGTCGTTGGCCGCCAGGTGCGGCGCGATCGGCGCCGCGAACGCATACGGGTTAATTTGGGCATAGCTCGCGCGCACCGTCATGGCGGCTTGCAATGCAAGCGCATCGCCGTTGCGCAATCCCGCCGGCGTCGGCGTGCAGCCGCACGCGACGGGTTTCATCGCCGCGACGCGTTTTCCCTGCGCGGCGAACGCACGGCATAAGCCGACGGCGACGCGCGTCTTTCCCACCCCCGTGTCGGTGCCCGTGACGAAGAGCCGCAGAGGCTTCACGGTGTGCGCCGGCCCGGCAGTTGCCGCCGGAGGTCCGCGACCGAAATCGATGCAGCGCCACCGCGGCGCCGTGCAGAGGACTCTGCCGGGACCCAGGCTTGGCCGAACACCACTTCGTAGGTCGCGGGCAAACGGCCGCCCTCGCGAAACGCTTCATAGGCGTCTTGCATCCCGAGAAACTTGCTGCGCGAGGTCAAGCCGCGCGACCGCGCGGCCGTAAAATTGCGTGCGCCGATCGCCTTGAGATCGGCCGCAAGTCCGCGTACATCCTTGTACTTCAAGGTGTAGCGTTCGACGTCGAGTACCGGCGCCGCGAACCCGGCGCGCACCAGGGCATCGCCCAGGTCGTGCATGTCGATGAATTGATTGACATGGCTATGGGCATCCACGCGCGCCCAAGCGATGCGCAGCTCGCGCAGCGTATCGGGGCCCAAACTGCTGCAGGTCAGCAGCCCGTGCGGCGCGAGCACGCGCCGAAATTCCGCGAACACGCGCTCCGGATCGCACCAGGGCAACAATAGATTGCTGAAAATCAGGTCGACGCTCGCATCCGGCAACGGCAAGCGCTCGGCGTCGGCTTGAATGCGATCAAAGCGCCGCCGCCACGATTGCTGGCGCTCGGCCGCGCGCAACATGCCGAGCGCAGAATCCACGGCAAGTACCCGTGCCCTCGGGTAGCGGCGCTTGAGCGCGCCGCTCGCGTGACCGGTGGCGGCGCCCGCATCGAGCACGATGCGCGGCGTCAACGCCGTCAGTTGCAGTCGCTCAAGCAACTGTTCGCGAACCGCCGTTTGCAGCACGGCCGCCGCGTCGAAGCCGGCGGCGGCTCGGTCGAAGGATCGGCGCACCCAAGCGGTGTCGAGCGCAAACCGCGCGGACTCATCGTCCATGAGGGTGCAGGCTCTGCTGTAAGGTCCCGATAAGGATGTGCGTAATCTCGGTGCTCGTGCGTGGTAGCGGCCATTTTATGCCGACTCGTCCCTGAATTACGCAATTGGTAGCCGGTCCCGGGACGAGGCGTCAGCGCGGCGGGTCGCGGGTCTGCGTACCGACCTGCGGTGCTGCGATCGCGAGCGCGTCGATAGCTCGCACCTTCATAGGTGATTAATCCTTTCCGTCCGCATGCTCCGCGCGGCTTTGCCACATGACATTTTTGTAATTTGCGCGATCTAATTTGCGATCGCTGAGCAATCGTCGCGCAACGACGACAGAATTCCATCGTTTACTCCTCCTATTGCCCGCTCCGGCTCGTTTGCAGCCTTGCCGAACGTGAAATGCATTGCAAATGTTCTTCACGAACGATGAAAAGAATTGAACAGGGCGAGAAAGTTTATCGACTGACATGCATCGCTGATTGCTCGATCATGCCCCGGCGCTTTCATCATTAGCGCGGCAAGGAGATTGATATGAGTACGTTCAGCAAACATCACAGTGACTTCTTTTACCAAGCGCTCGCAGCCATCACGATGGCCGGGTCGATTCTTTTGGTCCTTGTGGCCGGCACATTGCCAGAAGGCCTGGAGCGAGGCGAATTGATCGTCGACGGTACTGGAGTCGTGATTGCGGCCCTTGCGGGCGCACTGGGCCTGCGCACTGCGTATGCCGTGGGTTTCCGCAAAGCATTGAAAATTGCGAGCGCGGAGTCGAATTACGCTGTGACAGCATAAGTCGGGCGAACGTCGAGAGACGGATGTCATGGGGGCCCCCGCGGGCCCCTTTTTTATGGAGCCGGCGGAACCCTTCTATCCGCGACCTGGTGCTCGAGGCGTTTCGCGACAAGAAATCGGTGCTCCACGAGCTTCTCGAGCAGTTGAATCGTCGCGCGCTGTCCCTTTTTGAACGCCAAGTACGATTATCGCTATGCGGAGCATGTAAACGCATCGTTTGCACGTGACGAGTATTGAAAAACACCAGGAAAGGAGGTGCGTCGTGAGTAAGCCAGCCAACTATCCAAAACCCGACATGTCGCTGCTCCGCAGCCGTCAGATGCAAATCACGTCGAATCGGGCATCCGTGGAGGGGGACCTTTACATGTGGATGTGCGACATCGTCCGGCATACCAGGCAACCGCCGACGGACGATGGGATCAAGCCGGAGTTATATTTGATGAGCACTGCCAAAGAGAGCATCGACGTGCTGATGCAAGCGGCGCCGCTCGCGAAAAGCATGAATATGTCGTTTGGTGGATCCGGAGGCGGCAAACAAACGGTTCACGCCGATTTTCACTGGCTGCGGACACCCGATGGGCACTGGATCATTGACCAGGTGTGTTTCGCACTGGTTGCCCACGCGGCAGTAACCCAATTGGCCCGACAAAGGGCGGAAAAGCAGATGCTGCTGGATAAGGCGGAGCTGCGCAGCGAGAGTCACGTCAACGTCCGCAAAGCCGCCTTCCCCGTGGAAGACATGCCGCTGCAGGATTTCTCGCAAAACCTGGATTTCGGCACCTTTCTCATCGAAACCGCGATCGAGCGCGTGTACGAGCACGCGAAAGAAGACGGCAAGGTGATCGAGAATCCGGTCGAGGGTCCGGACATGATGGTGGACTTGCTCGGAATGGGTGCCGGGCATCTTGGAGGCGGAGAGCTGGCCGGCGGGAAAAAGTTGGAAAAGACGGTCGAAGGGCTCAGTCATGACGAGAAGTTTGCTTACGAGCTGGCCAATTCGCAGCAGATATTGCAAATGGAAAGGAAGGCCGGGGCGAAACAGCTGGCGGAGTTTGCCGAAAATGAGTCGCACGCCATCGATTTTGCGAAGCTGGGCAAGTCGATGCAGAACAAGGAAAAGAGCGCGGGAGACAAGCTGATCGACGCCGGATTGACGCTGGCTGCTTTCGCCCCGGCGGGCCCCTGGATCAAGATGATCGCCGGCATGATGTTCGACATCGCGATCGCCAGCGACGCCGCCCGGGTCACCAAGATACGCAGCCGTTGCTACATCTTTTTCGTCGCCGGATATATAAAGCAGCTGACATTGAGCGATACCGGCGGCCCCGTGAAGAAGATTGACAAAAAGTATTTCGATCTCGGCATGGCCGCAGCGCCAAGGCCCGGTGCTCCCGGCTGCCTGCGTGTGCAGCTTGCGCTGCTGCACTACGCTTCTGACCACTACACCGCGGGTGGCTGGCACGGCCTCGGCTTCCGGAAACAGAATTGGCACTTTCCCGATCAATATATTTCAAAGTGGAACCCGGTCCTGCTCGGACAGGCCATGGCAACGCAGCTACATAAGCGGCAGTACCTGATCGAGTAAGCTGCGGATCCAATGCCCGGCACGGTTGCGCTCGAACGGGCGCCGCAGCCGGCGGCGCAGCCCGCAAGCGGGCGCTCCGAGCCGGCAAACGACCTCAGAAGCTCAGAACTTCTGTCCGAATTTCAGGCCGATCGTGCGCGGCTGATTGGGCACGTTGTAGATCGCAATCGCGCCGCAGCTCGTGACGTCGCACTCGGCAAACCGGTCGAGCACTGCGCGCTTGTCGAACGCATTGTTGACGTAAATCTCGGCGGTCAGGCCGTCCTTGTCGATGCCGCCGGAGAAATCTCCGACCACATACGAGGGCATTGGGCCTAGCAGTTCGCTGGCCGCCTGGCGCAGATCCCCGGTGCGCGATCCCACGTAGACCGCCGCTGCCTGCACGTGGCCTTGGTATCCGCCGCCGGCCTCGAAGCTATAGCGGGCGGTGATGTCGCCCTTGACTTTCGGGGTTATGGGCAGCTGGGTTCCCGAAGGCGCATATTGCTCGTATCCCGGCGTCGCGCATTGCGCCGTCGTCCCGCCGCAATAGGTCTGCGTGAGTTTCGGATCGAGCAGCGAGAGGCCACCCGATATCGTCAGCCCCTGGGTGACTGCGAATTCCAAATCCGTCTCGAAGCCCTTGATTTCCGCTTCGCCGGCATTCGCGATGATCGTGAGCGCATTGGGTCCGAGATAGGCGAACTGGAAGTCCTTCCATTTCTCGACGAAGAACGCGCCGTTGAATCGAATCCGATTGTCGTCCCAGGCGGTCTTCCAGCCGAATTCGTAGTTGTCCAAGTAATCCGGCTTGTACGGCGGCAGGGTGCCGCCGCCGTTGCGATTGACGCCGCCCGGACGGAAGCCCTTCGAATAGGTCCAATAAATCAGGTGATCCTTGTCGATCTTGTAGGTGAGGTTCAATTTCGGCGAGGTTCCCGAATCCGCGGTCCGGCCATTCAAGTCCTGGCACGGCGCGCCGTGAAACGGCACGAACGGCGTAAAGCAGGTCGCGGTTCCCTGAGAGGTGCTGAAGTTCTCGTTGAAGCCGTAGAAGCCCTGCAGCGTGTTGTCGTAGCGGTAGTAGCGTAATCCCGCGTTCGCGGTCCAGCTCGACGTGATGTCGTAGGAGAACTCACCGAAAACCGCGGAGTCCCGATCGACGCGCTCTTGGTCCGTGAGCCATAGCGTCCCCGGCCATCCGGGGATCGACAGATCGGTTGCGAGCGGGTCGCCGTTGTTGTCCACGGAGTAGTCCTGCAGGATCTCGTGCACCTGCCGCTGGGCGAACAAGCCGCCGACGAATCGGAACGGATCCTCCTTCGGCGTCGAGAAGCGCAGTTCGTTGCTGATCTTGGTGTAATGATCCCGGCCGATGATTTCTTGCGCGGGATTGATCAAATTGCCGGCGTTGTCGACGAAGAATTGGCCCGATCCATAGGCGCGATCGTAGAACAAGGAGTAGTCGGTGTAATCCGACACTTCGTGGGTGTTGCGCGTCAGATAGGCACCCGCGTAGACGATATCGAAATTGCTGATCTTGCCTTCGATCGCGAGCGCGGATTGAACCCAGGAATCGTGCGTGGTCTCGGGAAAGTAATTCGAAATCTCCAGATCGCCCACGGCCGGGTTGTAGGCGAAGTTGCCGTTGACCTGCTGCGATTGGCCCATGACGGTTGGCGTGATCGTCCAGTTATCGCCGACCTCGACTTTGAGCGCGGCACGGCCGCCCGTCGTTTCGACGTCGTTGAAATGATTCTTGACGTAGGGGGCATTCGTGAACACGTCGCCGGAGGTCGGAAAGGTCACCGATCCGGGCACGTTGTTGATGTAGCCCGCCTTTTTTTCGTCCCAGCCGACGAGCCGTATCGCGGCATAGCTCGTCAGCGGGAGGTTGATGAAGCCCTCGACGGTATAGCCGTCGCCGCCGTGGTCGACCGAATTGCCCTCGATGTCGTAGCCGGCTTTGAAGCCGCCCGGATCCGGCTTGTTCGTGATCACGCGGATCGTTCCTGATTCGGAACTCGCGCCATAGAGCGTGCCCTGGGGTCCGTTCAGGACTTCGACGCGCTCGATATCGTAGATATGCACGTCCAAGTTGCCGTCGATCGTGGTCACCGGCTGTTCGTCGAGATACATGCCGACGCTCGGCAACGAGCCGGAATGGTTGCCGTCGCCGCCGCTGACGACCCCGCGGATATAGGTGTGTTCGAACCCGGGGCCGGAGGTCTGAAACGAGACGCTCGGCAGGTACTTGACGTAATCGTCGAAGTCGGTCACGTGCAACTCTTCGAGTTTGGCGGTTCCGAGCGCCTGGATGCTGATCGGCACGTCCTGCAGGTTCTCGACGCGCTTTTGGGCCGTGACGGTGATCTCCTCGAGTGTGGCCGTTTCGGGGGTGTCCGCGCCATAGGCGGCTTGCATGCAGGCAAGCAGCACCGGCACCACGGGTACCGCCCGCCGCACAGCACGCGAGCGCCCGGATGCTTCGCAACGCGTAAGTTTTCGAAGTCGGCTTCTCGTCATTATCCATCCCCTGGTAGCTTTATCGACCTGATGGCAGGATAGACGGCGCGTGACGGATTGCAAGAAACATTCGCCAGGCGCGGAAGACGCCGCATCTGGCACGCACTCCCGCCTCTGGCCCAAGGAGACGAAGCCGGCGCAGCGCGCTGCGCGCAGCGCGCTAATTCGCGGTAATTGAAGCCTTGCCGATAAACGTGGTTGCCGCCGGATCCGGATGCTTGCTGTTCAGTTTGATGTTCAGGCGCAGCTCGTTCTGCGAGTCGGCGTTGAGGATCGCCTCCTCATAGGTGATGACCTCATTGTCATACAGCTCGAACAGTGACCAATCGAAGGTGCGCATGCCGAGTTCCCGCGACTTGCCCATAACCTCCTTCAACCCGTGGAATTCCCCCTTCAGAAGTTTGTCCGCGACGATCGGCGTATTGAGCAGAATTTCGATGGCGGCTATGCGGCCCTTTCCGTCCGCCGTGCGCACCAGGCGCTGCGAAATGATTGCCTTCAGATTGCTGGACAAATCCATGAGCAACTGAGCGCGGCGTGAGTCCGGGAAGAAATTGACGATGCGGTCGAGCGTCTGGCTGGCGCTGTTGGCATGCAAAGTACTCAGGCAGAGGTGCCCGGTCTCCGCGAATGTGATCGCAAGCTCCATCGTTTCGGCGTCGCGGATCTCCCCGATCAAGATGACATCAGGAGCTTGGCGAAACGTGTTCTTGAGCGCGCCGCGCCAGCTATGCGTGTCGATGCCGACGTCGCGATGCGTGACCAGCGACATCTGCGATTGATGCACGAATTCGACCGGATCTTCGACGGTGATGATGTGCCCAGCCGAAGAGCGGTTGCGGTGATTGATCATGGCCGCAAGCGATGTTGACTTTCCGCACCCGGTGGCGCCGACCATGAGCACCATGCCGCGTTTGGTCATCACAACGTCTTTGAATGTCTCGGGAAGTCCGAACTGTTCGATGGTCGGAATCTCGGTAGGAATAGTCCTGATGACCATGCCGACGTTGTTCTGCTGAACGAATACATTGACGCGATAGCGCGCTACACCGGGTATCTCGATGGCGAAATTGCATTCGAGTTCTTTGGCGAACTCCTCGCGTTGACTCTCGTTCATGATCGAGTACGCCAATTCCCGGGTAATTTCCGCGCTGAGCTTTTGCGTGGAGAGCGGCTGCATATTGCCCTGGGATTTCATGCTCGGCGGAAAATCTTTCGAAACGAACAGATCCGAGCCGCCCGCGCGAGTCATTGCGGCGAGCAGCTTGGTCATATAGGTCTTGGCTTGTTCTTCAGTCAGCGTCGCCATTTCGCATCCTTAACATAAGCTGCCCGCAGGTCAATATAACCGCACAGCTCTCGGTTTTCCGCGACGGAGTTAACAAGTCTCGGTGCGGCTGCAGGGCCCCATTCGGTGCCCGAGAACGGACTTCGAGCGTTGCCGCAGGTACCGGCAGCCCGCAATGGACGGCGGAAGCTGCCGCGCGCGGCTGTTAGGGCAACTCGTCCGTGCGCGGCGGGATCGGGGTTCCGATCTTGAACTCGCAGGTAGCCGATTACAAGCGGCGCCGGTGCAGCAATAGGCAGCCGTTCCGCCCGGCGGTCGCAGCGCGGGCCGACTACCGCATGGCACCGCACTCTACCGGCAATTTGAATGCATTTGGGCCTACGCGACGACACGGACGCTGTGTACGACAGCGCACTGATCGCGGTTGGTAAGTCATGGTGGAATGCCTCTATACAGGGGTGAATCCAACTGGAGAACGTTATGAAAGTGATTGCCGCAGTGCTTGTATCCACGTTTATGTTTGGTGCTGCATTTGCACAGACGTCGGCGCCATCGGCCAGTCCGCATTCCGCGACCGATGCTTCGGGCCCGGCATTGGCGAACGCGGATGCAAAACGCGATAGCGCAGTGGAGAAACACATCAAATCGCTGCACATCGCGCTAAAGATCACTCCCGCCGAGGAGTCTCAGTGGAAGCTGGTCGCCGACACGATGCGCGAGAACGCAAAGGAACTTGATCGAGCGATCGACAAGCGTGATGCAAACCGCGCGAGCGCGACGGCAATCGACGATTTGAATGCCTATGCGGACATCGCGCAGGCCCATGCGAATGGCGTCAAGAAGCTCGCGAGCACATTTTCCGAGTTGTATTCCGCGATGTCCGACGACCAGAAAAAGGCGGCTGACGAGGCATTCAGTCATCGCGGCCATGGCGCAAGTAAAGTCGCGAAACAATAATCGAAGCTTGTCGCGTCCGACCGGCGCGACGACACCCATGCGCAGCGGCTCATCGAGGATCCATTATGAAAATTCGAATTTGTTCATTTGGCACGGTCGCGCTTGCGCTGATCGCAAGTTCGAGCGCCTACGCCGACGCACACGTCAGCGTCGATATCAACCCGTTTGGTTGGGGCGTCCCACCTCCGCTGGTCTATGTGTCACCCCGGTATTATGGTCCACCTCCGGTGGTCTACTACGGGCGCGGCCATTGGGGCGATCATCGCGGCGGGCGCGGGCACGATCGTGATCACGGTGGTTCGGAACACCATCACTAAGGCGATGGTCCACGCTGACAGGGAGTCGCAAAACGTGGCTTGGGTAGAAAAGCGGACCCCGTCCTTTGGCATTGCACGGTAATTCGTCCTCGCGGATGCAGCGGATCCGCACTGTGCATGAGATTCCTGTTATCTGGAAACCGGTCGTTTAAAGAATGGAAAACCCAATGAAACTCGTAAAATCAGCAGCTCTTATTCTTATGGTGATTGCGACTGTCGGATCCAGCGGTTGCGACCGTGGGCATGATCGTGATCACGGCGATGAGCATCGGGATGAGCATCGGGATGACCAGCATAGCGACCGCGA
>Ga0187858_10000091_pt1 | contig 100549 bp, 107 predicted proteins | sample June2016WEW_8_15_FD_133015 | JGI IMG/M metagenome (GOLD analysis project Ga0187858, IMG submission 133015) | Peatland microbial communities from SPRUCE experiment site at the Marcell Experimental Forest, Minnesota, USA - June2016WEW_8_150 | ecosystem: Environmental > Terrestrial > Soil >...
ATCCGAATACGAAACCCTTCGTTCCGTAGAATAGCGGATAGCTTGAATGGCAGCTTACCGGAGGGCATTTACTGCCATCGAATGTCCGGTCCTGGCCGGGACCCCTTTTGAATGACTCCTGACGGGCGAGGTAAGCGGTCATTGATTGCCGGGTCGCGCGAGTGACCCACGGGCCTACCAGTCGTCCCAAGGCGGTTTGATCAATGCGCCGCGCGGGGGGCAGCTGGGGGCTGATTTGCGCCCGATGAACTGCCTACGAAGCGCGCTAATGATTCGGTTGGTAAGTACCTGGCAGCGATTGCCGCCCTGAATTCGGTCCCTTAGCTCAAGAATGCAAACTGACAGGAGCAAATCATCATCTGCAAGATACCACCGGGTCAGTTGCCACGGGAGCCGTCATGTCTTGGAGACTCAAACGACCTCGCCGCATCGGAACCTACGAGGCGCTAATTGTCCGGCGCCTGCTGCAGATCGGTGCCGACTCGCCGCCAACCCAAGCTCTACTCGCCTCGATCGACAATCTGATCGTGCGAGAGGAGGGCGGCGGCGGCTTTCAGCATGATTCCCTCGACTTCGGCAGCTCACGGGCCGGCAACACGATTGTGGCTGCCGCGATTGGAACCATGGCCAATGATGCCCAGGTCGAACTGATTCTCTGGGCGCGCGGTGACACCGTTACCTATCTCGAGCTGGAACCTTTTGCCGGCGCCCTGCGCCCAATCAGAATGCCCATACTTGAATCAATTCGTCCTTACCCCGATAACGCCTTCGGCGGTGATGAAGACGACGATCCAGGAATTCGCCCGGTTTAGAGTCCGCTGATTAATGAGCGGGACAAAATTGATCCACCGTTATTTATTGGAATGTTTGTCATTCCGCTGAATCGATATCACGTTATTGCTACTCTTGCTGGTCGCGCGAGGCGCTGCGCACTCGAGAAATTGTGGCGCTACGTTCCAGCGCTGGCCATCGTCCGTGACGATGCTTACCGTCTTTTTATTGTAGCGCGTGATCATCCCCGTTACCGGGGGCCGCCCGTCGGGATGGAACGTGACTCGCTCGCCGATTCGGAACTCGAGCATGGTCGCGTGCGCGTCAAGGTGTCGCAGGAACCGCAGCCGCGCCACGATGCGGTGATTGAGATCGATGAGCTCGGGCTCCGTCAACACGTCAATATCGATCGGCATCGGATGCACTCCTTACTTGAGCGACTCCAGCATCTTACGCCTCAAGATTGCGTTGATGCGGGACTGGTAGCCCTTACCCTGAGCCCGGAGCCAAGCCAGAACATCGGAATCGATTCGCACAGTGGTGGAAGTTTTGATCGGCTTGTAATACTTCCCGCGCACCGCGTTCTTCCAGAGCTCCTCGGTCAAAGGAGGGATGTCGCTGAAGTCGATCTCGCTGTCCGGTCGAGCAGCCAATGCCGCGAGATCCGTCTTCTGCTTCTTAGTAAGGGAGGGCAGGTTCGCTAGATCGACCGTGCGTTTAACGAATTTCTTGCTCATAACGTCGCCTTTACTTTCCGGTCGGCCGTTCGGGCCGAGATAATGCGGATGATCTCGATCGGTTGTCCGTCCTCCTCGGCATCCTGGATGGTATGGGCTACCAAGAGGAGCAAAACACCCTCCACGATCCCCAGGGTTTGCCAACGCTGTTCACCACCCTCGATGCGAACCTGTTCCGTGAGTGCGAAGGGGTCGGCGAACACTCGCACGGCAATATCGAAGCTGACCGCGTGTTTGCGCAGATTGATGGCCGCCTTGGCGGGGTCCCACTCAAACCGCGTAATCATACATAAATGTTACTACATTTTGGTAGGTACAGCAATATACCGTGGCAAGTTATTGCGATTTGTCGTCAATTATCATGACCTTCCCGACCAGGGTGGCGGGCAAGCTTGCGTCGCCCAACTGAATTTTATCTGAATCAGCCTGCCCCAAGTCGAAACGGCCGACTCGCGGTCGTCAATTTAGGACTCCCAATGACGGGTCGTGGCCGGCAGCCTTCTGATGTTCCTCGCGACACCGGACAATCGGCGCGAAGTGCCCGCTCTTGGATGGTCAGGCGGTATTAATTGGAGTCATTTGCTTGAGTTTCGCTGAAAAAGCCGCGATACCCTCCCCAACAATCGCGCGCATCGCGCGGATAATTCATAACCACGCGACACAAAAGTCAGCGTTTATGGCGCAGCTCGCACGAATCGTGGGCCTTACCCCGATTCCAACTGGCTGCTCGTACCTATCTTCGGGACTGAATCGCAGGATACGTTATGGATCGCGCGTTATATTTGATCGAAGAGACCCGGGCCCGTCTCGGGGGCATTTCGCGCAGCAGCCTTTACGCCATGTTGCGAGCCGGCGACCTGCCGAGCGTCGTCATCGGTTGTCGCCGCTTCGTGTCGGCCGAGGCGATTGCGGCACTGATCCGTCATTCCACCACCACCATAAGCCCATCGCAGGACGCGGTCCGGTCGCGGCGGCCGTTGGTTAATGCACGCGCAGCCCTGCCTTCGACCGCGCGCGTCAGCACTCACTCTCGTAAGTCCAATGCCGACTGAATTGCGGGTCAATCGGATGACCTCGTGGAGGCAACCACGCCGCCGCTGTCGTGCGCATCGAGGGCTGTTGACGGGTCGTTGTTGGAGTGATGGCAGGATAGCGAAGTGTCCGCGTTCTGCAGCAACAAGGATTGGCGCTCAGTGAACGACGGCGCCCTAATATCGACTGTGCCATCGATTACGGCGCGTCCGACGCCTCAGGAGAAGCGATTGTTCGCCGCGGTCGCCGCGCAGCGGCAAATATCGGAATCGACGCTGGCACTGGTCGCGATTCGTGCGTTGCTCGATTCGCAATCGCCCAGCCTGCCACCCAACCCATCGAGCAGCGGTCCTGCCATGGACCGGATCACGATCCGTCTGCGGCCGGGAGATCGGCTTGCCATCCGGCACCGAGCGGCTGAGCGCCGCATGAAGGAGTCGGGCTATATCGCCGCCCTGGTCCGGGGTCATGTGGCCGCCAACCCGCCGCTGACTACTCATGAGCTGGCGGCGTTCAAGGTGGCTGTGTCGGTCTTGGCTGGGTTCGGTCGACTCTTCGCTCGGACAGCTCGGGAAGCCGCGCAGGCGGGAGTCCTGACGCGCGATCTGCAGCAAGAGCTCAACCGTTGCCGATCTCTCGTGTCGGAGGTCGAGCGGCGTATGCAGGAATTCGCCCGAGCGGCGCTGATCACCTGGGACAGCCGCGTTGACTAGACGGGTTGTGCGACTGCCGTCGGATCCACCGCGACTCTTCGAGGTCGTGAGCAACGGGCGCGCAGGTCCGCAGATGCCCGCGCAGGTCCGCAGATGCCCGCTCGATTCAGCCGCGCGCAGATTGACCAAATCTCGCGCACCGTGAGGCGTACACCGGAGGTCATGGTGAAAGTGACCGGCGGAGGAACGAGGAGGGGTGCGGTTGCGGCTCACTTCGCGTACATCAGCCGCCGCGGAGCCCTGGAAATCGAGACCGACTACGGTGAGCGCATCCAACGCCCGGATGAGCAAGAGCAGCTGCTCGATGAATGGCACTTGGAACTCATCGCTGGTCAATACCGGCGGCCGATGGACGACGGTCCGACGCGACGACCAACGAAACTCGTGCACAACATCGTGCTTTCCATGCCGGCGCCGACGCCCGCAGACACGGTTTTGGCCGCCGCGCGGAAATTCGCCCGCGAGAAATTCGCACAGCACCGCTACGCCATGGTCTTGCACACCGACCAGAAGCACCCGCACGTGCATTTGGTCGTCAAGGCCGAGAACGAGTTCGGCCGGCGGCTGCACATCGACAAGCAGCTCCTGCGATTGTGGCGCGAGGACTTCGCGCGGTTGATGCGCGAACAGGGTATTGCGGCCAACGCAACGGCAAGGGCCATTCGAGGCGAGAACAGCAAGAGACACCGGGTGGGGATCTTCCAGGCGCAGCGATACGGGAAGTCCACTGCATTGCGTGATCGATTAATCGGGATCGCCACAGAGCTGTCACGTTACGGAACCGTCGTGGATGCGGCACGTGAGCGGTCACTCGAGACTCGCAGGTCTCTCATGTCAACCTGGATGCAGGCGGCAGACGTACTGGACTCCCAAGGTGAGGAGAAACTCGCAGGGGACGTCCGACACTTCGCACGCCATTTGTCGCCGGTCCTCAGTGACCGGCAGGCATTGGCCGCACAGTTCATCCGATTCACGCAACGGGAGCGTCAGATCAAACGGGATGGCCCCACGCGCGGTTATCCTAAGGACAATGATTTTGCTCGGTAGGTCAGCAGGCATTCAGGTGGTCGGGCGCTTCAGTCGCGCGCCGCCGTCGGAATGTGCGTTGGCTCTCGTCATCGACATCGATCGTGAGCGGCCCAGCTCGGTGCGATTTGACATTGTAGCCTCATGAGGCTACATTTAATACAATGAAAACGGTAGGCATCCGCGAGCTGAAAAACCGATTGAGCGAATATCTTCGCCAAGTGCGCTCGGGCGAGAGTGTCCTCGTGACCGATCGAGGAGAGGTCATTGCGGAATTCTCACCGCCCGGGCGCGCGTTGGCTGATGCATCGGTTCCGGCCGGACTGCTGGGGCTCGCAAGGCGAGGCCTGCTGACTCTCGGTTCACCGGGCGATGCCAGCCTGTACGTGGCGCTGCCGCGCGCACGCCGTGGCCGGCGCAGCGCCGCTGAGCTTCTCGACGAAGAGCGCGGCTCGCGGTGAACTTGTACGCCGAGTCGAGCGCAGTTCTTGCTTGGCTCCTGGATGAAAACTCGGCGGCCGAGGTGCGCCGATCACTGGCCGCTGCGGAAATCATCGTTGCCTCGGATTTGACCCTGATCGAGTGTGATCGCGTCATTCTTCGTGCGACGGCACTGGGTGAACTGACGGAGGCGGAGGCGGCGGATCGACGCGCGCACCTGACCGCGGCGGCGTCTCACTGGCAGATCCTGCGTGTCGCGCCGGAGATTGTGGAGCGCGCTCGCCAACCGTTTCCTGGCGCGCCCGTTCGAACGCTCGATGCGATCCATCTCGCCTCGGCACTCGTGGCCCGGACAGCGATCGTGGGATTGACGCTCCTCAGCCTCGATGATCGGGTCCGCAAGGCCGGCAAGAAACTCGGGCTGGAGGTTATTCCCGACTAGCGCGGGCCAACGTGCCCCGAGGGGTCATCGAGCGAAAACCGTTGGAGATACTGCCGGCAACGCCAGCGAATCCGCATCGTTCAAAGGTCCAAAAATAGTGGACAAAAAGTGGACACAAACGCCTCGCGAGATCGTAAGTGCTTGATTAATGGCGCTCCCTACGGGATTCGAACCCGTGTTACAGCCTTGAGAGGGCCGTGTCCTAGGCCTCTAGACGAAGGGAGCCTTAAGCGTGGCGGTCGGGCGGATCGGAACCGCCCCTGGCATAAGAGGGCTGGTAGTATACGGACCAATTTTTTGGACTCAAGCGGAATACCATTTTTTGAACGACTCTTCGACCCCCACGCCCCCCCTCGTCATTCCGCGCTCCGATCACACGATATCGCGCGCCGAGATTTCGCCCAACGCCCTCAAAGTGCTCTACCGGCTCAGAGAGGCCGGCTATCAGGCATTTCTGGTTGGCGGCGCGGTGCGCGACTTGCTGCTTGGTATTCGACCCAAGGACTTCGATGTCGCGACCGACGCGCTGCCCGAGGAGGTGCGGCGTCTGTTTCGCAATTGCCGTCTGATCGGCCGGCGCTTCCGGCTCGCCCACGTGCACTTCGGCAGTGAGATCATCGAGGTCGCGACCTTCCGAGCCGCCGCGGCGCCGGAGCGCGAGGACGCGGACAACGGGGATGGCGAGGGCGAGTTCCCCGCCGAGGTCGATACGGAACATCGGGCCGTCGACCACAAGGGTCGGATTTTGCGCGACAACATCTACGGATCGATCGAGGAAGATGTCTGGCGGCGCGATTTCACGGCCAACGGACTCTATTACAACGTCGAGGACTTCTCCGTCTGGGACTTCGTCGGCGGAGTCGAGGACGTGCGCACGCGGCGTTTGAGACTGATCGGCGATCCGGACGCGCGCTATCGCGAAGATCCGGTGCGCATGCTGCGCGCCGTGCGCTTTGCGGCCAAGCTGGATTTCAGTATCGAGTCCGGCACCGAAGATCCAATCCGCCGGCTGGCTTACTTGCTCGATGGCGTCCCGCCCGCGCGCTTATTCGATGAATGCCTCAAATTATTTCTGTCCGGCTTCGGTGCGAAATCGTACCGCCTCTTGAGGCAATACGGATTGTTCGAGCATTTGTTCCCGCGTTCGGCCGCGGCCTTTTCTCTGCCGCCTTATGCGTACGCGCAAGACATGCTCGAAATCGGGCTCGCGAACACCGATGCGCGGATCGCCGAAGACAAGGCCGTGACTCCGACGTTTTTGTTTGCACTGCTGCTGTGGGGCGCGGTGCTGCGCGAAATGAACGAACAACAGGCGGGTCCCGCGCCCGACCTCGCGCAATTGGTCCAGGCCTGCGATACGGTGCTCAAGGCGCAACAGTCGCGCGTGGCGATTCCGCGGCGCTTCGCGGTGCCGATGCGCGAGTTGTTGATGCTGCAGCCGAGGTTCAACCGACGCAGCGGCGTCAAATGCTTGAGCATTCTGCAGCACCCGCGTTTTCGTGCTGCCTATGATTTCTTGCTCGTGCGTGCGCAAGCCGGTGCCGCGGAGCCGGAACTGGCCGAATGGTGGACCCAGATCCAAGTTCTGCCGCAGGAGGAGCGCGTGAAGCTGGTCCAGGCGCGCCCAGCCGAACCAAACGCGGAGGGCGCCGCGCCGGCGCCCGGTCGAAAGCGCCGCCGGCGCCGTCGTCGCGTCGGTCCGACGCCCACTTAAACGGGCGTGTATCCCGGCATGAGTCCGCTCTGGCGCCCCGCGTACGTGGCGATCGGCAGCAACCTGCACGAGCCCGAGATGCGAGTCCACGAGGCATTCGACCGTATCGGGCTTCTCGGGGAGACGAGGCTCGAATTACGTTCGCGACTGTATCGTTCGAAACCCCTGGGGCCGCAGAATCAACCCAATTTCGTCAATGCCGCCGCGGGTCTTCTGACGCTGCACTCGGCGCGAGAATTGCTCGATTCGCTGCTTGCGATCGAGCGCGAAATGGGTCGAGATCGGGGCGAGCGTTGGGGACCGCGCATCATCGACTTGGATTTGATCTGGATCGCCGGTGCGCCGATCGACGAGCCGGGGCTTCGCGTGCCCCATCCGGCAGTGTCTGAGCGCAACTTCGTGCTGTATCCTCTCGCTGATATTGCGCCGACCTTGCGCATCCCCGGCTGTGGTCGAGTGGCGGATCTGATGCTTCGGGTGGGCGGCCTGGGGCTGTCCGTCCTGACGTAGAACATGAGTTTAAAGGGTAGTACTAGAGCCTTATCGTGAGCGCAATTCCGCACCGCTTCATCGTCGTCGAGGGTCCGATCGGCGTCGGCAAGACCAGCCTGACTCGCCGCTTGGCGAAGTCGCTTGGCGCGCAATTGGTGCTCGAACAAGCGGATCAAAATCCATTCCTCGAACGTTTCTACCGTAATCCGCGCGCCGCGGCGTTTCAAACGCAGTTGTTCTTCTTGTTTCAGCGCGCTCGCCAATTGGAAGACGTGCGGCAGGCGGATTTGTTCGGCGCGGTGCGTATTGCGGACTATCTGCTCGAAAAAGACCGGCTGTTTGCACGCGTGACGCTCGATGATGCCGAGTACGCACTCTACGAGCGCGTCTACGAGCGGGTCGTCGTCGATGCGCCCAAGCCCGATTTGGTCATTTACCTGCAGGCGCCCGTCGATGTGCTCTTCGACCGGATTGCCAAACGTGGCATTCGCTACGAGCAATACATCGAGCGCGGCTATTTGGAAAAGCTCACGCAAGCCTACGCGCGATTTTTCCATAGCTACGACGCCGCGCCGCTGCTGATCGTCAACGCGGCATCGATCGATCCGATCAATAACGAGGCCGAATATCAACAGTTGTTCGCCGAAATCATGCGCACGCGACGCGGACGGCATTTTTTCAATCCTGCGGGTGGTAGTTTGCTGCCGACCAGTTAACGCACCGACGGTGCAAGAGGAATTCTCGTCATGGACATACTCACTCGCAGCGCCTCATTGCGCGATCGTCTCAAGGTTTGGCGCGACGCCGGCATGAAAATTGCGCTCGTGCCGACAGCCGGCACCTTGCACAAAGGGCATTTGAGCCTCGTCGCCGAGGCGCAGGAGCGGGCCGATCGGGTCGTCGTCAGCATATTTGCGAGTTTGCAAGAGCGCGACGCGTCGAAGCACGAAGCCGACCGGGACCTTCTTCACAAGGTCGGTCCCGATATCCTATTCACGCCGCCGGTCCAAGAGCTGTATCCGTTTGGCACGGATCTGTCGGCGAGCGTCGACATTCCGCAGCTCGCAAAGATCTTCGAGGGCGCGCATCAACCGGGGCATATCGCCGAGGGACTCACGCTGCTGCTGAAGCTGCTGAACCTCGTCGGACCGCATATAGCGGTGTTCGGCGAACGCGATTTTCAGCTGCTGGTCGCGGTGCGCCAGATGGTCAACGATTTGTTCGTCCCGGTCGAAGTCGTGGCGTGTCAGACGTTTCGCGAAAGCGATGGGCTTGCGCTCGCGACGGGAAATCGACACTTGACGGCCGAGCAGCGCGCAGTCGCGCCGCGCCTCTATGCAATCTTGAGCCAAGTCGGAAAGCGCATCGATACGGGCGAACGCGACTACGCGGCGCTCGAAAAGCAGGGGCTGGATGCGCTCGCCGCCGCGGGAATCCGGCCCGAGTACTTGGCGATACGCCAGGCCGCGGATCTCGCGCCGGTGCGCGCCTCGTCGCGCGATCTCGTCGTGCTTGCCGCCGCGCAGCTGGGCGCGATTCGCTTGACCGACAATTTACGGGTTCGCATCATCGACCGGTATTGACGCATGCTGCGCGAGCGCCCACTGCACGTGCTCGCGCACGAGTGCGCTGGGATACTGCACGCGCGCTTCGAGCGCGGCGATGACCTCGGGCGAAGTCGCTGCGTTGCCGAGGGCCACGGCAAGATTGCGCAGCCAACGTGAATAGCCGATGCGCCGTATGGCGCTACCCCGTGTTTTTTCCTGAAATTCAGATTCGCTCCAGGAAAACAGCTCGATGAGCCCGGCATGATCGAGTCCGTGGCGCGGCGCGAAATCCGCCTCGCGCGTCGGCCGCGCGAATTTATTCCACGGGCAGGCGAGTTGGCAGTCGTCGCAGCCGTAAATTCGATTGCCGATGGCGCGGCGAAACTCGGTTGGAATTGAACCGGAAAGTTCGATCGTCAGATATGAGATGCAACGGCGTGCATCGAGACGGTAGGGCGCTAGAATCGCACCGGTCGGGCAGGCGGGTAGGCAAGCGCTGCAGGTCCCGCAATGGGCGCTGCTCGGCGCGTCGACCGGCAGCTCCAGGTCCAGATAGATCTCACCCAGGAAAAAATAGGATCCGGCGTCGCGATCGATGAGATTCGTATGTTTGCCGATCCAACCTAGCCCAGCATTACGCGCCAGGGCCTTTTCCAGGACCGGCGCGCTGTCGGTAAAGACGCGGTGCCCGAAAGGCCCGACCGTGGCCTCGATGCGATCGCAGAGCCGCTGCAAGCGATGTCGCATGAGTTTGTGATAGTCGCGGCCGAGCGCGTACCGGGAAACGTACGCGGCTTCTCGGTCGGTCAACACCGATTCCGGCGCGGCGGCTGCGGCGGGCCAATAATCCATGCGCACGCTGATGCAGCTCACCGTGCCTGGCACGAGTTGCTGGGGGCGAGTGCGTTTGAGGCCATGGCGGCTCATATAAGACATTTCGCCGTGGAATCCGGCCGCCAGCCACTCGCCGAAATGCGCTTCGTCGTCGGCGAGGTCGATCGTACCGACGCCCAGTTTCGCAAAACCAAGATCCGCGCCCCAGTGGCGAATGTCGGCAAGCAGAGCACTTCGATCTAGCGCGGAGTCTGGCTTAGGTGAGGCCATGTCGACCTACAGTATAATCCGCGCCACCGCGGCCGCCCGCAGCCCGAAGGGACGGCATGTACGAGACCAATTTGACGCTTCAATTGAGCGATACCGCGGCGACCGAGATTCTGGGGGCCGCTCTGGCACTCGCATTACCGTCCGAGTGCATCGCGGCTCTCGCGGATACCGCGAGCACCGTGTTCTATTTGAGCGGGGAACTCGGCGCCGGCAAGACGACCTGCGCACGCAGCCTGCTGCGCGGGCTCGGCGTGAGCGGGATCGTGCGTAGCCCGACTTATACGCTGGTCGAGATCTATGCCGCGAACCGGATCCAATGCATCCATGTCGACCTATATCGCCTGCGCGGTCCAGAGGATTTGGAGGATCTCGGTCTGCGCGATTACTTGGCGCCCGGTAATCTCATGCTGATCGAGTGGCCGGAGAGGGGCGGCTCATCGCTACCGCCTGCGGATCTGTGCTTGCGCCTGTCCTACCGGCTCCAGGGTCGCCAAGCGCAGCTGCAATCCGTCAGCCCTCGCGGTGCCCAGTGGCTTGCGAACCTACGGGCTGACAGTAGATTAGTCCCCTATCTATCTAATTTAACTTGAAAAAAATCTCTTATCGGCGTTAACTCTTGGTGCAATGAGATCTTTGCTATCACGAGCCGCCGTTTTCGTATCGCTGGTCATGTATTTGGCCCTGCCGGCGCATGCCGTCGAAGTTCGGGATATACGCCTATGGGCGAGCCCGGAGAGCACGCGTGTCGTCTTGGATCTGTCTGGCAGTGCGCGGCATAGCTTGTCGGTCTTGAAGAATCCTGAGCGCATCGTGCTCGATATCCCTGGTGTGCGCATGCGGGCCAATGCGCACACGACCCCGGCCGCCGCCGGGTCCGTCAAACAGGTACGCGTCGCCCGCGGCAAGAGCGCCGATGTGCGGATCGTGCTCGATCTGACGCACGCGGTACGGGCCAAGAGTTTCTTGACGGCACCCAACGATCACTACGGCTACCGTCTGGTCATCGATCTCGCGGGCGCGGGCGCGGGCGCGGGTGCGGGCCCTGGCCCGGCCGCCGTTGCCGCCACTGTGCCGGTCAAAATTGAGCATGCCCCGCCAGACACGCGCGATCTGATCATCGCAATCGATGCCGGACATGGCGGCGACGATCCGGGCGCGATCGGCATCAATGGCACGCGCGAAAAGGATGTGGTATTCGCGATCGCCAAGGAACTTTTCCAGCGCGTCAACGGCGAGCCGGGCATGAAGGCCGTCTTGACGCGCAACGGCGATTATTTTCTGCCGCTGCGCGAGCGCATGCAGCGCGCACGCGCACAGCAAGCGGATTTATTCGTCTCGATACACGCGGACTCGATTCAGGACCGCCGGGTCGATGGCTCTTCGGTTTATATCCTGTCGCAGCGCGGCGCGAGCGACGAGGCGGCACGCTGGCTCGCCGAGCGGGAAAATGCGTCCGACCTGATCGGCGGCGTATCGCTCGACGACAAAGATGATGTGCTCGCTTCCGTACTGCTCGATTTATCGCAGTCCGCTGCCTTGAGTGCGAGCGAAACCGCGGCCGAGCAGGTGCTGCGGGGATTGGGGCAGGTCGGCGAAGTGCGCAAGCATCAGGTGCAGCAGGCGCGCTTCATGGTGCTGAAGTCCCCGGACATTCCCTCGATGCTCGTCGAGACTGCGTATATCTCGAATCCCCAGGAAGAACAGCGCTTGCGCGCCCAATCGCACCAGGCCAAATTGGCTGCGGCAATCCATCAGGGTCTGCGTGCATATTTTTACGCGAATCCGCCGACCGGCACACGCATCGCGCAACTCGCCGCCCTCGCGGCGCAGCGGACCGTGCTCGCGACCGCGGCCGACGCGCCCCGTTAGGCCGCCGATATGCGAACATACGGTGTTCGCGAGGTTGCCATTGCCGATTCACGTACTTCCCGATGAACTCATCAGCCAAATCGCTGCCGGCGAGGTAATCGAGCGGCCGGCTTCCGTCATCAAGGAATTGGTCGAGAACTCGCTAGACGCGCATGCGCGGCGCATCGACGTGGAACTCGAACGCGGCGGCACCGCGCTGATGCGTGTGCGCGACGACGGCGCCGGCGTCGATGCGGCCGACATGGGTCTAGCCCTCACGCGGCATGCGACCAGCAAGATCGCCTCGTTGCGCGACCTCGAGAACGTCGCCACTCTGGGCTTTCGCGGTGAAGCCTTGCCGAGCATCGCCTCCGTATCGCAGTTGACGCTGACCTCGAGAGCCGCTGCCGCCGCGCATGCCTGGAGCGTCCTCGCGCAGGACGGGACCGTGCAGGCGATTCAGCCTGCCTCGCATCCCTACGGCACCAGCGTCGAGGTGCGGGATTTATTCTTCAACGTGCCGGCTCGGCGCAAATTCTTGCGCACCGAACAGACCGAATTTCAGCACATTGCGCGAATGCTGGAGCGCCTGGCGCTCTCGAGATTCGACGTCGCCTTCAGTCTCGTGCACAACGGCAAGCGCGTCTGGTCGCTCGTGCCGGCGATCTCGGCCGCCGAGCGGCTCGCGCGAGTCGCGACCGTTTGCGGCGACGAATTAGCCGAGCACGTCATCGAATTGCGCCATGAGCGCGAGAATTTGCGCCTGTCGGGCTGGCTCGGACTGCCGACGTTTTCGCGCAGCCAATCGGACTTGCAATTCGTGTTTCTAAACGGCCGCTTCGTGCGCGACAAACTGCTCGCGGGCGCGGCGCGGCGCGGCTATCAGGATGTGATGTTCCATGGCCGGTTTCCGGCCTACTTGCTGTATCTTGAAATGGATCCCGCAATGGTCGACGTCAACGCGCATCCGCAGAAACTCGAAGTGCGCTTTCGCGATTCGCGCCTCGTGCACGAGTTCATGTTTCGCACTCTCGAGCGCTCGCTCGCCGCAACACGGCCGCACCAGGACTCGCCCGGCAGCGCCCCGGTCGATTGGCTGACTGCAAGCGCGCGCTACGACAAACTGCGGCCTGAACTCGAACATCCATGGCCGGCGCGCGCGCCGCGGCCGGCGCAAGCTCATTTCCTGCTGCCCGAAGCACGCTCGCAGGGACAGGCCGTCGATCACTATCGACAGCTGCTGACGCTGGCGCCTCCGGCTGACGGCCAAGCCCCACCAGGCGAATGCGCCGCAGCCGACGCGGTGCACGAAGCCTCCGCTGCATGGACCGATGCGCCGCTCGGCTATGCGATCGCGCAATTGCACGGCGTCTATATTCTCGCGCAGGCCAAGGACTCGATGGTGCTCGTGGATATGCATGCGGCACACGAGCGGATTACCTACGAGCGCATGAAAAAGCTGCTGCATGGGGAGAATGCCCAACAGCGGCTGTTGGTTCCGCAAGTGATCAAGGTCAGTGCGGCGCAGGCGGATGCAGCCGACGCACATGCGCAGGAGTTTGCCGCGTTGGCCTTTGAGTTGACGCGATTGGGGCCGGGCGAATTGGCGCTGCGCGCCGTGCCCACTCTGCTCGCGGATCGCGATCCGGCCGGCGTGGTGCGCGACGTATTGTCGGATCTGGTCGACCAAGGGCGATCGAGGCGGGTCGAGGAGTCGATCGATCACTTGCTGGCGACGATGGCTTGCCACGCCGCGGTGCGGGCGCAGCGCGCGCTGAGCCTCGCGGAAATGAACGCGCTGCTTCGCGAAATGGAGCGCACCGACCGCGCCGACCAATGCAACCACGGACGCCCGACCTGGGTGCGCTTGTCGCTCGCCGATTTGGATCGGCTGTTCTCGCGCGGACGCTGATGCACCGGTGCGCGGTCTTGTTGATGGGCCCTACGGGGGCCGGTAAGTCCGATCTCGCGCTGCGGCTCGTCGAGCGTTTTCCGCTCGAAATCGTCAGCGTCGATTCGGCGCTCGTCTACCGCGGCATGGATGTCGGAACGGCCAAACCGTCCGCAGCGGTGCGCGCGCGCATCAAGCATCATTTGATCGACATACGCGATCCGGCCGAACGCTACTCGGCCGGTGAATTCGTGCGCGACGCGCAACTCGCAATGGACGACATATGGTCGCGCGGCCTGCAGCCGCTGCTGGTCGGCGGGACGATGCTGTATTTTCACGCATTGACTGCCGGCCTTGCGGATTTGCCCGAGGCGAATTTGCAGGTGCGTGCCGAAATCGACGCCGCGGCGGCGGTTGACGGTTGGGCCGCTCTGCATAGAACCCTTGCCGAGGTCGATCCGGATGCCGCGGCGCGAATTCACAGCAACGATGCCCAACGCATCCAGCGCGCACTCGAGGTCTATCGGACGACCGGGCGAGCGATTACGCACTTGCAGCGCGAGCGGCACACGATGCTTGAGGACGTGAATCTACTTGAAATTGCACTGATTCCAGGCGAGCGCAGCCTTTTGCACGCCCAGATCGGCGCGCGTTTCAAGACCATGATGGGTCAGGGTCTGCTCGACGAGGTTCGAGCGCTCTATATGCGCGGCGACCTGACCGGGGAACATCCGGCGATGCGTGCGGTCGGATACCGGCAGATATGGGAATATTTGGCCGGCATGAGCACGCTCGAAGGGGCGCAACAAAAGGCAATTGCCGCAACGCGACAATTGGCGAAGCGCCAGTTGACTTGGCTGCGGCGGCGTTCTCGGGCGGAATCTTTCGACTGCATGCATCCGCATGTGGCAGGTTTTCTTTTTGATGCACTCTCGCAGGGCATATTTGCAGAGTGGTCAAAGGTTTAGCCGCATCCGATGCCGCTGTGCTAGCATGCCCATGTAAGGTCCGAGTGCCCTATGGACGCGGTATTCGATGACGGATGACACAAAAAATAAGGAGCTTTACACATGGCCCGTGGCCAGTCTCTGCAGGACCCCTTTTTGAATGCCTTGCGCAAAGAACGGGTGCCCGTTTCAATCTATCTCGTCAACGGCATCAAACTGCAAGGACAGATCGATTCCTTCGACCAGTTCGTCGTGCTGCTGAGAAACAGCGTGAGCCAAATGGTTTATAAGCACGCGATTTCGACCGTCGTGCCGGCGCGCAATGTCCGCTTGCCGACGGGTGAGGACGGCGAAGTGACGGAACCGGCGATCGTCGAGTGAGTGGCAGGCGCTCTGCAGTTGTTTGAGCGCCCACGGGGCGGCGAGCGCGCCGTATTGGTCGGAGTCGGGATCGGCCATCCGGTGGATCCGAGCGATACCTCTGAATTTCGTGCGCTGGCGGCCTCCGCCGGTACCATCGAAGCGGGACTCGTGCTTGCAACGCGCGCGCGGCCCGACCCCAAATATTTCGTCGGGTCAGGCAAGGCCGAGGAAATTCGTGCCTGCGCCGAGGAACACGGCGCGGATCTCGTGCTCATCGACCAGACCTTGAGTCCGAGCCAAGAGCGCAATCTGGAAAAGCTCACAAATCGCCGCGTCCTCGACCGTAACGGATTGATACTCGACATATTTGCGCAGCGCGCGCGAAGCTTTGAGGGCAAGCTCCAAGTGGAGCTCGCGCAGCTGACGCACCTCTCGACGCGTCTCGTGCGCGGCTGGACCCACCTCGAGCGCCAGAAGGGCGGCATCGGTCTGCGCGGTCCCGGCGAAACGCAGCTGGAGACCGATCGGCGCTTGATTGCGAAGCGCATTCGCACGCTGCGCGCGCGGCTCGAGAAGCTCTCGCGCCAGCGCGAAACCGGCCGGCATGTGCGGCGCGAAGTGCCGGTCCCGACGGTGGCGCTCGTCGGCTACACCAACGCCGGCAAGTCGACGCTGTTCAATGCGCTCACCGGTTCCTCCACCTACGTTGCCGATCAGCTGTTCGCGACTCTGGATCCAACCGTGAGGAAGATGCAACTCGCAGGCGTGGGCGAAGTGGTGCTGGCCGACACGGTCGGATTCGTGCGCGAATTGCCGCATGAACTCATTGCGGCGTTTCGATCCACGCTGCAGGAGGCGCGCGATGCGGATTTGCTGCTGCATATCGTCGATGCCAGCGACCCGGCACGCAACGAACGCATCGACCAGGTGCACCGCGTGCTCGGCGGTATCGGCGCGGGCGACGTGCGCGAGCTTCTTGTCTTCAATAAGATCGATTTGATCGACGAGCCTGCGCGCGATGAGGACGGCCCGGACGGGCTGCCCGCGCGGGCGTGGGTGTCCTGCGTCACCGCGGCGGGGCTCGCCGAATTGCGCACGGCGATCACCCGCGCCGTGCGTCCGAACCAAGTCAAGCGCACCCTGCACATCGATCTTGGCGCGGCCTCGGTCCGATCCGCACTGTATGCGCGCAATGCCGTCCGTTTGGAGAGGCAGCACGACGACGGCAGCTGGGAAATCGACGTCGAGCTCGATCCGAGCGAGATTGCCAAATTAGCGGGTAACTCCGGCGTCAATCTCGTGGATAATGCCGACAGCGGCACCAGGCAGCGCATAGAGAAGCGCGTGGCATAGCCGGCTTGTGAGCGGCTTACCGGCTCCCTAGAATGTCCGGCTCTGCTTCGACGACACTAAACAGCAACTTACATTAGGCATGACGCATGGCTTGGAATGAACCTGGCGGCGAGAAACGCGATCCTTGGAATCGCCCGCATCAGCAGCAGAACGATTTGGACGACGTGTTGCGCAATATTCAGCGCCGTTTGTCGTCGTTTTTCGGTCGCAGCGGCGTTGGCGGCAGCGGCGGGCCGAACCCGTCGAACCTCGGCCGGGGAATGGTCGGAGTATTGGTCCTGATTGCGGCGCTTTGGGTCGGCAGCGGCGTCTATCGCGTCGATGCCCAAGAGCGCGCGGTCATCTTGCGCTTCGGCAAGTATGTCGAAACGACCGGTCCCGGCTACAACTGGCATTTGCCCTGGCCGATCGAGCGCGACATCATCGTCAACGTCTCGCAGGTCTACAGCATCACCGACGACGCCAGCATGTTGACCGCCGACACCAATCTCGTCGAAGTTCATTCCGCGGTGCAATACACGCAGCCCGATGCGCTCAAAGTATTGTTCAAAGTTCGCGGCGTCGAAGAAACCTTGACCCAAGTCTGCGAGAGTGCGATGCGCGAGGCCGTGGGGCAGGCCTCTCTCGATAAGGCTCTCGCCTTCGATCCGTCGATAACCGACCGCGCGCGCGATCTGATGCAAAAGACGCTCAACAACTACGGCATGGGTATCAACATCCTCGGCGTCAAACTCAACGAGGTCGGCGTTCCAGAGGCGGTTCAGGACGCGCAGCGCGACGCCATCAAGGCCGACAAGGATCGCCAGCGTTATCAGCAGGAAGCTGAGATATACCGCAACGACGTTCTGCCGCGGGCGCGCGGCGCGGCAGCGAAGGAATTGCAGGACGCGCAAGCGTACAAGCTGCAGGTCATCGCCTTGGCGCAGGGCGAGACCTCGCGCTTCGATCAAGTGCTCGCTCAATACGATCATGCGCCGGGCGTGACGCGTGAGCGCATGTATCTGGAGGCCATGGAAAACGTCTATAAGAATTCCCGCAAGGTGTTCATGGACACCAAGGCGGGCGGCAACAACATGATTTATTTGCCTCTCGATAAACTCGTCTCGCAATCGCCGCAATCGATCACGCTGCCGAACGAGACGATGACCGTCGCGCCGGCCAAGAATCCCGAGGTCCAGGTGTCGCAGCCCGAAGATCCCGCTCGCGCGCGCGGAGTACGCTGATGCAAAACAGGGTGCTGTACGTGCTGTTGGGCCTGGTCGCCGTCATTTTGATCGCGCGCGCCAGTGTGTTCACGGTCAGCGAGGGACAGCTCGCGATCAAGTCGGTCGGCGGCGAGATCATCGCGGCGGACTATGAGCCGGGCTTGCATTACCGGATTCCGCTCGTCAACGAAGTCACGAAGTTCGACAAGCGCATCATCACGCACCCGTACTCGCAGGAGCGGTTCTTGACGCGCGAACAGGAACAGTTGATCGTCGAGTTCTACGTCAAATGGCGCATCGGCAATTTGCGCAAATTCTATGAATCCACCGGCGGATCCGAGGACGTGGCCAACGACCGTCTCGGCGAGACGATCAAGGACAGCATCAAGACGGTGGTGACGCAGCGTACTTTGCAGCAGGTCATCACGGCCGAGCGCGCCGATTTCACCGAGGCTACGATGAAGGATGCGCGGCCGGCGGCCGAACAATTGGGCGTGGATCTCGTCGACGTGCGCATCACCAAGATCGATTTGCCGACACAGGTGCGCGATTCAGTGTTCGATCGCATGCGCGCGACATTCAAGGCGCAGGCGGCCAAGCTGCGCGCCGAGGGCGTCGAAGTGTCGGAGACGACGCGCGCCCAAGCCGATAAGCAGCAAACCGAGATTCTCGCCAATGCCGCTCGGCAAGCCGGCCAGATTCGCGGCGAAGGCGACGCATCGGCGAGCGAGATTTATGCGCGTTCCTATACGAAGAACGCCGAGTTCTATAGTTTCTACCGCAGTATGCAGTCCTACCGCGAGTCGATCGGCACGCAGAGTGACATTGTGGTGGTTGCACCGGATAGCAACTACTTCAAGTATTTCAAACAGCCGCAAGCGCAGAAATAGCACCGCAGCTGCTCACCATGGAAATCGGCTGGTCGGAATTGCTGCGTTACTTGGCGGGGGCGTTTGCGCTCTACTTGGTGCTGGAGGGCATCTTGCCGTTCCTCAATCCGGGCGCGGCGCAGCGCTTGATGGCCAGGTTGGCGCAAACGGAGACTTCGCAGTTGCGGTGGGGGGGACTGATCAGCATGGTTGCCGGTCTGGCGTTGCTGTGGGTGGCGCGCAATGGGTAAGAACGTCGTCGTGATCGGCTTGCAGTGGGGTGACGAGGGCAAGGGCAAGATCGTCGATCTGCTGACCGATTTCGCGCAAGCCGTCGCACGATTCCAGGGCGGCCACAATGCGGGCCACACGCTGGTCATCGGCGGCAAGAAGACGATTCTCTCGCTGATTCCATCCGGCATCTTGCATGCGCAAGTGCAATGCCTGATCGGCAACGGCGTCGTCTTGTCGCTCGAGGCCTTGTTCAAAGAAGCGCAGATGCTGATCGAGCAGGGCGTACCCGTGCTCGAGCGCTTGCGGGTCAGCCCGCTGTGCCCGTTGATATTACCGTCGCACATCGCGCTCGACCGCGCTCGCGAGAAGGCACAGGGCGCCAACGCGATCGGCACCACGGGCCGCGGCATCGGCCCGGCGTACGAGGACAAGGTCGCGCGACGCGCGGTGCGCGTTTGCGATTTGTTTCATCGCGAGCGTTTTGCCGCCAGGCTCGGCGAAATTCTCGACTATCACAATTTCATTTTGCAGCGGTACTTTCACACGGCTCCGATCGATTTCCAGCAGACGCTGGAATCGAATCTCGAGCTGGGCGAGCGGCTCAAGCCGCTGGTGGCGGATGTCACCGGGATACTCGAACAATTGAGCCTCGATGGCCGCAACGTGCTGTTCGAGGGCGCACAGGGAGCCATGCTGGACGTCGATCTCGGCACTTATCCGTTCGTGACCTCTTCGACGACGACGGCCGGCGGCGCTGCGGCCGGAACCGGCATCGGACCGCGCCGGCTGCACGAGGTGCTCGGCATCGTCAAGGCCTATGCGACGCGCGTCGGCGCGGGCCCATTTCCGACCGAACTGTTCGACGAATACGGCGAGCATCTGTCGCGCGTCGGCCATGAGTTCGGATCGGTCACCGGCAGGCGGCGGCGCTGCGGTTGGTTCGACGCCGTCGCGCTGCGCCGCTCGGTCGTGCACAACAGTTGCTCGGCGCTGTGCGTCACGAAACTCGATGTGCTCGACGGCCTCGACACGATCCGCGTTTGCGTCGGCTACGAGATCGACGGCAAGGTCGTCGATACGCCGCCTTTGCTGACGGGGCACTTCGGCGAATGCGCTGCGGTTTACGAAGACTTGCCGGGATGGAAACAGTCGACCGTGGGCATCACGCGCGCCGAGGACTTGCCGGACAACGCGATCAATTACCTCGAGCGGCTGCAAACGCTGGTCGGCGTGCCCGTCACGATCATCTCGACGGGACCCGACCGGGATCAGACCATCATCCGGCGAAACCCCTTCGACTGACCGGCGCGGCCGGCTCCTCGTACGCGTTCGATTCGCGTATCGTAGTTCGATGAACAGCATGGAGATTCTGGAGCGGCTGATCGGTTTCCCGACCGTCAGTCGCGACTCGAACCTGGGCTTGATCGATTTCGTCAGGCAGTTCCTGTCGGCACGCGGCATCGATTCCCGGCTCTATATGGACGATGCCGGGGGCAAGGCGAATCTGTATGCCTGCATCGGCCCGCGGGATCGCGGCGGGGTGCTGCTTTCCGGACATACCGATGTAGTGCCCGTGGACGGTCAGGCATGGAGCTCCGATCCGTTCCGATTGCAGCGGTGCGCCGACCGCCTGTATGCGCGCGGGTCGGCCGATATGAAGGCTTTTCTGGCCTGCGCGCTGCGCGCCGCCGATCTCGCGAACCGGCGCGCCTTGGCGGTGCCGCTGCAGTTGGCATTTTCCTACGATGAAGAAGTGGGCTGCCTCGGCGTGCGTTCGCTGCTCGAGGACATGGCGAGCTGGGCTCATCGGCCGAAGTTCTGCATCGTCGGTGAGCCGACACTCATGCGCACTGCCGTGGGGCATAAGGGAAAAACCGCGATGACGGCGCGCTGCCACGGGCGCGCCGCGCATTCGGCGCGGCCGGCGGCCGGCGTCAATGCGATCCATTTGGCGGTCGATTTCATCGATGCCGTGCGTTCGCGGCAGGCGCAAATCGAATTGACGGGCATGCGCGATCCGGCGTACGAGGTTCCCTATACGACCCTGCACGTCGGCGTCATTCACGGGGGTAGCGCACTCAATATCGTGCCCGACCGTTGTGATCTCGAATTGGAGATTCGCAATCTCGCGGCCGATGATCCCGCGCTGCTCGTCGCCGCGCTGCGCGCCGACGCGGCGGCCGTTTCGGCTTCGATGCAGGCAGGCCCCGACAGCCGCATCGATCTGGACGTCGACAATGAATATCCGGGCCTCGAGACGCCGCCCGACGCGCCCCTAGTCGAGTTCGTGGCGGCTCTGACGGGCAACCGGGAACGCATCAAGGTCGGATTCGGCAGCGAGGCCGGCCTGTTCAGCGGCCGATTGGGTATCCCCAGCGTCGTCTGCGGCCCCGGTTCGATCGATCAGGCGCATAAACCCGACGAGTTCATTGCCGTCGACCAGGTTGAGCGCTGCGATGCGATGCTCGACGCGTTGCTGCTGCGGCTGGCATAGCGGCGGGCGACGCCATGCCGAACCGGGAGCAATCGACTCGACTCGAAATCGGCACGATCCTGCCGATTCCGGCCGACCAGCGGCACGGCACCGCGCGCGATCTCTTCACCGTTTGGTTCGGTGCCAATCTCATGTTATTGACGGTCGTGACCGGCGGACTCGCGGTGACCGTGTTTGCGCTTCCCCTAGGATGGGCGCTCGCGGCTCTTGCGGTCGGCAACCTGGTCGGCGGCGTATTCATGGCCTTGCATTCCGCCCAGGGGCCGACGCTCGGCGTGCCGCAAATGGTGCAGACACGCGGCCAATTCGGATCCTATGGTTCCTTGCTCGTCGTCGTCATCGTCATCGTGATGTACGTCGGGTTCATGGCGTCGAATTTGGTCATCGGCGGGGAGTCGCTCGCGCTGTTGGCACCCGCGATGGGCGACGTACCGGGCATCGCGCTCGTCGGCGCACTCAGTGTCGTCGCCGCGATCTACGGCTACGACCTGATCCATGCCTACACGCGCATCATGAGCTATGGTTGCGGCGCCGTGCTGCTGTTGGCGGCGGTCTGGATCGTCTGGGTGCACGGACTGCCCGCCGATGTTTCGGGCAAGAATCTGTTCAATGTTTCCGGGCTGCTCGGCACGATTTCGGCTGCCGCACTGTGGCAGATTGCCTATGCGCCCTATGTGTCCGATTACTCGCGCTACATGCCGAAGGATACCGGCGCGCGTCCGGCGTTTTGGGCGAGCTATTGGGGCTGCACGCTCGGCTCGCTGTTGCCGATGATGCTTGGCGCTTTGGTGGGTTTGCTGACGCCGAAGGGCAGCCTCGTCGTCGGTCTCGCGGTCTTGACCAAGGGCATCGCGCCCTTGGTATTGATCGTCTTTACGGTCGGCATTGCGGCGGCAACCGCGATGAATCTCTATTGTGGCGCGCTCTCCACACTGACGGTCGGTCAGACCTTGATCTCGCGCTGGTCGCCGAACCTAAGCTCGCGCACCGTCATCACCGTCGTCTTGTTCGGCTGTGCGCTGGCCGCGGCATTGCTCGGCAAGGCTTCGTTCATGGTCAACTACGAAGGTTTCATTCTCTTGTTGCTGTACGTGCTCGTTCCGTGGACGGCCATCAATCTCGTCGACTACTATTTTCTGCGTCACGGTCAATACGACGTCGACGCGTTCTTTCTTCGGGACGGCGGTATTTACGGCCGCGTCAATACGGTCGCCGTCGTATGTTACGCAATGGGAATTCTCGTGCAGCTGCCATTCGTCGCATCGCCGCTGTACACGGGTCCCGTCGCGCGCGCCATGGGCGGCGTGGATCTCTCGTGGATCGTCGGACTCGCCGTCACCTCGCCCGTATACTATTGGTGGGCGAAGCGCTCTCGGCGCGCAGCCGCGGCGGCGCCACTGGAATGACGTGAGAGCGCTCTGGAGCGTCGTGGAAACGCCCCACGCGATGCGCACACCGCCGGCTCACGCCGGCGCTTGCGGCGTTGGCGTTCCGGCGGCTCCGACGGCCGGTGCAGCGAGCGGAATTTGCTGGCTGGCGAGAGCGAGCGCCAGCGAAGGCGCCATGGGATTCATGCTGTCGATCATCGCGGTCGGAATGAGGATCGTCGCGCCGCGCTCCTTGGTGGTTTCATAAATGATGTTCATCGCCCGCAGCTGCAGCGCGGCGGGGTGTCCCGCGTAGGTGGCCGCCGCTTCGACGAACTTGCTCGCAATCGCCGCTTCGGCCGATCCCAAGATCACGCGCGCCTGTTTTTCGCGCTCGGCCTGTGCCTGACGAGACATCGCATCCTGCAGCGCGACCGGAATCGCGACATCGCGGATCTCGACGGACGTCACGGAGATGCCCCAGGGCGCGGTCTTCGCGCCGATTTCGGTCTTCAATTGCAGGTCGGCCTCCTGGCGGTCCGACAGCAGCGCCGCGAGCATCGAGGAGCCGATCATTTCCCGTAGCGAGGTTTGCGCGACCCTATCGATGGCTTCACGATAATTGGTGATCGCCAAAGCGGCCTTTTCGGCGTCGTGCACGTTCCAGAAGATGATCGCATCGACGTTGACCGGTACGGTGTCCTTGGTGAGTGCCTGTTCCGCATTGAAGGCGGTCGTTTGAATGCGCTCGTCGATGACCGCTACGATGTTGTCGATGATCGGAATGATGACGAAAAGCCCCGCGCCGCGCACGCTCTGCAGCTTTCCGAGCCGCAGAATCACGAATTTCTGCCAGACATTGGCCATCTTCAGCGACATCGCGATGATCACGGCGGCCGCGACGAACACGAGGCCGGCGGCGACGCTGTTGAAGAGAACAGCCGCGGCGGCGGCGAGGACCATGCAGACCAGGCTCAAGAAGCTTGATATCGGATTCATCGTGGTTTGTCCTTGGGGATTGAGGCTGGCCGGACGGGCTTGCGCGGCCGCGCGTATGCGCGTCGCATCGGGGTACCGGGCCAATTCGTCGAAGATACTCAAGTTGCTGTGCTCGTCATTTTTGCATCCACCCGATTAGGCTAGCGTCAGGGGCCCGTGTATTCTGTGCGTCGCCGTACACGCACGCCTGCGGCGGTAGGTTCCCGATCAATGTTTACGCAGCACAATGATAACGCGCCACATTCGTCATGAGTAGGCAGATTTTATTGTGGTCGATCACCTCCGCGCTCGCGGGATTTCTGTTCGGATTCGACACGGTCGTGATATCGGGTGCCGAGCAGAAAATTCAGCAGCTCTGGAGCTTGAGCCCGCTATGGCACGGCATTGCGATCGCTTCGGCGCTCTACGGCACGGTGGCCGGTTCCTTGCTCGGCGGTTGGCCTACCGACCGATTCGGACGCAGGGCAACGCTGCTGTTGATCGGTGTGCTGTATTTCATCGGTGCCAGCTGGTCGGCGATCGCAACCGATGTCTATTCGTTCAGCACCGCGCGCCTGATCGGCGGCATCGGGATAGGCATTTCCACCGTAGCGGCGCCTCTGTACATCGCGGAGATCGCGCCGCCCGCGTACCGCGGGCGCCTGGCCGGCATGTTTCAGTTCAACATCGTATTCGGGATCTTGATCGCGTACCTCTCGAATGCGCTATTGAGCGGCATCGGCGAGCATGCCTGGCGCTGGATGCTGGGCGTGGCGGCCTTCCCGTCTTTGCTCTATACCATGCTGTGCTTCGGCTTGCCCGAAAGCCCACGCTGGCTCATTGCCAGGAAGGGCGAGATCGATGCCGCCATGCGGGTGCTGCGGCGCATCCGTCCCGAAGCGTCGGAGGCGCAGCTCGCGGCCGAGGCCGGTTCGATCCGCGCTGCATCGGAGGGTGCGACGACATCGGGGCATTTCTGGACTCGGCGTTTGCGGATTCCGATCCTGCTTGCCGTATTGATCGCATTTTTCAATCAGATGTCGGGTATCAACGCGATCCTGTATTTCGCGCCGCGCATATTCGAGCTCACGGGCTTGGGATCCAAAGCCGCGATGCTGCAGTCCGTCGGCATCGGCGTGACCAATCTGATCTTCACGTTCGTAGGTCTCTGGCTCATTGATCGATTGGGCCGGCGCACGCTGCTGTTCATCGGCTCGTTCGGCTACATAGCCTCGCTCGGTCTGGTCTCCTGGGCCTTCTTTACGGCACATTATGCATTTGTGCCGGTCTGCGTCTTTGCGTTCATTGCCGCGCACGCCGTTGGCCAGGGCGCCGTCATCTGGGTCTATATTTCGGAAATCTTTCCAAATCGTCAGCGTGCCGAAGGCCAGGCGCTGGGCAGTTTCACGCACTGGATATTTGCAGCCCTATTGACGACGTTGTTCCCGAAAGTCGTGAGCGCATTCCCGCCCGGCTACGTATTTGCGTTCTTCGCAGGCATGATGCTGGTGCAGTTGCTGTGGGTGCAGACCCGCGTGATCGAAACCAAGGGCGTTCCACTGGAGCAGATCCAACGGCGCTTGGGCGTGGCGGCGTCGTAGCGCTGAATGTCTACGACCCGCCACGGCTGTGCCGCTGTTTCGCAATCAAGGGACCGGCAGACCGATGACCAAGAGATTATTCGTGACATCATCGACGACCGCGTAGTTGAAGCGTGCATCGCGGTCCAACACCGTATCGATGCCGAAAGCGCCGCCTTGACTCGCATCCACGTCGTACTCCCGCACAAATTGTCCCCAGGCCGTGAATTCCACGATCTCGCTGGGATGCAGAGGGTCGGCATTGACGGCATCGCCGTTGGCGGCGAGCAGATCTCCGTTCGGCGCCCATCGCAGCGCCAAAGGACCCCGCAGCTGCGGGCCGGCGAACACGCGATCGCCGAGCGTCGCCGCGCTCGAGCGATGAGCGGCATGGGGGACGGCATAGATCGCGTTGTCACCGGTGGAGGCCACGTACAAGGTATCGCTCGCGTCCTCATAGGCGAGGCCCGTGGGGCCGAGCACGACGGCTGCGGCGTTCGGAACGCTCTGGTATCCCGAGGCAATCGTCGTTTTCCGAGTCAGCACGAGGCCCTTGGGGGTCACGGCGACATCGAGTCTTGCAACGGTCCCGTTCAGCACGTTCGAGACGAACACGTGCGCCGCATTGCCGTGATCATCGAGCGTCAAATCCCAGGGACCGTCGAGGAACCGCGAATCGGTCCAGGTTTGCAGCAAGTTGCCGTTGCGGTCAATGACCTGAAGCGCGCCCTGGCCGATGGTCGCGAATGTGCCATCGGTGGTCGGCACATTGCCGACCAGCACGAACCCGCCGCGCAGCGCGCCGAGTGCAGTGCTGAGTCCCGCGAGCGGGCTCGAGAAGAATGTGACGGCACTACCCGGAGGGGCCAGCGGCCCGCTGGGCCGCAGCTGCACGATTGAGGTTCCCGTGCCTTGTATATTAGCGCTGTTGTTGAAATTGCTGACCAACACGTCGCCGGCGGCGATTGCGCCGCCGGCCGGAAAGCCTGCGGGCACGAAGGCGACGCCGTAGGGATTCACATCGCCGTTGGCCGGTATCGTCGAGGAGTTCACCGCGTGGGGAATGAACGCATGGTCCCCGTCCGACGCGATGCCCTGGCCGGCCCAGCCGCCGAGCGCGACGACGGCCGCGATCAGCCAGCGCGAATGATGGATTGCGAGTTTCGATTTCATGATTTGATCCCCTTTAATGCTAAGTTCACTAGGCCGCGGGCACGGTCCGCCTGCAGCCGTTGCAAAACAGTAGCCGCGCCGAAGCGCGCGGCCTGGTTCAATCAAGGCTGCCGGTAGGTAACGCGAGCCCGTCAAAAAGTTCTGGGGCGGATCGATTGAACGAGCGCAACGTCTGGATCAGCGCGGCCGATGCAGCCTGTGCACCTCGGAATCCGTATACTGGCCACGATGGAGATGCGGCCAGAGAACGTCGCGGAATCAGGGCGGCTCGCGCCGTCGGCCGGGCGGTATGGCATCCGGCGTTGTCGCGACGCGCTGATCCAGTTCATCGCATTGGCCGGTCTGCCGCTGATGTCCTGCGCCGCCGACGGGCCCTGGAGCGCCTCGATCGGCGCGACGACTGATTACGTGTTCAGAGGCGTCTCGCAGACCTACGACAGTGGGGCGTTACAGCTAGGCGCCAATTACCAAACCCCCCAGGGCTGGTTTGCGGGTACGTGGGCTTCCAATGTCGATCCGTACCCGTTCGGCGCCACCGCGATCGAGCTGGACCTGTACACCGGGATTCGCCGACCGCTCGGCGACGACGTCAACGCCACCGTGACCTACACGCACTATCAATACCTCGACGATCGACGGCCGGCCCGCTATGACTACGATGAGTTCGCACTGTCGGCGAGCTACCTGGACGAATTGATTGCGACGGTTTCGTATCAGCCCAACTACACTGTGTACTCCGATCTCGGATTTGCCCAGCGGCGACCCAGTTTGGCTTATGAATTGGGCGGACGGTGGCCGCTACCGAAGGGGTTCGCACTGACCGCCGGGGCCGGTTACTACGACCTGCATCGGCTCTTCGGCGTCGGATATTGGGCGGGCGATGCCGGGGCTCAATACATCTATCGGAGCGTCACGCTCGACCTGGTGCGTTTTTTCGCCGATTCCACCGTCAACCGGCTCTATGAGGACGCCAGCGCGAATGGCACCTGGGTGCTGTCGGCGGTCTACCGCTTCTGAGGCCATCGGCCCTACGGGTGATTTTTTCGGCGGAATGAACCAATGGGCGCGGTCAGGGTACATACCATGGTCAGGAATTATCCGCTGATGCGCGGACTGGGGTATTCAATTGGATCACGCGGACTTGGAATTCGCTGGCGGTGACGCCGGGACAGACTCCAACGAGCAGGAACGCGAACTCTTGCGCCGCGTCAGCGCCGGCGATCGCGATGCGTTTCGCGATCTGTATTTGCGCTACCACCGTCGTCTGGCGCGTTTTCTGACGCGCCTGTTGCATCGGTATGCGGACGCGGAGGAGATCATCAACGACACGCTATGGATCGTCTGGCAGCGTGCCGGGGAATTTCGCAACGCTTCGCGGGTCTCGACTTGGATCATGGGCATTGCCTATCGGCGCGCCTTGAATATGATCCGCCGCGCCACCACCCATGAGCGCGCGATGACGCTGCAGGTTGCGGAGGCGGAAGCCACGGTCAGCGATGGCGCGCAGGCGCTCGAGCAGCGGCAACTGCTCGACGCGGGCTTGGCTCAGCTGCCCCTCGAGCAGCGCCTGGTGCTCGAGTTCACGTATTTCCTCGATCATTCGTGCGAGGAGATAGCCGAGATCATGGACTGTCCCGTCAATACGGTTAAGACGCGAATGTTTAATGCGCGGCGCAAGCTGCGGACGATTTTGCTCGAGCCTGCCGGTGGGGAGAAGCACGATGAATGAACGTTCTGATCGCAATCGTTGCGACGAAGAGGCCGCGCGCCTACTGCCGTGGTATGTCGTCGGGCGGCTCGACGCGGGCGATACCGAGCGCGTCACGCGTCACCTCGAGCGCTGCGCGGTCTGTCGCGATGATCTAGCGCATGAGCGCAGCCTGCGGGCATTGCTGAAATCCGAGTCGAGTCTGGATTACGCGCCTCAGCCGGGTTTGGCCAAGACGCTGTCGCGCATCGATGAACTCGAGCGCGAGGCCCCGGCAGCCATACCCGCTATCGCGAGAATTTCGAGCAAGCCCGCTCGCCGATGGACCGCCGTGCAATGGCTGACCGCCGCGGTACTCGTGCAGGCGATCGCGGTCGGTGCCTTGGGCACCGTGCTTTATCACCGCTCGGCCGAGGCCAACCAGGAGCCGCGCTATGTCACGCTGTCCTCACCGGGGATCAGCGCGGTCTCGGCTGCGCATCTCCGCGCCGTATTCTCGCCTGATATGCCGCTCGGCGCGCTCAAAGCGCTGCTCGCCGAAAATACCTTGACGATCATCGCGGGTCCGAGCGAGGCGGGCGCCTACACGTTGGCTTTTACCGATTCACAATCGCCGAGCACGCGCCTGGACCAGACGGTTGCCGGGCTTCGAGCCGATGCACGCGTGATATTCGTTGAACCGGCGGTCAACGACGGGGCCGCCGGACGGTGAGACGGTTTGCCTGCCTGTTCGCGCTGTGCCTCGCGGCTTGCGGCTCGGGGCCGCCGCTACGGGCCAGCGCGACGCTGCCGGCCGAGGCGCGTCTCTCGGCGCAGCGCTACTTGGTGCTCACCGTCCGCAATCCCGTGCATGCGCCGGCCGCGCGGGCGGCTTCCTCGCCCCGCGGCTATGACAGCATTGCTGCGTATATGGCCGGCGGCGCGGCACGGACGCTCAGTCGCGCGCTCGCCAACGACTATCGGCTGCGAGAGGCCGCGACCTGGCCGATCGCCATGCTCAGTGTGCACTGCCTGGTCTATGAGCTGCCGCCGGACGCCGACCCGCAGCGAGTGCTGGCGGCATTGGCTCGCGACTCGCGCGTCGAGTCGGTGCAACCGCTGCTCAATTTTGAGACCGCCGCAGACCGTTACAACGATCCGTATGCGGAATTGCAACGCAACGTTCAACAAATGGACGTCCTCGCCGCACATTCCGTGAGTCGAGGCGCCGGGGTCCGCGTCGCAGTGATCGATACCGGCGTGCAAGTGAATCATCCGGACCTGCCGGCGACGATGGTCTCACGCAATTTCGTCGACAACGATGCCGAATCGTTTCGCAGCGATGCGCATGGCACGGCGGTAGCCGGAATCATTGCCGCCGTTCCGGACAATGGTATCGGCATCGTCGGCATCGCCCCGGATGTTTCGCTGCTCGCCTATAAAGCCTGCTGGCGCGCTTCGGACGCCGGCATCAGGGCCGTCTGCAACACCTTTACTTTGGCCCAGGCGATTGCGGCGGCCATCGAAGCGCGTGCCGACATCATCAATCTCAGCCTCGATGGTCCGAGTGATCCGCTGCTGACGCGACTCGTCCGGCACGCGTTGGACGCCGGCATCATCGTCGTGGGGGCGGTACCGCCCGATGCCCCGCGCGACGCATTCCCAACGGATATTCCCGGCGTGATCGCGGCCGACGCGATCGAGAACACGCATGACGCGGGCGCAGCGGCGCGCGCGCCGGGGCGCGATGTCCTGTCGCTCGCGCCGCAGGGCCACTACGACTTTTACAGCGGCAGCTCCCTGGCCACGGCGGAGATTACGGGAATCATCGCGTTGCTTCGCGCGGAACGCAGTCACCTCACCGCACCCGAAGCACTAGCCTTGCTGACCACGGCAACGCCCTCCGTTCCGAATGCCTGTGCGGTTCTCGGCGTGCTTCTGCACCGCGCGAGCTGCAGATGAGGGCCCGGTGCTCATGCCGCCGCCGCCGGGTCGCGTCATCCTTGACGCTTCCTTGTCGTCGCTGACTCCCGGGCGGTCCATGTATGACTCAGTAGGGACTCGGATTCGTCGTGGTCGAGGGCGCGATCGCGATGCTGCCGAACACGCCATCCGTCTGGTCCGCAAATCCGGCCGTGTAGAATAGCGTCGTGACGGGTTTGTCGGGATCCCCATTCCCGAAGACCAACGACCACATTCCCGGAATGGCGACGGTTCCGCCGTTCGAGACCGACAAAGAGCCCATCGAAGTCCCCTCGGGCGAAAAGATGTTGATATGTCCGTCGCCAAAGTTGCCGATCAGCAAGTCTCCCTGCAGCGTGCCGAATCCGCTGGGCGCCACCGCAATGCCCCAGGGCGCATTGAGATCGCCGGCCGATGCGAAGCGGCTCACGAAGTTGCCGCTGTGGTCAAAGATGTCGACGTAGCCGAGACCCGCGCCCGTGACTTCATCGTGCTTGGCCGAATCCTGCATCGCGTAAGTGACGTACAACTTACCCGTCACCGCGACGATCCCGAACGGCACGAAGCCGGTCGGCATATCGGGGTCTATGAACTTGCCCTGCATTGCGCTTGGCTTCGAGAAATTCGTGTCGAAGACATCGATCTTGTTGTTGTGAAGATCCGTGGCATACAGGTAGGACGCGCCGTTGACGGTCCCGGTGGCGAGGCCCTTGTAGACGGCGTGATCGGCACCGTTCGCGACGCCGTCGTCGTAGGCCGTGACTGCGGTTGCGCCGCTGTCCTGTGCCCAGGCGCTCAGCGTGCCGCCTTCACCGTCAAAAATGAACAGAGCGGTCTCCTGTCCCTTGCTCGTGGGAATCAAAAATCCGCCGTTGCCGTTGTAGACTTGGCCCGTGGGATTGGCCTGTACACCGGCTGCGGAAGCGGGAATGCTGATACCGGCATCGGCGGAGCCGGTCACTTCGTTGGTCTCGATCGCTCCGGTGCCACTGTAGAGTGTCGACAAGTTGCTGTTGTTGTCGGCTATCCAAACCGGCAGCCCCGGCGCCAATGCGATACCCCAGGGATTTTGCAGGTTCGCGTCGATGACGGTAGTCGTGGCAACGACTCCGGTCATATTCGATACCAACGCGGTGTCGGCGAATCCCGTGGCCGTCGGTGGACTCATCGAAGTGCTCGCGCCGCCTCCGCTGCCACCTCCGCCACATGCAGCCAGCGTGAGCGCCGAGACCGCGCCGAACGCCGACGACGCCGATACTTTGCCTAGGATGTTGAGATGAAGATTCATGAGTACTCTCCGTGACGTAATTCAAATGAACGACGCGTATGAGTACCGGGACGCAGACAGATGGTTCTATGCGCGAGGCACAAAAACCAGCCAAGGCAGGCCGGAATCGCGCGGAACGGTGGGCCGGATCGCGCCGCGAGGCGGACCGCATTGCGCCGGGACTAGCCTCTCATCGCGGCAGACAATTTGAAACTGCGCGAGTCGGCGACGGCTTGCGGAACGAATCCTCGGCTTTAGGTCCCTTTGGCACGGCCGTGGTGGGCATCCACGCTCCAGGCTCCGGCGCCCGCGACCGACAGAAGCAAGAAAATGAAGCAGAACAACACGGCCGGTTCACCGTTGTTCAACGACGGCGATAAAAAATTGCCGTGCGGCGCGTGGCCCATGAAGTATGCGAACGCCATCTCGCCGCACAGAATGAATGCCGCCGGCCGCGTGAACAAGCCAATCAAGAGCAGCAGACCGCCGACGAGTTCCAGCGTTCCTGCGAAGCCGATCAATGAAAGCAGGGGCAATTGGTCGAACATCGCCACGTGCGGTACATGCAGTAGCTTCGCGGTGCCATGCTGAACAAATAGAAATGCAGTGACGATGCGCAGCGCGCCCAACGCGCGCGGAGTCCAGCTATCGAAAAAGGCTTGATTGAGGGTCATCGCGTAGCTCCTGTGCGTGCATCGATACCGCAGCCGATTGCCACCGGCGCCAGCCGTCGTGCAGCCGGCGTCATCCGCGATATTCAGCCAGTCCGAATCAACACGCAAGTGACAAGATCTGGATCGCGGCTACGCTCGTGCGGGTACCACGATGGTGTGGGACACATGATCGCGCGTCGGCGGATACACCACCGCCGCCAGTCGGTCGCGCCGGGGCCTGACGCCCTCGGCACTCTGGATTTCCTGGGTGACCAGTGATAAGTAACAACAAACACGGGATGACCCCATGAGCACTGGACCCGACACCGTTCTTTTGAACGGCAAAATCGCAACGCTCGACCGCGCCAAACCCGCCGCGCGCGCGCTCGCGATCGAGAAGGGCAGGATCACTGCGGTGGGCGCCGATCGCGATCGATCACAAGGGGTTCTGAGGGCACTTGGTTGCTCTTGCTGGGCTTTCTGAGCTTAGGAGTTCGCAAGCGATAGAGGTTGAGCGCATTGGCGCCGTGGGGCTAACTCAAGGAGGGCGAATAGCGTGAGCGCGGTGCACCCGATTCCGGTCGCACAATCGCCGTGGAGTCCATTCCGGCACACGACGTTTACCGTGATTTGGATCACGACGCTCGTCTCCAACATCGGCGCATGGATGTACAGCTCTGCCTCGGCGTGGCTCATGACCAGCCTCGACTCGGATCCGTTGATGGTGTCACTGGTCCAAGTTGCCGCGATGCTGCCTATGGTCCTCATCGCGCTGCCCGCGGGCGCTCTCGCCGACATCGTCGACAAGCGTCGCTATCTCATTGGCGCCGAAACCTTCATCGCGGTCGTTTCGACTTTGTTTGCCGCGCTCGTGTGGCTGCATCTCATCGGCCCGATCTCGCTGTTGCTGTTCATTTTTCTGATCGAGGCGGGCTCGGCGGCGACGGCTCCCGCGTGGCAGTCGGTCGTGTCGCAGCTGGTACCGAGGCCGGAGCTGCCCGCCGCAATCGCCATGAACAGTGTGGGCATCAATGTCAGTCGTGCGCTCGGGCCCGCACTCGGTGGCCTCATCACGGTCGCATTCGGGATCGCGGCGTCATTTTGGGTCAACGGCCTCAGCAATCTGGGCGTGATCGGCGCCCTGCTGCGCTGGCATTCGGCGCCACATCGAGATTCCCAGTTGCCGGCGGAGCGCTTCGTGAGCGCCTTGCGCACGGGTGTGCGCCATTCGCGGAATAACCGGCATCTGAGGGCGACGTTGCTGCGTGCCCTGGGATTTTTCTCATTCGCGAGCTGTTATTGGGCGCTGCTGCCGCTGGTTGCACGCGATCAAGTCGGCGGCGGTCCGGCATTCTACGGACTCCTGTTGGGCATGATTGGTGCGAGCGCCATCATCGGCGTCTTCATTTTGCCGTGGAGTAAAGCTACGCTCGGTGCGGATCGCGTCGTGGCCGCCGGATCGGTCGGGACGGCGGTCGCGCTCATTTTGTACGGTGTTGCCCGTGGCCCGCTCGTCGCGTTGGCGGCCAGCGCCGTCGCCGGTGTCTGCTGGATTGGCGTACTGGCGAGTCTGAATGTTTCTGCACAGCTGGCGCTGCCCGAATGGGTTCGTGGGCGAGGCCTCGCCATCTACGTGATGGTGTTCTCCGGGGCCTTGACGCTCGGCAGCGCGTTATGGGGTCAAGTGGCGCGGATCGGCGGCGTGCCGATTGCGCATTTCATCGCGGCAGCGGGCACGCTGCTCGCCATTCCGCTGACGTGGCGATGGAAGCTGCAGACTGGTGCCGGGATCGATCTCACGCCATCCATGCACTGGCCAACGCCGGTTCTGAGCCGACACGTTGCCAGCGACGCGGGTCCGGTGCTGGTGACCGTCGAATACCGGATCATCGAAGCGGACCGTGAAGCATTTCTGCGTGCAATGGATCTGCTGTCCCACGAGCGCGGTCGGGACGGCGCCTACGCATGGGGCTTGTTCGAGGATGCCGCCGAACAGGGAAGGTTTCTGGAAACGTTTCTCGTCGAATCCTGGCTCGAACATCTGCGCCAGCACAAGCGAGTCACGAATGCCGATCGCATGCTGCAGCACCAGGTTCACGGCCTACTGAAGAGCCCGCCGACCGTCACGCACCTGATTTCGGCGCACGGCGTCCCGGCAGATCCGCAAGTTCGAGCCGACCCCTCCGAGAAGATCGCCGGTCCGAGCGCGCCATGAATTGAACAGTCCACGAGCAACCTCAATCGCCTCCCGGGAGACACGCAATGCATCCGAACAAGCCAACACGCGTCAAGGTTCAAATCGTGAGGAACGGCCCCTACCTGGTTTCGGGCGCCTTGTCGCTGCAAAAACAAACCATCGGCACGAATTCGGCCGGCGAGTCCGTCAAATGGGTACCTGGGCCGACCTACCCCGAACAGGCGCAGTATGCGTTGTGCCGCTGCGGAAAGAGCTCGAGCAAGCCTTTTTGCGACGGTTCGCATGCGAAAGTCGGATTCGACGGCACCGAAACGGCGAGCCGCGCGACGTATCAAGCGCAGGCGAAAGTTCTGCGTGGGCCCACGATGTCGTTGACCGATGCAGAGGCCTTGTGCGGATTCGCCCGCTTTTGCGACCCGCACGGACAGGTTTGGAATCTCGTCAATGAAGCGGACAATACGGCTGCACGCAAGCAGTTCGTGCAAGAGGCCTGCGACTGTCCCTCCGGCAGGCTCGTCGCCCACGAAAACGCCACCGGTAAAGCGATCGAACCCATCTATGAGCCGTCGATCGCGCTCATCGAGGATCCTCTGAATGCATGCGCCGGGCCCATCTGGCTGCGAGGTGGAATTCCGGTCGTAGGCGCCGATGGCTTCGAATACGAGGTGCGAAATCGCGTGACCTTGTGCCGGTGCGGTGCCTCGCGCAACAAACCGTTCTGTGACGGCACGCATGCCGCGATCGGGTTCCGCGATGACGAGTGACCTTTCGAGCGCAACAGCCGGTTTGCGATGCTTTGGGAATGCGCGTTTTTTGTCCCTCAATGACACATGGAAGGCAAGTCGATGAAACCAAGTGTTCCAACTCTACTGAGCTTCAATGGCGGGTATTTGGATACCGCCGGATATTTAGCCTTGCAAGGACTGTTCACTGCGCATATCACCGGCAATTTCGTGACCATTGGGGCCGCGCTGGTCTTCGGGACCTCGGGAGTCGTCGCTAAACTGTTGGCGCTGCCGGTGTTTTGTGCCGTGATCATCATCTCGCGACTCGCGAGTTTAACGATCGTGGGCCGCAGGCTGTCGGGGCTCGAGACGCTGCTGAGCTTGCAGCTGATCCTGCTGCTGATAGGCGCAGGACTTGCGGTCTGGTGGGGACCGTTTGTCAACGGCGATACCGGACCTGCAATATTGACGGGAATGACGCTCGTGTCGGCGATGGCGGTTCAGAATGCGGCACACCGCGTTCATCAGAGCGCCTCGCCGCCGACGACGTTGATGACCGGCACGACGACGCAAATCATGATCGATATTGCCGATACGATTCACGGCCTGCCCGAAGAAACCGGCGATGCGACCCGTGCACGCTTGCGGCGTATGTCCGTCGCCGTGATGAGCTTCGCCGGCGGCGCAGCGGTCGCCGCTCTGCTCTTCAGCAACATCGCGAGCTGGTGTTTCGCGCTGCCGCCGCTTGTGTCGCTGCTGGCGTGGATCTTCGCGAAGTCTGCCGCAGCGAACCCTGTCGCGGCCCCGACCGGCCGGTAAGCGGCGGCCTGAGCGCCGTGTCCGGCGCGCCGCGCAAAGCATCCTGCGCGACGGTGCCATTGACCGCCGACACCAGCATCTCACCGAATTTTGCCGCTTTCATGGGAGTCGCGGTCCGGACCCAATCTGGAGATTGCGTGCGTCCCATGCCGGAGAACTGATAGGCTGCGCGCGCTCAGGTGTTTGCACGCGCCCTGCGGTTTTGCACGCGAGCGCGGAAAGGTCGGCGCGAAAATATTAATCAAATACTTTAAATAAGTACTGTAACTTAATGATTATGGTGCCCAGGAGAGGACTCGAACCTCCACGAATTGCTCCACTGGTACCTGAAACCAGCGCGTCTACCAGTTCCGCCACCTGGGCCAAGATGGGTCCGCGATACGCGAGGCGCCGAAATCTACGCAACCAACCAGGGCTTGTCAATCGATGCTCCGTACCCCATTTAATATCTTTACTCCCAATGGCGATATGTACCTATGACACGACGTGGCTCCTCCGGTCCGCCGCACCCACCGAATAAGCACTCATCCAATAAACGCGGGTCCGTGGCCGCGCCCAAGGACTGGCGGGGCGAGGACCCAAATCTAGAGCTCGAGAAGTCGCGATACGCAGATCCGATCGCGAGTCGTGAGTTGCTGCTCAAACATCTCGCCGACGCGCCCGAGCCGCTGAGCGCGGCGAGGCTCGCGAAACGCCTCGGCTTGAACACCGATACGCAGCGCGACGCGCTCGCCAAGCGACTGACGGCCATGGTCCGCGACGGACAGGCGCTCCAAAATGAGCACGGCTACTGCACCGCCGGTGAAGCCGAAAGGGTCGCCGGGCGAGTGCGCGGCCGCGCGAGCGGTGAAGTGCTGATCATGCCGGAAGACGGGTCCGCGCCCTTGGTGCTGGCTCGCGCCGATACCGCGACCTTGATGCACAATGATCGGGTCGAAGTGCGCGCGGTCGGCATCAACGACCGCGGCCGCCGAATGGCACGCTTGATCCGCCGCATCGGCGATTCGCCGGACCGGGTCGGCGGCGTCTGGCACACCGGCCCGGGCCGCGGCCGGGTGACCCCGGAAGACCCGGGGCATTGGTATTCGGTCGAGGTGCCGCTTCGAGACCGCAATGGCGCCGAGGACGAGGACTACGTCATCGTCGAAATCACCAAGCGTCCGCAAGGCGAGGTGGCGGCGCAGGGGCGCATCGTCGAGGTTCTCGAGAATCTTCGTCCCTCCGATCTTGCCGTGCGTTTTGCGGTCTTGCGCCACGATCTGCCGCAGGAGTTTCCGCCGGAAGTCGTCCGCGCCGCCAATCGCTTCAGTCCCGATGTGGGTGAGTCGGATCGAGCGGGTCGCGCGGACCTGCGCGCGTTGCCGCTGGTGACGATCGCCGGCGCCGACGCCAAGGATTTCGACGACGCGGTGTTCGCCGAAGCGATCCGCGGCGGCGGCTGGCGGCTCGTCGTCGCGATCGCCGACGTCAGTCACTATGTGCGCACCGGCAGCGAACTCGATTCGGAAGCGCGCAAGCGCGCGACCTCGGTTTATTTTCCCGACCGCGTGCTGCCGATGCTGCCGGAGCATCTGTCCAACCACTTGTGCTCGCTGATGCCGCACGTCGAGCGCTTGGCGTTTGTCTGCGACATGCGTGTCAGCAAGACCGGCAAGCTCAGTAAAACGCGCTTTTACGAAGCGGTGATTCGTTCGCATGCGCGGCTCACCTATGACGAGGCATGGGCTTATCTGCAGAATCCGTCGACGGGCGCCTCGGCGGCGATGACGCCGGACGTGCGCGAATCCCTGCACATGCTCCAGGCCGTCTACGACGTGCTCAAAGTCGCGCGCGATGCGCGCGGCGCGCTGGATTTCCGCGGCAGCGAGGTCAAGGCGCGGATCGGCGACGACGGCAAGATCGAGGGCTTTTATGCGGTCGCGCGCAACGATGCGCATCGTCTGATCGAAGAATGCATGATCGCCGCGAATGTCGAAGCCGCGGTTGCGTTGCGCCTCGCCAAGGCCCGCAGCCTATACCGCGTACATGGCCAACCGGAGGACAAACGCGTCGCGGAATTGCTGAAGGTCATGAATTCGCTGCAGGTGGGCGCGGTGTTTTCAGAGAAGCCGACGTCCCGCGAATTTCGGCAGCTCGTGGACCGGCTACAGGCGCGCCCCGACGGCTTGCTGCTCGAGAGTCTAGTGATTCGTTCGCTCGCGCAGGCGGTCTATCAGCAGACGAATATCGGCCATTTCGGACTCGCGCTCGAGGAATATGCGCATTTCACCTCGCCGATACGCCGCTATCCCGATCTGCTGGTGCATCGCGCGATCAAGGCGGCGGTGCTGCCGCACTCGGCATCCGGACATCGCTACAGCACCAGCGAATTGCAGGCTCTCGGATTCGAGAGCTCGCAGCGTGAGCGGCGCGCCGACGACGCCGCGCGCGATGTCATGAGCTATCTGCGCTGCCTCTATCTGCAGCCGCGCGTCGGCGAGAGTTTCGACGCGACGATCTCCAGCGCGCTGGAGTTCGGCTTGTTCGTGCAGCTCAAGGAGATGCCGATCGACGGCCTTGTCCATATCTCGGCGATCCCAGGCGATTACTGGGAACTCGAGGCCGGTGGCATGGGCCTCATCGGTCAGCGCACGGGTCGACGCTGGCAAATGGGCGATTCGGTGCGCGTGCGATTGAGCCGGGTCGACCTCGCGCAACGCCAGATCGATTTTGAATTGATCGACGGCGAGGGCGGTACGGCCCACGGCACGGTGCACGCAGCGCGGCGTGGTGGTGGTGCGGGCGGTAGTGGCCGGCGATCGTCGGGCGGCAGCTCGCGGCGCGGGGGTGGCGGCAGGTCGAGCGGCGGCGGCGGCTCGCGGCGCGGTGGCGGCGGGTCCAGTGGCGGGGGCGGGTCCGGTGGTGGCGGCGCGCGCAGTGGCGGGGGCGGCCGCGGCGGTGGCGCCAGGGGCGGCGGACGCTGAAGGGCATGGCGGACCACAAGCGTAATCTCGTTTACGGCCTACATGCGATTGCGGCGATCATCGAGCGCGCGCCTGAACGGATACTCGAGTTGTGGCTCGCCGAGGCGCGCGACGATCAGCGTATGCGCAGCCTGCGCGCAGACGCGCAGGCAGTCGGCGTGCATGTGCAGACGGTGGCCGGTGAGGCGCTAACCAAGCTCGTCGGCGACGTCGCTCACCAGGGGGCCGTCGCCGCGGTGCGCCCACTGAAACCCTGGGACGACGATGATTTGCTCGTGGCACTCGCCGCGCTGCGCGAGGACGCCTTGCTGCTCGTGCTCGACGGGGTCACCGATCCGCACAATCTCGGCGCCTGCCTGCGCACCGCCGATGCCGCGGGCGTGCATGCACTCGTGATTCCGCGCGATCGAGCCGCGCCGGTCGACGGCGTCGTACGCAAGGTGGCGGCGGGCGCAGCCGAGTTCGTCCCCGTCGCGAGCGTTACCAATCTTGCGCGGACGCTCGATTTGCTCAAGGAACGCCAGATTTGGGTCGTTGGTACCGACGGGGAGGCGCAACAGAGCGTTTTCGAGGCGGATCTGAAGCGCCCGCTGGCCCTGGTCCTCGGCGCCGAGGGCAGCGGCATGCGCCGCCTGACGCGGGACCGCTGCGATTTCCTGGTCCGTATCCCGATGGCGGGGCGGGTTGGATCCTTGAACGTCTCGGTGGCGACGGGTGTGGTCTTGTTCGAGGCGCGCCGCCAACGCTCAAGTTGACCCGGACCCCCCGCAACGCGTATTCTCCGCGCTCGTTTTCGCCGGCCGACCGGCATTTGCCGGGTAACCGGCTTCACTCCTTGCCTCACCGCTCGCAACGGGAGGCTAAAACCGTAGGGAGCCTACAATGCGGCATTATGAAATCGTGCTCCTGGTCCATCCGGATCAGAGCGAGCAAGTTCCCGCGATGGTCGAACGCTACAAGGGCATGATCAGTGCCGGCGGCGGCCTCCTACATCGCTTCGAGGACTGGGGCCGGCGTCAACTGACGTTTCCGATTTCCAAAGTCCACAAAGCGCATTATGTCCTGCTGAACATCGAGATCGATCAGAAGACCTTGGACGAGCTCAATGGCTCGTTCCGCTTCAGCGATGCGGTGCTGCGCCACCTGGTCGTGAAAATGGACGAGGCCGTCACCGAGCCCTCGCCGATGGCCCGTGCGCCGGACGAGAATGCCCGCCGCCACGATGACTTTGGCGACGATGGCGATGACGACGACATGCCCATGGGCGTTCGGTAAATCCTCAGGAGTTCAACATGGCACGTTTTTTCCGCCGCAAGAAGTTTTGCCGATTCACCGCCGATGACGTCAAGCAGATCGATTACAAGGATCTCGTCACGCTCAAGAGCTACATCACTGAAACCGGCAAGATCGTCCCGAGCCGCATCACCGGCACGCGCGCGCATTATCAGCGTCAGCTGCAGCTCGCGATTCGTCGTGCGCGGTTTCTGGCCTTGCTTCCCTACACCGATCAGCATTAAGACGGGAAGCCATCATGGATATCATTCTGTTGCAGAAGGTCGCGAATCTCGGCCAAATCGGCGATCGCGTCAAAGTGAAGTCGGGTTACGCGCGTAATTTCCTGGTTCCGACCGGCAAGGCAACCGTTGCGACGGCGGCCAACATTAAGCAATTCGAGGCGCAGCGCGCCGTGCTCGAAGCCAAGGCCAACGAGGAACTCAAGCAGGCACAGGCGCGGGCGCTGAATTTCGAGAACTTCAAGCTGGAAATCAAGGCTAAAGCCGGCACCGAAGGCAAATTGTTCGGATCGATCGGCACGTCGGACATCGCCGAAGCCTCGGTCAAGGCGGGCCAGCCGGTCGCACGTTCCGAAGTACGCATGCCGACAGGACCGATTCGTTCCACCGGTGAACACCAGGTCCAGTTGCACTTGCACGCGGACGTGAATGTGACCCTGAACGTCACGATCGTCGCCGAAGAGTAGCGGCCGCAAAAGCCGCCTTGCGCAGGCTTTATACGTGGCGATCCGCGTCAGCAATCGTTCCCCGGGCAGCGCCGGCGACGGCTTGCGCCTGCCGCCGCATTCGATCGAGGCGGAACAATCGGTGCTCGGCGGGCTCATGCTCGACGCGCCGGCCTGGGATCAAATCGCGGATCGCGTCGTCGCCGAGGATTTCTATCGAGCCGATCACCGCCTGATATTCGAGGCGGTCGCGGGTTTGATCGAACGCGGCCAACCCTGCGACGCGGTCACGCTGTCCGGCTACCTGGAAAGCCAGGGACTGCTGGATCAGGTCGGCGGCCTCTCCTATCTGGGCTCCCTCGCGCGCGATACGCCGACGGCCGCCAACATCCGCGCCTATGCCGACATCGTGCGCGAACGCTCGGTGCTCAGGCAGCTCATCACGGCCGGGAATCTGATCGTCGGCAGCGCACTCGAACCGGAGGGCCGCGAGGCGCGCGAGATCGTCGACGACGCGGAGCGCGCGGTGTTCGAGATCGCCGAACGCGGCTCGCGCGGCAAGGTGGGTTTCGTCGCCGTCAAGAGCGTGCTGCCGCGCGTCGTCGATCGAATCGACGAGCTCTATCACTCCGAGGGCAAAATGACCGGCATTTCGACCGGCTTCAGGCAGCTCGACGAGATGACCTCCGGGCTGCAGCCGGGCGATCTGATCATCATCGCGGGGCGCCCGTCGATGGGCAAAACGACGCTTGCGGTCAACATCGCCGAGAACGCCGCCCTGGGCTCGAACAAGTCGGCGGCGATTTTCAGCATGGAAATGTCGGCCGAATCGCTGACCTTGCGCATGATTTCTTCGCTGGGCCGCATCAATCAAAGCAATCTGCGCTCCGGCCGCTTGCATGAGGAGGATTGGCCGCGCATCGATTCGGCAATGACCCAACTCTCGGGCGCCAAGATTTACGTCGACGAGACGCCCTCACTGACGCCCACCGAAGTGCGCGCGCGCGCAAGACGCCTGAAGCGCGAACGCGGGCTCGATCTGATCGTCGTCGACTATTTGCAGCTCATGCAGGTGCCGGGCACCAAAGAGAATCGGGCCACGGAAATATCCGAAATTTCGCGCTCCCTCAAGGCGCTCGCCAAAGAACTCAAAGTGCCGGTCATCGCGCTCTCGCAGCTGAACCGCGGCGTCGAACAGCGCGTCGAGAAGAAGCCGGTGATGTCGGATCTTCGCGAATCGGGAGCTATTGAACAGGATGCGGACGTGATTCTCCTCATCTATCGCGAGGAGGTATACGAGCCCAATACGACGCGTAAAGGTATCGCGGACATCATCATCGCCAAACAGCGCAATGGTCCTACCGGCGACGTTCAGCTGACCTTCCTCGGCCAGTACACGAAGTTTGAAAACTTTGCACCCGAGTCGTATGCCGAGGGTGTGTTCAGGTAGTCTCGTGTTTTTGCCGTCGGAGTTTCCGCCTTGTTGCGCTTTTTCGAGAACCTAGTTTCACCATACCCGGAATCGCCGCCGCCGCAGCTGCCGCGCGGTTTTTTCGCATTCGTGTGGGCATGTACCCGCGGTATGCGGGGCTACATCATCTCGATGACGATCGCGACCGCGATCATCGGCGCATTCGAGGCGCTGCTCTTCAGCATGCTCGGGCACGTCGTCGACTGGCTCGCCAAGGTCGAGCCGGCCAAACTGTGGACCTTGCAGCGCGGGAATCTGCTGCTGCTGGCGGCCATTCTTGGCGGAAGCACGCTGCTGATCGGCCTGCAAAGCCTCATTCGGCGGCAAACGCTCGCGGGCAATTTTGCGATGCGCCTACGCTGGGATTTCCATCGCAACATGCTTGCGCAGAGCCTGAGCTTTTATCAGGACGAATTCGCGGGCCGCGTGGCGACCAAGGTCATGCAGACCGCGCTCGCCGTTCGCGATACCTGGATGATCGTCGGCGACATCTTGGTGTACGTCGTGATTTATTTCGTCACCATCGTCCTCGTGGCCGGCGACTTCAGTCTCTGGCTCTTGCCGCCTTTTCTAGGCTGGCTTGCACTGTATTCGCTCTCGGTCTGGTATTTCGTGCCGCGCTTGGCCGCCGTCGCCAAGTCGCAAGCGGATGCGCGCTCGATGATGACGGGGCGAATCACCGACGCCTATACCAACATCGCAACCGTCAAACTCTTCTCGCATACGCAACGCGAGAGCGGCTATGCGCGCAGCGCCATGGCGGAATTTCTGCAGACGGTCTACCGCCAAATGCGCATGGTGACGGGCTTCGAAATCGTCAACCATGCGCTCAGCATGGGCCTGATCGTTTGCACCGCGGGCATGGCGCTTCTGCTGTGGACACGCGGGTCGCTCGGCGTCGGCGCGGTCGCCGCGGCGACCGCGATGGCGCTGCGGCTCAACGGCATCTCGCACTGGGTGATGTGGGAGATTGCATCGCTATTCGAGCAGATCGGCACGGTGCAGGACGGTATCAATACGCTCGCAAGTCCCCAGACCGTGCTCGACCGGCCGGATGCCGCAGCGCTGCGGGTCACGCGCGGCGACATCCGCTTCGACCACGTCAGCTTCGCTTACGGCGCGCCGCGCGCAGACCCGAGCCGGCCCGTGATCGACCGCTTGAGTCTTCACATTCGCGCGGGCGAGAAGATCGGCTTGGTCGGCCGTTCCGGCGCCGGCAAGAGCACGATCGTCAATCTGCTGCTGCGATTTTACGATGTGCGCCATGGCCGGGTGCTGATCGACGGCCAGGACATTTCCGCAGTCACCCAGGAGTCCCTGCGCGCGCAAATCGGCATGGTGACCCAAGATACCGCGCTGTTGCACCGCTCGGTCCGCGACAACATTCTCTATGGCCGGCCCGATGCCGGCGATGCCGATTTGTTGGCCGCCGCGATGCGCGCCGAGGCACACGACTTCATCCTGACGCTCAGCGATGCCAAGGGCCGCGCCGGCTACGAGGCGCACGTCGGCGATCGCGGCGTCAAATTGAGCGGCGGGCAGCGTCAACGCATCGCAATTGCGCGCGTGATGCTCAAGGATGCGCCGATCCTGCTGCTCGATGAGGCCACGAGCGCGCTCGACAGCGAGGTGGAGGCTGCGATCCAACAGAGTCTCTACCGGCTCATGGAGGGCAAGACGGTGGTCGCCATCGCGCACCGCCTTTCCACGATCGCGGCGATGGACCGCCTGGTCGTGCTCGACAAGGGTCGCATCGTCGAAGAGGGCGACCACTCGTCGTTGCTCGCCAAGGGCGGTCTGTATGCGCGGCTTTGGGCGCACCAGACGGGCGGCTTCCTCGGCGAGGATGCCGACGAGTCCGACGCCGGCCGAGCGCTGCAGATGAGCTAGCGAGCCGCAGCATCACTTCCATGAAGCCCATTGTCATCGCAACGATCGACACCGCGGCGCTGCGCCACAATTTGGCCGCCGTGCGCCGGCGGGCGCCGGCCTCGCGCGTCATGGCCGTCATCAAGGCAAACGCCTATGGACACGGGCTGGTCGCGGTCGCTCGGGCATTGGACGATGCGGACGCATTTGCCGTGGCCCGGGTCGAGGAGGGCTTGCTGCTGCGAGCCGCCGGCATCTCGAAGCCGATCGTATTGCTCGAGGGGGTTTTCGATCGGGAACAGCTCGCGGCGGCGATAACGGCCGACTTTGAGATGGTCGTGCATTTGCCCGAGCAAATCGCGCTGCTGCGCTCCCTGGGCGCGCAGGCGCGGCTATCGGTGTGGCTCAAGCTCGACACCGGCATGAACCGGCTCGGCTTGAAGGGAGCGGCATTCGGCGCCGCGTGGACCGAATTGTGCACGCTGCCGGCGGTTCGCCAGCCGGTCGGGCTCATGACGCATTTGGCCGCGGCCGACGAGCCGCGGCGCGCGACCACGAAGCAGCAGCTGGTGGGCTTCGAGGCGGCCACCGCATCGCTGCCCGGCGCGCGCAGCATCGCCAATTCGGCGGGACTGCTGAACTTTCCAGCGGCCCAGGCCGACTGGGTGCGTCCGGGTCTGCTGCTCTATGGGGTCTCGCCGATGGCCGAAACAACCGGCACGGACTACGGCTTGCGGCCCGTGATGACGCTGCATTCGCGCGTGATCGCCGTAAAAGATCTGGTGGTCGGAGAGCGCGTCGGCTACGGCGGCGCGTGGGCGGCGGCACGCCCGACGCGCCTTGCGGTCGCCGCGGTCGGTTACGGCGATGGATATCCGCGCAGCCTCGGTTCGGGTGCCCCGGTGCTCGTCAACGGCGAATGCGCGGCGCTGGCCGGACGAATCTCGATGGACATGATCGGGATCGACGTGACCGACCTGCAAAAGCCCGTGAATCTCGGCGATCCCGTGGTGTTGTGGGGACCGCAGCTGCCCGTGGAACAGATCGCGCGCTTGGCCGGCACGATACCCTACGAGCTGCTCTGCGGCGTCAGCCAGCGCGTCGCCGTGGAATTGCGCTAGCGCGCGGCGCGTTTTGCCGCGCGGCGCGTCTTGCCGCACGCTAGCTTTCGAAGAACCCCATCTTGACGCCCGCCAACTGCACGACATCGTTGTCGTTGAGCCGGCGTGCCTGCGGTCCGATCGGTATGCCGTTCACGAGCGGGTAATCATTTTCCTTGCCGCTGTCGACGTGGACGATGAAATAACCCTCGGAGCGACGCGTGATCGCCGCGACTTGCACTCCCGGGCGGCCGAGCGTGGTCAACGCCTTGGTCAATTCCAATTCACGGCCTGCGAAAGCGCCGCTGAGCACTTGCAGCTTCGCCTTGGGCAAGGCCGTCATATTGTCGGTGGATTGCGGGGGTCGCTTGGCGGCTACTGCTTTGGCGGCCTGGTCCACCGCTTGTCCAACACGGCGAATACGCTCTTCGCCTTGCGAACTCGGCGTGATGACCATCGTTTTTTCGAATTCGTCCTGCTCCGCGTCGCCGTCTTGGTTGTCGACGAAGCGCAGCTGGTGGTGCCCGACGGTGATGACGTCGCCGTGCTGCATCGCATGTTTCTTGATCAGCTTGCCGTTGACATAGGTGCCATTGGTACTGTTCAAGTCCTCCAGGAAGGAGTCGTTGAGTATATTGATGATCAAGGAGTGGTGGCCGCTGACCGCCGGATTATCGATCCGTATGTCGTTATCCGGGAGCCTCCCTATGGTATAGCGCTCCTTGTTCATGTTGTATTCCGCAAGGACTTGACCGTCCAGGCTGAGCATCAGACGTGCCATTCAGACTCCATTTCCCTAACCAAACCATCCCAATATTTTGTCAAATATACGCCGATGCGCGGGGAAGGGCTCTTCAATGTGCGCCATGATGACCGACACATTATCCCGTCCGCCGTTATCGTTCGACAGTTGTATCAACTGCTTAGCAACCGTTTCAAGATTAGCACTAAAGGTGCTGATTGTTAAATGAATATCCTCATCCTCGATCATGTCCGAAAGGCCGTCGGAGCAGAGCACATAATAGTCGCCCTTTTGGACCGGCTCTTCATGAATCTCGACATCGACGTTCTGTTCCACTCCGAGCGCCCGTGTGACATAACTCTTGTTCGTCGCCCGCTGGGCTTCTTGCTGCGAATAAAAGCCGCGGTCCACGAGTTCCTGCAGCAGCGAGTGGTCGAGCGTCATCTGCTCGAATCGATTGTCCCGCAGCCGGTAGAGGCGCGAATCTCCCACGTGTGCGATCGATACGCGATTATCATGGAACAAACACGCCACCACGGTAGTGCCCATGCCCTCACATTGAGGCTGGGTTTTTGACGTGTGATAGATAATTTTATTGGCTCTGTGAATCGCGTCACGCAGGATGATGCTGGGTCGCGTCAGCCCGGTCTCGGGGTCCGGCACCGAGAGGTCCTCACGCACGACGGCGTCCCTGACCAGGTTGATGATGGTCTTGACCGCGATCCCGCTCGCGACCTCGCCCGCGTTGTATCCGCCCATGCCATCGGCGAGCACGAATAGACCGATATCGCCCTCGGTACCGATCATGTCCTCGTTGTGCTCGCGTACTTTGCCGGTATCGGTCAATGCAACGCTCGCGATTTTGCCGCGCAAACTCATCGGACAGCGTCCCGATGGCTCGTGTCCCTCATGTCCTGGTCTCGTTTCATGGCATCCCGCTGGGTATACGTACGCGGCAGTCTTCGAGCGCGGCCGCCATTTGCGCGCCGGTGTCGAATCTCGCCTCGGGGGTCTTGGCCAGCGCGCGGTCGATCACGGCTTCTACGCATGCCGGCAAGTCGGGTCGAAAAGCGCGCAAGGGCGGATGCGGCGCCTCGGCGATTTGCTGCATCAGTCCGGTCATCGAATCTGCGGTGAACGGCAGCTGGCCCGTCAATAATTGAAACAGGCTAACACCTAGGGAAAACAAGTCCGAGTGACCAGTCACAGTTCGCCCTTCGAGCTGCTCGGGCGACATGAACGATGGCGTACCCAACACGATTCCAGTCCGCGTGCTGCCGGCGCCGGTGATGCGCGCGATGCCAAAGTCCGTAATTTTCAGTATATCCGTGCTCGGATCGTACATGAGATTGGCGGGTTTGATGTCGCGGTGAACGACCTGCTGCTTGTGGGCGAAGCCCAAAGCGTCGGCGGTTCGGCCAATCAGCTCGAGCACTTTGCGCGGCTCCAACAGCTGATTGGACGGCGCGTAATCGCTGAGATGGCGCCCCTTCAAATACTCCATGGCGATATAGGCGAGGCCTGCTTCCTCGCCGACGTCATAGATCGTCACGATGTTCGGATGATTGAGCCGTCCCGCGGTCTCTGCTTCGCGAAAGAACCGCACGCGGGCATCGTGCAATTCGGTATCGCTGAATTCGGCCGCCAATGGAATCGCCTTGATCGCGACCAGCCGATTGATGGCCATGTCCCGGCCGAGATAGACGACGCCCATGGCGCCGCGACCGATTTCCCGCTCCAGGCGGTAGCGGCCGAGCTGACGCAGCGGTTGAGCGTCCGTAGCGGCTGGGCTGCCGGCCGGGCTTGCGGCCGGGCTTGCGGCCGGGCTTGCGGCCGCCGCGGCTTTCGCGCCGGCCGCCGGGACTGGAGCCGCGGGCCCGGCGCTGGGCGCAGCAGCAGCGGTAGCGGCGGCTGCAGCCGCCGCCGGCGCTCGTGGGGAGGGGCTGCCCGCCGACGGTCGACCCACGCCGGTCTTGGCTGCGAGGCGCTCCTTGTCCATGAGCCGGTTCAGGCGATCCGAAACGTCCTTGTAGTTCGTGTCGATGCGCACCAGATGCCGGTAAACCGCCGTCGCTTGAGGTGCGCGGCCGCGCTGCTCCAATTGGGTCGCGAGTGCATACAGATCGCCGAGTACCGTGGAGTTCGCCTTGCGCGCCTTCAATTCGGCGAAGCGCTGTTCGAAATTGTCGAGCAGCTTTGCGGTATCTCCGACGGGCCCAATCTGGTCCCGTGGGGAGGTCGAAATCAGCCCGGCCGGCCCAAAGCGGCCCCAAAGCACGAGGCTGGTCCCGGCAACCGACAGCAACGCGCCGGTGAGCCAAAACCAAGCGGCGCCGGTCCCGTTTACCCGAAGGACCAGGGTCAATGCCAGGATGGCGAAGCCAAATACAGCTGCAAACAGCCCAATTTTTCTCATGCAGTAGACATAATCACGGCCGCGGAAGTTTTGCAGTATAGGGGATCAGGCCGCCTAGGCAGCAATGCTAAGCTCACAAATTCGCTCGAAGGAGCACGATGGCGAAGTCGAAAGAGGTCTTTGTCTGCCAAAGCTGCGGGGCCTCTTTCCCGAAATGGCAGGGACAATGTGCGAGTTGTGGCGACTGGAACACACTTGCGGCCGAGTTTTTGCCGCAGGGACTGCGCGCCGCCGCGCCGTCGCTGCGGCCCGCCCGAGGCGACCAGCCGTCCACGTTGGCCGCCGAAGCGCTTGTCGAGCAAGCGCGCCTCTCGACCGGTTCCAGTGAGCTCGACCGCGTGCTCGGCGGCGGCCTCGTGCCGGGTTCGGTCACTTTATTGGGCGGTGATCCGGGCATCGGTAAATCCACGCTGATGCTGCAGGCCGCGGCCGCGCTAAACGCCACGCGACCGGTGCTCTACGCGACCGGCGAGGAATCGCTGCAACAGGTGGCCCTGCGCGCGCGCCGGCTGGGTCTCGAGGCAGCGACCGCTCGCTTGATCGCCGAGACCTGTGTCGAAGAAATCATCGCCGCGGCGGCCGCAATGAGCGCGGGAATTCTCGTCGTCGATTCCATTCAGACGATGTACTCGCAGCGCATCGAATCGGCACCGGGCGCGGTGACACAACTCAGAGAGTCGACCGCCGAGCTCGTGCGCTTTGCCAAGAGCCGCGGAACTGCGGTTCTGCTGGTCGGCCATGTCACCAAGGAGGGGCAAATCGCAGGTCCCCGCGTACTCGAACACATGGTCGACACGGTGCTGTATTTTGAAAGCGATACCGGCAGCCGCTTCCGCGTGCTGCGCTCGGTCAAGAATCGATTCGGGGCCGCCAATGAGATCGGCGTCTTCGCGATGGTCGAACAGGGCTTGCGCGAGGTGACGAACCCTTCCGCGATCTTTCTCTCGAGGCATGGCGAACCGGTGTCCGGCAGCGTCATTACGGTCATGCGCGAGGGCACGCGTTGCTTGCTGCTCGAAGTCCAGGTGCTCGCGGACCCGAGTCTCGGCGCCAATCCGCGCCGCGTCGCGGTCGGCATCGATGCAAATCGCCTGACGATGCTGCTCGCGGTCGCACACCGTCATGCAGGACTTGCGCTGCAGGGGCAGGACGTGTTCGCGAACGTCGTCGGCGGCGTGCGGCTCGCCGAAACGGCGGGGGATCTGGCGATCGTGCTGGCCGCGCGCTCGAGCCTGCGCGATGCGCCCGTACCGAATAACCTCGTCGCATTCGGCGAACTCGGACTCGCCGGCGAAATTCGCCCGGTGCCCTTCGGCGAGGAGCGTCTGCGGGAGGCGGCGAAGCATGGTTTTACCTCCGCGCTCGTGCCTGAGGCCAACGTGCCGAAGCGAGCGCCGCCGGGCATGAAAGTCAAAGGCGTGACCCGCTTGAGTCAGGCGCTAGACGATTTCTAGAGGCGCGCGCTTCGGCGGCGGGCGGATCCGAACCGTCTTGATCGCGTTGTCGCCGGTCTGCAGCACCTCGAGCATGTAATCCGCCAATTTCAGCGTCGTGCCGGGTTCGGGAATGGTTTCCAAATACTCGACGATCAATCCGTTCAAGGTCTTGGGCCCATCGGTCGGAAGGTTCCAATGCATCGAGCGGTTGAGCGCACGTATGGTCGTCGAGGCGTTTGCGACGAAACTGCCGTCGGCGTCCCTGTGCACGTCCTTGTGCATCATGGTTGCGGGATCCGTCGTGAACTCGCCGACGATCTCTTCGAGGATGTCTTCGAGCGTGACCAGACCCTGGATATCGCCGTACTCGTCGACGACGAACGCCATGCGGCGCTTATCGCGCTGAAAATTCACGAGCTGCGTGTTGAGAGTCGTACCGGACGGCACGAAATACGCCTCGCGAGCCGTCGCCGCCTCGATCAGCGAAGCGCGATTGAGGCGGCCGCGCGCGAGTTCGTGTACGACGCGCTTCATGTGCAGCACGCCGAGGATCCGGTCGATATCGCCTTCGTAAACCGGCAAGCGCGTGTGCTGGCTCCGGCGCAGCTGCTCGACAATGTTGTCCCAGTCGTCGTCGACGTCGACGCCGACGATGTCGAGTCGCGGCACCATGATGTCCTCGACGGTTGCCCTTTCCAGGTCGAGAATGCTGACGAGCATTTGTTGGTGACGATGCGGAATCATGGCACCGGCTTCCGCGACAACCGTGCGCAGCTCCTCGCTGCTCAATGAATTCGAGGCCTGCTTTTGCGAAGCGCCGAGCAGGCGCAAGGTGCCGTTGGCGAGCAGATTGGTCGCCCATACGAACGGGTAGAGCAGCGTCAATAGCGGCGTATACACATAGGCCGCCGGTATCGCCAGACGCTCCGGATGCAGGGCGGCGAACGTCTTGGGCGCGACTTCGCAGAAAATCAGCAAGACAAAGGTCAAGGCGATGACTCCGACGGCGACCAGGAAGTCGCCGCCGAGCCGAAAGGTAATCAGGCCGACCAAGGTCGGCGTCACGACGTTGACGACCGTGGAGAGCAGCAGGATCAGGCCGATGAGCCGGTCAGGGCGCGCGAGCAGCGCCTCCGCGAGCCGCGCGCCGCGGTTTCCGGTCTTTGCGCGGGCTTTGAGCCTGTAGCGATTCAGGCTCATGAGCGCCGTTTCGCTGCCGGCGAAAAATGCCGCCAGCAGCAGCAAAGCCGCGAGCGCGCAGAACATGATGCCAAGTGAGGGATTTTGCATCGTCGGCGTCGGTTCAGCCCCAGTGAGCCCCCTTCAAGTACTCGAGCACGAACTTCGCGCCGAAATACGCGAGGATCAGCATGCCGAATCCCCAGAGCGTCAAGCGTACCGCGAATCGGCCGCGCCACCCGTAGCGCACCCTCCCGATCAACAGCACGCCGAACAGCACCCAGGCAATCAGCGACAAGACGGTTTTGTGAATCAGGTGTTGCGCGAATAAATTGGTTACGAACACGAAGCCGGTGAACAGCGCCAGAGTCAAAAACGCGAAGCCGGCGCCGATCAAGCGAAACATGATGCTTTCGAGCGCGTCGATGGGCGGCAAGATACTCGGCAAATCGGCAATGCGATGGGTACGCAGCCGCCGATCGAGTACCAAGAGCAGCACGGCCGTGACGGCTGCGGCGAACAGCAAGGCGGCGGCGGCCATCGACAGCAATATGTGCGCGGTGAACTCCCAGCCCGGCGAGGTTTCCACGGCGAAACTCCGTCCCGAGCCGGTGGCCGCCGCACCGAAAGCGGCGCTGCCCAGCAAAATCGCCGTCAACACGCGGTTTTGCCGCTCGATTCCGATCAAACAGGCAAGTACCGCCAAGGTCCAGGCGAGCATCGATATCGCCTCGAGCAGGCCGATCGAGATCGGTACCATGGCGTGCATCGGGCGGATGATCGCGTAGCTGTGCGCGAGAATTGCGATGAGGCTCAAAGACCATGCAAGCGGGTCGAGTCGGCGATCGGAAACGCTGCGGAGCATGACCCAGGCACTGGCTGTATACAGAATGAATATGATGATGGCGAGAAGCACGGCAGACCCGGGGTAAAGTTGACTGTGCGCTCATGATACAAGGACTAATGGCCTCGTAGCCCTCTATAATACGAACCATGTTTGATCAGCTGACGACAAGACTCGGCGAAGCGCTGCGTTCGCTCTCGGGCCGCGGGCGGCTCACGGACGATAATATTGCCGATACCGTCCGGCAGGTTCGCCTTGCCTTGCTCGATGCCGACGTGGCTTTGCCCGTGGTCAAGAGTTTTACGGAGGCGGTCAAGGCCCGCGCGGTCGGCGCCGAGGTCATCAAGAGCCTGACGCCCGGTCAGGCGTTCATCAAGATCGTCCATGAGGAACTGACCAAGCTCATGGGCGAGGCGAGCACGGGCCTGAATTTGCGTGCGCAGCGCCCGGTCGTCGTGATGCTCGCCGGCCTGCAGGGTGCGGGCAAGACGACGACGGCGGGCAAGCTCGCACGTTGGCTCATCGAGAAGGAGCGCAAAAAAGTGCTCCTTGTCAGCACCGATGTGTATCGGCCGGCCGCGATTCTGCAGCTGCAAACGCTGGCGGCGCAGGTTGGCGCGGGATTCGCGAGCGCACTCGCGAGCGAATCGCCGCTCGTGATCGCCAAGCGCGCGTTGACCGAAGCGACGCTGCAAGCCTACGACGTATTGTTGCTCGATACCGCGGGTCGCTTGCACGTCGACGCCGACATGATGGCGGAGGCCGCTTCGCTCGCCGCCGAAGTGCATCCGCACGAGTGCCTGTTCGTCGTCGACAGCATGGCAGGTCAGGACGCGATCAATGCCGCAAAGGCATTCAACGAGGCTCTGAGCCTGACCGGCGTCATTCTCACCAAGGCGGACGGCGACGCGCGCGGCGGCGCGGCTCTGTCGGTGCGCCAAGTCACCGGCAGGCCCATTCTATTCATCGGCACCGGCGAGAAATCGGAAGCGCTGGAGCTGTTTCAGCCGGAACGCATCGCGTCCCGAATCCTCGGCATGGGCGACGTGCTGTCTCTCGTCGAGCAGGTCCACGAACAGGTCGACAAGGAAAAGGCCGAGAAGCTCGCCAAGAAGATCAGCAGCGGCAAGACGTTCGATCTCGCCGATTTGCGCGATCAATTGACCCAGCTGCAGCGCATGGGCGGCATGTCGGCGCTGCTCGATAAATTGCCGGCGCAAATGCAAGCCAACGCGGCCAAGGCCGCGGGGGCCGTGAACCCGCAGGCGATCAAACGACAGATCGGCATCATCGATTCCATGACGCCGCGCGAGCGGCGCCGCCCCGACATGATCGATGGCTCGCGAAAACGGCGCATTGCCGGCGGCGCGGGCGTGCAGCTGCCGGAGGTCAATCGCCTGCTCAAGCAATTCGATCAAATGCAAAAGACGATGAAGAAGCTCTCCAAGGGCGGCATGCTGAAAAACATGATGCGTGGCATGGGTGGCCGTTTGCCGCCCGGATTCGGCCCCTAAGGGACGCCCGGGCCGTGGATTTGTGCTCCCGCGGGGTCGCCATAGCCTTTTATGGGTTGGGGCGCAATTGATTTGTTGCGCTTACCCCCTGTTTTTCATTAGAATTACCGGCTCCGAAGCATAAGGTGAATTCAGAATGGTGACGATCCGTTTGACTCGACGCGGCGGCAAGAAGACCCCGTTTTATCACGTGGTGGTGACCGACAGCCGCAAACGTCAAGGCGGCACCAGCCTCGAGAGTGTCGGTTTGTTCAATCCGGTCGCCCGCGGCGCGGAAATCAAGCTGCGTCTGAACGTCGCGCGTATCGAGCATTGGGTCAGCGAGGGTGCCCATATGTCGGATCGCGTCAAACAACTCCTGACCACGTTCCGCAAGCAAGCGGTAGCGGCGTAAGAGAGCACCCCTTGAGCGCGGGCGACGACTCGCCGCCGCTCATTGAACTGGGTAGCGTTGGGGCACCCTTCGGTGTGCGAGGGTGGATCAAGGTTCGCTCTTATACGGATCCGCCGGAGCGGGTGTTCGAGAAACGGCGCTTGCGGCTCGTTCAGCGGGGCGGTTCGGAGACGTACCAGATCGAGTCGACGGGTCGCAGCGGTGGTCAATTGACCGCCAAACTGCAGGGTGTGGATGACCGCGATCAAGCGAAGGCCTTGACCGGCGCCTCGATCGTTGTGCCGCGCGACGAGCTTCCCTGTCGTGCGCCGGGGGATTTCTACCAGACCGATTTGATCGGCTGCGAGGTCGTCAACCGCTCGGGCAAGCGGCTCGGAGTGGTCCGGTACTTCATCGAGACGCCTGCGCACACGATGATGGTCGTGCAGGGTCAGAAAGAGATTTGGGTGCCTGCGGTGCCGCAGCATCTGCAGCGGGTCGATTTGAAGGCACGGTGCGTCGTCGTGAACTGGGACGAACCGTCGGATTAGAGCGCATGCGTATCGCCGTCGTGAGCTTGTTTCCGCAGATGATCCACGAGGCATTGGCGCATGGCGTGGTCGGACGGGCGGTCGAGCGCGGCGGGTTCGAGGTCAGCTGCGTCGATCCGCGCGACTATGCGACCGACCCGCATCGCACGGTCGACGATAGGCCCTACGGGGGTGGCCCCGGCATGGTAATGAAGGTCGAACCGCTGCGCAGCGCCATACGCGCCGCTGCGGGTCTGTTGCCGGCCGGGAGCCGGCGGGTGTATTTGGGCGCGGATGGGCGGCGTTTCGATCAGGCCATCGCGCGGGACGCGCTTGCGCTGCCGGGGTTGGTCCTGGTGGCGGGCCGATACGAAGGCGTCGATGAGCGTCTGCTCGAGAGCGAGGTGGACGAGACTTGGTCGATCGGCGACTACATCCTATCGGGAGGGGAGTTGCCGGCCCTGGTGGTCATCGACGCCATTGCGCGACTGCTGCCGGGCACGCTCGGCAGCAGCGAGTCGGCAGTCCAGGAATCGTTTAGTGACGGCTTGCTCGATTGGCCTCATTATACGCGGCCGCCGCTCATCGATGGGCGTGCGGTCCCGGAGGTCTTGGTTTGCGGCGATCACGCGAAGATTCGCCGCTGGCGCTTGCGCCAGGCGCTGGGCCGGACGTGGTTGCGCAGACCCGACTTGCTGGAGTGCCGCGGCATGAACGGCGAGGAAAGGGCGCTGCTGGAAGAATTCAAGGTCGAGCGTGCGATGAGCGCTCGAAAGTGCGAAGACAAGTCATAGGTGAGGTCGAGATCATATGAACAAAATCATTCAAGAATTGAACGGCGAAAGGGCAAAATCGAAGTTGCCGGATTTCAATCCGGGCGATACCGTCGTCGTGCAAGTAAAGGTGATCGAGGGTGACCGCGAACGCGTTCAGGCCTACGAAGGCGTCGTCATCGCGAAGAAAAATCGCGGTCTCAATTCCTCGTTCACGGTGCGCAAGATTTCGCACGGCGAGGGCGTGGAACGCGTGTTTCAAACGCACAGCCCGTCGATCAGCGAAGTCAGCGTGAAACGCCGCGGCTCAGTGCGCCGCGCCAAGCTTTATTACCTGCGTGATTTGTCGGGCAAAGCCGCACGTATCGACGAGAAGATCTGAAACACCGCGGCTTTGTTGCCGGGGGTGTAGCGCCGGGAGGCGATGAATGAGTTTCGGCTCCACTGCGTGGGGATTTATCCAGCTCGTCTGGAAAATCCTCGACGGTATTCGGAAGGTCTTGAGTCTCATCCTGCTGCTGGTGATATTCGGCTTTTTGCTAGCCGCCTTGCATACCTCGATTCCCGTCGTGCCGCATAGCGCGGCGCTGGTGATCGCACCCGAAGGGGAACTGGTCGAACAACTCTCGAGCGATCCTCTGCGCCGTGCGGTCGGGCAGGCGACGGGCGGTGCCGCGCCCGAAACGCTGCTCAAGGACGTCGTCGACGCGATCGAATCGGCCAAGGACGATTCGCGCATCAAGCTCATCGTGCTGGATGTCGGCGCGCTGGCACCCTCCGGTCTATCGAAGCTGCAGGAAATCGCCGCGGCAATCCGCGATTTTCGCGCGGCGGGCAAGCGCGTCGTTGCCGCAGCCGATTCGCTCGATCAAACCCAGTACTATCTCGCGGCGCAAGCGGGCGAACTGTATCTCGACCCGCTCGGTCTGGTGTACGTCGATGGCTTCAGTTATTACCGGATGTTTTTGAAGGATGCGATCGACAAGCTGGGCGTCGACGTCAATGTGTTCCGCGCCGGTACTTTCAAGAGCTACACCGATCAGTATTCGCGCAGCGACATGGCCCCTACCGAGCGCGAGGAATCCTCCGCTTGGCTCCGCGTACTTTGGACGGCCTATCAGAACGACGTGACACGCGCTCGGTCCTTGCCGCCGACCGCGCTCGATGAGTACGTCGCGCAGGGTCCCGCGGCGCTCAGTGCGCTGCACGGCGACGCGGCGAAATTGGCGCTGCAGCGCGGCTTGGTGACGGCGCTCAAGAGCCGCCGGCAACTCGCCGATGAATTGAAGACCTTGGTCGGCGAGGATCAGGAGAGCCACTCCTTCAACTCCGTCGGCATGAGTCAATACCTCGTTTCGATTCGGGCCAAGCGCATCTTGAAACCGAAGTCCGATTCAAAGGTCGGCATCGTCGTCGCGGCCGGAGATATTCTCGATGGCAAGCAGCCGTCGGGGACCATCGGCGGCGAGACCACGGCAGACTTGCTGCGCCAGGCGCGTTATGACGAGTCGATCAAGGCCGTGGTGCTGCGCGTCGACAGCCCGGGCGGCAGCATGTTCGCGTCCGAGCAGATCCTGCGCGAGGTCCAGAATCTGCGTAAAGCCGGCAAGCCGGTCGTCGTTTCCATGAGTTCTTACGCGGCCTCGGGCGGCTATTACATCTCCGCGGCCGCGAACGAGATATTCGCGAGTCCCACGACTTTGACGGGCTCGATCGGCGTGTTTGCGGTGGTGCCGACGTTCGCGCGCACCTTGGAGAAGCTCGGCGTCAAAGTCGACGGTATCGGCACGAGTCCCTTGGCCGGCAGCATGCGCCTCGATCGCAGCTTGAGCGCCGATGTGCGCACGCTGCTGCAGAGTTCGGTCGATCACGCGTATGCGGAATTTTTGCAGCGCGTGGGCGAGGGTCGCAAGAAGAGCGTGGAGGACATCGATAAGATCGCTCAGGGCCGAGTCTGGGCCGGCGCGGATGCCGAACGCATCGGCCTCGTCGATCATCTGGGGGGCCTCAAGGATGCAATTGCCGCCGCCGCGAAGCTAGCCGATTTGAGCGGCGATTACGGCGTCGATTACGTGGAATCGGAACTCACGCTGCGCGAACAGTTAATGCTCGAGCTGCGCTCCGAGGCGCTGCAAATGGGCCAGGCGGCCGGGCTCGTGCCGGCGCGCGGCGAGATCGAGCGCGTCCTGGATCCTGTTCTCGAGCAAGCTCGCGCGATCGCGCGGCTCAACGATCCGCGCGGTTTGTACGCCTATTGTTGGTGCAGCCAGCCGAACATGACATTCAGAGCGCCGCCCAGTCCAAGATGATCTTCCCGGATTTTCCGGATTTCATGATCTCGAAACCCTCGATGTAATCGTGAATCCCGAGTCGGTGCGTAATGACCGGCCTCACGTTCAGACCGCTTTGCAGCATGCTGGCCATTTTGTACCAGGTTTCGAACATTTCCCGTCCGTAGATGCCCTTGATGACGAGACCCTTGAAGATGACCTGGTTCCAGTCGATGGCGGTCTCGCCGGGCGGGATGCCCAGCATGGATATGCTGGCGCCGTGGTTCATCGTGCGCAGCATTTCGCGCAGCGCCGCCGCGTTGCCCGACATTTCGAATCCCACGTCGAAGCCCTCTTCCATGCCGAGGTCGCGCATCGCGTCGTCGAGCGATTCGCGCGCCACGTTCAGAGCCCTCGAGGCGCCCATGGCCGCGGCCAGCCTCAGCCGATAGTCGTTGACGTCGGTGATCACGACATGGCGCGCGCCGCAATGGCGCGCGATGGCCACGGCCATGATGCCGATGGGGCCGGCACCCGTGATCAGCACATCCTCGCCGACCACATTGAACGCGAGCGCCGTGTGGGTGGCGTTGCCGAAGGGGTCGAGAATCGAGGCAATTTCGTCATCGATCGCGGGCGTCAGTTTGAAAACGTTCGTGGCCGGGATCGTCAAGTATTCGGCGAACGCACCGGGGCGATTGACGCCCACGCCCAGCGTATTGCGGCACAAGTGCCGGCGCCCGGCGCGGCAATTGCGGCAATGGCCGCAGGTAATGTGGCCTTCGCCCGAGACCCGATCCCCGGTATTGAAGCCGCGCACTTCGCTGCCGATCTCGACGATCTCGCCGGAATACTCATGTCCGACGGCCATCGGTACCGGCACGGATTTCTGCGCCCAGGCGTCCCAATTGTAAATGTGAATATCGGTTCCGCAAATCGCCGAACGGTGCACCTTGATCAGCACGTCGTTGTGTCCGACCGCGGGCTCCGGAACGTCCTGCATCCAAATGCCGGGTTCCGCGCGTGCCTTGACCAGTGCTTTCATATGCGGTCCCTCATTGGATGATGCCGAGATCGCGTCCCGCGCGGCCGAATGCGGCGATGACCGAGTTGAGCTGCTCGGTCGTATGCGCGGCGCTCATTTGCGTACGGATCCGCGCCTTACCCTTGGGCACGACCGGGAAGGAGAACGCGACGACGTAGACGCCCGCGGCGAGCATGCGCTCGGCGAGACTCACGGCGAGCGGCGCCTCGCCGAGCATGATCGGAATGATCGGATGCTCGCCGGGCAGCAATCGGAAGCCCAGTGCTTGGAGCCCGGCGCGGAAATGCCTTGCGTTGAGGTGTACGCGCTCGCGCAATTCCGCGGAAGTTTCCAGCAATTCGAGCACACGGATCGTCGCGGCGGCGACCGGCGGCGAGATACTGTTCGAGAACAAGTACGGGCGCGATCGCTGGCGCAGCCATGCGACGATTTCGCGCCGGGCGGCGACGTAGCCGCCGCTGGCGCCGCCCAAGGCCTTGCCCAAGGTGCCGGTGAGGATGTCGATCCGGCCCATGACGCCGGCCAGCTCGTGAGTGCCGCGGCCGTTGGCGCCGATGAAACCCGTCGCATGCGAGTCGTCGACCATGACCAAGGCGCCGTACTTGTCCGCAAGATCGCAGATGCTCCCGAGCTTCGCGAACGATCCGTCCATCGAAAAAACCCCGTCGGTGGCGATCATCCGCACGCGTGCGTCCGCCGAATCTTTGAGGCACTGCTCGAGTTCATTCAGATCATTGTTCGCGTAGCGCAGCCGCCGCGCCTTGCAGAGGCGGATGCCGTCGATGATGCTCGCGTGATTGAGCGCATCGCTGATGACCGCATCCTGTTCGTCGAGCAGAGTTTCGAACAATCCCCCATTCGCGTCGAAACACGACGAATACAGAATCGTATCCTCCGCCGACAAGAACGCGCTGAGCCTCTCTTCGAGCTCGCGATGCACGACCTGAGTGCCGCAGATGAAACGAACCGACGCGACGCCGTAGCCGTATTGGTCGAGCGCCCGATGCGCCGCATCCACGACGGCCGGGTGGTTGGCGAGTCCCAGGTAATTGTTCGCGCACAAATTGATCAATTCGCGGCCGTCGGCCAGGCTGACCACGGGGCCTTGCGCGGATCCGATGACGCGCTCGCGCTTCAGCAGGCCGGCGCTCTCCAAGGCGGCTGTGTCCCGGCTCAGGCGTTCGCGAAACTCTCCGATCACACGGCATCCTTTTGAGCGGCCCCGGGGCCGATTGCGGGCGCTATTATAGCGGCAATGAACGACGACGAACCAAACTCGGGCAACCGTCTCGACAAGTGGTTGTGGCACGCGCGGTTTTACAAGACCCGATCGTTGGCCACCGCGGCGATCATCGGCGGGAAGGTGCACTTGAACGGCGAGCGCGTCAAACCGGCGCATCGCGTTCGCGGCGGCGACCGGATCAGCATTTCGCTGCAGGGCATCGTCGCCGAATTCGATGTGCTGGGCCTGCCGACGCGGCGTGGTCCGGCGAGCGAAGCGGCGCGGCACTATGCGGAAACGCCGCAGAGCGCGGAGCGGCGCGCAACATTGCGCGAGCAGCACCGCCTCGCTGATCAAAGCCTGCCTCGGCCGCAACTTCGGCCCGACAAGCGCGATCGCCGGCGGCTCATGCGGCTGCAGCGCGATCAAACGTAAGATAGGCTGGACAACGGCGAAATCCCCGATAAAATCGCGCGCTGTTTCAAAAACGTCACTAGGGGATGAAGCTCATGCACGGAATGCCGACTGTTGTAATCGCAGGTTTAGCTCTGTGCGCCACAGGCATCGCTGCGGCCGACGACGCACCACCGCCGCAGGGCTGGTCGGGCAAGGGCGAACTCGGCGTCGTCGAGGCCAAGGGCAACACCAATGCCGATACGGTCAATGCCAAGCTCGGCTTGGCCGACCAGATCGGACCCTGGAAACACACGCTGATCGTGGACCTGCTCGAGGCGAAGACCAATAACGTCACGTCGGCGAACCGCAAGGATGCCACCTTTCAGACCAACTACGATTTCACGACAGAGAGCTTCGTCTACGGAAACGTCTCCTACATCGACGATCAATTCAGCGGATTTGCCTACCAGGCCAACGCGACCTTAGGAATTGGCCACAGATTCATCGATTCTGGCGCGACTAAACTCACGATGCAGCTCGGCGCCGGTTTCGGTCAATTGCAGCCCGAAACGCCGATCACGAATCCGGAGGGCAACGTGATCGGCGAGACCAAGGGAGCTAAGGAAAACGCCGGCGTGGTGCAAGGCGAATTCAAATTCGAGCATGCATTCACGGTGACCACCAAGATATTGGAGGATTTGAAGGTCACTTACGCGGACATCAATACCTATATCCAGAACGACCTCGCGCTGCAGGTCAAGATCAGCACGAAGCTCGCCTTGAGTCTTGGCTACGGCGTGCGGCACAACACCAATCCGACCGTGGGCACGAGGGCGACCGACACCCTGAGCACCGTCAATTTGGTGTACTCGTTCTAGGCGCCGAGGGCTCAGGCCAGACGCGGTGGGGCGTGCAGCTCGCAGCGCTCCGCGGTTTCGGCCTGCAAGTGGTGCCAGTCGCTCCTTGTCCACACGGCCGTCGCGAGTCCCGCGGTCGGCAATTCGCGGTGCACCGGAGTCGGTCCGAGGCGGCTCGCCAATTGGCTCAAGCCGGGGTTATGAGCGCAGATCAGCAGACAGGCGACTGACGCGGCGCAGGCAGTGACCTGGCGCCAAATCGTCGCCTCGCTCGCGAGGTACAGCGCAATCTCCGAATGAATCCGCGCGCTCTCGATTCCGCAGCGCTCGGCGACGATCGAGGCCGTGCTCCAGGTCCGCGTCGCGGGACTTGCGAGTATCAAATCGGGAATGAGACCGGCGGCGACGAGATAGCGACCCATTTGCTCGGCTTCGCGCCGGCCGCGCGTCGTCAAGGGTCGCTCGAAATCCCCCGCTTTCGGGCCCTCGGGTTGTGCTTTTCCATGCCGCAGCAGTATCAGCCGGCGCGAATCCATAGCCGTCCCGCTTCGACTTTCGTCGCGAACACGCGCACGGGCTCATAGGCCGGCGGGGTCAAGGCTTGGCCGGTTCGCAAACAGAATCGCGCCCCATGGCGCGGACAGATGATCTGGCCGCCCTCGACCGTGCCGCCACTGAGTTCGGCGCCATCGTGGGTACAGATGTCCTCGATCGCGAAGAACTCGCCGTCGCTGCGGGCTACTGCGACCATGCGCCGGCCGACCGCGACGGAGATTGATTGTCCTTCCCCGATTTCTGCGACGGGACCCGCATCGACCCACTTCACTTGGCCTTCGTCCTCTACATCATTCCGGTCTGCAGGCGAGCAGCTTCCGACATCATTGTATGATTCCAGGGCGGATCGAACACCAGTTCGACGTTGGCCTGAGCGATCGTCGGCACGATTTGCACCTTGCTGCGCACGTCTTGCACCAGGATCTCACCCATCCCGCACCCGGGCGCCGTCAAGGTCATCTTGATGTCCACGGTGCGTGTCGCGTCCTCGTTCTTCGTTACCTCGCAGGCGTAGACCAACCCGAGATCGACGATGTTGACGGGAATCTCCGGGTCGTAGCAGGTCTTGAGCTGTTGCCAGATCACGTCCTTGATATCGTCCTCCGACGCGCCGGGCGGCACTTCGGGGGGGGCCGCCACGGTCATGCCGATGCCGTCGGCCTCGTTGCCCGGAATGCGGAACAGATTGCCGTCTATGTAGACCGTGAAGCTGCCGCCCAAGGCCTGGGTGATATAGCCGACCTGGCCGACCTTGAGTGTCACTTCGATTCCGGCGGGAATCGCGACCGCTTTGAGATCGCGTTGTACGACTATGGGTTCGTTTTCGTAAGAGCGCATGCTGCTTTGCCGCTATTCCGTGGAGACCGCGGGCAAGGATCGTGCTTGTGCCGATCGCAGGGCCGACGCGAGCGTGTGCCAGCACAGGCTCGCGCATTTGACGCGCGCCGGAAATTCCCGCACGCCCGACAAGGCCGCGAGCTTGCCGAGTTCCTCGTCGACCGGCGCTGCGTCGTCGGTCAGCAGCCGGTGAATGCGTTCGAAAAGCGCCATCGCCTCGCTGCGGGTCTTGCCCTTGACCGCCTCGGTCATCAGCGACGCGGAGGCCGTCGAAATCGCGCAGCCCTGGCCCTCGAAGCGAATATCCGTAATGCGATCACCGTCGAGCTTCAAGCGCAACGTCAGCCGATCGCCGCACAGCGGGTTGTACCCCTCGATCGTCGCATCGGGGGAATTCAAGTCGCCGAAATTACGCGGCTGGCGATTGTGATCGAGTATGACGTCTCTATAAAGATCTGAAAGCTGCATAGGCGACTCGTCAGGCGAACAAGCGGCGCGCGCGGTCGATTGATGCGGCGAGCCGGTCAATCTCCTCGAACGTATTGTAGAACGCGAATGAGGCGCGTGCGGTCGCGGGAACATCGAAAAAATCCATGACCGGCATGGCGCAATGATGCCCGGTTCTGACCGCGATGCCGTCTTGGTCGAGAATGGTTCCGAGATCATGGGGATGCACGCCCGCGACCACGAAGGACACCAGGCTCGCCTTGTGGCTCGCCGTGCCGATCATGCGCAGACCGTCGATTCCGCCGAGTATCTCGGACGCAAACCCGAGCAATTCGGCCTCATGGATCTGCGCGGCGTCGCGATCGAGCCTCGATAAAAAATCGACTGCGGCGCCGAGACCGATCGCCCCCGATATGTTCGGCGTGCCCGCTTCGAACTTGTAGGGAAGGCCGTTGTAGGTCGTCTTGGCAAAGCTCACCGTCAAAATCATATCTCCGCCGCCTTGCCAGGGCGGCATGCGCTCGAGCACGCATTCTCGACCATAGAGAACGCCGATCCCGGTCGGCCCGAACATCTTGTGCCCCGAGAACGCGTAAAAATCCGCACCCAGGGCTTGCACGTCCACGGGCAAGTGCGGTACGGCTTGCGCTCCATCGATGAGCGTCGCGATGCCGCGCGCTTTGGCGCTCGCAACCAGCCGGCGCACCGGCAATACCGTGCCGAGCGCATTGGAGACATGGGCGCAGGCGAGGAGCTTGGTGCGCGGGCCCATGAGCGCCTCGACCGCGTCGGCGTGGACCTCGCCGCGCAAATCCATCGGCGCGACGACCAGTTTGGCCCCGGTTTGTTCACAGACGATTTGCCACGGCACGATATTGGCATGGTGCTCGAGATGCGTAATGAGCACTTCATCGCCCGGGCCGAGGATCGGGCGGGCATAGCTCTGCGCGACCAGATTGATCGCTTCGGTCGTGCCGCGCACGAACACGATCTCGTGACGCGAGCGCGCATTGATGAAGCTCCTCAGCCGATCGCGCGCGCCCTCGTAGAGCGCGGTCGCCTCCTGGCTCAAGGTGTGGACGCCGCGATGAATGTTGGCATGATGCAGTCGCTCGTAATCGTCGACCGCCTCGATGACCATTTTGGGTCGCTGCGCCGAAGCGCCGTTGTCCAGATACGCCAGGGGGCAGCCGTTGACGGTGCGCGCCAATATCGGAAACTCGCGGCGCACGGCCGCCACGTCGAAGCGCGAATGTCGATGAACGGGAACCGTGTTGGTCATCGGAACTCCCGCAAAACTTCTCCGTCGGGCATTTGCGCGATCAAGGCCGCTTCGATCGCGGCGCGTGTGTCGCCCGACGACATGCCGGTCAGCACGTCGTCGAGAAACGCATAGACCAGTAAGCTCTGTGCGGTGGCGCGATCGATGCCGCGCGACAGCAGGTAGAACAGCATATTCGGGTCGAGGCGTCCGGTGGTCGCCCCGTGCACGCACTTGACCTCGTCGGTATGTATCTCGAGTTGCGGCCGGGTGTCGATCTCGGCGGTGGGCGAGAGCAGCAAACCGCGGCTCGACTGCTGCGATTGCGCGTGCGGCGCGCCGCTTGCGACGACGACATTGCTGTTGAACACGACACGGCTCGTGCCGCTGGCAATGGCGCGTGCGGTCTGCCCGCTGCGGGTATTCGGTGCATCGTGCCTGACGATATTCGCGCAATCCACATGGCGCGCCTCATGACCGACCAGCAGCGCGTAGCCCTCGAACTCGGCACCGGGCTGCTGCAGATGCACCTCGAGATTGGTGCGCACGAGGCCGCCGCCCTCGATGACCGTGAATTGTTTGCAGCGGCTGGCTCTGTGCTGGCGAATTTCGAGCGTGTCGATATGGGAAGCCTCGTCGTGCGTGTTGAACACGCGGTAGTGTTCGATTTGCGCGTCGGCGGCGAGGCTGATCTGCGTCACGGAATTGCACAAGGCGGTGTGTGGGACGCCGCTTTCGTGCCGCTCGATGATCGTGGCGGAGCAACCCGGCGCCGCCTCGATGATGACGCGCGGGTAGCACACGCCGTTTTCCGCCGAGCCCGTCGAAGAATGCACGAGCACCAGGGGCGTCGTGACGCGCGCGCTGACCTTGATGTAGAGGCCGTCGGTGAAAAGCGCGGCATTCAGCAGAGCCCAACGCTGCATGTCGACGTCCGACGCGTGCATCAAGTGAGGCGCGATCACGCCGGGATTTTCCCGCGCCATTTGCCGCAGGCTCGCGACCTGCAGGCCTTCGATGCCGGCGGCCGCGGCGCCATTCGCGCTGCGCGTTGCGATCACGGACGGATTCTCGACGAAGCTTCGAGCCGCGAATCCGCGCAAATTCGTGTATCCCCAACTATCCTCGCGCGACGAGGGCAAGCCCAGCGCCAGGAAGCGATCCATCGAGCGCCCGCGCCATTCGTGCAGCGGATCGGCGCTGTGTGCGAGCCATTGGGCTTCGAAGGATCGCATCGCCGCCGACCGCGGCCTATCGGTGTCCGGACGCAGTGCCGCGCTCATGCCACGAGACCCGCTTGTACCCAGTCGTAGCCGCGGTTCTCCAGCTCCAGCGCGAGGGATTTATCGCCGGACTTCAAAATGCGGCCGCCCGACAGCACGTGCACGCGATCGGGCGTGATGTAATCGAGCAAGCGCTGATAGTGAGTGACCAGAATGATCGCGCGCTTCGGATCGCGCAGGCTGTTGATGCCCTTGGCGACGATCTTGAGCGCATCGATATCGAGACCGGAGTCGGTCTCGTCGAGGATCGCGAGTTTGGGTTCCAAGACCAGCATCTGCAGAATTTCGTTGCGCTTCTTCTCGCCGCCGGAAAAACCTTCGTTGACGCCGCGCGTCAGAAAGGATTCGCTCATGTCCATGAATTTCATCTTCTGCTTGATGAGCGCGAGAAACTCGTAGGCATCCACCTCGGGCTCGCCCGCCGCCTTGCGCTTGGCGTTGAGGGCGGCCTTCAACAGGTAGACATTATTGACGCCCGGAATCTCCACGGGGTATTGAAACCCGAGGAACAAACCTGCCCGCGCGCGCTCTTCCGGGGCCAACGCCAGCAGGTCCTGATTTTCGAAGCTCACCTCGCCGCCGGTGACTTCGTAGTCCTGCCGGCCGGCGAGCACCTGCGCGAGCGTGCTCTTGCCGGAACCGTTCGGTCCCATGATCGCATGCACCTCGCCGGCATTGACGATGAGATCGATGCCGTTGAGTATGGTTTTGCCCGCAACGCGAGCGCTCAAATTGACGATTTTCAGCAAGGCCCTTCCTCGGAATGTTCTATCGCTCAAATTTCCGGCGCATGCGGCAGTTCAGCCGACCGCTCCCTCCAAACTGACGCTGAGCAGGTTCTGGGCCTCCACCGCGAATTCCATCGGCAGCTCCTTGAACACCACTTTGCAAAATCCGCTGACGATCATGTTGACCGCGTCTTCCGCCGAAATGCCGCGCTGCAAACAGTAGAACAGCTGGTCTTCGCCGATTTTCGACGTGCTCGCCTCGTGCTCGACGGTCGCCGTCGGATTTTTGACCTCCATGTAGGGGAAGGTCTGCGCAGCGCAACGGCCTCCCATCAGCAAGGAGTCGCACTGCGTGAAATTTCTTGCGCCCTCGGCGCCCGGCAATATTTTGACGAGGCCGCGATAGGTGTTCGACGCGTGTCCGGCCGAAATGCCTTTCGAGACGATCGTGCTCCTGGTATTGCGCCCAATATGCACCATCTTCGTGCCGGTGTCGGCCTGTTGATAGTGATTCGCAACCGCAACCGAATAGAACTCTCCGATCGAGTTGTCGCCCTTCAACACGCAACTCGGATATTTCCACGTGATCGCCGAGCCGGTTTCGACCTGCGTCCAGGAGATCTTGGAGTTGCGGCCGCGGCACTCGCCGCGCTTGGTCACGAAGTTATAGATGCCGCCGATGCCGTTCTCGTCGCCCGGATACCAATTCTGAACCGTCGAATATTTGATCTGCGCGTCGTCGAGCGCCACCAATTCCACGACGGCGGCATGCAGTTGATTTTCGTCGCGCATCGGCGCAGTGCAACCCTCCAGATAGCTGACCGCAGCGCCTTCCGCGGCGATGATCAAGGTGCGCTCGAATTGTCCGGTCTTGGCGGCGTTGATGCGGAAGTAAGTCGACAGCTCCATCGGGCAGCGCACGCCTGCCGGCACGTAGACGAACGAGCCGTCGGAGAACACGGCCGAATTGAGCGCCGCGAAGAAATTGTCGCCGGCGGGAACGACCGTGCCGAGGTATTGCTCGATCAGCGCCGGGTGATTGTGCACGGCATCGGAGAATGAACAAAAAATAACGCCGGCCTTGGCGAGTTTCTCCTTGAACGTCGTCGCGACCGAGACGCTGTCGAACACCGCATCGACCGCAACGCCCGCGAGGCGGGCCCGTTCATGCAGCGGTATGCCGAGTTTGGCGTAGGTGGCGAGCAGCTTCGGATCCACCTCGTCGAGACTTTTCGGGGCATCGGCGGGCGCGCGCGGCGCGGAATAGTAGGAAATATCCTGATAATCGATGGGTTTGTAATGCACGTGCGCCCACGTGGGTTCGCGCATCGTTTGCCAATGCCGAAATGCCTTCAAGCGCCAATCCAGCAGGAACTGAGGCTCCCGCTTCTTGCGGGAGATTGCCGCCACGACGCCCTCGTCGAGACCCGGCGGCAGACTGTCGGATTCGATGTCGGTGACGAATCCATGCCGGTATTTCTGAGCGATGAGAGCTTCGACGTCCTGAGATTTGCTTGACACGATCGGTTCCGTTCAATGGTTTGCGTTAGCGCGGCCTGGCCTCAAATCGAATTTCCGCAGCGAGGTGTGCGACCCTCACACCCACGGAATCCAAACCCGCGAGTTGATGTAGCGTCACGTCGTCCAATGCGCGGCGTATCGCCGCATTGACGCGCTGCCACGCGGCGCCCACGCGGCATAGCTTCTCGATGCCGCACTGACTGGACGCGGTGCTGCATTCGGTGATGGCGACCGGACCTTCGAATACATCGAGAATTTGCGCGGCCGTGATCAATTCCGGTGCGCGCGCGAGGCGATATCCGCCGAGCGCGCCGCGCGACGAAATCACCATGCCGGCGCGCTGCAATTCCTTGAGTACCTTGCTGACCGTCGGCAAACTGAGGTGCGTTTTTTCGGCGAGCTCTGCGGCAGCGCAGAACTGCAGAGGCTCCTGTGCCAAGCTCGCGAGCACTACGGTTGCGTAGTCAGTCAGTTTGCCCATGCGTAGCATGTCAGTTCCCCAATGCGTGCCCGAAGATCGATCTTGTGGATGCAAAATTTCATCTAGGACAATTTTAGTCCTATTTGAAGGGAACTTCCACCGCAGCGCGGGATCGGACCAATTTTGATATCCTTACGCGTCCTAAGCCTTCATAAACCCAAGCAAGAGACGTAAGTCATGAATCACCACGAGTTAAACGCCATTGCGCGTGCAATGGTCGTAAAAAACAAGGGTATTTTGGCCGCTGACGAGAGCACGAGCACGATTGCCAAGCGCTTCAACGGCATCAAACTGGATTCCACCGAAGAGAATCGACGCACCTACCGCGAGTTGCTGTTTACGACACCGAAGGTCAGCGACTATATCAGCGGCGTCATCTTGTACGATGAGACGATTCACCAAAAAACCAAGGAAGGCGTGCCGTTCCCGACGTATCTGACGCAGATCGGTTGCATTCCCGGGATCAAGGTCGACACCGGTGCAAAACCCTTGGCGGGATTCCCTGGCGAAACGATTACCGAAGGGCTTGACGGGCTGCGCGAGCGGCTGGCCGCCTATCATCAATTGGGTGCGAGATTCGCCAAATGGCGCGCCGTCATCGACATAGGCACAGGCGTGCCGACGAGTTATGCGATCGAGGCCAATGCGGCGGCGCTCGCGCGCTACGCGGCGCTGTGCCAAGAAGCCGGGATCGTACCGATCGTCGAGCCGGAAGTATTGATGGACGGCAGTCATACCGTGGAGCGCTGCGAAGAAGTAACGGGCGTCGTGCTCGACCGCGTCTTCGGGCATCTGTTCGCCGCCAAGGTGTTTCTCGAGGGCATCGTGCTGAAACCGAACATGGTCGTTCCGGGCAAGAAATCGAGCCAGAAAGTCACGCCCGAGCACGTGGCCGCGGCGACCGTGCGAGTCCTCAAGCGTCACGTGCCGTCGGCGGTACCGGGCATCGCGTTTCTGTCGGGGGGTCAAACCTCGATCGAGGCGACGCAGCATTTGCACTTGATCAATACCGGCCCGCCATTGCCATGGGCGGTGACGTTCAGCTACGGACGTGCGTTGCAGGAGGACGCGCTCGCGGCGTGGTCGGGTCACCCCACGAGTTTCGCGCTGGGTCAGCAGGCCTTGTTCAAACGCGCCAAACTGAACGGCTTGGCATCGGTTGGTGCCTATTCGTCCGCTTTGGAAAGCGCTGCAGCCTAAAGTCTTCTAGAAAACCGCAAGGTCCCGCGCCTCGAGGCGCGGGACTTTCAAAAAAAAATCTTGACTCAATCTCCCAACATCGTTGAAATTCGCGATCTGAATTACGCGGTGAACGGCCGGCCCGTTTTTGCCGGATTGAACATGGACATTCCGCGCGGCCGCGTGACGGCCGTCATGGGCCCGAGCGGTACCGGCAAGACCACCTTGCTGCGGTTGATCACGCGGCAGGTCAGCCCCAACTCCGGTTCCGTGCAGGTCGAGGGCCAACATCTGGAGACGCTCTCGCGATCCGAGCTCTATGACCTGCGCCAGCGCATGGGCATGCTGTTTCAAAACGGCGCGTTATTGACCGACTTGAGCGTGTTCGAAAACGTCGCGTTTCCGCTGCGCGAACATACCAAGCTGCCGGAACGCCTCATACGCCAATTGGTGCTCACGAAACTGCAGGCGGTGGGTTTACGCGGCGCTAGCGATCTGATGCCCGCGGAGCTATCGGGCGGCATGAGCCGGCGCGTGGCGCTGGCACGTGCGATCGTCATGGATCCTGAAATATTGATCTACGACGAGCCATTCGTGGGTCTTGACCCCATCTCCATGGGCGTCATTTTGCGCCTGATCCGCCGCCTCAACGATGCGCTTGGACTGACCAGTATCGTCGTGTCGCACGATGTCCAGGAAATATCGACCGTGGCCGACTTGGTGTTCCTGTTGTCGGGCGGAAAGGTCGTCGCGCAGGGCACGCCGCAACAATTGCAATCCTACCCGTCGGAAATCGTGCGCCAATTCATGGGCGGCCTCGCCGACGGTCCGGTGCCGTTCCACTATCCGGCGCCGGATTATTTCCACGAATTGCTCGATCGTGGCGAGGCAACGTGAGCGTGTTCAAGGATCTGTGGGAGAGCCTTAGCGAGTCGTTGGTGAATCTTGGCGAGATCGTGCATTTCCTGCTGCGTCTCATCATCAATGTGCCCCGCTCGCTGCTGCGCGTCGACTTGATCGTCGAGCAGATTTACAACGCCGGTGCGTTGTCGCTGGTCATTATCATGTTGTCGGGAATGTTCGTCGGCATGGTTCTCGGCCTGCAAGGGTTCCAATTGCTGCAGCGCTTCGGATCCGAGGAAGCCCTTGGCACCGCTACGGCGATCGGCTTGGTCAAGGAGCTGGGCCCGGTGATCACCGCGCTGTTGTTTGCGGGACGCGCGGGCACGGCGCTCGCCTCGGAGATCGGTCTGATGCGCGCGACCGATCAATTGTCGGCGATGGAGATGATGGCGGTGGATCCGATTCAGCGCGTCGTCATGCCGCGCTTTTTGGGCGGTGTGATTGCAATGCCGCTGCTGGCGGCGATTTTCAGTATGATCGGAATTTACGGCGCGCAATTGATCGGCGTGCAAGTGATGGGCGTCGATTCGGGCAGCTTTTGGTCGCAGATGCGCGCTTCGGTCGATTTCGTCGACATCAAGGAAGGCATCGTCAAGAGTCTGATTTTCGGCGTCGCTTGTAGTCTAATCGCCGTCTATGAAGGCTACTACGCGGTACCGACGGCCGAGGGCGTCGGTACCGCGACGACTCGGACCGTGGTGCTCTCGGCCGTCATGACGCTGTTCTTGGATTATTTGATTACAGCGATGTTTCTGTAAAAGGAAGATTTCATGCGCAACTCGCGTACCTTGAGTTTGGGAACCGGATTATTCATGCTGTTGGGATTCGCGGCACTGCTGTTCTTGACGACTCAGACAACGAGTCGAGGGCTTTCCTTCGGCAGCAAACCGCATTACGACATCACCGCGAAGTTCGACAACATCGGCGACCTGAAGGTCGGGGCGCCGGTGTCGATGTCGGGAGTGGAGATGGGCCGCGTGGTTCGCATCGGCTTCGACTCGAATGACTACAAGGCGGTCGTCACGATGCGAATCGATTCGCAATACCACCAGATACCGACCGACAGCGATGCGAGCATTTATACGCAGGGTTTGCTCGGCGGTAAGTTCATCGGTCTGACGGCCGGCGGCGCTGAAACTTATCTGAAGAACAACGATCGAATCGACTTTACGCAGTCTGCGTTTGTTCTCGAGAATTTGATCGGGCAATTCCTCGCGAATGTCGCCAAGAGCACGACTGCCTCGAGTTCGGGTCAGGCCAAAGCGGACGCGCCGGCATCCGCGGAGAAGACGAAATGAACAAGTCGATGGTTCTTGCGGTGCTGCTCGGCGCCATGTCGGTTGCCGCGGCGGCCGGAACGGCGGCGCCGGACACGCCCGCACAGGCAGGCTCGGCGGCATCCGCAGCAGACGCGAGCGGCCTCGGGCCGAGGGAAATCGTTCAAAATTCCGCGCAGCGCATGCTCGTGGAATTGGACGCGAATCGCGCGATGTACAAGAAGGATCCGGCAAAGCTGGATTCGCTGGTTGCGAACGTGCTGCTGCCCAAGTTCGACAGTGAATATGCGGCGAGACTCGTCTTAGGTTTGGCTTGGCGATCGGCGTCGGAAGAGCAGCGCAAACGTTTCGTCGATGCGTTCTATCATTCGCTGCTGCGCAATTACGGCGCGGCGCTCGTGGATTTCACGGCCGACCGGTTCAAAATTTTGCCGTTTCGCGGCGAGCCCGGCGACACGCAGGCGACGGTGCACACCGAGGTCAAGCGTGCCAGCGGCGAGTCCGTGCCGGTGGATTTCACCTTGCACAAGACCGATACGGGCTGGAAGGCTTGGGACGTGGTCATCGAGAGCATCTCCTACGTCAAGAGCTTTCGCACCGATATTGGAGCCGAAGTGCAGGCCAAGGGTCTCGATGAGGTCATCACCCGGCTCGAACGCGAGGAACAAAAGCCCGCGACCGGCGGAGGCGCGGGCCGTTGACACCGCTCAAGCGCGGCGGGGATGTCGCGACGCTCGACGAACTGGACGGCGAGCGCGTCGCCGTCAAGGGCCCGCTGGATTTCGGCTCGGTCGGCGCCTTGCTCGCGGGCGGCACGGCGGCGATCGCCGCGGGCCGTGCGACGTTCATCGATCTCGCGGGCGTCACACAGAGCGATAGCGCCGGTTTGGCGCTGTTGCTCGAATGGATGAGCGTGGCGCGCGCCGCCAAGCGGACACTGCGATTCGAGAACGTACCGCAGCAACTGCAGCAGCTCGCACGATTGAGCGAAGTCGAGGAATTGCTGCTCTCGAGCTAGGGCTTGATCGGCTGATCCGGCGCGTCGGGGTCGATCAGCGGCTCCTCCTCTTTTTCGAGTTTGCCGCCGGATACCAAATAGGCGCGACGCCGCAAATAAGCGTCGCGAATGAACGCGTACGGGTCATAGGCGCTTGCCAACGTGGGCTCGAGCGACAGCAGGCTCGCGCGTATGTCGACGTAGTCGACGACGACCATGCCGTACTTCGCGTAGGTGTTCTTGACGAGATATTTGGCGGGATTCGTATAGATATCCACCACTAGGCTGGGCGCGTCGCGCAAGTCCGACGGTCCGAGCAGCGGGAGTTCGATGAACGGACCCGCGTGCAAGCCCCATTTACCCAGGGTCTGGCCGAAATCCCCATGGTTGTGAGCCATGCCGATCTGTGTCGCGGGATCGAGCAAGCCGCCGACGCCGACGGTCGTATTGAGCAAAAAGCGCCCCAGATCGGTGGCCGCGGCGTGCAGCTTCCCCTGCAGCGCATCGTTGATCAGGACGGTCGTCATATTGAGGTTCGCAAAGAAATTGCCGATGCCCGTGCGTATCGGCTGCGGCAAGATGCGAACGTAGCTGCGCGCGACCGGTTTGACGATGCCACGATCGATCACGGTGTTGAACCCGTAGACGCCTCTGTTCCAGCGCTCAAAAGGGTCTTGCGGCGAGCGCGGTGCGTTCGGCGGAAGCGTCACGCAGGCACTTGCCGAACACAGCAACAACGAGCACAGCAGCGAGCGCGCTGCGAGACGATTCATCATGGTTCAATCCCGTTACCGACGCCGTTCCGTCAATGCCGCCCGTTGCCGCCGCTATTACTGTTGTCGTCCGCAACCTGGGTCTTTTTTTCTCGCGCCAAAACCGAACGAACTTCCTCGAGACGCGCGCTGAAGCGCGCGCGCTGAATCGGATTGAGCCCCGGCAGTGCCAACGCGAGCTGCAGCTGGGTCAGCGACTTGGTCAGCTCGCCGTTCATGATGTAGAACTCCGACAGATAGTAGTACGAGTCGGCGATATCCCCGGCCGCATTGGCGGCCTTCGCGATCAGGCGCGCCTGGTCGGGCGTCGGCTCCACCACGTCGAACAAATCGAGCAGCAGCAAGTGCGCGCGCTTGTTATCGCCCGCGTGCATATAGGTTTCGGCAAGGCGAATCGTGACCGGCACGTTGCGCGGGAACAAACCGAGGGCTTTTTCGAGAATCTCGGTGGATTCCCTGAGCTGGCCGTTGGCTAGATAAGCTTGACCCAGCGCGCCGTATAACTGCGTGACCTTTGGATATTCGTGCAGCAGCGCCTGCAGCTCCTTGATCGCCGGCCCGGGCTCCTTGGCATTGATGTAGGCCACGGCCCGCCCGTAGCGCTCCGCCATGGTGTTGCCTGCGCCATTCTTGATCATGCCGTTGTAATAGTCGATGGCCACGTGGGGATCGCCGACCAGCGAGCGCACGCGTTCGCGCATCAATCCATAACTCAAGGAATCTTCGTGATGAATGCGCCCGATCTGTTCCGCTCGATTGCGCGATTCGGCTATGCGGTCCGCGGTCACCGGGTGGTCGATCAGGAATTCAATTTGGCGGATGCGGTCGGGGCTCGGCGAATTGCGGTTCAGCGTCTCGAAAAATGTCGGCATGCCGAGCGGATCGAAGCCGGCGGCGGCCATCGTGTACACGCCGATGCGATCGGCCTCGAATTCTTGGCTACGCGTGTAGTTGATCTGATGCTGGATCGCCGCGCCCTCGGTGGCGAGCACCGCACCCTCCATCGCGCCGGGCGAGCCGCGTCCGGCCGTCGCGCCGAGCAGGATGGCGGCGAGCATCGCCGCGGCGGAAACCAAGCCGGAGCGCGATTGGTCGATGACGCCGCGGGCGATGTGCCGCTGCGTGACGTGCGCGGTTTCGTGAGCCATGACGCCGGCCAGCTCGTTTTCGTTGGTCGTCGACAGCAGCAAGCCGCTATTGACGGCGATAAATCCGCCGGGAATCGCAAACGCGTTGATGACCGGATCCTTGACGACGAAGTAGGAAAACTGGTGCTGGCCTTCCTCGGCGCGGCTGGACAGACGGTGTCCGATATCCTGCAGGTATTCGCCGACTTCAGGGTCTTCGAGCATCATGCCGGCCTCGCGCATGGTGCGGACGTACATGAGACCGACGCTATATTCATCCTCGAGGCTGATCGCGGCGTTCGCGGGGCTGCCCAATTCCGGCAGGTCGTCTTCCTTCGGACTGATGCCATCGGCCCAGGCGACGCTCATGCTCAAACCCAATCCGACGGCGGCAATGAACGCCCACGACAAATGTGAGAATTTCGTGTTTCTTCCCATATCCATCATTGGAGTGGGTTTGGGGCCATTTAGTTCGCTGTTTTCGATCAAAGTACTCAAAGAACCTCCGACGCATAGTCCGCCAGGCGCGAACGCTCGCCGCGCACCAGCGTGATATGGCCCGAATGGGTCCAGCCGTGGAATCGGTTCACGACAAACGTCAGCCCCGAGGTCGTCTCCGTGAGGTAGGGCGTATCGATTTGCGCGATATTTCCGAGACAAATCATTTTCGTGCCCGGACCCGCACGCGTCACCAGGGCCTTCATCTGTTTGGGCGTCAAATTTTGCGCCTCGTCGATGATGATGAACCGGTTCAAAAATGTGCGACCGCGCATGAAATTCAGGGACCGGATCTTGATCCGATGCCGGAGCAAGTCGTTGGTTGCGGCGCGCCCCCACGTTCCACCGGGCTGACTCTGCGTCAAGACCTCCAAATTGTCCATGAGGGCGCCCATCCAGGGCTCCATTTTCTCCTCTTCGGTTCCCGGCAAGAAGCCGATGTCCTCCCCCAGGGGTATCGTTACGCGCGTCATGATGATTTCGCTGAAGCGGTTATGGTCCAAGGTTTGCGACAGCCCGGCGGCCAGCGTCAACAGGGTCTTACCCGTGCCGGCCGGACCCAGAACCGTCACGAAGTCGATCTCCGGATCCATCAGCAAGTTCAGCGCGAGATTTTGTTCGCGATTTCGGGCGCTGACGCCCCATACGTTGTTGCGCTCCGAGCGGTAATCGACGGTTAGCTCCAATATCGCCGAGTCGCCTTCCAACTTGCGAATGATGGCTTCGACGCCGTTGTCGCTCGAATCGTAGACGAACTGGTGCGTTTGCCACTCCTGCACCAGCGGTCCGCGAACGCGGTAGAAAGTCCGGCTCTGTTGCTGCCAAGACTCCATGCCCTGACCGTGCCTATCCCAAAAATTAGGCGGCAGCTTCTGCACGCCGCTCGATAGCAGATCCGCGTCCTCGATCGTCTTGTCGCTCGAATAATCCTCGGCCTTGACGCCGACGATGGCCGCCTTGATCCGCAGATTGATGTCCTTGGATACCAGCGTGATGCGCGCCGAGGGAAATATTCGCTGCAGCGCGAGGGTGTTCGCCAAGATCGCATTGTCCGCGCTGTGGCCGGGCAGATTCTGCGGCAGAACGGATTCCAACATCTGCGTTTGGAAAAACACGCGTCCACCGGGCGGGGGTTTGCCGTGATTGATCGGCACCGCGGCGGGCAGCGGTAGTCCCCGGTCGATCTGCTTTTTGGTCGCGCCTTGCATCAACGCGTCGAGGAAGCGGCTGACCTGGCGCACGTTGCGTGCCGATTCCGAAAGCCCCTTCTTGCCCGCGTCGAGCTCCTCGAGCACGGTCATCGGAATGTAGATATCGTGTTCTTCGAAGCGGAAAATGGCGGTCGGATCGTGCATCAGCACGTTGGTGTCCAATACGAAGATTCGGCGTTCGGCCGACGACTTGCGCGTTTTGACGGCGGCGGCACGCGCGGGCCGCGCGGCACCGGTCACAGCGCTTTTACCGCCGCCAGAACCGCTTCGGCATGGCCGTCGACCTTGACCTTTCGCCATGCCTCGCGCAGCACCCCTTTGGCGTCGATCAGGAATGTGCTGCGCTCTATTCCAAGGAATTTCCTGCCGTACATGCTCTTTTCTCGAATGACGTCGTAAAGCTTGCACACTGCGCGGTCCGGATCACTCAAGAGCTCGAACGGAAATCCGAACTTTTGCTTGAATTTCTCGTGCGCAGCGAGGCTGTCGGCGGAGATGCCGAAAATGAGCGCTTTGTTCTTCTTGAAGTGTGAATGGGCCGCCTTGAAGCTCTCGCCTTCCTTGGTGCAGCCCGACGTGTTGTCGCGCGGGTAAAAATAAAGCACCACGTGGCTGCCCAAGGCTTGCTTGAGCGACCATTCGCCGCCGGTGCCTGCAAGCGTGAACACCGGTGCTTTCTGGCCGATTTCGATCTTGCTCATTGGGTTTGTTCAACTCTTGACGGGTTCGAAAATGGCGTCCAGGTTCAGGTGATCGCAGAAATCCATGAATTCCTCGCGCAGCACGCCGATATGGAGCCGGCTCGGCACGTTCACGATGAGCTGCACCGAAAACATGGGTGCGCCCGTGTGCGCGGCGGCGTAAGAACGCGTGGACAGCTCGGCGATGTCGACGCCCCGCTGCGAAAAAAAGCCCGAGAGGCCCGCGACGATGCCGGTCTGATCGAGGCATACGACATCGATCGAATAGGGCAGCATGTCGTTGCGCGCGGCTCGAGCCTCTGTGCGGCGCAGCTGAATGTTCATTCCGGAGGCATCCGCGAGCTTCTTGAACTCCCCTTCGAGCTTTGCGAGCGTATGCCAGTTTCCCGTTACGAGCAGCAGCATCGCGAATTCGCTGCCCAACGAGGTCATGCGGCTCTCGCTGATGCTGCCGCCGCAATCCGTTACCGCCTTGGCGAGGTCATGGACCATGCCGACCCGGTCCCCGCCGACCGCCGAAATCACTATGTGTTGTTTCATCGTTGCAAATTCTACTAAGGATCTGAAGCCGGTGGCGAAGAGTTAACGAATGCTGCGCTTGCCAGGGTGCCTGTTTGGCACTTAAGGTAGCGATATTTGCTCGCGGAGTCCCTCGATGTTCACCGGAAGCATGGTCGCGATCGTTACGCCGATGACGGCTGACGGGTCCCTGGATTGGGCTGCGTGGGACCGGCTGCTCGATTTTCACGTCCGCGAGGGCAGCGACGCGGTCGTCATTGCGGGGACGACGGGGGAGTCGCCGGCATTGAGTGTGCAGGAGATCGAGGAGTTGACGCGCCGCGCCGTCGCTCGGTGTCGGAATAAATTCAAATTACTCGTCGGCTGCGGCACGAATTCCACGGCCGACACGGTTGCGAGGACGCGGCTTTTGTCGAGATTGGGCGTCGACGGGGTCATGTTGGTCGTGCCCTATTACAATAAACCGCCGCAGGAAGGTCTATATCGACACTTCATGGCCGCCGCGGACGCCTCCGCCGTGCCCGTGATTCTGTATAATGTGCCGGGTCGCACTTCGGTCGATTTGTTGCCGGCGACGATAGCGCGCCTGGCGCGGCACCCGCAGATCGTCGCGGTCAAAGAAGCGACGGGATCGCTGCAGCGGGCGCGTGAGCTTGTGGCCGGCTGCCCTGCCGGTTTCACGTTGCTCTCCGGCGAGGATGCGAACTTCCTCGATATGATCGGACTGGGAGCGAAGGGCGTCATTTCCGTGACCGCGAACGTGGCGCCGCGGCGCATGCACGAAGCTTGCGCGTTGGCACTGTCGGGCGACATGGCTGCGGCGCGTGCGGTCGATGCATCGTTGCAAGCCTTGCATCGAGACTTATTCGTCGAGGCGAATCCCATTCCCGTGAAATGGGCGGTTGCCAGAATGGGACTCATCGGTAGCGCTTTGCGTTTACCGCTGGTTGAGCTGTCGCCCGTGCATGAGGAGACGATCCTGCGTGCGATGCGATCGGCCGGTATAGAACTAAAGGATCAAGCAGCATGAGGATTGGTCGAGCGTTGATTTGCCTGCCGTTGATGGGCCTGGTCGGCGGCTGCAGCTGGCATCGGATGACGCACCCGTTCAGCGCGAAATGCAACGCGCCGCAGGAGTACCAGCGCGCGGTGCAGGTCGCGCCTCTGCGCGTGCCTGCGGGACTCGATGCTCCGAACGTGCAGAGTGCGCTCGTGATTCCCGCGGTCGAGGTGTCCCGACCGCCGCCGGGACCCAACGATCCTTGTTTGGACGCCCCACCGCGCTATAAGGCGGCTCCGCCGGCCAAGTCGCTCAGCGAAGCGGCGGCCGGCGAGGTCAAGCCTGGCGAGGTCAAGCCCGAAGAGGTCAAATAGGCGCGCGCGTTTCCTTAGGGTCCGCCCGCTGGATTTGATCGCCCGGCGCGCCTCCGGTACCCTTGCGGCCCGAGTGGAGAGGTGGCCGAGTGGTCGAAGGCGCTCGCCTGGAAAGTGAGTAACATCCCAAAAGGTGTTCGAGGGTTCGAATCCCTCCCTCTCCGCCAGAAGGTTGTAGATGATATTCGGTGAGAACGGAGGGATGACGCCGTCGCTTTGCGACGGCGGTCCCGAGCCGGGGCGAGGGATGAGCGGCGTAGCCGCGAACCATCCCTCCCTCTCCGCCATTGGTTACAATGAGTCCATGGTGGCTCGCGTTTGCATCTTCGCGACGACTGGTCACGAACCCCGTCAGGCCCGGAAGGGAGCAGCGGTAGCGACTTTAAGTCGGGCGCCGAAGTCCTGCTGACGCGGGCCGCCTCCTAATCCCTACGCCTCGTCGGGGGTTCCCGGCTAAACTGCAACGATGAGCTATATCGTTCTGGCGCGCAAATGGCGCCCAAAGAAATTTGCGGAAATGGTGGGGCAGGAGCATGTCCTCAAAGCGCTCGGGCATGCGCTCGACAGCGGAAAGGTCCACCATGCCTTCCTGTTCACCGGGACTCGTGGTGTCGGCAAGACGACCGTTGCGCGCATTCTTGCAAAATCGCTGAACTGCGAGACCGGCGTCAGCGCGAATCCCTGCGGGATTTGCGCGGCTTGCCGGGAAATCGACGAAGGCCGATTTGTCGACCTCATCGAGGTCGACGCGGCGTCGCGCACCAAAGTCGACGACACGCGCGAGCTGTTGGATAACGTCCAATACGCGCCGACGCGAGGCCGATACAAGGTGTACCTCATCGACGAAGTGCACATGCTGTCCAATTCCTCGTTCAACGCGCTGTTGAAGACGCTCGAGGAGCCGCCGCCGCACGTCAAGTTTCTGCTCGCGACGACCGACCCGCAGAAGTTGCCGGTGACGGTGCTGTCACGCTGCCTGCAATTCAGTCTCAAGCGCTTGTCGGCGAGCCTGATCGGCGAACGCCTGAAATTCATCGCCGGCGCGGAGAATCTCGCGTACGAACCGGCGGCGCTCGCGCTGCTGTCGCGCGCCGCGGATGGCAGCATGCGCGATGCCTTGAGCCTGCTCGATCAACTGATTGCCTTCGGCGGCGGCAGCTTGAGCGAGTCGAATGCGCGCTCGATGCTCGGCACGATCGATCGTGGTCACGTCGCTCGCATCATCGACGCCTTGGCGCGAGCGGACGGCGCGGGCCTGCTCGCCGAGGTGAAAGAGCTGGACCGCGATGCGCCGGATTTTGACCGGGCACTCATCGAGGTCGCGGCACTGTTACAGCGTCTGGCGATCGTTCAGATCGTCCCGGAGGCCGCGAGCGAGGACGAGGAGTACGACGCCGATGAGCTTGCACGGCTCGCGCGGGCGCTCGCACCCGAAGATGTACAGCTCTATTATCAAATTGCATTGGGAGGGCGCCGCGACCTCGCGATGGCGCCCGAGCCGCGTCTGGGCTTCGAAATGACGCTGCTGCGCATGCTCGCATTTCGCCCCGAAACCGATTCCACACGCATTGCCGCCGTGTCGACGGCGGCGCCTGCGAACGCACGCACGTCCATGACTGCGGCCGCGCCCGCGGCCCCACCGGCGCCCGTGATTACGCCCGCGCTCGCGCCGCCGACCACGATTGATGCGAGCAATTGGCACAGCGTCGTGGATGCCGCGCAATTGACTGGCATGGTGCGCCAATTGGCGCTCAACTGCGTCCCGGCATCGTTCGATGGCGGATTGTTGAGCTTGCGTTTGGATGCCGCCGCCGCGGACCGGCGCACCAAACAAATCGAGGAAAAACTTCTTCTGGCGCTCGAGAAATATCTCAGCAAGGATATTCGATTGAGCATCGAGACCGCGGGATCGGGACTTGCGACCCCGGCGCGGCAGCGGGCGATCGCGGAACAGGATAGGACGAGTATTGCAGCGACGGCGTTCGAGGACGATGCGGCAGTCAAGGGGCTGCGCGAGCGCTTCGGGGCCGAGATCGACGTCGCTTCGGTCAAACCGGGAAACTAGGAGAGGCAGTCCATGATGAAGGGTGGAATCGGCAACCTGATGCGCCAGGCACAGCAAATGCAAGAGAACATGCAAAAGGCGCAGGCCGAACTTGCGGATCTCGAAGTCGTCGGCGAGTCGGGCGCAGGCATGGTCAAGCTCGTGCTCAACGGCCGCTACGAAGCCAAAAGTGTGACGATCGAGCCCAAGCTGCTCGGCGAAGACAAGGACATGCTCGAGGATCTGGTCGTGTCCGCGATCAACGATGCGGTCCGAAAGATCGCGGCGCGCACCCAGGAGAAATACTCGGGACTCATGTCCGGACTCAATTTACCACCGGGCATGAAGTTGCCGTTCTGATGCGCCGCACGGACCCCCGATGAAATACACCCCGACACTCGCTCGTCTGATCGACTCATTTCGCTGTTTGCCGGGCGTCGGTCCGAAATCGGCGCAACGCATGGCGTTTTACTTATTGGAGCGCGATCGTCATGGCGGTAAGGTTTTGAGCCAGTCGCTCGCCGAGGCGCTCGCCAACGTCGGGCATTGCAAACGCTGCCGGATGTTGACGGAGAGCGAGCTGTGCGCAATTTGCGCGTCGCCGCAACGCAACGTCACGCAGTTATGCGTCGTGGAGTCGCCCGCCGATGTGGTCGCGATCGAGCAATCGGGCGGCTTTCGTGGACGCTACTTCGTGCTCATGGGACATTTGTCGCCGCTCGACGGCGTGGGTCCGGCCGAACTCGGGCTCGATGAATTCGAACTGCTGCTCGATGGCGGCGAGGTGGCTGAGGTCATACTCGCGACCAATCCGACCGTCGAGGGCGAGGCAACCGCCCATTATCTCGGTGAACTTGCGTTGCGCCGCGGCATCAAGGCTTCCCGGATCGCCCACGGGGTGCCGGTGGGCGGGGAGTTGGAATACGTCGACGGCGGCACGCTCGCGCACGCCTTGGCAGGCCGAACGACGGTATCTTAGCGCGCCAAGTCCTCATAGAGCCGCGCGAGACGGCGGTAGCTTTCATAGCGCCGCGCCGCGATGCGCTGTGCGGCTACTTCGGCCCGCACGCTGCAGCCCGGTTCGTCGAAGTGGCGACAATCGTTGAATCGGCAGCGCACGCTCGCCGCATGAATTTCGACGAAGCCGCGTTCGGCCGCGCGCACGATGTGCGCCGGCGGCGCGAAATCACGCACGCCCGGCGCATCGATGATTGCCGCATCCGCGCCTAACGCGTACCAGCGCGCGGTCGTCGTGGTGTGCCGTCCTTCCGCATCGCGGGTCAGCGCCGCGGTTTGTGCCGCCGCCTCCGGTGCGAGGGCATTGACGATCGAGGATTTACCGACTCCCGATTGGCCCACGAACAAAGTAACGGTGCCCTCGAGGATGCGGCGCAACTCATCAATGCCGGGACCGGAACGGCAGGACACCATGTAGCAGGGCAATTGCAACTCGCGATAGATCGCGAGTTGCGGCTCGATCGAATCCAGCCCCAAATCCTGCTTATTGACGATCAATATCGTCGCGATATCCAAGAGGCATGCACCGGCCCAATAGCGGTCGACGAGGAACCAATCGGGTACCGGCTCAGGCGCGATCACGATCGCGAGCCGGTCAATATTGGCCGCGACGGGCTCCGCGCGGCCCCGTGCATCGATGCGCTCGATGACGTTGCGGCGCGCCTCCACGGATTCCACCGAAGGCGCGTCCGCGGTCGGCAGATGCCGCCAGTGAACCCGATCGCCGCACACGAGTCGCAGCTTGCGGCCCATGAGCCCGCAATGCAGGGCCCCGTTGCCGGTCTGCACGAGCGCGCCACGGCCGTAGCTCGCGAGCACAACCCCGTTGCCCTCGGTGCCGCTCATGCCTGCGGACTTGCAAGCTCTGCTAACATGGATGCTTCATTCATATGGAAATGCCTTGGCGCAATGACACCGTGAAATCCGCCGATAATCTGATTTGGATCGACCTGGAAATGACCGGTCTGAAGCCGGAATCCGACTTCATCATCGAAATCGCGACGATCGTAACCGACAAACACCTTAATGTGCTCGCCGAAGGCCCGGTAATTGCCATCCATCAAAGCGATGCCGTGCTCGGGGCGATGGACGATTGGAACCAAAAGCAGCACGGCAGCTCCGGCCTGACTGCGCGCGTGCGCACGAGCCTCCTCGATGCCGCGCACGCCGAGCGCGCGACGCTCGAGTTTTTGCGTGTCTGGGTCGAGCCCGGACGTTCGCCGATGTGCGGCAACAGCATTTGCCAGGATCGGCGCTTTCTCGCGCGCCTAATGCCCGCCCTGGAGAAGTTCTTTCACTATCGGAATCTCGACGTCAGCACTCTCAAGGAGTTGGCGCAGCGCTGGGCGCCGCAGGTCGCCCAGGCTTTCCAAAAAAGCGCGACGCATCTGGCGCTCGACGACGTGCGCGAATCGATACGCGAACTCGAGTTTTACCGGGAGCGGCTGCTACAGCCGTTCCCGCGCTAGGAACATCCAAGTCTCGACGACCGTATCGGGGTTCAAGGAGAGGCTATCGATGCCTTGATCGACGAGCCAAAGCGCGAGTTCAGGGTGGTCCGAGGGGCCCTGGCCGCAGATTCCGACGTACTTGCCGCGGGCCTTGCACGCCTTGATCGCCATCGACATCAACGCCTTGACGGCGTCGTCGCGCTCGTCGAAGAGCTTGGCGACGACCGCGGAGTCGCGATCCAATCCCAGCGCCAACTGCGTCATGTCGTTCGATCCGATCGACATGCCGTCGAAGTATTCGAGATAGCGATCCGCGAGCACCGCGTTGGTCGGCAATTCGCACATCATGATGTGCTTCAGGCCGTTCTCGCCGCGCCGGAGTCCGTTCTCGGCGAGCAGCCGCGTGACCGCTGCGGCCTCTGCCAGGCTGCGTACGAACGGCACCATGACCTGAACGTTGATGAGGCCCATTTCGTCGCGCACGCGCTTCAGAGCACGGCATTCCAGCTCGAAGCAGGGGCGGAACGCGGCATCGATGTAGCGCGAAGCGCCGCGAAATCCCAGCATGGGATTTTCCTCGTGGGGTTCGTAGCGCTTGCCGCCGATCAAATTTGCGTACTCGTTGGACTTGAAGTCGGAGAGCCGCACGATCACGGGTTCCGGCGCGAATGCGGCGGCGATTTGCGAGATGCCCTCGACGAGCTTTTCCACATAGAAACCGACCGGGTCGTCATAACCGGCGATTTGCTTGTTGATTGCGTCCTTGAGCTCGGCGCTCTGGCTCTCGTATTCGAGCAGCGCGCGCGGATGCACGCCGATCATGCGGTTGATGATGAACTCCAGGCGCGCGAGCCCGACCCCCTTGTTCGGGATGCCGGCGAAATCGAAAGCCCGGTCCGGGTTGCCTACGTTCATCATGATGTCGACCGGAATCTCCGGCAGAGAGTCCATTTCGATCGTGCGCTCTTCGAACTCCAGCATGCCGTCGTAGACGTTGCCCGTGTCGCCCTCGGCGCACGATACCGTTACGGCTTGATCCTCGCGAATTACGCTGGTTGCGCTGCCGCATCCGACCACCGCGGGAATGCCGAGTTCGCGCGCGATGATTGCGGCGTGACAAGTCCGGCCGCCCCGATTGGTGACGATCGCCGCGGCGCGCTTCATGATCGGCTCCCAATCCGGATCGGTCATGTCCGCGACGAGCACGTCGCCTGCACGGACTCGGGCCATATCTTTGACGTCGGTGATGACGCGCGCATGACCCGCGCCGATTCGCTGTCCGATGCTGCGCCCGCTGATCAAGAGCTTGGAGCGCCCCTTCAGCGTGTAGCGCTGAATCACGCGACCGGCGCGGCTTTGCACCGTCTCCGGACGCGCCTGTAAAATGTAGATCTTGCCGCTGTCGCCGTCCTTACCCCACTCGATGTCCATCGGTGCGCCGTAATGCTCCTCGATGATCAGCGCTTGCTTGGCGAGACTCATGATGTCCTCGGGGTCGAGCGAGAATCGCCGGCGATCCTTCGGGGACACGTCGACCGTGCGTACGCGCGCGCCGGTGCCCGGCTCACCGTAGATCATCTTGATCGCTTTGCCGCCCAGGTTGCGCCGGAGCACCGCCGGCCGGCCCGCGCGCAAGGCGGGCTTATAGACATAGAACTCGTCCGGGTTGACCGCGCCCTGAACGACCGTTTCGCCGAGACCGTAGGCAGCAGTAATGAAGACGACATCCCGAAAGCCCGAATCGGTATCGAGTGTGAACATGACGCCGGAGCTGCCGAGATCGCTGCGCACCATGTGCTGAACCCCGACGGACAGCGCGACGGCGGCATGATCGAAATGATTGTGCACACGGTAGGCAATCGCCCGATCGTTGAACAGCGAGGCATAGACTTCGTGAACGCAACTCAGCAGATGATCCTCGCCGCGCACGTTCAAGAACGTTTCCTGTTGGCCGGCGAAGGAGGCTTCGGGCAGGTCCTCGGCGGTCGCCGACGAGCGCACCGCAACGGCGAACTGCGAGCCTTGCCCCATCCTGTGCCACGCCTCGAGCAATTCCTGACGCAGCCTGACCGGGAACGGCGTCGCGAGTATCCAGGCGCGAATTTGCGCGCCCACGGCCGCGAGTGCTCCAATGTCGTCGACATCGAGTGCGGCGAGCACCCCGTGGATGCGTTCGTCCAAACCCGCCTGCGCGAGAAAATCGCGAAAGGCGTCAGCGGTCGTGGCGAAACCGCCCGGCACCGTCACCCCGAGGGCGGTGAGGCCCGATATCATCTCGCCGAGCGACGCATTCTTGCCGCCGACGAGCTCCACGTCGGTGTTTCTCAATTGTTCGAATGGGATGATGTACGGCTTCATGCGGGACTTCTTGTTCGAATGGGCGTTAAGTGAAAGACTTCAGCGATCGTGCGTCGGATCGGGCGCCGCGCCATAGGACGAGGAAAACGTGATTAAGCGAACCGTGTTTTTTGTTTCCGACCAGACGGGTGTTACTGCAGAAACGATGGGGCACAGCCTCATGACACAGTTCGACGGCATCGAGTTCCGTCAGGTGACTGTGCCATTTATCTCAACAGTTGACAAGGCGATTGAAGCGGTGCGCAAGATCGATCTGACCGGTGAACAAGAGGGCGTGCCGCCGATCATCTTCAGCACGCTCGTGCAGGAAGACGTACGCAATGTCGTGCGCGGTAGCAAGGGATTTTTTCTCGACTTCTTCGATCCGTTTCTCACGCCGCTGGAACAGGAGCTCAAAACGCGATCGCATCATGCCATGGGACGTACGCATCGCATGGCCGATACGCATGCCTATGCGACACGCATCGACGCGACGAATTTCGCGCTGGCGAACGACGACGGCTCCGTGGTGCGCGATTACGGGCGCGCCGACGTCATCCTCGTCGGCGTGTCTCGATCCGGAAAGACCCCTACCTGCCTCTATATGGCGATGCAGTACGGCGTATTCGCGGCCAATTATCCGTTGACCGAGGAGGACCTCGAATCCCGCAAGCTGCCGAAGGCGCTCGAGCCATATCGGCAAAAATTATTCGGTTTGACGATTTCACCGGATCGATTGCAACAAATTCGCAACGAAAGGCGCCCCGACAGCCGCTACGCTTCGGCGCCGCAGGTGGCATTCGAGGTGCGGGCCGCCGAGTCGTTGTTTGAGCGACATGGGATCCCGCTCATCGACGCGACCGAATGTTCGATCGAGGAGATGTCCAGCAGAATATTGGATCGGACCGGAGTCGAGCGTCGGTTGCGTCCCTGAAAAATTTAGGCTGCATGGTATAGTCGGCTCATGATAGCCGATCAGTTGTGTGTTACCTCGTGGCGTGCCACGGCCGGCAGTTTCGTGAGCCTGATGACGCTTTACGAAAGCAATTTCGTGCGCCTGGGCTGGTTGGTCGCGGATTTGCGAAGCAACGTCAAGAGCGCGGTCTCCCGGGTGGAAGCGGATTGCGACCTGCATCTCATACCGCTGGATCTTAGCCGCTATACGAGCGTGTTCCGGCTCACCTATCAATTCGATCTCGAGGGCGGCACTGTCCGCGACCCCGATTTGGAAGTCTGTGTTTACCACGACGCGAGACTTGCGGAAGTTCGCAGTTTTCGCGGGTTTCAACGGCATCCGCACCTGGCGCGGCTGCAGTCGGGACTCAAGCGTGAACTGGATCAGCGCTGGGCGCGGAACATGATGTTAAACAAGTGGTTGGAATACTGCGCGGAGCGAGGACATCGCTTCTAGCCGAGGATCAACGGCTCGGAGTGTCCTTCGCGCTCCCTTGGAATCCGGGGCGGGACATTGATCGACAAGCTTAGTTTTTTGAGATCGGGCTCCGACGGGAGCGCCGCGAGTGCGGAAGAAGAGCGGCTCATGCAGCTCTTTCAAAATCGTGCCGGCCTCAAGAAGGCCCATGCGGATCTTCAAGACGAATTCCATTTGCTGCGTGATCGCCTGAAACAGCAAGAGGGCGCGACGATTCGCGTGCAGGAGCAGCTCGATGCCCTCGGCGAGTTACTGGCCGACCCGTCCACGGGATATAGCGCCCTGGTCTTTTTCCAGCTGCGCGCTCTATGGAAAATATGCCATCAGCAGCTCTCGGCGTTCGCGACGGACCTCACTCGTCAGCAAGAGACGCGTGAGACGACGAGACACAAGGAAGAATGCGAGGCGCAGCGCAACGCGCGGCTGACGCAAGCGGATGATCGTCTCGGCGCCGCAGTTGCCGACGCCGACGAGAAGCGGGGACGCTTGACGGCGGCGTTGGGGGAACTCAATCGGCTAACCGCGTTTTGGCATTACTTCAAGCGGCGGCGGCTGCAGAAGACGTTGGAAGGGCTGCGCAACGAAGGCATGGCGGCCGAGGCGATCGTGGTTCAATCTCAATCCGAACGCGCGTCGATCGAGGGCGAGGCGCTGCCGCCGTTTCCGGGCATATCGCTCGGCGCTCGGCGCAACATTAATTTGGCGATCATCGGCTACGCCGAGCTCATCTGTGAGCATGTCGATGCGTTCGGACTCACGGCGCGCGCCAAGGAAGCCATGGCGCGCCGCGTTCAGGAAATGAACTTCGGAAGCCGCGCCGATTGTGAAAATTACATGCAGCGTGTTCAGAAGGCGCTTGCCGCGGTTTCGGGCCAGAAGCAGATCAACGGTTCGGTCAAGGTCAAATTGGATCGGTTGAGGCAGTCATGCGAGTACCGCAATGCCGCCGATACAGTGCCTACGGCCGACTCCCTGGCGCCCGCCGGCGCGGCGGGCACCGGTAGGGGCGTCAGAAACGCCACAGCGTCGCCCTGGAACGTCCTCGCGGAGGATTACTGGGACTTATACACGCTGCTGCTGCGTTGATGACAAACCGCCGCGCCGCCGCTCAATGAGCGTCGGCCCGCTTCGCTTGGGTCGGCAGCTGCGTATGGTGCTCCGAGATCACGGCAAAGTCGGCCGCTATCTGCGACGTCTCGTCGAGCAGAATGCCGCTGGCCGCATCATCCTTGAGTTCCTCCAAGGACTTCAGCGGCTGCGTGCCATGCGCGGCTCGCCAGGCGTTCTCGCGTGCTAGGCGTTGCGCATCCTGGCGCTCGCGCTCCGCTTCGCGAACCTTGATCGACAGCGACAGGGTCTTTTGACTGCGAATGGCGTCGAGCGCGGCGATGTCTTCGCGGAGGTAGACGAAGTCCGGACTGTCTTTGGTGCGCTCGTCGTGCAGCTTCTGCAAGGCCGCCGCGCTCGGCTTTAGATCACCTTCGGTCTTGAAGTCCGCGGGATTGATGTGGTCCCAAGGCAAGGCGCGGTCGCGCGTGCTCTCGCCGACCTCATTGGCGTCGATCAGCGACGGCAGCACGATATCCGGGGTCACGCCGCGATCCTGGGTGCTCTCTCCGGTGATGCGGTAGTACTTACCGATCGTGACGTTGAGCTGCCCGAGCTCGGGCTTACGCCCGAAAATGGTGTAATTCAGCGGGTGTGCATTTTGCACGGTGCCCTTGCCGTAGGTCTGTTGGCCGATGATGAGGCCGCGTCCGTAATCCTGAATGGCGCCGGCGAAGATTTCGGATGCCGACGCGCTGAATCGATCCACGAGCACGATCAGCGGTCCGGTATAAAAAATTGCGGGGTCCGGATCATCGTCGACTTCGATGCGCCCGGTCGTGTCGCGCAGCTGCACCACTGGGCCGCGATCGATGAACAAGCCGGTCAGCGACTCGGCCTCGGGCAGGTAGCCGCCTCCGTTCGCGCGCAGATCCATGATCAGCACCTCCGCGCCTTCCTTGCGCAGCTCGTCGATCAGGCGCTGTACGTCGCGCGTCGTGCTGCGGAAATCCTTTGCCCCGGCGCGGCTGGCGTCATAGTCCTGATAAAACTGGGAACGGTGATGATGCCGACTTTGACGTCGTGGCCGTTTCGTTCCATCACACGCAGTGCTTTATGCGAAGCCTGCGCCTCCAGGGATATCCGGTTACGCGTGAATTCGATGATCTTCTGCGCCGATCCCGGCGCCGCCCCGGCCGGCAACACCTGCAGACGCACCAGCGTTCCGCCGGGGCCGCGTATCTTTTGCACGACGTCGTCGAGGCGCCAGCCGATGACGTCGGTGAGTTCGCCGGATTTTCCCTCGCCCACCGCGGTGATGCGGTCGTTGGCCGCAAGTTTGCCGCTGACCGCCGCCGGGCCGCCGGCGATCACGTCGATGACCGTCACGTAGTCATCCGTGAGCTGCAGCGATGCGCCGATGCCTTCGTAGCTGAGGCTCATCTGGATGTTGTATTCCTCGGAATTTCGCGGCGAGAAATAATTCGAATGGGGGTCGAGCGACAGCACGTACGCGTTCATGAACGCTTCGAAAACATCCTCGGGTTTGCTCTGGTCCAATCGTTTCGCGACGTGCTCGTAGCGCTTGCGCAGAACGTCGACGACCTCGGGCCATTGCTTGCCGGCGATCACGAGCGACAGCGCGTCGTTCTTGACTCGCTTGCGCCAAAGTTCGTTCATCTCGGCGCTGTTCGCCGGCCAAGGCTCTTTTTCGCGATCGAAATTGAACGATTCGTCTATATCGAAATCGGGCTTCTTTGCGAGCAGCTCAACGGCATAGGCCATGCGCTCGCGGCTGCGCTGCTGGTAGCGCCGAAATATCACGAATGCCGGTTCCATGTCGCCGGCTTTGATTGCGTCGTCGAGTTCGTAGCGATAGCGCTCGAATTCCGCGATGTCGCTCGCATAGAAGTAACTTCTGCCGCCGTCGATCGCATCGAGATAGCGGTCCAGAATCAGGCTCGAAAGGCGGTCGTCGAGCGGGGCACGGCGGTAGTGTTCGCGGGCGACGATGTCGGCCACGCGGCGCGCGACGTAGTCCTGTTGCTCCGTGGGTGCCAGCTGACCGGAGGCCGGTGCCGCCGTCGGCGCGGTCATCGCGGCGCCGAGCAGGGCTGCGAGTCCAACGGCGCTCAGGCAGACGCCAATTCCGGTCATCCATCGCGAGCGTCCGGCCAAAGGCCATTTAGTCATCACCTTACCCGTTCTCCTGTAAACTGATCATGCCGGCGTCTAGGCTAGAGATACCCAGCCTAAGTCTCAAGTGTATATGAGCTCGGGTTTATGCGTCCGTTCACGGTTTTTGAGCGTATTTGGCATACTGAGGCATATACACCCGCGTCCAGCGGCTGGTCTGTCGCCGGATTCCGACTCCGCTCGCCGTCAATTAGGGTGTATCCACCTGAGGTTGACCGCGGACCTTCGGGTAAGTTTCCTCGAGGGGATCTGCTCGTGCTCGCGGCGCGATTGGGCTCAATGGAGGACCTGCGCCGGCGAAGGTGGGTATTTTCGCCTGGTATTGGCCGCGCGGCACGTGAATCTTGGGAGACTCATCCATGACGAGAAGCTTGCGTACGACGCCCGGACCGCTGTGCGCGGGACTGCTGCTCATGAGCCTAATTGCGGCTTGTGCGGGCGGCAAGCGCGCGCCGCCGCCGTCGACCGATATCGACGAGGACCTGTTTAGGGCGGATGTCCGCGTATTGGCCTCCGATGAGTTCGAAGGACGTCAACCCGGGACCGCGGGCGAGGATAAGACCGTCGCCTTTCTGGTCGCGCAGTATAGAAAATTGGGCTTGAAGCCGGGCAACGGCGACAGCTTCCTGCAGCAAGTGCCCATGGTCGAACTACTCTCCGGGCCCGACGCGTCGTTGTCGGTCTCCGGCCAAAATGGCACCCGCTCGCTCGCTTACAAAAAGGACATGGTGATCTGGACCAAGCGCATCGCGGCGCAAGCGCAAATCACCCACAGCGACCTCGTGTTCGTGGGTTACGGCATCGTGGCGCCGGAATACACCTGGAACGACTATGCCGATATCGACGTGCGCGGTAAGACCGTTGTCGTCATGGTGGGCGATCCGGGGTCCACGGCCGGCAATGCCAAGATCTTCAAGGGCCGCGCGATGACATACTACGGTCGCTGGACCTATAAGTTGGAAGAGGCTGCCCGGCACGGGGCGAGCGGGGTCTTGTTGATTCACGACGCCGGCGCCACGAGCTTCGACTGGGACGTCGTCCTCAAGAGCTGGACCGGGCCGCAACTCGAACTCGCTGCGGCGGACGCAAATGCGGGCAGGGCGGCGATCGAGGGGTGGCTGAGCGGCGCCGCGTCGCGCGGAATTTTCGCGCAGGCGGGGCTGGATTTCGCGAGCCTCGCGGCCGCTGCCGGCCGACCCGGGTTCAAGCCCGTGCCGCTCGGTCTTTCCGTCGACGCCGAGGTTCACAATACGATTCGTCGCTTCAATTCTGCGAACGTCATTGGGACGTTGCCGGGCCGCAAACACAGCCACGAATATATTGTCTACACGGCACATTGGGATCATTTGGGCCGTGCCGGGCCGCAATCGGGCGACATCTATCCCGGTGCCGTCGACAACGCCACGGGCGTTGCCGGATTGCTCGCGTTGGCGCTGTCGTTCAAGCGCACTTTGCCGCCGCCGGACCGAACCATCGTTTTCCTCGCGCTCACGGGCGAGGAATCCGGGCTCTTGGGCTCGGCATTTTACGTCGAGAACCCGATCTTTCCGCTGAGCGACACGGTTGCGGACATCAACATGGACACGCTGCAGGTCGGCGGACCGACGCGCGACGTCACTGTGATCGGCTTCGGCCAGTCGGAATTGGAAGCGTACGTGCGCGATGCAGCCGCTCTACAGGGCCGCGAGCTGCACGCCGACCCTCATCCGGAGGCGGGGGGGTATTTTCGATCGGACAATTTCAGCTTCGCCAAGGCCGGAGTTCCCTCGCTGTACGTGATGGCCGGGGCCGACGATTCGGCGCGCGGTCCGGCTTTTGGCCAAGCGCAGATCGACGATTACTATGCGCATCGCTACCACCAAACGGGTGACCGATACGCCGAAGAATGGGACGTTCGCGGCATGGTCGAGGATTTGACGCTCTACTACCGCGTCGGCATGCGCCTCGCGCAGACGCGGCGCTTCCCGAACTGGTTTACGACGAGCGAGTTTCGCGCAGCTCGAGAACGCAGCCGCGATAGCTCAAGCGACTAACGCTTGCCGACCTTGGACCAGGCCTGCTTGCGATCGAAGCTGCCGGAGTTATAGGGGTCGAAGCCATTGTATCGCGCGGCTTTGGGATCTTCCGCGGTCTTCGGAATCTGTGCGGCCTTGGGATCTTCCTTGGCCTTCGGAATCTGTGCGGCCTTGGGATCTTCCGCGGCCAAGGCCTTTTTCGCCGCTGCTGCCGCCACGCGCGCGTCGTCGCGCGCGACGGCAGCCGCGATCCGCTGCGCATCGGTCAGAATCGTGGCGCGAGCAGCGCCATCGGGCGTGTGCCGAGTCTTGTTCTTGTCACTGCGAATCATTCGGCTTTACCTCCTTGCGTCCATGTTCCCAAATTGCGACAGGCGCGCGGAATCAAAATTGTGGAAATGTGAACTGGCGCACATGAGATCTGACATAAGTTCGATGTGCGTTCGACATAAGCGAGTGGCCGCTGACATAAGCGAATCTCGCGCGACATTGGCGCGACTGAAGCGGATCCAGCCGCCGTTGCGCTTTGGCCGGAGGGGCGCCGGAGAGTCAGACGAAGCGGGCGAGCTCTTTCGGAAGATCCCGATCGAACGGCACGGTTTGGTTTCGGCCGCGCATCTTCGCCGTGTACAGGGCTTGATCCGCCGCTTTGATCAACTCGGCGGCATCGGCAAATTGGTTCGATGGAGTATGCGTTGCGCATCCGATCGAGATCGTGACCTTCGCATGCGATGCTCCGATCTCGTGCGTCGTATCTTGAAACGCGGTAACGATGCGCTCGCAAATGCTGTGGGCCGTATCGGCGTCCGTCGCCGGCAGCACGACCACGAATTCCTCGCCGCCGTAGCGCGCGATCAGGTCCGTTTCACGCGTGTTGTCGCGCAGGATTCTCGCAGTCGTCTGTAGAATGCGATCGCCGGCTTGATGGCCGAAGTTGTCGTTGATGCCCTTGAAATTGTCCAGATCCGCGAACGCGATGCTGAGCGGCCAGTGCTGGCGGATGGAGTTGTCGAACTCGCGTGCGAGATATTGATCGAGATAAGCGCGGTTGTAGACCCCGGTCAACGCGTCGCGACGGGTTTCCTCTTCGAGATCCATGGCGCGCGAGTACGATCTCTCGGCGACCACTTTGAGCGTGTTGATGTCGCGCAGGGCTTGGAGACTGCGGATCATTAGAACTTCGCGGGCCTGATCGAGCATCAGATCGGCCTCGTGCTTGCTGAGCAGAGTCGCATCGAAGATGGCCTCGGTCTCGGGAATGATCGCGCTGATCGTACCGAGGATCTGGCCGAATGCGGTTTTGTCGAGACCGATGCTGCGTTCGATCGCGAGCGCGGCCTCCGCGAATTGGCGCTTGTCCGGCTTCGCCAAGAACAGGTCGGCGACGGATCCGGACAATGCAACGCAGCGATCCATGATCTCGCCGGGATCTGTGCTCATCACGAGGTCGATCTTGTGGCTATTGCCGATCGCGCGGCACAGTCGCTCGGGCAGATTCCAAGCGCGCATCGAGCGCGCCCCTATGTCGGCGTGGTCGCACTGCAGGCGGCCTCTTTCGTGGTCGCTGATGGCACGATGATTGCGCTGCAATTCCTCGGTATTTCGATATAGATCGGGCAGCGCCCGATCGAGCGCCAGCATGCCGACGTCCTGCAGCAGGCCGGCCAGGAAAAAATCCTCGGCGTGCGTTTGCCGCAGCGCGTCGGCAAACGCGCGTGCCGCGGTACCGGCGAGCAGCGCTCGCCGCCAATACAAGGGATAGTCGAGCCCGTTGGCTTTGCCGCTGCGCAGCGATTTGACCAGCGAGAAGCTGAGGGCGAGGGTCAGCGTCGCATTGAGCCCAAGCACCACCAGCGCTTGACGCAGGTTCTCGCTCTTGCGGCGTTGTGCATAGAGCGGCGAATTTGCGATTCTCAAAATTTTCGTGGTCAGCGCGGAATCGAGGCTGACCGCTTTGGCGACTTTCCCCATCTCGATCTCGGGGTCTTGCGCAATCTCGATGATGTGGCTGGCGACCCCCGGGGGAGAGGGAAAATTCACGGATAAACGCAACTGCGTGTCTAAGTCGGCGCCCATGCCGAGACATAGCGTCCGATTAGGGGAAAACTTTAATCGGAAAGTGACGCAGGTCTCAGCTGCCGGCGCGCCACCAGGCGCCCAGCGCCCGAAACAGCAGGAACAGCAAGTATGGGCCCAAAATTATCGTCCAGGAGGCGATGGAGCCGCGACTCAAGCCCTCGAAAATCGAATGATAGGTATGCGGCAGGCTCGCACCCTCATAAGGTCCGAGCAGCGAGACCCCCGCGAAATAGATCAGTACCGGCAACAGCGCTGCGCCGACGATCAACGCCGTGCCTGCGATGGCGAGTTGCTTGGAGAGCCTGCTCACCGCGCCACCACCCTTGATCGATGCCCTGGAAGCCTCATGCCGGGACATTGTAAACGAAACCCGTCACGAGCCGCCCGGGCGCTGTAGAATCGGCACATGAAGATCTGGACGCCGCAGTCGCTATATACCGCCAAACCTTGGGTGATGATCGTCAGCGGGGCAATACTCCTGTTGGGCTCCACGATCTGGTCGCTGTCCGAGGGGCTTTGGACCGTGTGGCGGGGATTCGGCTGTTTCGTCGGCGCGGTACTAGCGATAGTCGGGGGCGCGATTGCGCAATTGCGCCAGCAGTATCGTGCGCGCAGCAAATGGCGTCGCGACGGGTCGCGTTGATGCGGACGGCGGTGATCGGCTGCGGTTATTTGGGACGGTTCCACGCACAGAAATACGCGACGCTTCCGAACTCCGAACTCATCGGCATTGCCGATCCGGACCGTGCCGCTTCGGGCGCAGTCGCCGCGGAATTGGGCGTTGCGGCCTACGCCGATTATCGCGAACTGCTGGGCCGTGTAGAAGCGGTGAGCGTCGTGACGCCGACGCCCACACACCACGTCATCGCCAAGGCATTTCTCGAGGCCGGCGCGCACGTCCTCGTGGAGAAGCCGATGACGGTGACGGTCGAGGAGGGCGTGGACCTCATCGCGGCGGCTAAGCACGCCGGGCGCATCCTGCAGGTCGGACATCTGGAGCGATTCAACGCGGCGGTCCAGGCGGTACAACCGATTTTGACCGTTCCGCGATTCATCGAGTCGGCGCGCCTTGCGCCGTTCAAACAGCGCGGCACGGAAGTGGACGTCGTGCTAGATCTCATGATTCACGACATCGATTTGATCCTGAGCATCGTGCGCTCGCCGGTAGTGGCGGTCGATGCGATCGGCGCCAGTGTGTTTTCCAAGGAAATTGACATCGCCAACGCACGTCTGCGTTTCGCCAACGGTTGCGTCGCCAACGCAACCGCAAGCCGCGTCAGCCTGAAGACCGAGCGCAAGCTGCGCTTGTTCCAGGACGATGCCTACTTATCGGTGGATCTGCACAACAAGGTGCTGACGGTGATACGCAAAGGCGCCGGCGTCGGTGCCGACGGCATGCCGCAGGTGGCCATCGAAGAGACGAGCTACGAGCAAGGCGACGCGCTGCGCACGGAGATCGAAGCGTTCCTGACGGCTGCGATCGGTGGTCTAGCGCCGCCGGTCAGCGGCGAGGACGGTCTGCTTGCGCTGCGCACTGCGGTCAGCATTACCGAGCAGCTGCAGAGTTCGCTGCGGCAATTCGCCTAGCGATTCGCGCCGGCTGCGGGCGGCGCATTGTCCTCGATCGTGACCCGATCGACGAAGTAGCGCGTATCTCCAAAGCACGAGCTGGGCACGCCGGGATGCTCGGTGTAATGCAGCTGCACTCTATGCCCGACCGCCTTATCGAGTGCCAAAGCGATGGCATCGTCGCGCACCGTGAAATTCCAAATCTGCGGCGCGATTCCAGACACGATATACATTGCGAGCTCGCCTTCTTGCGTTTTGCAAAGCCAGCCTTTTCGTGAGAATTTCTGCAGCACGCCGGCGCGCTCACCATCGGAGTAGGACCAGGACAGCGTGAGCCAAGTCCAAAGTGCGACGCCGAGCAAGCTCACGCACAACAGCGCAATGAATATCGTCATGCCGCCCCCGGCCGGCCTGCGACGCAGCGAGCTGTTCGGGACCTCGATGTAGGTCATTATTTCTATATACCCGTTGGTCTATATATCCGTTGGCGACCTGTCGCGCCGGGGACTAATCAAAAATCCCCGGAACTCCTTGATAGCACTATGATATCCGAATTCTTGGCATAGTGGTTGCCCCCGGAGTTGCCCCTCAAGGATTGGGTTCGTAAACAAACAGTGGAAAGGCCGCGTCTTTCTCAACGAATACGCCCGGAAAAAACCGCGAAACTCTCTCACTCAACGCCCGGTAATTCGCGCAGTGTATAGGACCGTATTGGTGGATCGGATGTGAGAAGACTTTAGATCGATGAGTGTTGCCGGATCGTTATTGGAGTGATAGCCGGATCGTTATTGGAGTGATAGCAGGATAGCGAAGTGTCCGCGATCTGCAGCAACACGGGTTGGTGCGCGGTGAACGACGGCGCCTCGAAATCGACCGCGCCGTCGATCACGGCGCGTCCGACGCCGCAGGAAAAGCGCTTGTTCGCCGCAGTTGCCGCCACTCGGCAAATGTCCGAGTCGGCACTGGCGCTGATTGCGATTCGTGCATTGCTCGACTCTCAATCACCGGACCTGCCACCCAGCACATCGAGCAGCGGTCCGGCGATTGACCGGATCACGATCCGTCTGCGGCCGGGAGATCGGCTCGCCATCCGGCGCCGCGCAGCTGAGCGCCACGTGAAGGACTCGGCCTATATCGCGGCCCTGGTCCGTGGTCATGTGGCCGCCAACCCGCCGCTGGCAAACCATGAGCTTGTCGCGTTCAAGGCGTCCGTGTCGGTCTTGGCTGCCTTTGGCCGAATCTTGGCGCGAACGGCTCGGGAAGCCGCGCAGGCGGGTGTCCTGCCGCGGGATCTGCAGCAAGACCTCAGCCGTTCCCGGGCTCTGGTAGCGGACGTGGAGCGTCGTCTGCATGAATTCGCCCAAGCGGCGCTGGTCAGCTGGGAGAGCCGCGTTGACTAGACGAGTTGTTCGTCTTACGTCGGATGGACCGCGATTGTTCGACGTGGTGAGTTACGGTCGCGCAGTTCCGAAGAAAATGCCGGATCGATTCAGCCGCGCGCAGATTGACCAAATCTCGCGCACGGTCAGGCGTACCCCGGAAGTCATGGTGAAAGTAACCGGCGGAGGAACGAGGAGGGGAGCGGTGGCGGCTCACTTCGCATACATCAGCCGCCGCAGAGCCCTGGAAGTCGAGACCGACGAGGGTGAGCGCATCGGACGCCCGGATGAGCAACAGCGGCTGGTCGATGATTGGCATTTAGAACTCACCGCCGGCCACTATCGGCGGCAGGTGGGTGGTGGCCCCGCGCGACGACCGACGAAACTCGTGCACAACATCGTGCTTTCCATGCCGGCGCCGACGCCCCCGGACAAAGTGTTGGCCGCCGCGCGGCAATTTGCCCGCCAGAAGTTCGCGCAACATCGCTACGCCATGGTCTTGCACACCGACCAGAAGCACCCGCACGTGCATCTGGTCGTGAAGGCCGAGAACGAGCTCGGCCGGCGACTGCACATCGACAAGCAGCTCCTGCGAGATTGGCGCGAGGACTTCGCGCGGTTGATGCGCGAACAGGGTATTGCGGCCAACGCCACGCCGCGGGCCGTTCGAGGCGAAAACAAGAAATACCCTCGGGAAAAGATTTTCAAAGCGCAGCGCTACGGGAATTCTACGACGTTCCATGATCGGGTGATGGGGATCGCGAACGAGCTGGCACGTTCCAAGACAGTCGCGGATTCGGCGCGCGAAAGGCTGCTCGAGACTCGCAAATCGCTGGTATCGACCTGGATGAAGGCCGCAGAGGTGTTGGATGCGCAGGGGGAGGAGATCCTCGCAGGCGATGTGCGTTACTTCGCAGGCCGTCTGCCGCCGGTCCTCACGGACCGGCAAAGATTGGCGGCGCAATTCATTGGATTTGTCCAAAAGCAGCGTGGGACTCAACGGGATAAACCCGAGCGCGGCTACCCGAAGGACCCGGAGCAGACTCGGTAGGGATTCGAGGCTAGAGCTATGAAAAGCAAACCGAAAAATCAATTTGGGTTGAACCCAATGCCTCCATCAAAGCTGCCGCGTGACCCCAATGAACGGGCGCTGAGGCTGAGACAGGTCTCAGAGCTCACTGGGCTAGGTCGCTCAATGATTTACCAAATGCAGGCGGAAGGACGGTTCCCGCAGCGCATTAAGCTGGGCGAGCGAGCTGTGGGATGGTTGGAGAGCGAAGTGCGAGACTGGCTGGCGACTCGAATTGAAACCAGCCGCGGTAACCAGCGTGGCGCAAATTGAAATTATTGGCTGAACTGGACGACTTCCGAGTTCGTCCAGCGGCAGGTTGCCACCATCTCAGCGTTGCAAGGTTCGTTCGGTTGTATGAGTTTGGACTCGATCGACCGGCCACTGTCCGGGAGTTTCGCACCTGAATGGTAACCACCGCACCGCTGGGGATCCTCCTATCCCGCGGAAAGCACTGGTTGCCAAATATATCGTCAGATGATATATTTATGCATGCTTGATGAGCCGATGCGACGTCTCCTGGATTACGACCATCGACGTTATTGGCTCGTCAATGGCTGGAGCGTTCGATTTCGGATCGCGGAAGTCGAGGTCAGCGAGGCGCGCCCGCATGGCATCAAGTACTCGTTCACGTTGCATGACGTGGATGGGACTCGGTTGCTGGGGTATGACAACGCGCACGGTGTACCGCGTGCGCAAGAGTACGATCATCGACATCGCTTTCGGCACGCCAGGGAACTGGTGGCTTACGAGTTTCGGGGTGCCGATGAGTTGATTGTGGACTTCTTCGCCGCGGTTGAACGGGCCTGCGCCGAAGAAGGCAGCGCCTTCGAGTTCGAGGCCGAGGAGATCGAGTTGGAGGCTGAGGAGGACGACGATGCGCAAGTCCATGGCTGAGTTGAAAGAGGAAATGCGTGCTGTGGCACGGGGTGAACGGCGGGCCTCGCCGCTCCCGGCAGCACCCCTGCTCGCCGCCTTATCGCGTGAAGCGCTAGAGCTCTTGGGAGTATTGCTGCGCGAACAGCCCGCGAACGTGACTGAATTGGTGACACTCACCGGTCGGGCACAGTCGAACATTTCGCGCTCGCTGCAGCTGCTCGCAAAACATCGGTTGATTCGGCTGGTGCGCGAGGGGCGCGAAATCCGCCCGGAGGCTATTGCCAAGACTGTGAGCGTAGATCTCGTATCGGGCACTTATGAGACGACTCCCATCTCAAAAGTGGCGGCGGGCTGAGGGCTCGGTCGGTCGTTCAACGGGCGCTGTTACTGAGAGAGGTCTGCCGGCTCACCGGGCTCGATCCGCCTCAAGATTCGGGAGACGATCAATGGCTAAGATGAGTGATAAGGCGCTGCGCAAACGCGATGCGGCCCGCGACATCGGCGCGGAACTTCTGGCCCAAGTCGCCAAGTCCGTGCGGAATTCTGCGCGGAATCGTCGTGAGCCCAAGCTGAGTCTCGCGCAGAAGCTGGCGGCATTCGACCCGGCGCTGCATGGTGGCGAGGTGATGGCCACTCGCCCAATCGGGATTGAGGTGCTCTAGTTGCCGTTCGCCCGGAAACCATCGTGTTCGGGCAGGATAGGGCGCACAACGGCGTCAGCCTGCCTTCAGAATCGGAATCACGTCGGCGCCGTTTTTGAGCTTGTCCAGGTAATCCGCCCAAGCCTGCATCATTTTCCGGCGCTCCGCCAAATGCGCCGTCCGGTTGTAAGCACGTCCATTTGGATCGCGCACCGCATGAGCGAGTTGGTGCTCGATGAAATCCGGCCGGAAGCCCAGCACCTCGTCCAGGATGGTTCGCGCCATCGCACGAAATCCGTGGCCGCTCATTTCGTCGCTGGCAATGCCCATGCGACGCATGGCGGCGAGGATGGCGTTGTCGCTCATCGGCCGCTGGCTGCTGCGGGCGCTCGAGAAGACGTACCGGCCGCGGCCGGTCAGGGGCTTCAGGTCGCGCAGGATTGCGATCGCCTGCGACGAGAGCGGCACGATGTGCGGCGTGTTCGTCTTGGTGACCGTGTAGCGCCATTCGCCGACATCCAAGTCCATCGTCGCCCACTCGGCGTGCCGCAGCTCGCCGGGGCGTACGAACACGAGCGGCGCCAGGCGCAGCGCGCAGCGAACCGTCAACGATCCTTCGTAACCGTCGATCGCGCGCATCAGCGCGCCCACCCGCTTGGGATCGGTTATGGCGGCAAAGTGCGTAGGTCTTACAGCGGGGAGGGCGCCGCGCAGATCGCCGGTCGGATCGCGTTTGGCGCGACCGGTGGCGATCGCATAGCGGAACACCTGGCCGCAATTGCCGAGCGCTCGATGGGCGGTCTCCAGCGCGCCGCGCTTTTCGATGCGCCTGACCGTCGTCAGCAGTTCCGGCGCCGTGAGATCCGCAATCGGACGAGCGCCGATCCAGGGAAATATGTCGTGCTCGAACCGGGTCAGTATCCGCTCGCCGTGACCCCTGATCCAGGATTTCATCTGCTGGTCGATCCACTCGCGGGTAACCACCTCGAAGCTGTTCGCCGCGCCCTGCACCTGAGCGGTTTTGGCGGCCTTGGCGTTTCGCGCGATGGTGTCGGTGAGCGGCGTCTGGGGGGCAACTCCCAAACGGGTTTGACCAGTTGCCCCCAAAATTGCCCCCAGTTGCCCCGGAAG